>ERZ1026882.54-NODE-54-length-107333-cov-10.829807_pt1 | contig 107333 bp, 99 predicted proteins | sample MGYA00380171_ERZ1026882 | MGnify/ENA primary metagenome ERZ1026882 (study PRJEB33269, sample SAMEA4719807) | human gut metagenome | biome: human-associated habitat; feature: organic feature; material: feces | place: Cameroon | collected 2013-10 ...
GAACTCGGAGTTCGAGGCATTGAAAGAGAATGCCTTGCTTCAAATCCCCGAGCTCAACGGCAGAAAGGCAGGAACGTTCGAGCTCAAAGCCGCTCGGGAGTGTTTGCGAATAGAGACAGGCAAGCTGCCTGAGGGTGTTTATGCAATAAAGTTCGGCAATGCCATAAGGAAGTTGGTAGTCGAGTAATCGGAAAATAAATCACGCCTTATTTTTATAAGGAAAAATAGGAGAGAGCTTGCATTCGGTGATGAATGCGACCTCTCCTTATGATTTCGGATAAGGTTTTATCGTTTGCAAATTCCGCTGATATTTCCTACATTTTCTCCCTTATCTTCACAAGAGTATGGACAAGTCGCCCAAAAGCAAGCCTTTCAGTGATGGAATTGCATATTCATTGTGTTTTTATGCGGAAAATGCAATTTTCCCTTTGTTAGAAAGTATGGAGGGTTATTTGCATCATTGTATTCAAGAACAATGAGCATGGAAAAGTGTTGTGAATGAAAGCTTTTTCAAGAAAGATTACCCCAATTCCCTGTCTCCTCGGAATAACTCACCATTTTGCAAAACTCTTACGCCGTTTCAAGAAATTTTTACGCCGTTTTATTTTTCTGAAACGCCGAAAAAAATTATCGAGATGGGTTGCTGATTTCATGAAAAGCACTATCTTTGCAGCCGCAAACGGTTCTCTATTTGCAGAGATTAAAAGGGAATCGGGTGTAAATCCCGAACAGTCCCGCTGCTGTGAGTTCTACAATGAGGCTTATTGAATATCCTTTGCCACTGTTGGTTAAAGCCGATGGGAAGGCTTCGATAGCCGGAACGAGTCAGAAGACCTGCCGTATTGCATTGCTTGTTGAGAGCTTTCGAGGAAAGAGCTTGAAGCGTCATCGCCGGAATTGTTGTTTCGGATTTTGCGGTCTTGTCGTTCATCTTTCTTTCCGTTCGGGTTCTCAGGTGTTTGAATAGTAATAAATAAAACAATAGAACAATGAAAAGAGTATTTTTATTTTTGGGAATGCTGTTACAGACGGCGTTCATCTTTGCACAATTCGACGGTCCGGTTGGAACGGATGGTTGTCAGGCTGTTGCAATTTCCGATTCAAGGATTGTTTCATGGGCTTACGGTGTTCAAGTCAAGCGAGGCTTCACCGCTCCGAACGGAACAACAAGAGTGAGTTATGGAACTCCCGACATGGCACAGGGTGTGCCTGACAGCACAACAACGACTGCCATTTCCTTGGGATTTGGCGGTGAAGCCTTGATTACTTTCGACCGTCCGATAGTTAACGGAGCGGGTTATGATTTCGCAGTCTTTGAAAACCCTTTCGGTCCTAACTTTTTGGAACTTGCCTTCGTTGAAGTAAGCAGCGATGGAGAGCATTTCTTCCGTTTTCCTGCCACATCGCTAAGCACAGGCAGCTCGGATGTGATGGCACAACACTACAACAATCTTGCAGGAAAGTACGAAGTCGGCTACGGTACACCTTTCGACCTTTCCGAATTACCCGATGATGTCAATCTTGATAAGATGAATATTCGTTTTGTCAAACTGATAGATGTAACAGAGGGTGTTGATACGGACGCACAAGGCAATATAATCTATGATTCTCCGTGTGCAGGTGCCTATTCTGCCGGTTTCGACCTTACGGGAGTGGCTGTGATGAATGGCGGCGTGCCTTATGTTTCTTCATCTTGCGAGAGTATAGTCTTGGCTGCCGACAGTCATGAATTGATAAGTGCAACGAATGGTACTTTGGGCGGAGATGGCAATTACTATAAGGATTATATCGATGGTGAGATAGCTTACGAAGCAGTGGGATTGTACGGAGGCAGTTTCGCTTGCGGCTTCGGACCGTCAAATCATACCACAGCTGCCGGCTACTATTCTTCCGCAAGTTTGCAAGCCTTGGAGGGTGCAGGCTCCAAGTACATGGTAGGCTATTATTCAGACTACGGCGAAACACCTCTTCATAACGTGATACGCAAAGCAGATAATTCTACTTTCTTCCCACAAGGAATATATGTGGCTCCAAGTACGGCAATGTACAACGACTATAAGAATAACTTCCATGCCGGAGATTGGGAAACCATAACAGCCACAGCTTATGATGCAGCAGGCAACACCACAGGTTCGACTACGATATATCTTGCGGATTTCCGTACTTCTTATGACACAACGGCAGATCTTGTCAAGGAATGGGTGTATATGGATTTGCTATCGCTTGGCGAATGCAATAAAATAGTTTTTACACTTGCATCAAACAACTTGAGCTACGGCTATCTTAATGCTTCATCATATTTCTGTGTCGATGGATTTACATATAAGAACGATAACGCACCGTTTGTCGTGCCTATGACTTTGACAACACTTGCAGCCACGGAGGTAACGGAGGAAAGTGCAATTTTGAATGCCGACTTGGCTGCCGGCACTGAGACAGTTACGGCAAGAGGATTTGAATACAAAGCGGCAGATGAGCAAACGTGGACTTCCGTAACATCGACAGATGAAAACGATATTTATGCCGTAAGCATCAACGGGCTTGTTCCGGATACCGAATATACTTTCCGTGCATTTGCAACGAACGATGGCGGTAACACCGTTTACGGAGAAGAACTTACATTCCGCACTTTGACGGTTCAATCCCTTGCAGAGGCTCAAGCATTCTCATTCCGACTTTATCCAAACCCTACTTCGGGAGTTGTAAACATAGAGTTGGAAGACGGAACTTCCGCAATAAAAATCTTTGATATGCAATCAAGACAAGTATTCGCAGGCATGGCAAACGGAAATTGCGAATTGAATCTTTCTTTGCCAAGCGGAGTTTATGTATTGACAGTTGAGAAAGACGGAATGCAAAGCAGTAAAAAATTGTTCGTAAGATAGAACTTTTTGAATGTAAGAATACAGGGTGCGGATAAAGACAAAGCCTTTCGTAAAGGTCTTATCCGCACCCTTTTTCTTTTTAGCATAGAGAAATATCAGTAAAGCAAACGTTGAAAAACATTTTTGAAAGATGAATATAGGAAGAATAACAAGAGGAATTTGTCTTGCGGTGATTTTACCGCTTTTCTTCGCCTGCGGAAACAAAGCAGCAGAGAGCGGAGCAGCAGAAGAGACCATCGCTTTCAAGGATTACTACGGCAGAGAAGTCGCCGTGAAGACCAATCCCCAAAAAGTGGTATCCCTATCGCCCGGAATAACGGAACTGCTTTTCGATTTGCAAGTAGGAGACCGCATAGCAGGCAGAACCAATTACTGCCTCTATCCCGAAGAAGCAAAGAAAATCCCATCGGTAGGCGGAATAAGCGATGCCAATATGGAAATGATTATGGCGAAAAAACCGGAGATTGTATTCACAGCCTCGATGGTTGCCAAAGAAATGGTTGACAAAATGGCAAGTTCCGGTTTGTGCGTTGTATGTCTGCCGGAGAGGAAAAAAGTTACAGATGTCTATGAGACGGTTACGTTTCTCGGTAAAGTATTCGGCAAGGAAAAACTCGCCGATAGTTTGATTGGCAACATGAAGAAGGAAATAGCAAATATTACCTCCTCCATACCTTCGGACAATAAACCGACCGTATATTACGTGGCAGGCTTCGGCAATACGGGAGACTTCACCTCAGGCGGCGATACCTTCATTGACGACATCATAACACTATCAGGCGGTGAGAATATAGCCAAACATATAAAAGGTTGGTCGATAAGCAAAGAAGAAATTTTCAAACAACAACCCGAATATATCATTGTGAGACAAGAAGACTTGGAAACCTTCAAGACCACCGCCCCATACAATAAGCTCAAAGCCGTAAAAGAAAACAGAATTCTCGGTATAGAAAGTTCCATAACAGACTGTCAAAGTCTCAGAACCCCGCAAGCAATAAAACAAATAAGCAACTTTATTCACAACAACAAATAAAGCAGCAATAATCAAGCGGATAAAACAACGGAAATTCCACCCCGCCTTATCCGCATTCCAATACCCCAAACTAAAACGGCGTTTCGTTTTTCCGGAACGCCGTTCTGATTTTTTCTTTCGCCCTTTTATTTTTCCCAAGTGCCGTTTGAGAGGAGTTCATCGAAATAGGCTATTGTTTTTCGTAAGCCTTCGTCCAATCCTATCTTGGGTTGCCAGCCTAATTTCTCTTGTGCAAGAGATATATCGGGTTTACGTTGCATTGGGTCATCGCTTGGCAGAGGTATATAGACGATTTTGCTGCGGGAGGCGGTCAGTTCGATTATTTTTTCTGCCAGCTGTAAAATCGTGAACTCTCCCGGATTGCCTATATTCACAGGTCCTATGAACTCATCTTCCGTTGCCATAAGGCGAAGGAAGCCTTCGATAAGGTCGTCCACGTATTGGAAGCTGCGAGTCTGAGAACCATCGCCCGCAACGGTTATATCCTGATTACGGAGTGCCTGAACGATGAAGTTACTCACCACTCTGCCGTCGCAAGGGTGCATATTGGGTCCGTAAGTGTTGAATATTCTTGCAATCTTTGTCTTTACGCCGTTCTGCTTATGGTAGCTTACAAAGAGAGTTTCGGCACATCGCTTGCCCTCGTCATAGCAAGATCTTTCTCCTATGCAGTTAACATTGCCCCAATAGCTCTCAGGTTGCGGGTGGATGACAGGGTCGCCATACACTTCCGAGGTTGAGGCTTGCAGAATCTTAATATTCAAACGTTTTGCCAAGCCAAGCATATTCAAAGCTCCCATTACGGAGGTCTTAACCGTCTTTATGGCGTTGTATTGATAATGAACAGGGGAAGCAGGGCAGGCAAGATTATATATTTCGTCCACTTCCGCAAAATAAGGCGTACATACATCGGCTCGAACCGCCTCGAAATACGGTTCATTCATCAAAGGCAGAATATTACGCTTTGTTCCCGTGAAATAATTATCCAAACAAATAACCTCATTGCCCTCGGCAAGCAAACGTTTGCAGAGATGACTTCCAAGAAAGCCTGCTCCACCGGTTACCAAAATTCTTTTCATTCCCATCAACTTTTGTTTCTGTCTGCAAAGATAGGAAAATAATCAACTGAAATGCCGAATGCTTAATTTTATTTGCTCTTTCCGTAAGGCGTAAGGCTCAACAGTGTGCCGTGAAGTGTGATTTCGCCTTTGTCAAGCATGTGTCTCAAAACGGTGAACACTCTGTCGTCGTCCATGAATTCAAAATCGGTTTTGAAGAAGTCGAGTTCTCTGTCTTTTTCTTTGAGAACAGAAATGACTTTTTCACGTATTTGCTTTGGTTTGACCAAGCCTTGTAAACAGAGGTCGCACTCGCCGCAAGCCTCGCTCTTTATTCCGAAATAGGAAAGGAGAAATTGTTCGCGACATTTCGCCTTTTCGATATAATCGATAACGGCTTGGGCTTTATCTATGGCGGCTTGCCTCAGTTCTTTATAGTGTTTCGATGGTATATAAAGGTCTTTTGCCGGTACTCTGTCGGAAGTAAAGAGTACGTACTGCCCTTCGGAACGGTATTCGTAGCAGATTGCTCCCGTATCGGCGAGCTTATGCAGCATTTTTACGGTCTTTTCTTTTGTCCATTCAAGGTATTTTGCAATGCGGTCTTCGTCTAACCATCTCATCATGCTTGCAGCTCCGTCGCAAAGCCTCAATACCGCTCCCAAGATGAGGGAATAATCGTCCTCTTCTTGCAAGAGTTGTCGCAATGGGGTGCCGGAAAGCAGTATCTTGACCTTTGAAACGGGGTAATATTCCTCTTTTATCCACAGAATGCCTATTCTGCGAAGTATCTGCATGCTTGCATAAACTTTCTGCCTGCTTATGTCGCAATATTTCGCAAATTCATCTAAGTCGAACAGTTTGGAGAGATTTTTACCCGACATATAAGCTATATGGTAATAGGTATATAGTTTATCATAAACAAGACGCAGTATTTTCTCTTCCGGATAGTCGGCAAGAGTTCTTTTGAGCATATCTTTCTTATCCTCCTGCCTGTAAAGCATAACGGCATATGCCTCCCTGCCGTCCCTGCCTGCACGTCCGAATTCCTGATAATAGCTTTCCAATGAGTTCGGTATGTCCATGTGAATGACGTATGACACATCGCCTTTGTCTATTCCCATTCCGAAAGCTTTGGTTGCCACAAGCAAAGGCAGGTCTCCTTTCTTCCATGCCTCCTGTCGCGTCCGTCTTTCGTAGTCCGTAAGTCCCGCATGGTAGCTTTGGACACTCAAACCTTCCGATTGCAAACATTTGGCGAGCATTTCGGCACGAAAACGAGTGGATACGTAAATTATTCCGCTGCCTCCGACTTTTTCAATGATACGAACGCAACGTCCGAGCTTATTTACGTCTTCTATAAGCATGCATTTGATATTCCCTCTTCTGAATTCGCCTCTTATGATATTTGGTTTGCGAAAATGCAAACAGCGTTGTATATCGCCTGAGGTTTGTTCGGTGGCAGTGGCAGTGAGAGCGAGTATGGGTACATCGGGGTGATATTGCCGCAAAACGTCTATTTGGCGATATTCGGGGCGGAAATCATGTCCCCATTCCGAAATACAGTGGGCTTCATCGACCACAAAAAGACAGGGTTTTACCGATTGAAGAAATTCCATGAAGGCAGGGTTTTGCAGCCTTTCGGGAGAGAGAAAAACGAATTTGACGAAAGTTGTTTTGATATGGTTCAATGCCATGTCGAAGCCGTTGGGCATATCATCCGTTGTCAGTCTCTTTGCTTTTATTCCTCTTGCCCGCAATGCGTCTGCCTGATCCTTCATAAGCGAAATCAAGGGAGAGACCACTATGCAAACGCCCTGCATCATCAAAGCAGGCAGTTGATAACAAATACTCTTGCCTCCGCCTGTCGGCATGAGTGCAAGAGTATCTTGTTTTGAAAGAACAGAGCCGATGACTTCCCTTTGCACGGAGCGGAAATCGTCATAGCCCCAGTATTTTCGCAGTATTTCCTTTGCCTTATCTAAGGACATTGGTCGTAATCGAATGGTGAGGTAAATTCATCGAACTTTCCCCAAAGCTTATCTTTGTCCGAGAGTATAGGTTTGGCAATCGTCCAATCAATATTCAGCTTCTTGTCGTTCCAAAGCAGTCCTCCTTCCGATTGTTTGTTGTAAAGAGCGGTGCATTTATAGGAAAAGACAGTATTGTCTTCCAAGGTCAAAAAACCATGTGCAAATCCCTCGGGAATGAAGAACATATTCTTTTCTATGTCGTCCAACTTCACGGAGAAATATCTGCCGTAGGTCGGAGAGCCTTGCCTTATGTCGAGAGCAAAATCCAAAACGCTGCCTCTGACAACGCGTATCAATTTTGCCTGGGCAAAAGGTGGAGCTTGGAAATGCAGTCCTCTCACAACGCCTTTACTCGAACATGATTCGTTATCCTGAACAAAATCCGTTCTTAAACCAAGCTGCCGGAACTTCTCTTCGTTATAGGTCTCGAAAAAGTAACCTCTGTTATCTGCAAACACATCAGGTTTAATTACGAGCAAGCCTTCGATCGGCGTTTTTACGATTTCCATGAACCTTATCCGTGTATTGCTTTACCGTATGCAGCCTCCAATGCTTCCATTACTGCTTCGCTCATTGTAGGGTGAGGATGCACGGCTTCCAAAAGCTGTTTTGCCGTCAAGCCGTTCTGTCTTGCGACAACGATTTCGGCAATCATCTCCGTAACATTGTCTCCTATCATGCTGCAACCAAGTATCTCGTCCGTCTTTGCGTCAATCACCACTTTCACAAAGCCGTCCTTATTGCCGCTTGCAGCAGCCTTGCCGCTTGCCATGTACATAAACTTGCCTACCAAGACCTCCCTGCCCTCTGCTTCGGCTTTTGCCTTGGTCAATCCGACGGAAGCAACTTCCGGAGAGGTGTATGTACAGCCGGGAATATTGCCGTAATTGATAGGTTCAACCTCCAAGCCTTTTATTTTCTCGACACAAATAACAGCTTCGCGGCTTGCAACATGTGCCAAGGCGGGTCCGTGAACTATGTCGCCTATTGCATATATGCCTTCGACATTTGTACGATAGTAATCATCTACTTCAATCTTGCCTCTCTCCACTTTAACGCCCGCTTCTTCCAATCCGAGATTTTCTATGTTGGTTGCAACTCCGACGGCAGACAAAACAATATCGCATTCTATCGTTTGTTCGCCTTTTTTGCCTTTTACAAGAACCTTGCACTTGTCTCCCTTTGTATCGACAGCCTCGACGCTTGTGGCAGTAAGCACTTTCATGCCGTTCTTCTTGAAGCAACGTTGCAATGTCGAGCTGACTTCCTCGTCCTCATTGGGAACTATGTTCGGCATATACTCGACAAGGCTTACCTGTGTGCCGAGCGATTGGTAGAAATGAGCAAATTCGCTTCCTATTGCACCGGAACCGACAACTACCATGCTTTCGGGTTGCTCCCTAAGAGTCATGGCCTCACGGTAACCGATGATTTTCTTTCCGTCCTGCGGCATATTAGGAAGATTACGGCTTCTTGCACCGGTTGCCAATATGATATGCTCGGCTTCAAACAACTGTTCACCGCTTCCGTCCTTCATATTAACAGCAACTTTGCGGTCTTTGGTCAATTTGGCTTCACCTTCTATTACAGTTATGCCGTTTTTCTGCATAAGGTGAGCCACACCCTTACCCATATTAGAGGCAACGCCGCGGGAACGTTCCACAATGGCGTTCATATCAGGCTTGAACGTACCCTCTGTTTTGACACCGTAGGTTTCGGAATGCTTGATATAGTTAAATGCCTGTGCGGATTTCAACAATGCTTTCGTCGGAATACAACCCCAATTCAAGCATATACCGCCCAAATTCTCTCTTTCCACAACCGCAGTCGAGAAACCGCATTGTGCCGCTCTGATAGCAGCAACATATCCTCCCGGACCGCTGCCTATAACAATGACATCATATTTCATCATCTTCGATTTATAAGTTTGAAGTGCAAAGGTAGTGAAAAAAAGTCTTTACCCGACACCAAGCCCCGACCATTGCTGAAAAATCTTTCCTCACTGCAATTTACAGAAAGCAACAGTAGAAAAAATACACACAAGAAAAGAAATGTGCAAACAGGTAAAACACAATATCTTAATGCCCGCATGGAAAAACAAAATCAAGAAATGTGGAAAAAATTCTTCGATTTTTGTTTTGTCGTTTCAGCAAATAGGCGTACCTTTGCCGCAGATAAAACGATTACAGCCTATGAAGACTAATAAGAAAATAAGAAACGAATTATTTTTTGCCTTTATCGTCCTTAGCCTTGCCGTTTTGTTTGCATTTGCACGTTTACATATAAACAAGGAAAAACAAACCGCAGGAGCGAATACCGCAGAAATATTTCATCAACCTTGAATTGTTTTGATTTTTCATAAACTTATTACAGCGGAACGGCAAGCAGATAAAGCCGTTCCCTGTTATGGTTTCTCCAAACGCCGTTCTAATTTCTTGAAACGGCGTTTCGGTTTTTTCTTTCGGCGTTTCAATTTTCCAAAACGGCGTTTTGCTGTTGTATTGAAAATCAATGGGGGTTTCGGTGGGTGATTGTTTGTTGTCTTGTGGCGGAAAAGAGGTGCAGACTTGGAAAGAGGGGTGATACTTTGCATTTTTTTTGTACCTTTGCCGAGTTGCAGCAAAGGGGTTTTGCCTGCATGAATTTTTTAATACTATGAGAAACATAAGGAACTTCTGTATAATTGCTCACATCGACCATGGAAAGAGTACTTTGGCTGACAGGTTGTTGGAATTTACCAATACGGTTTCGCAAAGAGAGATGGCTGCTCAGGTGTTGGACGATATGGATTTGGAAAAGGAGAGGGGTATAACGATAAAGAGCCATGCCATTCAGATGAGGTATCGTTTTGAGGGGGAGGAGTACAGGTTGAATCTTATCGATACTCCGGGGCATGTGGATTTTTCCTACGAGGTGTCTCGTTCGATTGCTGCCTGTGAGGGTGCTTTGCTGATTGTGGACGCAACACAGGGTATTCAGGCTCAGACGATTTCCAATCTCTATCAGGCAATCGACAACAACTTGGAAATAATTCCCATTTTGAATAAGATGGATTTGCCCAATGCCATGCCGGAAGAGGTGAGTGATCAGATTGTTGAGCTTTTGGGTTGCAAGCCGGAGGAGATTATTCGTGCAAGCGGCAAGACCGGTTTGGGAATAGAGGAAATTTTGGAAAGGATTATAAAGACAATTCCCGCTCCTGAGGGCAATGCCGATGCTCCTTTGCAGGCTTTGATTTTCGATTCGGTCTTCAACTCTTTTCGGGGTATCATTTCCTACTTCCGAATTATGAACGGAGAGTTGCGTAAGGGCGATAAAGTGAAATTTGTCAATACCGGACGGGAGTATGAAGCCGATGAAATAGGTGTCTTGGGCTTGAAGCTTATTCCGCAACCGAAACTTTCTTGCGGGGAGGTGGGTTACATTATTTCCGGAATAAAGACTTCTTCTGAGGTTAAGGTGGGGGATACGATTACCTCTGCCGTCAATCCGTGCGAGAAAGCCATAGACGGTTTCGAGAATGTCAAACCCATGGTTTTTGCCGGTATTTATCCTGTGGATTCCGACGATTACGAGGAATTGAGAAGCTGTATAGAAAAGTTGCAACTCAATGATGCTTCCCTGACATTTGAACCGGAGAGTTCTTTGGCATTGGGCTTCGGATTTCGTTGCGGTTTCCTCGGATTATTACACATGGAGATTGTTCAGGAACGCTTAACGAGAGAGTTTAACATGGACGTGATAACAACCGTTCCCAATGTTAATTACAAGGTTCACACGACCAAAGGAGAAGTGCTTGATGTTTATAATCCTTCAGGGCTTCCTGAGGCAAATTATATTGATTACATAGAAGAGCCTTACATATCGGCTTCCATCATAACGAAGAGTGATTTCATAGGACCGGTCATTACGCTTTGCATGGAGAAGAGGGGAGTGTTGAAAAATCAGCATTATCTTTCGACAGACAGGGCTGAGATTACCTTTGAATTGCCTTTGGGTGAAGTGGTTTTTGATTTCTATGATAAATTAAAGTCAATCTCCAAAGGTTATGCGTCATTTGATTATCACCCTGCGGATTTCCGTCAGTCAAAACTTGTGAAATTGGAAATACTTCTCAATGGTGATCCGGTGGATGCTCTTTCGACTTTGACGCATTTCGATAATGCTTATCCTTTGGGCAGAAGGATGTGCGAGAAATTGCGGGAATTGATACCGAGACAGCAGTTCGATATAGCCATTCAGGCTGCGATAGGCTCCAAGATAATAGCTCGCGAAACGGTAAAGGCGGTTCGTAAGGACGTAACGGCGAAGTGCTATGGAGGAGACATATCGCGTAAGCGTAAATTGCTGGAAAAACAAAAGGAAGGAAAGAAAAGGATGAGGCAGGTAGGCAGCGTGGAAGTTCCTCAGTCTGCATTCCTTGCCGTATTGAAGTTGGATTAAAACATTAAGAGCAGATAAAATGACGGGATACGTTATAATTGTTGCCTTGTTGGCGATAGTGGTCGTGATAAAGGAGTTTTACAGCAGTGAGACGACCAAGCGTTTCATAGAGAATGAACAAAAGAAAACCATTCTCGAAATTCAGAAAATTCAGGAGAGCGAAGTAAGGAAGGTTGTAACCCCTATACAGTTGCAGGCTTACGAACGTTTGGTGCTTTTCTTGGAAAGAATGACTCCTAACAATCTTGTGTTGCGTTGTTATCAGCCTCAGATGAGTACGCAACTGTTGAAGGATGTGATGATTCGGAACATAAGAGACGAGTTTGAGCATAATCTTTCCCAACAACTTTATATCTCTCAGCAGGCTTGGGCTTACATAAAAAATGCAAAGGAGGATATGATAAACACAATCAATTCCGTTCAAGCGAAAGAGGGAGAGAATATGACGCCCACGGCTTTTGCCGGCAGATTATTTGAATTGCTTGCAGGGAGAGAAAGCCAGATTGAATTGGCACAGGATTTTTTGAAAGAAGAAATACAGAAAAGATTTCAGTAATCCTATGTAACTCGGTGGCAATGCGGCATCGGTTAAGATACAAGAGGCTTGCAGTGTGGTCGATAGGAGAAATCGGAAATAGAAAAGGAGATAGAAACATGACATTGGAAGAAAGAATCAATGCAGACATCAAAGCAGCGATGTTGGCAAAGGACAGAAAGAAATTGGAGGCTTTAAGAGCAGTGAAATCTGCTATTTTGTTGTTGAAAACAGACGGTAGCGGTTCGGAAATCAGTCCTGAGGTTGAAATGGCATGCCTTCAAAAACTTGTAAAACAGAGAAAGGAGTCTGCGGAATTGTACAAACAACAAAACAGACTTGACCTTTATGAAGAGGAAGCCTTTCAACAATCAGTCATAGAGAAGTATTTGCCCGAGCAAATGAGCGAAGAGGAAATAGAAAGCAAGTTGAAAGAAATCATTTCGCAAACAGGAGCTTGCTCGATAAAGGATATGGGAAAGGTGATGGGTGCAGCACAAAAAGCCTTTGCAGGAAGAGCGGACAATAAGCTTGTTTCAAGCATAGTAAAGAGGCTTTTGGCTTAATTGTCTTCAAGGAGAACTTTATCGAAAGAGTTTTGTATTCAGGGTTCTCTTGAAAAGTATAAATGCTTTGTGCGAGATGTTTGAATTATCGTTGATGAGATGAAAATAGTTCTTCTTGGTACTGCATACCCTTACCGAGGCGGTTTGGCTTTATTCAATGAGAGACTGATGGAACAGTTTTACAGGGAAGGCGATGAGGTGGAGATACAAAGTTTTTCGCTTCAATACCCGCCCTTTCTTTTCCCCGGTAAAACCCAATACAGCGAAAGTAAAATCAATCACCCTTTCAAAATCGAAAGAACGGTCAATTCGATTAACCCTTTCTCGTGGATAAAGGTCGGAAGGAAGATACGCAAAATGCAAGCGGACATCGTGATAATCAAGTATTGGTTACCGTTCATGGCACCTTGCTTCGGCAGTATTGCAAGGCTTGCCGGCGGAAAGCAAACCAAGATTGTGGCGATTGCAGACAACATCATACCGCACGAAAAACGCTTTTTCGACACCATATTCACGAAATATTTCTCAAAATCGGTCGATGCGTGGGTGGCAATGAGCAGAAGCGTTTTGGAAGACATATCTCTATTTGATAAATCATCGCCGCGAATACTCAGTCCGCATCCTTTATTTGATAATTTCGGCGAAAAAATTCCGAGAGAAGAAGCCTTGCAGTCGCTCGGTTTGGATTCGGGAAAAGTAAATCTGCTTTTCTTCGGCTTGGTCAGGGAATACAAGGGCTTGGATATACTTTTGCAGGCAATGAAAGACCCGAAACTTGCCAATCTTCCCTTGCATCTCATTGTGGCAGGGGAGTTTTACGATGATTATTCCAAGTATGAACAAATGCTTGCCGAATATGGTTTAAGAGATAAGGTGAGTATGGAAAACAGATTTGTGAAAGACGAAGATGTGAGCAGGTATTTTTGTGCTTGTGATTTGGTTGTGTTGCCGTATAAGAGTGCAACGCAAAGCGGAGTTACGCAAATAGCTTTTCATTTCTCCAAACCCATGCTTGTAACCGATGTAGGAGGGTTGCCTGAAATTGTTTGCGATGGTAAAAGCGGCTATGTATGTCAACCGAATGCCGAAAGCATTGCCTCTTGCATAGAAGACTTTTGCTTAAACGGCAGAGATTTTTCCGCAAGTTTGGAGATAGAGAAACAACGTTTCGCATGGGATAAGATGACTGCGGCAATCAGAAAAGTATATAAAGAAAGCATAAACAGAAATGATAATAAGAAGTAAAGCACCTTTGCGTTTGGGATTGGCAGGCGGCGGAACAGATGTGTCTCCTTTCTCTGACATTTACGGAGGTTGTGTTTTGAATGCAACGATAAGCCTTTACGCTTATTGCGATATTATTCCGCGTACAGACAATACCATAAGGATTATAACCGAAGACCGTGGTGAAAGATTTGAAAGCCGAAGCATGAGAGAGCTTCTCATCGATGGCAACATTGACATACTGAAAGCAATTTACAACAGAGTGGTTAAGGATTTCGATTTGCCGGCTTTGTCTTTTGAACTGCATACCTTCGTCGATGCTCCTGCCGGAAGCGGTTTGGGAACTTCCTCTACCTTGGTTGTGGCTGTGCTTGGAGCTTTCGCACAATGGCTAAACCTCCCATTGGCAGAGTATGACATTGCACTGTTGGCTTATTCCATAGAACGCGAAGACTTGAAACTTGCCGGTGGAAAGCAAGACCAATATGCTGCAACCTTCGGAGGAATAAATTTCATGGAGTTCTATTCCGACAGTAAAGTAATTGTAAATCCTTTGAGGATAAAAGACAAAATCATGAACGAATTATCGCGTAATATGGTTTTGTTCTATACTTCCACCTCACGCGATTCTGCAAGCATAATAGAGCAACAGCAAAAGAATGTGGTGAATAACAACATTCAATCCATAGAGGCAATGCAGCATTTGAAGAAACAGGCGATTTTGATGAAAGAAGCCTTGCTGCGAAGCGACCTTAACAGAATAGGAGACATTCTCAACCTCGGCTGGCAGTACAAAAAGCAGATGGCAGACGGTATCTGCACCCATCTTTTTGAAGATGTCTATACGGCAGCATTGGAAGCCGGTGCAATAGGAGGCAAAATTTCAGGAGCAGGAGGAGGAGGTTACATATTCTTTTATTGTCCCGATTGCGTAAGATACAGAGTTATTGATGTGTTGAACAATTTCGGCGGAAACGTCAGACGATTCGAGTTTACGAAAGAGGGTTTGCAGACATGGCAGATGGACGACAAATAACAGAAGCCGTAATTCTATGCGGCGGAAAGGGAACAAGATTGAAGAGTGTGCTTGTTGACCTTCCCAAACCATTGGCTCCGATAGGAGATGAGGCGTTTTTGAGTATTCTTATGAAGTATTTGTGCCGTCAGGGTGTGAAAAGAGTAATCCTTGCAACGGGTTATATGCACGAGGCAATAGAAGCGGCATACGGAAACAGTTTTGCCGGAATGGAGATAGTCTATTCCCGAGAACTCACACCCCTTGGAACGGGAGGAGCTGTGGCAATGGCGTTGAGAAACGCAAGAAGCGAAAATCTGCTTGTGCTTAACGGCGACAGCATTATAAAGTTCTCCCTTGCCGAAACGGCAAAGCGATACTTTGAAATCAAAAACAATTTTCCCGATATCGCATTTCCGACCCTGCTTACCCTAAAACAAATGGAAAATGTGGACAGATACGGAGCCGTAGCCTTTGCAGACGGACAGATAAAAGCCTTTGAAGAAAAAGCATTCAGGAAAAAATGCTTCATAAACGCAGGCGTATATATATTGAACAAAGAGACCTTTCGCGACAAAGCCCTCGGAGAAGTTTTTTCTTTCGAGAAAGATTTTTTGGAGCAGGAAGTGAAAAAAGAAAGCCTTTTCGGCATTGAAAGCAAAGGCTTCTTCATTGATATAGGAGTGCCGGAGGATTACGCTTTGGCAAGAGATATTTTAATACAACAGTTAGACTAAAAAACAAGAAAGCAAAATGGATACAGTTATCAAAGATGGCATTTGCGGCAAGCAGGAAGTAGAGGTAAACGAAAAGAACACAGCCATCGCATTCGGTTCAGGCGATGTGGAAGTCTTTGCCACACCTGCAATGGTTGCACTTATGGAAAAGACAGCCAATGAATCCGTGAAAGGATTGTTGCCCGAGGATTACGTAAGCGTAGGCATAGAAATCAATGCCAAGCACATAAAAGCCTCAAAGCTCGGAAGCAAAATTGTTTGCGAGAGTTTCCTCAGCAAGGTCGAGGGAAAGAAACTCACATTCATTATTACCGCATACGATGAGACCGCAAAAATAGGTGAAGCCACCCACAGCAGAGTTGTTGTAGAGAAGACAAAATTTTTAAGCAAACTCTAAGCACTCCCCATATATGGCAATAATGGAACAAACAGGCAAATTCAAAATGGTCGCAAAGACCATGTTCGGCTTGGAAGGCGTTTTGGCGAAAGAATTGGAGAATATGGGAGCGGAAAACATCGAACAACTCAGGCGAGCCGTCTCTTTTGAAGGAAACATGAGCCTTTTGTACAGGGCAAATTACAGTCTCCGTACCGCATTAAGCATATTGAAGCCGATAGCAGAGTTTGACGCAAAAGACGAACAGGCATTGTATCGCAATGTCTATGCAATAAAATGGGAGAAGTACATGAATTGCGACGCCAAGATATACATCGACCATTCCGTTTTCAGCACAACATTCACACACTCCCTCTATGCCGCACAAAAGACCAAAGATGCAATCTGCGACAGGTTCAGAAAGATGTTCAACTTCCGCCCCCAAGTCAGCAAGGAAGAATATGACATAAAACTCAACCTTCATATCTATGAAAACCATGTAACCATTTCTTTGGACTCTTCGGGAGAAAGCCTTCACAAAAGAAACTACCGCAAAAACAACGGTCAGGCACCATTGAACGAAGTAACGGCAGCAGGACTTATACAACTGAGCGGCTGGCAGAGAGACTGCAATTTCTTCGACCCTATGTGCGGAAGCGGAACACTTTTGATAGAAGCCGCCATGTATGCGTACAATATTCCCGCTCAATATTACAGAAAACGTTTCGCCTTCAACAAATGGTCGGATTTCTCTTTGCCCGAATGGAAGAAAGTGAAAGAAGAAGAGAACAAAAAGATAAGCGACTTCGATTATCTTATATGGGGAAGCGACCTTTCGCAGAATGCAATAAACGAAGCGAGAGAAAACATAAACCATGCCAAGCTGCACAAAGACATAGAACTGTTCCGATGCCCGATAGAGGAGCAAAGACCGCCGGAGGGACGCACACTCGTCATAACCAATCCCCCATACGGAGAGAGAATAGAGGTCGAAGACATAATAGCACTCTATGAAAGAATAGGCACGGCATTCAAATCCATGTACGAAGGCAACACCGCATGGGTTATCTCTTCTGACTTGTTCGCCTTAAAGAAAATAGGATTGAAACCAAGCAGAAAAATAACAGTCTATAACTCCAATCTGGAATGCCGTTTCTGTGAATTCAACCTATACCACGGCAGTAAAAAAGCAAGCAAACAAGCAAAATCAGACGAAGAAGAAAAGGAATAAATAACTCTTTCACCACCAAGCAATTCCCCAAACGCCGTTCTAATTTTCTGAAACGCCGTTTGGGGAAATTCTTTCGCCGTTTTATTTTTCCGGAAGGCTGTTTTGATTTTCTTCTATCACCGAGAGCAGTTCTTCATACCACTCTTGGGAGAAGCGGCGTATCAAAGGTTCTTTCAATAATCGATAAAGCGGTTCTGCTTTCGGATTATTCACTGCCGGTTTGCAAATTTCCCAACGGTGGTAATTAAGAGCTTGAAATTCGCCGTAGTCTTTCACTCTTATGGGGTAAAGATGGCATGAAACAGGTTTGGGAAAATCAATCTTTCCATGCCTGTACGCCTGCTCTATCGCACAAAGTGCCGTGCCGTTCTCGTATTTTACAAAAACACATTCCCGACCCTCTATCGTCCTTGTGCATAAATCGCCGTCCATATCTCTTTCCCAGAGTTTCTCTTCTGCCATTTCAGCTGCCTTTTTCTCCATATAGGGTTTTATCTCGGGCAGTAAGCTTTGCAGTACTTCTCTTTCCTCTTTCAAAAGCGGTGCTCCTGCATCTCCTTCTACGCAACAACAACCCTTACACTTGCTCAAATCGCAGCAAAAGCTTGCTTTCGCAATATCATCACTCACTATACATTGACCAACCAACAACATATTGTCTCGTTTTTTTGTTGCAAAAGTAAGTAAATACGCTATGATTTTCGTACTTTTGCAGGATAATTTACCAACCCTTAGTACGGAAAGATATGGAAGAGAAGATGGAAAATACGGAGCGTGAGACGCTTAATTTTATTGAGGAGATAGTTGCCGAAGATTTGAAAAGCGGCAAGCATAAGAGTATAACAACCCGTTTCCCGCCCGAACCTAACGGCTACCTGCACATAGGGCATGCCAAAAGCATTTGCTTGAATTTCGGTATTGCCAAGAAGTATGGAGGAAAAACCAATTTGAGATTTGACGATACCAATCCGGTAAAGGAAGACACGGAATATGTGGATTCCATAAAGGAGGACATAAAATGGCTCGGCTTTCAATGGGCTGAGGAGCATTATGCGTCGGATTATTTTGAGCAACTGTATCAATGGGCATGCGATTTGATAAAGAAAGGTCTCGCTTATGTCGATGACCAAAGCTTGGAGGAAATGCGGGAGAACCGAGGCACTGTGCAAACTCCCGGAAAGAACAGTCCGTACAGAGACCGCAGCGTAGAGGAAAACCTTAATCTTTTCGAGAGAATGCGAAATGGTGAGTTCCCTGACGGCAGCAAGACATTGAGAGCGAAAATCGATATGGCTCATCCGAACATGCACATGAGAGATCCGATAATGTACCGTATTCTTCATACCTCCCACCACCGCACGGGCGACAAATGGGCAATTTATCCTATGTATGACTACGCCCATGGCGAAAGCGACTCCATAGAAAAGATAACTCACTCTATTTGTACCTTGGAATTTGACATTCACAGACCGCTCTACGATTGGTTTATAGCACAACTCGGCATCTTTCCTTCGCATCAATACGAGTTTGCAAGGCTTAACCTGAATTATACGGTGATGAGCAAGCGTAAACTCTTGCAGTTGGTAAAAGAAAACTACGTAAACGCTTGGGACGACCCCCGTATGCCGACCATTTGCGGTTTGAGACGAAGAGGATACACGCCGGAGAGCATACGAAACTTCTGCGAGAACATAGGTGTTGCCAAGAGAGATAACGTTATCGACTATACAAGATTGGAAAACGCTCTGAGAGATGACTTGAACAAAAAGGCACAGAGGGTAATGGTCGTTCTAAATCCCGTAAAACTGATTATAGACAACTATCCCGCAGGAAAAAGCGAGACATTACAGGCAATCAACAATCCGGAAGATGAAACGGCAGGAACAAGAGAGGTAAGTTTCTCCAAGGAATTGTACATCGAGAGGGACGACTTCATGGAGAACCCTCCAAAGAAGTACTTCCGTATGACCCCGGGACAGGAAGTAAGGTTGCGATACGCCTATATAGTACGTTGTACCGGAGTTGAGAAAGACGAAAACGGTGAAATAACAGCAATACACTGCACCTATGACGAAAATTCCCGCGGAGGCAATCCGGCAGACGGCAGAAAAATCAAAGGAACCATTCATTGGGTCGATGCCGACAAGCATTGCAATGTGGAGGTAAGACTCTTCGACAGACTTTTCCGAAGCGAAAGTCCCGACAAAGTGGAAGAAGGACATAGTTTCTTGGAAAACCTGAACCCCGATTCCTTGAAAGTATTGAACAACTGCAAGGCGGAAAGTTTCCTTGCCTCGGCACAATCCTTGGATAAGTTCCAATTCGAGCGTCTCGGTTACTTTTCCGTGGATTATGACAGCAGTGCAGAACATTTAATCTTCAACAGAGCCTGCACGCTCAAAGATTCTTGGAGCAAAAAATAAGAACCTGAAAAACGTAAAGAGAGATGAAGAAACAAGTTCTTTTTATCATGACGCTGATTCTTGCTTGCGGAACTTTCGCCCAGCAAAGACATCGTTTCGCAAGCGGAGAACCATACGATATATTCCTAAGCATAAAACCCGTAGGGGGAATGGCACAAGGTGATTTCAACAAAAACTACACCTATCTTTACGGAAGTGCCTTGGCTTTCGAGATACAAATGGAGGAAACAAGGCTCGGCTTCGGCTTGGAACTGTCTTATAATTACTGCGTCCCTCAATCCTTCAAGCGAAATTATCTTCAAGCGAAATATAATTGGGCAGCACATCAGGTACCTGTGTTTCTGACTGCGAACTATTACTTTTACAACGAAGTCTTTAAGCCTTTTGTCGGCATAGCTGTGGGAACGGTGTGGGGAAAATACGATTACAGTCTCAGCACGGAGGCAAGCACAGAGGAGTATTACCTGAGAGATTTCGAGGGACAGAGCGGTTGGCGTTTTGCTCTGGCTCCCAAAGTCGGTCTTCTTATAAGCACAGATCACAAACACGCCTTCGGCTTTGAAGTAAGCATGCCTTACTGCTTCAAAGCATGGAGATTGGAGAACCAATACAGCTTTAATGCCGCCCTTACCTATACTTTCATCATCGACTAAGCCTCTTGAATATGAAGAAAGAGCGTTTCACAACGGATTATACGCTGTTTGAAAGCATAGATGAGCTGAGCGAGAATGATAAAGAACTTGTTTCGGCAGCCGAAGCGGCTCGCCAAAAATCTTATTCTCCTTATTCAAACTTCAAAGTCGGTGCCGCAATACGCACAAAGAGCGGCACAATAATACAGGGAAGCAATCAGGAAAACGCAGCCTACCCTTCCGGACTCTGTGCCGAAAGAACGGCATTGTTTACATGCGGAATGCAGCCCTCGGAACCGCAAAGCCTTGCAGTGGTTGCAAGGAACGAACAAGACGAAGCCGCCTCCGCCTATCCCTGCGGGGCATGCCGTCAGGTGATGAGCGAAACAGAGAAACGCTATGGCTGCCAACTCTCTGTAATCGTAGGATTGAAAGGCGGAAAATATGCGAAATTCTCTTCCGTATCAGCCATTTTACCCTTTGAATTTGAGATTTAATACTGCATAAATGCCTTCTATCAAAGCCATCAAACAAGACGGGCAGGTATTCACCCCTTCCGAAACGGTGAAGCAGATGTTGGATATTTGTGCTTATCGTTTGCCGGAGAAAATACTGCGAAAACATATAATGGAAAACAGTTGCGGCGATGGTGCATTTCTTTGCGAAATAGTAAAACGCTATTGTACGGCATTCTTTCAAACAAGCAAAGATACCGACAGGCTTAAAAATGAATTGGAGACATATATTCACGGCATTGAAATAAACAAAGAAAGCCATGCGAACTGCCTGTACAATCTTTCCAAGATTGTCGAAACATTCGGTATTGAAGACGTGCATTGGGATATTCCGAATACAGACGCTCTTGAATGCAGTTCATTCGATGCTTCCATGGATTACCTTGTCGGAAATCCGCCTTACGTAAGAGTTCACAACCTTTCCGAAAGATATGCCGGCGTAAAGAAACTCTCGTTCACCCTTTCCGGTATGACGGACTTATATCTCGCTTTCTTCGAGAAGTCGTTCCAAATGCTCAAACCCGATGGCAAACTATGCTATATCACTCCGAGTTCGTGGTTAAACTCATTGGCAGGCGAGAACTTCCGTTCCTATATATTGAAATATCGCAACCTTGCAAGCATAACGGACTTTGAACACTTCCAAGTCTTTGACAAAATAAACACCTACTCATTGATTGCCCTCTTTGACCAAAAGCACGCAAGCGAATACTTCGACTATTATCGTTTTGAAGCGGAAACGAAATCAGTAAAAAAGATTGAAACCATCGGTTTAAGAGATTGCCACATAGAAAACGCATTCTATCTTTCCGACACCCGCTCCCTGCGGAAGCTGAAAGCCATCAAACAAGCCGAAAACAAAGAAAGATATGCCGTGGTGAAGAACGGTTTCGCCACCTTGGCAGACGGAGTTTTCATCGGCAACATTCCATTTGAGCAATATACCATCGACATCATCAAAGCCTCCACCGGCAAATGGCAAAAAGCCTTTTATCCCTACGATAAAGCAGGGAAACCGTTGCCGAAAGCCGAACTCTTTGCCGAAGAAGCCATAAGCGAATACATGAATGCACACAAGGAAGAACTGCTGAAAGGAAAAAGCGAAGAGGAAAAACCTTTATGGTATCTCTACGGCAGAACACAGGCTTTGAAAGACGTATTCTGCGACAAGATAAGCATAAACACAATAATCAAAGACAAAGAAAGCCTCAAAATACACTCGGTAAAAAGCAGCTGCGGTGTATATTCCGGACTGTATATACTGACAAAAGTTCCGTACAAGGATATTTGCGACATACTTACCGGCAATGACTTTATACAATACGTCAAAGCCTTAAAGAAATACAAAAGCGGAGGATACTATACCTTCAACACCAAAGACTTGGAACAATACCTGAATTATACGATAGGACAATACGCTTTATCAAATTCCCATAAGCAAATAGCTTTATAAGCCGAGAAAAGTCATATTACAGCAAAGCAGTATATTAAAACGCCGTTTGAGTTTTCTCAAACGGCGTTTGGAAAAATTCTTTCGGCGTTTTAATGCTGAATTTCCTTTTATGCCAAAGCTTTTCTTATTTTCAATAATGTGGAAAGCAGTTTTTCTACCTCCGATAGCGGAAGCATGTTGGCTCCGTCGCTTTTTGCTTTTTGGGGGTCGGGGTGGGTTTCCATGAATATGCCGTCGGCACCGACTGCAATGGCTGCTTTTGCGATGGAAGCAATCATTTCCGGCATTCCTCCGCTGATTCCGCTGCTTTGGTTGGGTTGTTGCAAAGAGTGTGTGATGTCCATGACAACAGGAGTGCCGAATGATTTCATTATGGGAATGGAACGGAAATCCACAATCAAGTCATGATAGCCGAACATAGTGCCTCTGTCTGTCAGAATAATCTTTTCATTTCCCGAATCTGCCACCTTATCCATTGCAAAACGCATAGCCTCCGGCGAAAGGAACTGTCCTTTTTTTATGTTTACCACTTTACCTGTTTTGGCAGCTGCAAGCAATATGTCGGTTTGGCGGCATAGGAATGCAGGTATTTGGATTATATCGACAAAACGGGCAGCTCTTTCCGCTTCTTCGGCTGAATGAATGTCCGTAACTACCGGAACATTATATTTTTCCCTTATTTGCCCCAATATTTTCAAAGCTTTTTCGTCTCCTATGCCTGTAAAGGAATCCAAACGTGAGCGATTGGCTTTTCGATAGGAGGCTTTGAATATGAATTCCAAGCCTAAGACTTTGGTGATGTCGAGTAATCTTTCCGCTATTTCAAAAGGCATGATTTCATTCTCGATTACGCAAGGTCCCGCCATGAGGAAAAAACTGTCTGTACGGTCTTTTAATTTTTCGTATAAACTCATCTTGTTATCGGATTGCATTTTATTCTGCAAAGATAGCATTTATATCGCATAAAATAGCTACCTTTGGCAACTGAAACGACATTCGTTTCAACACTTGCTGCAGACGGAAACACATATATGGAGGAAAAGAAAATAAAACGTACACAGAGGCTCAATAAGAAAGCTCATCAGATAAATCTTTCGCAAAGAGATGAATTGCTGCTTATGCGATACTGTGCTGCAAACAAGATAAGCCCGACCCTTGCTCTCAAAAAAATAATTCATTCCTATCTTTCGGAAGCCTTGGCACCTCTGCCTGAAGAAGCAGCCAACCAATTGGATTTGTTTTCACCCAAGCAGATGAATATTTTCGACCACAACGCTTGAGCCTTAGAAGTTTATCGGGATACTGAATCCCATTCTCTCTTTATATTGCAGTGTTGAATTGAAGTCCTTGTCCATTATGGCTTGAAAACTTACGAATGCTGTCAGATACTTGTTTATCTTCATATTCATAAATATCTCTGTGCTTATATCTGTATCAAGAAGCGAGGATTTATTGTAGTCATAGTAGAAATCCAATTTGACAATCAGGTTCACATTTTTGAAGACATCTTTCTGAAAAAGGAACTTCGCATAAGAGCCGAGGGAGAACAGCGCCCTTTGATCTTCCTCGTCGAAACCGAAAATCTTGTTTCCGACCAATCTGTTATCCTCCACAATGGTCGTTTTCCCCGTTAAAGCGGACAAAAGCAAGGAAAAACTTTGTCTTTTATACTCAAGTCCGAGCGAAGAGGTGATAACAATGGGAGAGAGGGGGGCTGAAATCAATTTATCGTCCTTAAAACCCTCATCGAATTGACTTTTCAGGTTCATCAAACCACTATAATTCCAATTACCATACATCTTATAAGAGTATACGGAGTTAATCTCTATCTTATCGTCGCTTTTCTGAAACTTATTCTCCTTATCCGAAAAGCCGTTACCTGTTTTGTCCTGCCAAATCATACCGTATGCCAACTCCACGCCGGTGTCCCATTGCACTTTCTTCCTCTTGTAGTTGAAAAAGCCCTTGTAGAAATTGGAAAAGGCAAAAGAACTGAAACCACCCGCCGACCAATTACTCAAAGAAGTCTGTTCCGCACTCGAAATAATGCTGTTCTTAACCGACCAAAGTCGTAAGCTATCCGCCTCATCGGCATTTGCCCCAAGAGAAAGCCCGAAAGCGAAGAAAACAAACACCGACAAAACTTTTACGCAGCTTTTCATATCAACTTTTCTTTAATCTGTACAAAATATATATTTCACCGCTTATACTCATAAGCGTAAGGATTATAAGCAGAGTGGAGAAGGAAAAGCCCATGCCGCTTTTTGCGAATTGACTTTCCACAAGCCCGTTTGCAGTGAACACTCTTGCATTATTCATACCCTTTTCTTTCAAAATCTTCTTCATTTCCCCCTCTTCCAAAAACACAAGCCTGCTTTCCGTACGCGGATAGTTCAAGGAGAAGCCGCCGATAAGACTGTCTTGCAGGCGTATGTCGTAATTGCCTGCCTTCTTTGTTGCGTCCTTTATGGCAAGTCCCGTAAGTCTGTTCCTTTTCAACATCTGAGGAATAAAGGAAGAGCCGTCTTCTTTGCTCATAACCTTTACTATCTCATCATTATCCAAAGCCGTATAGGAAGAAAGGTCGATGAAAGGCTCGCTTCCCAAATTGTAATAAGCCGGTGGCGTTTTCCGACTTATCGCACACATATTCCAAACAAGCGGAACAAAGAGCGATTGATTGACAATATTGCACCATTGCTCATCAAGAGCCGTGGCAAACAAATAAATATCGCCTTTTCCCTGCGGGGAAACAATCAGGAAGTCCTCATCATTTGCAAATTTCATTATGGTTTGAGCTACGCAGCCCGTTCCCTTTCCGAAAGAGTAGTATTTGCTCGCCTCGGGCATTTCCATATTATCCGTAACCGAAGTAAAAACCCCCTCGAACAACTTATTCTCCGTATCAATGGAGGCAACCCTTGCTTCCTTTCTCACCAAAGCCTCATACTTCGGCAGATGAGCCTCCGGCAAAGCTCTCGAATAAGACTCCAAATCCATATCCTCTGCCGGAATAATGGCAATAGACCCGCCTTCGGAGACAAATTCCGACAATTCCGAGGACAATCCGGAAGATATTTCCTTCAAACCGTTTAGAATAATCATGCTTTGGTAGGCAAAACGGCTGAAATCAACATTCTCCGCTCTCATATTGGTCAAAGCAATGTCCGTATCGCTACCAAGAAGCCTGTCAAGATATTTGTTTTCTCCCGCAGCATTTATTACCAATACCCCGGTACTCTTACGAACAAGCAGAGTAAAGTAAAAATCATCATCAAAGCAAACAGGATTATCCGATATAGAGAGTTTGGAATGCAATATGCCGCAGTGAGGAAGGGTGAAACTCATCTTTATAATAGAACTCTCATGTTTTTTCAAGTCCATGCTCACCGCAGCCGTCTGTTTATCCTCCACAAACAGCTTAACCGGCAATTTCTCCACGGCTTTATCCGCTTCGTTCACCACTCTGATATTCAAATCAACCACACTGCCCTCCTTGAACAGCACATTGTCGAACCATAAAGAGTCGATAAACACATTGTTTGCGTTCTCCGCTTTAAGCGAAACGAAAACATCTTCCGTCTTGTCCTTGGAAAAATTCTCCGCATCAAAGCATGAAGTCTGAAAGTCCGAAATATAGAAACATCTCTTGGAAGCCTTGGTACTTGTTTTGATGAAACGATGAGCATTTTCCCTTATCTCGCTCATCGGAAGCGAACAAGGCGTTATCTCAACCTCCTGCAACATATTCAAGAAACTCTCCCTATCCACAAAATGCCTGTGTCTGCCTGCCATTTCCTGCGTCAGCAGACAGAACTCATCGGAAGAGGAATACTGCATGACAATATCCTTAGCCTTCTGCTTCGCAACGTCCAACAAACTGCCCTTGTCTGCCGAATTTTCCATGGAAAAGGAATTATCGACAAACACAACTACGCAATTACCTCTCTTATCCACCAAAGCCTTATCCTCGTCCTTTATGTACGGAGCGGCAAAAAGCAAAACCAAAAAGATAATACTCAAACATCTCAGGCACAATAAAAGAATATCATACAGCCTGTTCTGTTTACGGCTTGTCGTCTTCAAATCTTTCAACAAACTAACATTGGTGAAATACACCCGTTTGAAACGACGGAAGTTAAACAGATGAATGACGATAGGAATAGCAACTGCAAATAACGCAAACAAAAACTGCGGATAAAGAAATCCCATGTCCTACAAATTAAATCGCCCGCGAAGATACGAAAAATAATCGGCACCCAAGCTCGTTCAACTTCATGATTTTGCTTATACGATGACTAAGAGACTTTTCCCGAGATTTCCATTTACTCCACTGCTTGGAAATAAAGCGGTTTTTCCCTTTTTGCAACTGTCGAAATAATTTTTCTATCGGGCTTTGTCATGCTTAAAGCGAGGTTTTATCTTTACCATATACAAAGTCTTGCTTTCGTTGACGAAAGGGGAGGAGTGGGGCTTATTGCAGGAATGCAGGCAAGTCGCAAATGCTTTCTTCGTATTCCTCTGCCATTGCATAAATATGGTCGATTTGTTGCAATGTGCGTTCTATCTCGTTTTGGTAAACATCAGGCTTTTGCAACATCTTTTCCAATGTGCGGAAAGTGATTTGAAGATATGGGTTTATGATGGTGAAGTATTTGTCGGCAAGGGGTATGCGAATTTGTTCCGAATTGCTTTCTTCGGCTTGTTCGATAAGGCGTAACCATTGATTGACGAGGCTGAATATTTCTATTCTTTCTTGGGATTGTTGTCTTTCGTTCAAAGAGAAGTAATGATTGCATTGCTTCTCAAATTCTCCTACTGCATATTGTATGTACTTTCTCGCTTTGTTGCTTTCGCCCGAAAGGGAATAGAGCATGGCTATATCTGCCCATGCAAGCGGGTAGTAATGCTTATCGGTCGGGAAATTAGTCTCCAAAGTATTGCAAACAAATATGGCTTTCTCCTTTTTGTCGGTTTGGAAGAGTTTGTATGCAAGGCTTATTGAGACTTGGAAGTATTGGCTGACCATGTCCCTTTCTATTTCATTGTAATATACTCCGTTTTTCTTGAAGTTCCTCCATTGGAAAGCGTGTGAGAAGTTTGCAAACATCTTATCCTCGTCTATCACTCCGGCTTTTTGTTCTATGATTTCCTTTTTCGCTTTTTTCTTGCTGCTTAAACGATAGGCGAAACCCTCCAATCGCATATAATTCTCCAAACCGAAGAAATCATCTATGGAATAGGAGGAGAAGTAAAGGGGACGGCTTTCGATATTGGCAGCGATTATGTCCAAGGCGGCAAGCGTTGAGCGGGATATGTCGAGCTTGTCATATTTCCAGACAATGGTATCCGAACCTTTGCGGAGGAAGAAGCGATTTGTGTTCAAATGATGAACCCTCATTCCGTAGAACAATTCGCTTTGCTCCGGCTTTGAGAGGTTTTTTATGGCTTGCGATAATTCCAAGGTGTCGAAAGAGGGGTATATCTGTGCATAAAGGAAGTTGCCTTTATAGGATTGGACGGGTATATTGGTCTTTATCGGAGCGGAATCGTATTCACATCGGGCAAGCTGTGTGATTTGTTCCTCTGAATTGAGCAGTTGCAGGTTTATCACCCTCACATCGCGGCGTATTCCGCCAACATTCTGAGCCCACCAAAGGGGAAAGGTATCGTTATCGCCGTTTGTGAACAGTATGGCATTCTTTTCGCAGGAGTTCAGCATGCTTATGGCAAAATTGCTTGCCGTATATTGTCCGTGATGATTGTGATCGTCGAAATTTTGCCAGAGCATAAGCAGAGGAACCGTCAGAAAGGCAGGGGCAACATAGCGAGGGTAACGCAGTCTGACCATATTGACTATAATCTGGCTGAGACCCAATACGCCGACTGCCAACCACATACTCATGCTTACGAAAGAAAGCAAGAAGACATAGTCTCTTTCCCGCGGCTGATAGGCGGATTGATTGAGAAAGAGAATAAGGGCAAAGGAGTTATAGAAGAAAAGAGTGGCGTTGACGGTGAAATGCTTGGGGTCTTTCGCCACCTGATAGAACGAACCGAAGAGACAGAGCAGCAATGGTATTGCCCAATAAATATTCCTGCCCTTTGCAGCCTGCGGATTTACTTCCTCCGTACTTACATTCAAAAAATTGTCCACCGGTTTGAGACCTGTCGCCCACTGAGAGTTCTTATAGTCTCCGTAACCTTGAACATCATTGGTTCTTCCGCAAAAGTTCCATAGCAGATAGCGGAAATACATATAGTTCATTTGGTAAGCAAAGAAGAATTGCAGGTTTTGGGCAAAGGAAGGCTTCTCTCTCTCCTGTCCGTTCACCATTACGGTGTTTTTCGCCAATCCCGTCCATTCTATGTAAGCGTTTTCCGTTGCTTCACTCTCGTAATTCCACATTCTTGGAAAGACTGTCTGCAATTCCTTTGCAAAGACGGGTTGCAGTCCCCTGTCTGTCATCTTAAAACTTTCGGGAGGCAGTGCGGTATAGTATTGTCCGTACAAAAGGGGAGCCTTGGTGTAATTCTCCCTGTTTACATACCGTATGAGAGAGTTGCAATCCGAGGGATTGTAATTGTTCATCGGCGGATTGGCAGAACTTCTTATGGGAACGATTGCGTAAGTGCTTAGTCCTATTATGAAGAAGAGAATGCCGAGAAGGGTAAATTCAAGTCCGCCATAGCCTTTCCATCGAGCAAAGAGCAGACCTGCAGCACTCAAAAGGGCATAAATCACCACCACCGTCATGCCTGCCGCAGCCAAAAGTTTCAATAATGCAGGCAGAACAAAGAACACAAGCACTGCAACAATGCCTCCGCCCAGGAGAATGTGCATGAATAAGCCTAAATAGCCTGTTTTTCTGCGGTGAAAGTAAATCACGACAATGGAAGCCGGCAGAACGAGCAGGGAAAGTTGATGGACGCATAATGCCAAGCCGAGAATGAAGACAGCCAAGAGAAGATAGGATTTCTTGGAAGTATCGTCCCATTTCAAGGTAAGCCAGAAGACGATGAGGGACAGCAACATAGAGAGAGCATATACCTCTGCCTCCGTTGCGGAAAACCATATACTGTCGGCAAATGCGAAACATAAGGCTCCTATGACGGAAGCTATGATATTACCGGGCTGCATTGCCGAGAAGCGGTTGAGCATTCGCACGAGTATCCAGAACAAAAACATTACGCTCAAGCCCATGGACAATGGGGAAATGAAACTTACGCAACGCGTAATGTAAATAGGATTATTGAAGCCGAAGAGAGAGGCAAGCAAAGCACCGATTAACTGATACAAAGGGGCTCCCGGGGGATGTCCGATTTGCAAACCCGCTGCCGTTGCTATAAATTCGCCGCTGTCCCAAAAAGACAGCGTCGGATACATAGTGTAGGTATAAAGAGCAATGGTCGATAAGGCAAGTACCCAGCCTGTTATATTTATGCTTTTCCTGTGTTGCATTCTACCAGTTGACGAAAGACTTGTTGAAAATATCCTCTACAAGTTCTTCATTTATTTCTTTGATGAGACTTTCCTCCACATCACCGAGAGAATAGCTGCTGTCGTATTCCTTAAATCTTGAAAACTGTGTCTGATAGTTGGATTTAGGGTTCTGGTTGTTCTTGAAATTAACTCTGATTGTTATCGTAAGACGGTTCTTAGCCGCTTTATCGTTGGAACCTATCGCCGCAGGTGTTACGGAATAAGCTATGATTGTTCCCGAGAAAGAAACATCGGCATTATCGCTCACTTGCATCAAGGAGGTCGAAGAATTGATTTTATTGACAAGGGCATTGGTCATCTCCGAAGCAAGTATGGGTTGAACAAGGCTTGCCCTGTTTATGAAACTCTCTACGGAAAAACTTTTCGTTTCAGGAGAAATCGAAGCCCCCGTGAAAGAGTATCCTCCCACACACGAAGCTCCGATTAAACTTAATACTGTTACAACTAAAATTTTTTTCAAAACCGTAAGGCTTATCGTACAATCAACTTGCCGACCTGCTTATTGTCTATGTTGACAAAGTAAATGCCTTTGTTCTCCAAGCTGATTGTGCCGTTATCATAGCTCTCTATATTCTTTACGGAGCGACCCAAAGCATCCGTTATTCTCACAGAACTTCCTGCCGGAGCGTTCAAGCGGAAATCTCCGCTGCAAGGATTAGGATATATCGCAATTTGGGAAGTCAAATCCAATTTCTCCAATCCTGTATTGTAGTTGATGGTCAAGTCGTCCAAAAGAAGAGAAGCCATATTTGCCGCTGTGTTTTCCTCATCTGTGCCTACAAGAGCAAGGAAAATCAATTCCGTTGCAGGTGTTTCGGAAAGTTTATTCAATTCCATGGTGAAAGAAGCATAGCCCTCGCTTTTCATCATTTCGGGGTCGTTTGTGAAAATACCCATTCCGACGATTTGCCTTTCTTCTCCCTCACCGGCAAACAACAAGGCTTGAAGCAAGAATATATCGTTGGCTGTATCCATTTCGTTGAACTTGTAATAACCGCTTATGGAAGAGGGTTGCTCGTTTAATCTCAAACCATCATGTAAGAGGTTCATGATAACCTCCGGAGAAAAAACCGTATCCTCATCGCCGTTGTTCGTAAACAAGTTGATGACAGCCTCCATATTTATCGTTGCATTGGTTAGAAATCCCGGAACCACCATATCTACGCCTACCATCGATGCAATAATACTTGGAAGCGGCTTGGGAACTATCTTGACAGCTGCATTTCCGCTATGAGCATCGGAAGACTTGCTGATGTCGCAAAGATTAAATCCCATATAACCGAGACTGTTCCAGCCCTGAGGAGAATTGCCGCTCCATGACTCGAAATTACCGTTGGTGAATTGTTGGGCATAAGTCGTGCAGAACGCCATTGCCGCAATCAAAAATAATGATACTCTTTTCATATCCTTTGTTGTTTTTATGTGTTACACTCTTTCAATTCCTGTGAAACCGAAAACCAAACATCGAAATGCAGATTTACAGCCTCGCAATCCGCTGCAAAAGTACTACAAATTGTTGATTTGGCAAGATAAAGAGGAGTTTTATTCCGATAAAATCAACAAAAACAAATCCTCCTTGTTCAATGTCGCAATTCGGAACGCCTTTTCGACAAAACAAACCGCCGAAAGAATTTAGTGAAACGCCGCTTCGTTCAGACTTAACCACAGCTCCTTTCCCCGCATTATTCACTCCAAACACTCAGTCCCATTCTTCCCGTCCCGCATATCCCCTGTCCCGTCCCATGTCCCACCCATACTAAAGTATGGGGTGGGGACTTGGACGGGGGAACAGTAGGGGTTTTATGCTTCATTTTCAGATTTAAGGCTTTGTCCCACAACCGAAACATCTCATGGGACAGGGACAGATATTTATCACAGGGAATTTTCAAGAGAATTTGGCAGCTGCAATATCACAATCAAAACCATTGGGAAATATAACAGAGAGAAATGATTTCGGCATTCTTTTTTTTGTATCTTTGCTCCTTTGAGTATATATTAGCGATATAAAAACAAATGGAATGAACAATACAATCAACAGACTGATTATTATCGGCAACGGCTTCGATTTGGCACACGGCATGAAAACCGGATACAAAGATTTTGTTACATGGTATGTTAAACAAGAGATAGGCAAGCATATAGGCAATAGATCATTAAAGGAGACAAAAGACGAATTAATGTCAATTATTCAGCCAAAATATACTGTTGAAATGTTGCTTAGGTATTATGAAGAACTAACGCCTAAACAAAATCTTGACAACGTAAAGCAATATGGGTATGAAGTAACGCTCAGTCCTTTTTTTGAGAAAATCATAAAAGATATAGAGGATAAGAATTGGGTGGATATAGAGTATGCATACTATGAGTATCTATGTAGTCTATTAAAAAAACTTGATCTTTCCGATGAAGAAGACACCAAGAAAGAGGTTTCCAAGGAAATAGATGAGTTAAATGAAGAAATGAAATTCATCACGAAAAAGCTGAAAGAGTATTTGGAGGGAGAAAATGAAAAGGCAAAGAAAAATCCAGCTGCTGATAAAGAAATGCAATTAGAGATTATAAGACCGTTGAGAAGCCAAGAAATAGCAGTTAGTGCGGAAGAAAGTTGGAAGGAATTTGTTGAGCGAAGAGAGGACGATTTTCATGATAAACATAAAATTGAAATAAAACTACGATTATTGAGTGACTTCTATTGGGATGAAAGGTATCAAAGTGATGATGGAACTGATGTGTATAAACTGTTTCCGGAGAAAGTATTCTTGCTTAACTTCAACTATACAACATATATCGAATCAAATTTTCGCAATATGTCGGAGTTATTTGTGGGTTCTTGTGAACAAGAGTATATTCATGGAGATTTGAATGATGAAAACAGTATTATATTCGGCTATGGAGATGATAGTGATGAAATGTATAAGAAGTTGTCGGATAAAAACGATAACAGGTTTTTGGAGAATGACAAGACTGTAAAATATTTAGGTTCTGCAAGATACAGAAATTTTCTCGGCTTTATAGAATCTGCTCCTTTTCAGGTGTGCATCATGGGACATTCATGCGGTGTTTCCGATAGGACTTTGCTAAGCACTATTTTTAAGCACGAGAATTGCGTATCGATAAAGCCTTACTACCATAAGAAAGAAAATAGCGACGACTATTATGAGATCATCAAGAATATCAGCCGATGTTTCGATGATAAGAAGTTGATGAGGGACAGGGTTGTCAATAAAGAGTATTGCGAGCCTTTGCCCCAACCGGGTAAGAAAGAATAGGTGATCAGATAATATCTTTATTCCGTGATCGATTAAAGCAATAGGCATGCTTTTTCTCGTATCCTCTTTGCGGAATGGAATTTTTTCATACCTTTGCCAAAGGTGTTTTGTGCGTTTTAATGTTTGACGATGGGAAAGTTTGAAATAAAACCTTTTGTAAAGTGGGTTGGTGGAAAGGGACGTTTGTTGTCCCAACTCGAATGCCTGCTTCCTGATGACTTCGCAAAAAAAGAAGAGGTCAGATATATAGAACCTTTTGTCGGAGGAGGGGCTATGCTTTTTTTTATGCTGAGGAATTATTCCAATGTTAAGTCGGCAGTTATCAATGATATAAATCCGGACTTGATGACTTGCTACAGTGTTGTGAGAGATAAGCCTGAGGAATTGCTGCGTTTGTTGCGGATTATTCAAAAGGAGTATTCCTCTATCGGCAGTACGGAAGAGCAAAAGGCGTTTTATCTTAGAGAGCGGGAAAACTTCAATAATGGAGGGCTTGATGAGATTGAGAAGTCTGCATTGTTTTTGTTTTTGAATCGTACTTGCTTCAACGGACTTTACAGGGTGAATAAATCGGGTGCTTTCAATGTTCCATTCGGCAGTTATGTCAATCCTAATATTTGCGATGAGGCTTTGATAATGGCTGACAGTGAAGCATTGCAGGGAGTGGAGATAATGACGGGAGATTTTGAGGATACGTTTGAGAAAGCCTGCGGAGATACGTTCTTTTATTTCGATCCACCGTACAGACCGCTGAATGCCACTTCTTGTTTCAATGATTATGCGAAACAGGGTTTTGGTGATGAGGAACAAATGCGTTTGAAACGTTTTTGCGACAGAGTGCAGAATGCGGGATATGGTTTTATGTTGAGTAATTCCGATGGTTTGTACTCCGGAAAGGGTGATTGCTTTTTCGATGACTTGTATAAGGGGTATCGAATCGATCGTGTGATGGCTCCTCGCAATGTTAATGCGGTAGCTTCTAAGAGAGGAAAGATTTCGGAGATACTTGTGCATAATTATTTAGACACGGCAGGGGAGTTGATGTCAAAAGCGATATAGTATGGTTAAGAAAACGGAGAGTGATTTCGAGTTGTTTATCTCACAACTGCAAGAAACGAACAGGACATTGGGGTTCTTTTGTGATTTTGATAAGATTGGTAGAAATGTAGATGAGGTAAGGTTGAACCTTTGCTCGTTGGATTTTCTTATAGGTGCAGAGGATATGCGTAAGGCGGTGGAGATTATATTCAAAAGAGATAAGAGGATTTTCGATGTTTTGGGTATTCTGATTGCCGTACGTGATGCAGGGACGGAAAAGGTGATAAGGAAGGACGGCAAATGCTACGGTTTGAATACTTACTTTGAGTCTGTGGAAGGTGTCATGGAGTTCTTGAATGGGACGGGGCTTTCGGAACTCTTTCAAAAGCGTAAGCTCACCAATTTGGCGGATTATGTGTTCGGTATAGAGACAGGATTGGATACAAATGCAAGGAAAAACAGAGGCGGGCATGTAATGGCGCATAGGATTGGAGAATTGTTCGATAAGTATGGCATAAAGTATCGTTCGGAGGTCTCTTCCAATGAATGGAAAGAGGTTGCGGAGGTATTGGGAACGGATAAGAAAAGGTTTGACTTTGTCGTGAAAAGCGGAAATAAGATATTCCTTACAGAGGTTAACTTTTACAGCTCCGGAGGGTCTAAGTTAAACGAGGTGGCTCGCTCTTATTCGGAGATAGCAAGCAGAATAAATTCTCTGGAAGACTTCGAGTTTGTTTGGATTACGGACGGTATCGGTTGGAAGTCGGCTAAAAATAAATTGCAAGAGGCTTATAACTCCATTCCAAGGGTATATAATCTTAGTACGGTGGAGAAATTCATGAAAGATTTACAAGAACAATCGAATGATTAGCCCGTATTATCGTTCCAAGGATAGAGACTTCGTTTTATTGCAGGGGGATTGTGTGGAACTTCTTCCGATGTTTGACTTCAAATTCGATATGATATTTGCCGACCCTCCGTATTTTCTTTCCAATGGAGGCATAAGCGTGCAAAGTGGCAGGATTGTAAGTGTCGATAAGGGTGAATGGGATAAGGCTTGTTTGCTTGAAAGTGTCGATGATTTCAATCGCAAGTGGTTATCTGCTTGCAGAGATAAGTTGAAGGAGAGCGGAACGATATGGATTTGCGGAACCTATCACAATATCTTTTCCATAGGTAAGTTGCTTGAAGAGACAGACTTTCGCATTTTGAATGTGGTTACATGGGTGAAGACAAATCCACCACCGAATTTGAGTTGCCGTTTCTTTACTCACTCCACGGAGTTTATTATATGGGCGAGGAAACATAAGAAAGTACCGCATTTCTATAATTATGAACTGCTTCGGAAAATTGCAGGAGGCAGACAGATGAAAGATGTTTGGGAATTGCCTGCCATATCGGCATGGGAAAAGTCTTGTGGTAAGCACCCGACACAAAAACCGTTGAGTGTGCTTACTCGTGCCGTTTTGGCATCGACACATGTTGGCTCTTGGATATTTGATCCTTTTGCGGGTAGCAGTACAACGGGCATTGCTGCGAATTTGACAGGAAGACGTTATCTTGGAATAGAACAAGATAAGGAGTATTTGGACTTGAGTATATTTCGTAAGCAGGAAATAGAAAATTATGATGTTGCAGCCAAAATGAGGAGCAGGATAAAAGATTTATCTTTCTTGGAAAGAGAGTCGCAAAATGCGGTTTCGGAAATGTGCAGCAGTTATTCCGATTTGTCGTTTTAAGTTTTTTCTTGACAGACTGAGCATGCTTTTTCTCGTATCCTCTTTGCGGAATGGAATTTTTTCATACCTTTGCAGTCTGAATGAGAAATTGTTATTTGAAGTAAATGGTAAGTCGTCATTTCTTACGGGTGAAAGTTCTGCAACAGCTATATGCGTGTGAGACAGCGGAGATGAAAGATGTGGTAAGGGCGGAACAGAGCTTGCTCGAAAGTATAGAGCAAACGTATAATCTTGAAGTGTATTTGCTGTCGGCTGTCTTGGAGATACGGGACATTGCCGAAAATCAAATCGAAGAAGCAAAAAATAAGTTCTTCCCGACAGAGGAGGAAAAAAATCCCAACATGAGGTTTGTCAACAATGTGTTGTTCCATCAGTTGCAGCTTAATGCCGAGTTGTGCAAGGCCATAGATAAGCTGAAGATAAATTGGAGCGAGCAGAGGGACATGCTTAAAAACATTTTCAACCGTTTCAAGGGTTCGGATACTTATAAGGATTATATGTCCAAGCCGGATACTTCTTATGAGGACGAGAAAATGGTGGTGGTTCGCATGATGAAGAACTATTTGTTCAAGAACGAGCCTTTCACGGAGTTCCTTTTCGAGAAGTATTTGGGTTGGGAGGGTGATCTTCAATATGTCGGCATGAGCTTTTTGAACTATTTGAAAGATTTCTCGCAGGGAGACGGCAGTTCCAAACCTTTATTCCGGATGTTCGACGATGAGAATGATGACCGCAAGGAGTTTGCCGTGGATTTGTTGAGCAAGAGCATTACTCATTTCTCGGATTATGACGAGATGTTCCGCAAGCATGTCGAGAATTGGGACATGGAGAGGTTGGCTTTTTTGGACAGGCTTATAATAAAGATGGGTATTACGGAGTTGATATACTGTCCGAGCATTCCTGTGAGAGTTTCAATGAACGAGTACATCGAGCTTGCCAAGGAGTTTTCGACAGAACGAAGCAAGTTGTTCGTAAACGGTTTGTTGGATAAGTTCCTTGTCGATTTGAGAGCGGCAGGAAAGATATGCAAGGACGAGTTTGAGGAAGAAAAAACGGAGTAATGAGAAAGTCGATGTTTTGTATTCTTGCCGGTGTTTTGCTTTTGGTGTCTTGCGGCAAGGGAAACAAGAGTGAGGAGATAGATGCCTCGGTGGTGGATCAGCTGACGAGCATAAAGTTTGAAAGAGATGTGATAGATTTCAAACGTGTCGAGGCAGGGGAGAAGGTGAGCGGAAGTTTCAAGTTCACGAATACTGGCAAGAATAAGCTCGTTATTTATGAGGTGAACACATCTTGCGGCTGTACGGTGGCAGATTATCCTCGCGGAGAGATTGCACCCGGTGAGAGCGGCATGATTTCGGTCAGCTATGACTCCGATGGTTCGAGCGGCATGAGGATTACCAAGCAGGTAACGGTGAATGCAAACACCAAGCCGGCTAAAACGAACCTCAGAATAATTGCAGATGTGTATTAGGAGAGAGAAAAAGAAAAAACAATCAATAAACAATAGGAAATGAATTTGTTAAACGTTTTATTACAAGCACAAGGCGGCGGTGGGGCAATGGGCTCCATATTGATGTTGGTGGCGATAGTAGTGATATTCTACTTCTTTATGATACGCCCTCAACAAAAGAGACAAAAGGAAGAAAAGAAATTCAGAGAGGCATTATCGAAAGGACAAAAGGTTGTTACGATAGGCGGTTTGCATGGTAAGATTGCCGATGTGAAGGAGACCAGTGTTTTGTTGGAAATTGCCGACAATGTGAAGATTGAAGTGGAGAAGTCTGCAATAGCAATGAGTGTTGCTCCTGTACAAAAGTAATCCGCCAAGAAATCAAGAGAACAAGAAACAGCGTCTTTGCCGATTAAGGGTTGAGACGCTTCGTTTTATACTCCGAAAGGGCAGATGTTGAAAAACAAGGAAAGAAAGAATGTTTTGCATGGATTGCTGACAGACCGCAGGGTGCGGATTATGTCGGTTTGTCTTTGTTTGAGCATTTTTCTTTGGTTGTTCGTAACACTTGGCAAGAATTATCAATACACCCTTTCGGTACCTCTGACCTTTGCAAGCAGCGAACAGCCGGACAGACAGTTCTTTTGCAGCGACAGTGTTGTGAAAGTCCATCTGACAACGGACGGCTTCGATTGGTTGACGAGCCGATTGTCGGTTCGTCAAGCCGGAAAACTGCATATAGACCTCGCTTCCCTTTCCATGGATATGAAAAGCGGTTATGCAAAAATCCCGACAGGCTTTTTGAACAAACAAGTACTTGGAGCAATCGGCATGAGCAATGTGCCGATGGAGATAATGCCCGACACATTGAGCCTGAGGTGGAAGAAGACCTACTCTAAGTCCGTGCCGCTTGTCAGCAGGGTTAAGGTGGAGTGCGAACAACCCTTTTCCTTGTTCGGTACGCCCGTCTTGCTTACCGATCGCATAGAGGTGGAGGGAACACGTGAGGAACTCGAAAAGACAGACACCCTCTACACCAAGGAAATCACACTGAAAGGAGTAAATCGCAACCTGATAAGTTTTGTACCTGTTGACTTCGATTATGCTTCCGACCGTTTGAACCTGCAAATGACAATGGTAGGCTTAAAGGTGGAAGTGAAAGAATACACTGAGAATACCATCGTTCTTCCGGTTGAAGCGATAACAGGCAAAGGGGAGAAGGTAAAGCTCTATCCTCCGACAGTGAAACTCAGGTATAGGGTCGCCATTGACGACTATCGCAAGGTCAATACCGATGACATAACAGCCTATGTTATGGCAGAGGGAGAGAACAGGAAAAGGAAATTGCGGGTTATGCTGAACAATCTGCCTGATTTGGTAAAAGTCGTATCTATCGAACCACCCAAATTGGATTACGTGATAAAGAAATGAAAGCAAGAGTAGGACTTACAGGCGGAATAGGTTGCGGAAAGACGCTTATCGCACAAGTGTTCGAGCATTTGGGCGTAGCCGTGTTTTATTCCGACACACAGGCAAAGCTGCTTTATGATGACGAAGCATTTCTTGAAAAGATAGCAGAGCATTTCGGCAGAGACATCATAGAGAACGGCAGTTTGAACCGCCGAAAGCTCGCCGACAAAGTCTTTTCCGACAAAAAAGAATTGCAAATCCTCAATTCCATGGTACACCCCGAAGTCTTCAAACGCTTCGATGAGTGGGCAGAAAAACAACATTCGCCTTATGTAATCATGGAAAGTGCAATATTGTTTGAAAATTCCTTGCAAGATTGCTTCGATACAATCATCAGCATAAGCACTCCGGAAGAAGTGGTGCTTCAAAGGGTAATGCTTCGTGATGATTGCAACAAAGAACAGGTGCTTCAAAGGATAAGAAGTCAAATGCCGCAGGAAGAGAAAAACACCTTGGCGGATTATGTCATTCTACATGATAATATGACAATGCTTCTTCCTCAAATACTGTCAATTCATGGCGATATATTGAAGCATTGCATTAAGAACGAAAAGCGTAAGAACTAACATATAAAAACGATAAAATCTTATGAAAAAACAACTGTTATTTTCGGCATTGGCATTGTTCGCATTTGCAGCCCATGCCCAATTAAGCACAAATGAAATGCCTCCATCTTTTTCCTCAAAGGAATTGATGAATGCAGAGCTTAAAACCATCACTTTGGCAAAACCAGATTTGACCAAGGTCATTGCAGAGGACGAAAGCTACGAAGCCATGTTCAAGCCAAGGCGTTTCGGCATTATTCTTCCTTGCCATACGGACTTCTTTTCGCAAGCCGAATGTACCAAGACAGCGGATGGAAAGATTTACCGCCTTGCCCTTGAAGTGCCGGAAGCACAAGCCCTCGTCTTTTACTCCGACCGCTTCATCTTACCGAAAGAAGGCAAACTCTTCCTTTATAACAGCGACCATACCAAAGTATTAGGAGCATTCTCTTCATTTAACAATCACGAATTGAGAACTTTTGCCACAGAATATCTTGAAGGCGACAAAATCATCTTCGAGTACTTCGAGCCTGAACAATGCAGCGACAAAGCCATTATCGAAATAAGTGAAATAGGCTATGCGTACAGGGATATAGTCAAGGCTTCCGATGAATACCGTGCCTCGGGTACTTGCAATGTGAATGTCAACTGCTCGGAGGGAGACAACTTCCGCAAACAGCAAAGAGCCGTTGCAAGAATACAGATCAAGATGAGCAGTTACTATATGGGTTGGTGTACAGGTACATTGATAAACAATACCGATTACGACCGCAAACCCTATCTCCTTACAGCTGCACACTGCATAGCAGAAGTGAGTTCAAGCTCCTATTATTCTCAATTTGTCTTTTACTTTAATTATGAGACCTCCGGTTGCTCCACAAGTGCGCAAGAGCCTTCCCGTTCGCAATCCCTTACGGGAGCAAGCCTGAAAGCCTACGACAATACCTACTCCAACTCAGGCAGCGACTTCTGTCTCTTCCTCTTGAAGAACGATGTGCCTCAAAGCTATAATCCTTTCTGGTGCGGTTGGGATAACAGAAATCAAGCCGTTTCCCACGGAGTCTGCATACATCACCCTTCCGGAGACGTAAAGAAAATATCCACCTTCAACAGCCGTTTGCAATCCGCAAGCATGGGCAGCAATAATTCCACACACTGGGAAGCCAAATGGGTTGAAACCGAAAACGGATACGGCATAACCGAAGGAGGCTCTTCCGGTTCCGCACTCTTCAATGATGCAGGACAAATCATAGGCGACCTTACGGGCGGTTATTCCGCATGCGACGAAAGTGCAGCCAAGAAAATCGATTATTACGGTAAGTTTTCCTACTCATGGGCATCGAACGGAAGTGCAGACGAACGCCGCTTGCAACCATGGCTCGACCCAGCTTCAACAGGAGTAAGCTCCATAGGCGGAATGGATTACACATCTTCCTTGCCCGAAATGGCAGCAAAGGAGAACAACTCCCGCATAGCACCCAACCCAGCCACAGATCGCCTGACCATAGACTTCGATACAGATTATCAAAATATCATTTTGGAAATCTACGACCAAACAGGCCGTCGCTTGGAGGTACGCAGCCTGCCTTCCGCATGCAGAAGCCATACCATGGATTTGCAGAACTACAAGAGCGGTGTATATTTCATCAGAATACATGCCGACAACGAAGAATCATCTCATAAAGTAATAATTCGATAATAAGATAATAAGGTATAGTGGAGATGAAAAAGAGAAAGTGGGTCATCATAATGCTGTTATCTGCATTTCTTTTCGGAGCCTGTGCAGGCAGTGGAAAATTCGGCAAACGCCATCGCTCCAAACGCAAATGCAACTGTCCGACTTTCTCTTTTTATCATCAGAAACCCTTAATGTATGAAACCCTTACTCACCCATCTTCCCGCACAATCGCTTGAAGAAGTAGAGAAACAACTATCCGCATATCCGAATACGGAAATCAAACTAAGCCCGGCTCGCAGCCGAACCCTCGGTTCATACCGCCCGACAGCCGAAGGCGGACACCTCATAAGATTGAACGACGACCTTTCGCCTTATGCCATGCTCATAGTCCTTATACATGAAATGGCACATTTGGAGAACCGCATGCAAAACGGAAGAACCACCGCCTCTCATGGCAAAGAATGGAAAGCCATATACACACGCATGCTGAAAGAATACATCTATCGCAACATATTTCCCAAAGACATATCAGAACTCCTTATGCACCACGCACTCAAACCCTGTGCCACTTTCCCAAAAGAACTAAGCCGACTGTTGGAGAAGTAGAAAAATCCTATTTGGCAGTGGTAAGATGCAGAGATATTACAACATCTCTTCCCTTGTTCTTGTAAGACGCTATCTGTCCTAAGAATGCGGAAAACGTTAATTCCATGCCTGCAATAAGTATGATTCAAATTTTAGTTTTACCTTTGCAGCTGCAAATCGGCGGTTCCGTTTCGGCGGATTAAAAGGGAATCTTGTGAAAATCAAGAACTAAACCCGTAGCTGTAAGCACCATGAAAGCGTTTAACGCTTTTGTTCTTTGGAAACAACCACAGAGAAATTGTCTCGCAATTTCTCAGCCACTGTTCAAGTAATGGGAAGGCACGTTTTCGAGGAGGTGTAAGTCAGAAGACCTACCGTGATTTTGCCAAAGAAGAATCGTATCTTTCGGGAAATAGAGATGTGATTGCAAAGAGTGAATTGCGGGTAGTTATATGCCTTGTCTTTTTCGGGGTTGCCTTTTCTCTCACGCTGTATCTTTCGTTAGTTACGTCATTGTTTAATTATAAAACGACAGACAACGAAATGAAAAAAGTTTGTTTATGCCTCTTGTCGGCATTGTTGACAAGCATTTGCCTGACGGCTCAAACACTCGGCACGGCTCCTAACGGGGTGTTTACGGCAGCCGATATCCAGTATTGGGTCGGTAACGGCAGTAACGAGGCTGCCTTCGTCTTGGTATTCAACGACGGTAAAACGCCTCAGGCTTTGGTTTATGGCTATCGCTATGACGGCAATAAATCAATGAAACAGATGTGTGAAGAAATTGCGGCAGCGGATCCGCGTTTCTATTATCAGGAAGGTTCTTCCTCGGGAACGGTTAACGGTTTCGGAATAGACATGAACGGTAACGGTGTATTCTCTTTACACGATCCTGACTCTCCGACACAGATTGTAAATCCGACAACAAATGCCATACCTGTCAACTTAGATGTAGATGCTTTTACTCCTGTTGAAGCGGAAGACCGTTGCCAATTCGGCTTCGGTTATCCCGGTTTTTGGTACTTATCCAACAATGGTTGGAATAATAGCGTAGGCGGTTGGACTATTGCAAGATGGCAGGATTTCAGCGGCAGCGGAGAGACTAATACCGAATTAGATGCAACATACGCTGCAGTACCCGCTCCCAATACTTCTTGTCCTGCGATAAGCGGCTTTCAGACTACGACGGTATCGCAGAATGTGGCAAGCGTAATTTGGAATGCAAGTGCGGCAGCACTCAATTACCAAATCGAAATCAAACCAAGCACACAAGCGGATTGGACGGGAGCGGAAAGCAACAATGTGAGCGATACTTTCTACACCTTTACGGGACTTACGTCTAATACCTTGTACAACTGTCGCGTAAAAGCAATATGCGGCAGCGATGATGAGAGCGTTTGGTCTTCTATTTCCTTCAGAACACCTTGCGATGCTGTAACGGAATTGCCTTATACGGACAATTTTGACAGCTATGGTGCGGGTACAAGTGTCTTTCCTCCTTGTTGGACCAAGATTTTGAACAACACCACTGCATCGAACGCCCTTTACGTGGCGAACACTCAACATCTATCCGGTACAGCCGCCTTGGTATTTCAAGCTCCGAATGCAACTGCAGAATTGATTGCCGTTGCACCGTTTTTGGATGAGAGTATAGATTTGAGTGCTTTGAATGTGGTCTTTCAATTAAAGTATCCGCAGTTGGATAACGGTATGATAGTAGGAGTTGTCGAGAATGACGGTACTTTTATCGGCATTGACACGGTATATAACACCATAAGCAATACATGGCAGAGACGTGAAGTAAGCCTTTCTTCCTATTCCGGTGCGGGCGGTCGCATTGCCTTGAAAGAACTATTCGTAAGAGCTTCCGGAAATATGTGGGTAGATGACCTAAGCATAGATTACATTCCTGCATGTCAGACATTGAGCAATCAACACTTGACAGAGATACTCCATAATGAGGCAACCATAGAATGGAACGACCCTAATGATGCGGGCGATTATCTTCTTGAAGTAAGCACATCGGCAAGCGATTGGAGCGGAGCTTTGACATTTACTTCCACAACGACCAACTGCACAGCCACAGGGCTTACTCCTAATACTTGGTACACGTACAGAGTGAAAGCAATATGCGGTTCCTCCGGCGAAAGTGCTTGGGCAGAGGGACGATTCAAAACAGCATGCGGAACAATCGACGAATTGCCATACGCAGAGAACTTCGACAGCTACTATTACGGCGATGACGAATATGTGGAATGCTGGACTAAATACGGCATCGGCACAAGCGACAAAATAAGCATATCGAACAGTTCATCGGCTTCGGGAAATCGTTGTCTTTATCTTTATTCCAACAGAGCGAATGGCTACACTGCCACAGTGGTGTTGCCTTCCTTCGAGGAAAGTCTTGACCTTCTAAGCGTACAATTCAAGTTGAAAAATCCGGCTCTACCGAATGGTATCATGGTCGGCGTATTGGAAGGAGACAACTTCGTTGCCATCGACACGGTTCTTTCCAACGCTTCCGATGTTTGGGAACAGAAAGAAGTGTCTCTTGCATCTTATGGCGGCGAAGGCGGAAAAATTGCTTTCAGAGCTTATTCCAACACAACGCATCTGAACAGCTTTGCCCTCTATCTCGATGACGTAAAGGTGGATTACGCTCCTGCCTGCCCACGTCCGCAGAACCTTGCGGTTATAAGAGGAACAAGCGGAACGGTAGTTGATGTGAGTTGGACTGATGAGGACAACAGCCAATGGATTGTTTACTATAAGACAGCCAATGATGAGGACTACACCATGGAAACAAGTTCTTCGAATACGATAAGCATAAACAATTTGGCACTTCATACTTCTTATACTTTCCAAGTGGCAGCCCTTTGTTCAAACGGAGATACTGTCAAAGCAGTTTCTACGGTTAACTACAACACCCCTTGCATTGAGAACGCCATTAACGAGTTCCCTTTCATTGAAAACTTTGAAAACGGAATCGACTGCTGGACTTCCATTACTTCAACGACAGATATAAACAACCGTTGGCAAACCACAGGCAACGGAACTTCTCCTTCATGCCAACCTTTCGAGGGAAGCAAAATGCTTTACTACAATTCGTATAATCAAAGCAACGGTAAATGGGCTGCAATCATATCTCCTGCGATAAATTTTGTAAGACAAATGGAAATATCTTTCAGAATGTATCATCAGACACAAGGTAATTATAAAGACAGAGTACTTGTATATATCAATGATATTCCATCTCTTGAAAATGCAACCTTCATTGATTCTGTGCTATGTAAATCCACCTCTAACGGTTGGGCTCAACACATATTCCAAACACCGGCGGAGAGCGTAAACGGAGAGTATTACGTGATACTTAAAGCCGTATCCGATTATGGTTATAATATGTACGTGGACAATTTAGAAATAGCACCTCTTCCAACCTGCTTGCCGGTAAGAGATTTTGTTCTTAATAAAACTCACGAACAAGCTACACTTTCATGGGTTGATCCTAACAATGCAGGCAATTACGTTATTGAAATAAGCACAACGGAAAATGATTGGAGCGAGGCGACAAGCTATAATTCTCCGGACACTGCTTACACATTTACCAACCTGACTCCGAACACTACTTATTATTACAGAGTGAAAGCTGTTTGCAGTTCCGATGACGAAAGTACATGGGTAAAAAGTTCATTCAAGACAGACTGTCTTCCTATTACCGAATTGCCATACACAGAGGCTTTCGATGACTATCCTTCCGGTTCAAATGTATATCCGGATTGTTGGGAAAAACTCAATTTGGGAGAAGGCGACGAAATAGAGCTTACAAATATAGAATCGGCTTCCGGAAACAGATCGCTATACTTCAACTCCAAAGAATCCAATCTTTTTAGTGCAACTGCATTATTGCCTTCAGTTGAAGAAGATCTTAATCTTCTAAGCATTAAGTTCAAAGTAAAAAGCCATAACAGTTCACATAGAATTGTCGTAGGTGTACTTGAAGGCAATAACTTTGTTGCAATAGATACTGTCAAGACCACTCTTACCGGTGTTTGGCAGGATCATGAGGTTACTTTCGGCTCTTATGAAGGAAATGGTGGAAAAATAGCCATCAGACCTTACTCCGTAACCACTGTTTGCTCCATTTACATAGATGATGTTGAGATAAATTATGCTCCTGCCTGCAGTCGTCCGACCGGTCTTGTCGTTACAAGAGGGGAAGAACTTACAGATGCTAATTTGACTTGGGCAGATGATGAAAACTCACTTTGGATTGTTTCTTACAAATCAGATACCGATGAAGAATACAGCATGTTTGAGTTTACGGAAAGCCCTGCTACGATAACTGATTTGGCGTATGGAACCAATTATACTTTCCAAGTGGCAGCCATTTGTTCAAACGGAGATACGGTAAAATCTCTTTCAACCTTTAACTACATAACTCCGACAGAACCGGTGGAGCTTCCATACACAGATAATTTCACAGCGGAAAGCAATAATGCCTGGGTGATAAGGAATAGTGACGGAGCCAACAAATGGCACATAGGAACAACAGGTGATGATAGCGAAGGTGCTTTGTATATTTCCAACGATAACGGAACAAGCAGAGGCTACAATGTAACATCAGTCTCTATCGTAGTTGCAGAAAAACTGTTCAACACAGGGGAAAGCGACTCTTTGACAATCAATTTTGATTTGCTTGTCGGTGGAGAGAGTTCTTACGATTATTTGAAGGTGTATTGGGTTCCTGTCGATACAATTTATGAGGCAATTACATCAACAATTCCTTATTATGCAGTAAATACCTATGCAAATGTGCTGATAAAGAACGGTACAAGCAACTATTTGAACCTTATGAGTAGTACTCAAAATATGAGTACTACCATAGCGAATGAACCTAATACATTAAGGAAATTGGTATTCGTGTGGAGGAACGATGGCAGTGGCGGCAGACAACCGGGAGCCGTTATCAGCAATCTTTCAATCACAGGATTAAACGCTGCTTCCGAACCTTGCGAAGCACCTACCGAACTTACTGCAAGCAATATTACCGAGACATCTGCACAAATCGACTGGAACGGTACAGCAAGCGGCTATGAAGTACGTTTGAACGGCGGAGAAGCAGAGACGCTAAGCACAACAAACAAAACATTCACAGGTTTGACAGCAGGCACAGCCTATACAGTCGAAGTAAGAGCCGTATGCGAAGAGACATCTTCCGATTGGGTAAGCACAAACTTCACCACAATGGCTGTTGTCGTAACTCCGCCAAGCGTTGTAACTCTTGCAGCAAGCAACATCACACACGATGGTGCAAGTTTGAACGGAACAATTACGGCAGGCAGCGAAACAATCACAGCTCAAGGCTTTATGTACAAAGCAGAGAATGCAGCTGAATGGACAACAGTAGCCGCAACAGGTGATAATATTACTGCAACGCTTAACAATCTGACAGCAGAAACCGCTTACGAGTACAAAGCCTTTGCCACTACGGCAAGCGGCACTGTTGAGGGAGAAGTGATGAGCTTCACAACCCTTGAAGCAGCTGTTGTCGTAACTCCGCCAACAGTTGTAACTCTTGCAGCCACAGAGGTAACTCATGAAGCTGCTACCTTGAACGGAACAATCACGGCAGGCAGTGAGGAAATCACAGCTCAAGGCTTTATGTACAAAGCAGAGAATGCCGCTGAATGGACAACAGTAGCCGCAACAGGTGATAATATTACTGCAATACTCAACAACCTTACGGCAGAAACTGCATATGAGTACAAAGCCTTTGCCACTACGGCAAGCGGCATTGTTGAGGGAGAAGTGATGAGCTTCACAACCCTTGAAGCAGCTGTTGTCGTAACTCCGCCAACAGTTGTAACTCTTGCAGCAAGCAACATCACACATGATGGTGCAACATTGAACGGAACAATCATCGCAGGCAGTGAGGAAATCACAGCTCAAGGCTTTATGTACAAGGCAGAGAATGCAGCTGAATGGACAACAGTATCGGCAACAGGAACAAACCTATCGGTTGCCGTTAACAACCTAATGGCAGAAACTGCATACGAGTACAAAGTATTTGCCACTACGGCAAGCGGTACTGTTGAAGGTTTGGTGGAAAGTTTCACAACAAATGAAGCTCCTTCCGGTTTGGCAGATGCAGAAAACGGAGCTGTTAAAGCGATGATATACCCTAATCCTGCAAAGGATAAAGCGACATTGAGTTTGACAGGCTTGACAGCAAATGCCAAGATAATCATCAGCGATCTTCAAGGCAGAATAATCCAAACGGAGGATTTGCAAGCAGGCAGCGAGACATACGAACTCAATACAAGCAGCTTTGCAAGCGGCGTATATTACATCAGAGTGATAAGCGGAAACAATGTCAATACTCAAAAATTGATTGTCGAATAGAAGGCAATCTTCCAATCATCACTTGCGGGGGCAAAAAGCCCCCGTTTTTATTTTCCTTTCGCCTTTATGCGGCAGTAATATCGGCTTTGCCGAAAAGTCTGCAAATCAAGCCTTTCGTATAATGGCGTTTCAATAAATTCTTTCGGTATTTCGCTGAAATGAAACGGTATTTCGATTTTTCCTAAGGGCGTTTCGCAAAAGTCGCTATGCGGAGAAAGAATTTGAATGGGAATTTGTCTTCTCGGCTTTGCGAAAAAATACATACCTTTGCAAATTAGTAAAATTCAACGGATATGAAAAAAATATGTTTGTTGCTTGTTTTGTGCCTGAGCCTTCTAAGCCTTTCGGCACAAAGGAATGTGGAAGTCTTGAACCTCTTCGGCGAGTATGCGGCTGTGCTTCCGATAATCTTGGATTCAACGGATAATAACGGCAAGGGCTTTGACGCTTTGGGGGATTTCTCCTTTGCGGGAAGTCGTAAGGACTGTATTCGCAGCATTCGTGCCGATGAAGCAGGTTTCTTTCGTCTCAACGAAGCGGGTGAGGGCAGGAAGATTATCGCAGCAGGTTTCAAACTCTTTGTTTCCAAGCAGGAAAACATTAAATTCTCGATTATTACTTCTTCTGCCTTAAAGGCGGATTTTGCCATCGGCACAAAGGAAAAGAAAAACAAGGAAAGGGATACTCTTACCTTTGAGGGTAAGTATGAAAAGGGTGTTTATGATATATATATCACTCTTTCATGCGGCAAGGACAGTGAATTGAAACTCCTGTATGAGGCAGAGCATGCGGAAGCAAAACCGATGGAGGCAAAGCAAGCCTTGTCCTTGGAGGCGATGTTGGGCGGCAGACATCTTTATTCGGTGGAATTATCTCCGAATGCGAAGTACTATCTTTTGAAATTCCATGATACCGACAGCAAGGGCAAGAACCGATGGGCATGGCAGCTCAGAAGTACCGATGGAGACAGGCTGTTGATGGAGAGCGACAGACATTTCTATACGAATTGGCTGCCAAAAAGCGATTTGCTTTACCATACGGAGGAGATAAACGGCTGCAACAGTTTGGTGGTTTTCAATCCGCAGACAATGGAAAGCGAGGTGGTGGCAGAGAATGTGCCGTACGGAGAAATCAAATTCTTGGATAACGAACAGGCTTTCATCGTTTCGGTAAGTGAGAAGTTCGCAAAAAAGAAGGGGGATTTGAATCGCTTGCTTTCTCCGGAAGACAGGGCGAATGCAAATTGGCGTGATAGAAGCGATTTATGGCTTTACCGTTTGGGAAATAAGAGTTTGCAAAGGTTGACATTTTCTCATCGCGGGGTGGCTTTGTGTGATATTTGGAATGATGAGCGTTTGCTTATATCGCTTGGCGAAGAGGATTATACCAAAAGACCTTTCTTGTATCGCAGCTTCTACGAGTTGAATCTCAAAACCATGACTCTTGATACTTTGTTCACTGATGCTTTCGTGGAGGATGCGAAGTATGCCGATGAGAACACTCTTTTGCTGCTTGCTTCCTGCGAGGCATTCGAGTCCGTTTCTGCAAGAGTGAAGAAAAATCAGATACCTAATTTGTTCCAAAAGACGATACTTTCATGGAACAGACAAAGCCGCAAGGCGGAAGCCTTATTGGCGGATTTCAATCCCTCGATAAACAATTTCGATGTAAAGAAAGACAAAGTTATATTGAACTGTACGGATAAGGATTCCGTGAATGTGTATGTTTTTTATCCTAAGGATAACAGGAGGGTGGAGAAATTGCCTTTGCCTTGCGATGTCGTGAGTTCATTCGCTTGCACCGAGGACGCTTCATTCGGGCTTTTAATAGGACAAAACTACGACAAGCCGGAGCGTTTGTTCGAGTACTCCTCGGGAAAGAGCCGTGAGATTTATTTCCCGCAGAAGAAAGAGTATGAGAGTTGGGAATTGGGCAAAATGGAAGTATGGAACAATAAGACGAAAAGCGGAATGATTGAAGGCAGATACTATTTGCCGAGCGACTTTGACCCGCAAAAGAAATATCCTTTGATAGTTTATTATTACGGAGGTACCTTGCCGAGCGACAGAATGTTCAATTCGCGATACAGTCCTTATCTTTACACTGCGAGAGGTTTTGTCGTATATGTTATTAACCCGTCAGGCACCATAGGATACGGACAGGAGTTCGCAGCAAGGCATGTCAATTCATGGGGTGAAGGCACGGCGGACGATATAATATCGAGCGTAAAGGCTTTTTGCAAGGAACATTCATTCATAAATAAGGACAAAATAGCTTGTATGGGAGCAAGCTACGGCGGATTCATGACCCAATATCTTATAAGCCACAGCGATATTTTTGCGGCAGCAATATCTCATGCCGGCATATCGAACATAACCTCTTATTGGGGTGAAGGTTATTGGGGATACAGCTATTCGGCTGCGGCAAGTGCGAACTCCTATCCGTGGAATGCGGCAAAGCTCTATACGGAACACTCGCCTCTTTTCTCGGCTGATAAAATCAATACACCTTTACTGCTTCTGCACGGAACTTCCGACACCAATGTACCCATAGGAGAAAGCATTCAGATGTACAATGCCTTGAAGATTTTGGGCAAAGAGGTGCAGTTTATCAGCATAAAGGGCGAAGACCATGGCATAATGGATTATAAAAAGCGTCTTGCTTGGAATAAAACCATCTTTGCTTGGTTCGAGAAGTATTTAATGGACGATGACAGTCTTTGGAAAAGCATGTATCCCGAAACAAGCATAGAACAATAAGATATGAGAGAGGAATTGAAACGCTATTTCCCCTTTTTGGAAGAGCGGCAGTTGGATTTGTACGAAAGTTTCGGCAAGGAGTTTTTGCAATGGAACGAGAAAATAAATCTTATCTCGCGAAAGGATACGGAAAACCTTTTCATACATCATATACTTCACTCTTTGGCAATAGCGAAAGTCTGCATGTTCAAACCTAATTGCGAAATTCTCGACATAGGTACGGGAGGCGGTTTTCCGGGACTTCCTTTGGCGATAATGTTTCCCGAAACGAAGTTCTTTCTTGTCGATTCCATCGGCAAGAAAATAAAGGTTGTGCAAGCTGTTACGGAGGCTTTGGGTTTGAAAAACGTGAGGAGCGAACAGATAAGGGCGGAAAAGGTGAACGGAAAGTTCGATTTCATAGTCAGCCGTGCCGTTACCACATTCGAAGACTTTATTCCGTGGACGAGGGGAAAGATTTCAAATATTCAATATCACGATATGCCGAATGGAATTCTTTACCTGAAAGGCGGAGACTTGACGGAGGAGCTTTCAAAGGTGAATAAAAAATATCAAGTCTTCAATATAAGCGATTACTTTGAAGATGAATTTTTCGCAAGCAAGAAAGTAATACATATCAAAGGCTGAAAAGGCTTGCGAAGACTTCATCGACTGCTCAGTGAGCGGCGATGAAGTCAAACATCTGCCTGTAAAATTCATCCCTTGCCGGCTTTATGCTTAATGCAAGGTCGTGTTTTCCGTTGTGAATAGTGTTTTTGCTGATATTATTACCCAAACGGTCGGCACGTTTCATTATATGCTTATAGTTCAAAACGCGGTCGCTTGTCGCTGCATCGCCGTTTGAAGCGTCGGAACTCAAGACCAAAACAGGGCAGGCAATGTTCAAACCTTTCTTAACCCTGCGATGTCCTCTCTTGATGGCACTCAACCAATTTATGCTGACGGAAGGGGAAACAGGAAACTTCATCAAGGTATCGAATTCCCACTCTCCTTCATAGTCTTTCAAAAGACTGTTGGCATAAACACGGCTTTTGCCTTGCGATATTTTCAACTTGCCTGCCACGGGTCTGAAAAAAGCCAAAGTCGGTATCAATCCGTTACGTACAACTTTTGAAAAGTTGAAATCCAAGAAAGGAGAATTGAGAACGGCTGCCTTTATGCTGTTTTCCTCTTGCCTGTCGTTCAAATACAATGAGGCAATCAAACCTCCTGTGGAGTGGGCAAGGAAGTAAATATCCTCCGTTCCTGCTGCCTTTATTCGGGCTATTGCGCTGTCTATATCGGCATAGTATTCCGAAAGGTCTTTCAGCTCGAACCATGTTTGATTTTCCAATTTGCTTCTGCCGTATTTTCTCAATTCCACGGCATAGAAATCCATGCCATGGGCTATGACGCTGTCTCCCATTTGGTATTGAAAGAAATAATCGTTGTAACCGTGCAGATAAAGCACCGCTTTGTTGCGATGTTCGTTGTTTTTATGGGCAATGAATGTGCTGACCACTTTCCCCTCATAGTCATCGGCTTGCTGTATTGTGAAGAAACGATAATTCTCCACACCGCTTTGAGCAATGGCAACAGCTGCAACAAAAAGCAGAGAAACAAATACGGAAAATCTTTTCATATCAATATTTTTGTATATCTATCAATCGAACGCCGTCCAACCACACTGCCACGCAGCCTACGGCTCCGTTTTCGCTCGGACGCCTGACAGGTTGAAGGGTTTTGGCATCTACTATCTCGAAATACTCCAATTCAAAATCCTTTCTCATCGCAAATTCAGCCTCTACATAGCTTTTGATTTGGGAATACGACATATCTTTTGCCAAACTTGCCGATTTAAGGAGGATTTCATGTATTTTGGGTGCTATCTTCCTTGCTTTGGCAGAAAGTCTGCGGTTTCGCGAACTTGTTGCAAGACCGTCTGCGTCTCTGTATATAGGGCATTCCACTATTTGAACGGGTATTGCAAACTGTCTTACCAAGTCTTTGACGATTGCAATCTGCTGATAGTCCTTTTCTCCGAAGTATGCACGGTCGGGTCTTGCCCATTTGAAGAGTTTATGCACTATTGTGGCAACTCCATTGAAGTGTCCCGGTCTTTGAGGACCTTCCAAGACCTGTTCCAAGGCTCCGAAGCTGTATTTCTCCGTCGGTTCCTCGGCATAGACCTCCTCCGCGGAAGGTGCAAACACCACATCGCAACCTATACCGTCAAGCAATGCCACATCGGCTTCCAAATCTCTCGGATACTTTTCCAAATCCTCTTTGTTGTTAAACTGTATGGGATTGACGAAAACGCTGCATATCAGAACATCGTTCTCTTCCTTTGCCCTCTTTGCAAGAGAGAGATGTCCCTCATGCAAAGCCCCCATTGTAGGCAACAAACCTATTGTTTTTCCTTCTCTCTTGAATGTATCCACACAAGAAAGCAATTCATCTATCTTATGACAAACCTGCATAATAGCTTTTTTGTTTAATCCTTATTCTTGTTTTCTTCTTCCATATCATGGGTTTCGTCCTCGTTTTCCACCTCTTCATAATCGGTAAAACCCTCTTTATCGTCTGCCTCTTCCTTTTCCTCGAAAGAAATAGAGTCCTTTATCCTCTTTACCCTTTGAGGCAAGTCCAAAAGGAAGCTGATAAGCGTAACAACTATGCTGAACAGCACTGCATCCATAAGTCCGTCCACATGAAAACCCTTAACCAAATGCGAAGTAAGCAGAACTATTACGGCATTTATCACTAACTGAAAAAGTCCGAGGCTCATCAGTATAAGCGGTGCCGAAATCAGCATAAGCAAAGGTTTCAAGAATGCATTCAAAAGGCTTATCACCAAAGCTGCCGCAACAGCAGAGAAAATGGAACTCACATCGACAAACTTAAAAAGCAACGATGCTATAAAGATGGCAAGAGCCATGACGAGTGTCTTTGTCCAAAAACCTTTCTTCCATGGAGAAGGTGAACCGGACGAGATATTTATTCTTATACCTTTCATCTTGTCGGTATTTCTATTTGAAGCGGCAAAATTACTAAATTATTTCATTGCACCCAAACAAAACCGCTACTCTCGCCACTCTTTGCTTTCTTTTCCAAGAATGGGAGATATACTATAGCGGATTTATAATAAGAAAGACTCATTTTACTCTTTGAATTTCGTGGTTTTATTGGCATTAAAAGCCGTTTTCTCTCTACTTCATGCACTTGCTGCACAAGGGTATAATAGACTTGAAATTTACGTTTTTTTTCTGTTTTCGTTTCATTCGGGTACAAAAATATGTTCTTCCTGAACAGTGAAATCGCAATATAAGTGTTCCAAGCATGAAAATGATAAGAATGCTGTATGAATGAAATTAAAGTTGTAAATTTGCAGAAGAATTTTTTCGACAAAGAAATATTGTTCATTATTCACGGAAAAACAAACTAAAATGGGACTTTTAACCATTGAACATGTTCATATTGAGGGTATTTGGAATAAATATACTGTAGATTTCTCTCTGAATCGAGATGTAAATATACTTGTTGGTGATAACGGAGTGGGAAAAACCACCATATTGAATATTATCGCTTATATTTGTGATAGCGATATGTTTATGAGGGAACGTTTTACCAGTGCAAAGATACAATTTGTTGATGGTTATGAACTTGTTGCTGAAACTACTCAAAGTGGAGAGTGCCTAAAAAAGTGGTTAAAAAATGGTTGTGAAGTAAATGGTGTTGAGGATAATTTGATTTTAAATATCGTTTCCACATTTGACACATCAAGATTACATAAAAGCATTGAATCTAAAATAAAGACCACATATCCCAATATACGATCGGAATTGGACTTGATGACGTACCATTATGTTGACTTACTTTATAGATATATTTCAATGATCTCAAAGACTTCAAGACAACTATTGAAAGACGGAAAACTCGAAGAGGCTGAACAGATTTATCGCAAGTATGATAAGATGAAGGAATTGTGCAATGAATTGTATGATGGTAAAAGTTGGTATGAGGATGCAAAAGATGGAACGATAATGTTTAAGACAGAAGATAATGATATAATAACATTATCTCAGCTTTCTTCCGGAGAAAAGCAGTTGCTTATTCTTCTTATTTCAACTCTGATGCAAAACGGTAGTAATGTTATCACTTTTTGGGACGAACCTGAAATTTCCCTCCATATATCTTGGCAGCAACGCCTGATTCGTACAATGCGTGAACTTAATCCGAATATGCAACTTATCATAGCTACTCATTCGCCATCAATTCTTTATGAAGGATGGGAACAACGAGTCATAAATGTCAACGACATAAAGAGTAAGAGTTAGCATTATGAATAAGGAAGCACTACCCGGACTGACTATATCATCAAAGTACATAGAGGATTCATCTGTTTTTTATCGTAATAAGAAGGCTCCTTTGCTTGTACTTGTGGAAGATAAAGAGGATATACCTTTCTGGTCAAAGATGTTTGCTTGTATATGTGATGGATATTCCCGCATAGATGTTTGGTCTTTGCAAGAAGCCTCTGTCAATGCTCTTGAACAGAGAGACGCTCAGGGAAATTGTCTTACAGCAACTGGTAAAGATGCTTTGATGAAAGTTATCGGGCTTGGTAAGCACAAAGTGCTTGCTGTTGATGCTGATTACGATTTGTTGCTTGATTATCATAAATATTCAAACAGAGTAAGAACCGATAAATATGTTATTCATACCGAATATTATTCCATTGAAAATCATCTGCTCACTGCATTAAATATTCCTAATTTGTCGTTATGGAACAGTGTGAAAGCCCATCTTCTATCTATTGATTGGAAGTTTGTTCTTAATACGTTCGGTGAAAGCGTTCTTGAAGCAGTAAAGCTCAGTTTGGTCTCTGTCGGGCGACGAGAAAAAGCATACAAACAGGATAGCAAGTCCAAAACATTGCCCGATGTCGTAAAAGTCAGCGACATTAATGAGAGTTTTGGTTCCGTGGATTTTTCTCATGATGCTTACATAAAAAAACTTGATCAATGCAAACGGAAGTTTGAAAGTGCTACCTCTAAATTGAGAGAAGAATGTCAAAAGGAATTGTCTGAATATAACGATTGGTCTTCCGAAGACGCATTGTACCATATTCAAGGACATACGCTCTATAATTTTGTCAGCAAAGTGATAAAATATTATTTCGAGGATGCATTTAAAAAGTTAGAAAAAGTAGAGAAAGAAAAGGTTATAGAGAAAGCAAAAATTCCAGATGTGATCAAGAATCTGAAAAGCGATATAGGTATTGCAGAAAGTAGAGCCGACTTTATTAAGAACTCTATCTACAATGCGGATGCTATTGATATGAAAGACGATGCAGTAGTCAAAATACAAAACAATATCGGAGAAATCTTGAAATAATTCTTTCGATTACTCTACTACGTAGAAGATGGATAAGCATTACAAACTCTAATCAGACTCGGTGATAGTAGCCCTATTCTTTTTCCTTGCTTTGTTGTTTGAATTTTGATGGTTCTTTTAGAGTAAGCAAGGGGTATTCGTTTTCAATCAGGGCTTTATTCTGCGGAATAAACTACATGAAAATCTTCTTTCAAGGTCTTCAATGCACAAATCTGCTTACTTTAATATTCTTTTTGCAGAAAAGAGTAGGGGAAAGATTGTCTCCATGTATATTTTTGCGGAAGTGTATCACAAAAGCTGTGGTTTGGTTTTGTTGTTGTTTCAAAAGGAGAGGGGAGGAGTAGGAAAAAGAAAACCTCAAATGTTCATGATGAAACCCTTGAGGTTTTTTGTTTATGTGTTTTCTTCTTCGATTTACTTGGATAAGCGTTCTGCAAATTCTTTGTAGAAGAACGGTATGGTTTCTATGCCTTTGAAGAATTGTTCCAAAGGATAGTTCTCGTTCGGAGAGTGTATTGCGTCCGAGCCGAGACCGAATCCCATAAGTATAGACTTTGTTCCGAGTATTCTCTCGAAGCCTGCCACTATCGGAATGCTTCCGCCGCTTCGTGTAGGTATAGGGCGTTTGCCGTATGTTTGCTTGTAGGCTGCTTCGGCGGCTTGATATGCCGGCATATCTATCGGGCATACGTAAGCATAGCCTCCGTGCAATGGTGTTACTTCAACTCTGACAGATGAAGGAGCGAGACTCTTGAAGTATGTGGCAAATTGTTCTGTGATTTCTTCAAAGTCTTGATCCGGAACGAGACGGAAGGATATTTTTGCATGTGCTTCCGATGGTATGACGGTCTTTGCTCCCTCGCCTGTGTAGCCTCCCCATATTCCGCAGCAGTCAAGGCTCGGTCTTATGCCGGTGCGTTCCAACGTGGTGTAGCCTTTTTCGCCGTGAAGGGCGTCTATGTCGAGGCTTTTCTTGTATTCTTCCTCGTTGAAAGGTGCTTGGTTCATCAAGGCTCTTTCTTCGTCGGATACGACGAGGACTTTGTCATAAAATCCGGGTACTGTGATGTGGTTGTTCTCGTCCGTAAGACGGGAAATCATTTGGCAGAGTACGTTTATAGGGTTTGCAACCGCTCCTCCGTACAATCCGGAATGCAAATCGCGGTTTGCTCCCGTTACTTTTACTTCCACATAGCCCAAACCTCTCAATCCCGTGGTTATGGACGGGGTATCGGCTGCCAACATGGAAGTATCGGATACAAGGATTATGTCGCTCTTCAACATTTCCTTGTGTTCGCTGCAAAAATCGTAAAGACTTACCGAACCAATCTCCTCTTCGCCTTCAAGCATGAACTTTACGTTGCAAGGAAGTGTGTTCGTCTTGACGAGATATTCGAATGCCTTGGCATGCATGAAGGATTGTCCCTTGTCGTCATCGGCTCCTCTTGCCCGGATATAGCCGTCTTTGACAATGGGTTCAAAAGGTTCGGTGTTCCAAAGTTCCACAGGATCTACGGGCATTACATCATAGTGTCCGTAAATAAGGATTGTGGGTTTGCTTCGGTCGATTATCTTCTCTGCATAAACGACAGGATTGCCCTTTGTGGGCATCACTTCGCATTTGTCTGCTCCTGCTGCAAGTATAAGTTCTTTCCATCTCTCGGCACACTTCAACATATCGGGTTTATGTGCCTCTATTGATGAGATTGAGGGTATTCTGATGAGTGAAAACAGCTCTTCAAGAAATCTGTCTTTGTTTTCTTCTATGTACGTCTTTATATCCATTGTTGTTTTATTGTTTTTTGTGCTTAAAAATCCTTTTCGAGGTCTTCCTCATAGTATTCCGGTGTGTGGAGGTCTTCCTCGGACAGTACGGGATTGTTTATCCAATCCCTTATGATTTGCGTTGTGTTTATCTGTTTCTTTAACTCGTCATACAAAGCGTAAGCGTCCAAACGTGTAAGGAAGTCTCCGGCTTTCACAATGAAGTTGGGTTCATCGAATGTTACGTATGCCCTTATTCCCGAGTACTTGCTCTGGATTTCTTCTTTAAGTTCAAAAGCCTTTGCCTTTGCATTGTTGCCCGTAAAGCTGCTTACCTTTACACGATAGCCCTGAATGGAACGAGACATCTCGTTATACTCTATATGTCTTTCGAGTATGGTTTGCAATCTTCCGTCCGCAATTATTTTAACCTGCGAATGCAAGTTGCAAGACAGCAAAAGGGCTAAGGCGGACAGACTTATAAAACGCAAATGTTTCATTTCATTTTTATCTTGACTCACCGTTTATTTGTCTTACGCTGACAGCAAGCACCGGTATAGGAGATTGGTTTATCATCTGTTGAGCATACGGACCGAGGAAAATGTTTTGTAGCGTTTTTTCCTGCTCGGTCATGATTACGATAAGGTCGGCATTTATTTTTTCGGCGTATTCTATGGTAGAAAGCGTAGTATTCTCTGCATCTACAAAGTCTGTAACATAAGGTACTCGCTCTTTCTCCATCAGTTTCTCTACGCTGCGGACATATCCCTCCACTTCGCTGCGAACGGTCTTGTTCTTGGTGGTATGTATTCCCAATACGTGAATCGTGGTATGAGGAAACATACGTGCAAACTCTATCGTCCAAGGCACTTTTTGGCGAGTATCTCTTGTTGAATCGATAGGCATGACGAGTTTTTCCAACTGTTTGTCGAAATTAAAGTTCTCCCTTACCGTCAAAACAGGAGCATACGATATGGTTATGGTCTTATAGGCATTGGCACCTGCGAATTTGTCTTCAAAGCCGCTGTTTCCGTGCGTTCCGATTACCAATAAATCGGCTTTGCATTCCTTTACGGCAGCATTCAATGCCGTATATACTTTACGTCCCTCGACGATACGATAAGAGACTTTGTTCTCACTTAATTTTTGTTGTGCTTCCTTGGTGAGTTCTTGCAATTTTGCTTCTGCCGTTTTGGGGTCTTCTTCCGCTGTTTCAACCCAAATGACGCATAAATCGGCTTTTGCTCTTGCGGCAATATCTCCTGCAAGTCTCATGGCTGCCAAAGATGTCTTGGAAAAATCGATTCCTACTGCTATTGTGTCCATAATTCAGATTATTTGTTCATGTCAAAGCTCGCAAACGCATGTATTTTGTTACCTTTGCAAACGAAAAACAATGCTTTTCAAGTTGCAAATATAATAAACTTTGTTCAATATACAATGACAGCAAGAGAAAAAAACGCATGAACGAGAATTTGAATCCGTCAAAGGAGAGATTGACAAAGAGCGAGAGTGATTACGAGAAGGCTTTGCGTCCTTCGGCGTTTGACAGCTTTGCCGGACAAAGTCAGATAAAGAAAAACCTCAAAATATTTGTTCAGGCGGCAAAAGAAAGAGGCGAAGCATTGGATCATGTCTTGCTTCACGGACCTCCCGGCTTGGGTAAGACAACGCTTAGCTACATCATAGCTAACGAATTGGGCGTAAACGTCAAGATGACTTCCGGTCCCGTATTGGATAAGCCCGGAGAATTGGCAGGGATACTCACCAATCTCGAACCTAATGATGTTTTGTTCATAGACGAGATACACAGACTTTCGCCAATAGTGGAAGAATATCTCTATTCCGCCATGGAGGACTACAAAATAGATATAATGATAGAGAGCGGACCCAATGCAAGAAGCGTGCAAATAGGACTTAATCCTTTCACTCTTATAGGAGCGACAACCCGCAGCGGATTGCTTACAGCCCCTTTGCGTTCACGCTTCGGCATTACCTGCCGCCTGCAATACTATGACCATGCCACCTTATCGAAAATAATAAAGCGTTCAAGCTCCATTCTTACCACACCGATAGATGAGGACGCAGCCGTGGAGATTGCCCGACGCAGTCGAGGCACCCCGCGAATAGCCAACCTTTTGTTGCGGAGGGTGAGAGACTTTGCCCAAATCCTCTCCGACGGAAGGATAAGCCTCCAAGTGGCAAAAGAAGGCTTGGAAGCCTTGAACGTGGATAAGAACGGTTTGGACGAGATGGACAACCGCATACTCACTGCAATAATAGACAAATTCAGAGGCGGACCGGTAGGAATAAGCACCATAGCCACGGCAGTGGGCGAAGATGCCGGCACTATTGAAGAAGTATATGAACCATTCCTCATTCAGGAAGGCTTTCTTATGAGAACCTCACGCGGAAGAGAAGCAACGCCGCTTGCATATACCCATCTCGGAAAACTGCCTCAAAAGACAACACAACAAGAACTATTTTAGAAAAAGCATTACCTTTGCACATTCAATAAAAACACAATAAAAGATATGGCAACACATCAAATAACGCCCGGATTACTTACTCTTGAAAGAGTAGATGAAATCCTTCATAAGGGCATGAAACTTGAACTTTCAGAAGAAAGCAAAGCAAGAATCATCAAATGCAGAGAGTACTTGGACAACAAGATGAAAACACAAAAGGAACCAATCTATGGCGTAACCACAGGTTTCGGTTCTTTGTGCAATATCTCCATCAGCAAGGAACAACTCTCCCAACTGCAAAAAAATCTTGTGATGAGCCACGCCTGCGGCGTAGGCGAAGAGGTTCCTCACGAAGTAGTAAAAATAATGTTGTTGAACAAAATCCAATCCCTTTCCTATGGCAATTCCGGAGTTCAACTCCAAACAGTGGAAAGATTGATAGAATTTTTCAACAACGACATTTTGCCGGTAGTATATCAGCAAGGCTCACTCGGAGCTTCCGGAGACTTGGCACCGCTTGCCCACTTATGCCTTCCGTTGTTGGGACTTGGCGTGGTGGATTACAAAGGCGAAAGAATAAGCGGAGAAGAACTCAACCGCAGATTCTCTTGGCAAGCAATCGAACTCCAATCAAAAGAAGGCTTGGCATTGTTGAACGGAACACAATTCATGAGTGCCTTTGCCGTTTGGTGCGTCATCAAAGCTAAAAAACTATCCGTTTTGGCAGACCGAATAATGGCGGTATCCTTGGAAGCATTCGATGGAAGAATAGAACCTTTCCTTGACCCTGTACACCAAGTAAGACCACACAAAGGACAAATCGAAACAGCAAGACACATAAGAGAACTCTTGGAAGGCAGCGAAATCATCAAGCAACACAAACAACACGTTCAAGACCCTTACTCTTTCCGTTGCGTTCCGCAAGTTCACGGAGCAAGCAAAGACGCAATCGAACATGTTGCAGACGTAATAACAACCGAAATCAACTCTGCAACCGACAACCCTACCGTCTTCCCCGACTTGGATATGGTAATCTCCGCAGGAAACTTCCACGGACAACCCTTGGCAATCAATCTCGACTATCTTGCCATAGCAACAGCCGAAATAGGCTCCATATCCGAAAGAAGAACCTATCAACTCATAGGAGCGAAACGCAATCTTCCCTCATTCCTTGTGGCAAAACCCGGCGTAAACTCCGGCTTTATGATACCGCAATACTGTGCAGCCTCGGTAGTCAGTCAGTCCAAACAACTCTGCACCCCTGCATCAGTCGATACGATAGACTCCTCACAAGGACAGGAAGACCACGTATCATTCGGTTCCAATGCCGCAACAAAACTATACCGCGTTGTCAACAACACGGAGAAAGTCTTGGCAATAGAACTCTTGAATGCCGCACAAGCCTTTGACTTCCGTAAGCAGATGACAGGCTTGAAGTCCTCCGAAAAGATAGAGAACTTCGTCAAGGAGTACAGAAAAACAGTTAACTTCGTACAAGACGACCAAGTGATGTACGAACTGATACACAAGAGTATCGACTTTTTGAGAAGCCTTCAATAAGCCTCTTAAAGAAACGACACAAACGCAGCAGCCGTCCGAACGCACAACACCTCGGACGGCTGTTTCTATATCCCCGAACCACACTTTACCGTTTTCTGCACGGTAACCAACCCTGCATATCCGTCGATTTTCTTTTGTCTCTTACTCGAACACAGAACAAAGTTGCCAATCAAAAGTATGCTTGTACGAAAATAATCCGTATATTTGCCGGTGAATAATATAGCAACAAACATGGGAATAGTTTTTTACGCCTCCGAAAGGATTTGGCAAATCGGGAAAAACAATTTGAGCAAACGGAGGGTTGCCGCAGTTTTCCCGTACACTCCGGCAACCCTTATCCGATAACAATACGGGACAATCACAACAAATAAACAAAACAATAATATTTACAATATGAAGATAAAAAGCAAATACGCGATTCTGTCGATAACAGGATTGCTTCTTGCAGGACTGACGCTGCTCGGTTCCTGCAAAGATGAAGAAGGGGATTGCACCGATTGCTCTACAAAAGTAACAGATGTGAATGTTGAACTTAAAGATTGCGAGTTACGTAAGATTACAGACGGTGATTATGCCGGATGGTATTGTTTTTACAAATTGGAGAACAATTCAGTAAATGCACGTACATACTTCGTTTGTAATCCAGACAAGGCAGAAAAAGTTCTCGGCAACAAAGATTCGATCAAGGTTAATGTGAAGTTCAATCGCAGAGAACTATCAACGCCTATTGATATGATAGCAACGGTTATTGATGTTGCAGAGGCTGAAATAATAAGCATAGAGGAGGTAAAATGAAAAGACATAACAAATACGCGATTCTGTCGATAACAGGATTGTTTCTTGCAGGACTGACGCTGCTCGGTTCCTGCAAAGATGAAGAAGATGAAGAAAACACGCAGCAAACGGAGATACAAATCAATGGTATAATAAAAGCGTATCTCGATAATTGCTATGGAAATATGATACTGATAGAAGTCGGTAATTTGCAAATAGGCAACGATGGCACATTGTCTCTCATGGATACATCTATCGATTACAAGAACTCGATAGGCATTCCGTTAGGGACGTTTTCGCAAACAGTGTTTAGTGTAGGCGATTATGTTAGCTTTAAGGCTGTACGAACAAATTCAGAAGATGAGTTGTTTCTAAGTTCTTATCCTTGCCCGACAGTATTTTGTTCTCCAAACGTTCCTCTGTTCAAAGTAATCCAAGTAAATAATTAAAACATAAAACCCATGAAGCGCAATTCGATGAGTAAAATCTTAAACAGCACTATGAAAAAGATTGGTTTTATATTATCCTTTTTCTTCCTTGCCTTTCCTTTGATGGCACAGGAGTATATTCCCTTGGTTAAGGAGGGTTTGCAAATTTGGACGATTGACAAAAGAAGCGGCTTTTCTCATGAAGAGTATATTTACAGTCGAAATGCTCTTGTGAATGAGGATACCGTGATAAATGGTAAAAGCTATAAAAAAGTGTATGCTTTTCAGAGTGCGTCCTTCGATAAGGACAATTGCCGTATTCGTGGGAGGAATCAGGGAGAACGAACAAAGGCAGATATTCTATAAGCCGGTTGCCGGTGAGGAATATTTACAATATGACTTTTCTCTTTCGGAAGGAGATACATTCAGAGCAGGACCTTGGAGCGAATTGGGTCTGTTCAAAGTCAAGAAAGTAGATACGATTGTTTATGAGGGAGTTCAAAGACGCTTGTTTAATATAGTCTATGAAGTGGCAAACCATGAAAAACCTGTGGCGTGCTGGATTGAGGGTATAGGAACAAATGAAGGTTTGCTGATTGGCTGGCACGCACGAATGGCGGAAATAGACCCCGAACCGATTGTGTGTTTGAGATGTTACGAATATGATGGAGTTTGTTCGTACAGAGATTATTCTTTTGATGAAAACATAACCGATTGTTATACTCCGTTGAGCGGATTGAGAGATGTGGAGACTATGACGAATTTGGAAGTCTATCCCAATCCGACCAATGGACTGTTGTCTATAAATTCCTCGGTTTATATTAAGCAGTTGTCCGTTTTCAATTCCTTCGGAGCAAAGATGATTGATGTGAAGATAAGTTCTTGTAATGCTTCTGTCGATTTATCAGGCTTGGATAACGGACTTTATATTCTCGAACTGCATACGGATAGCGGAATAATGCGAAAAAAGATAATACGAAAGTAATTGCTTACTTTTGCCGAATGGAGAAATACCGGATATGAAAACACTTATTGTCAGATAAAGAGTAAGTATTTCAACAAATAGTAAGGCGTGCCGGTATCGGCATGCCTTTTTCATGCTTTATTTTTTAAGCACAACATTCAAAGTAACATTATCGACTTGAATTTAGAACATAAAAAAGATAGAATGCAAGTAATTTGCATTCTATCTTTCTTTCAAAAATCACAGCATTCTATCTACCGATTATTTCCTACAGGCAGATTTACAGAAGCCCTTAGGGTAAAGACACCGAGATGTTCTTTATTACCTTTATAATTCATCTCCTTGTTTAATCCAAAACCATAATGAGCTTCCAATCCCCAAGCCCTATTCTTGAATCTCACTACTGCACCAAGACTTTGTGCCTTATCCAAATCCGGAATATTTTCGTTTTCAGGAAACAAAAAATCCACCTGATAACGCATTCCCAAATACAAACTGCTCTTGGAGAACTTCAAAGTCGTGATTTCCATATTTAATCCTGATAAATAGTTCCTGTAGTCTTGCGAAAATCCAAATCCAAAGTCCGAGCTGAGAAACAGAAAATCCTCAAAGAACGCAAAACGGATACCTGCAAACAGCATTGAGTTGTACTGCATTTTTTTGCCGAAGTCAAAATCGTAATAACGAAACCCCGTTCCCATAAACACCTCTGCCCCGTCTTGCAATGCAGGTGAAGCAACGTTTTTAAGTCCGAATAAAGAAGAAGAATTTTGTCCCGATAAAGAAATGGAACACAGTATTGCCATACAAATGGCTGCAAATTTGGTTTTCATGCCCTTTCCTCCTTATTTACGTATTTATACAATCTGTTTACCTCTTGAAATTCTGTCTTCACAGAATAAGCCGTCATCAATAAAAACGGCAATGCAATTACTACTTGTTTTCTCATTCTTGTATATTTTTATTTGTATTTGCAAAGCTATGTTTTTTTTGATACCGCCAAGAAATCCTTATATTTTTTGCGATTTGAATTTCAACCTCCTCATTTACACACTCATTCCTTTTTATTGCAATCAACCTTACTCCCCCTTATTCTATTCTAATCGCATGCAATACCCTTGGAGATACACTTTTTTCATAAGAGACTCAAACAAGCAGAACGCAAACTTATCAATCGATATCGCAAAGACAAGCACTCTCACCCATTTCAAAGCAGCAAACACACAGCCCTGCCGCAAACATTGACAAAACACCCTTTCTCCCATAACAAAGCAAAGAAAAGAATTAGCGAAACCGATATGCCCATCATCGAATTAACAAAAACCAAGCAATTATTCCCTCATTTCCATAGCAAGAAAATAAGAATGTGAAAGAGATAAATCAGCAGAAAAATATCCCCGATAGAAGTTAAATTCACAGAAAAGAACAACCCCCAACCATCAAATCCAATCCCACCGGATAAAACACACCCTCTTTTCCGGAAAAACCTTCATCTTTTTCCTCCCCAAACGCCCTTCCGGTACTGCTAATACTTCGTTCCGGAAGAATAAAACGCCGTTTTCTTGTGATTAGAACGGCGTTTGGTTTTTGTCAATTCTTGCGAATTTTTACAAGTAGCTGAAAGATAAATCATTGCTAAACCCTCAAATACTCGCAAAAATTCAACCTTATCGCTTCTTGTCAATTCTTTTGCAAGCCATAGCGTTTAATAAGTTTGGAAATTCTTAATTTGGAGCGGTCGTGAGACTGTCTGAATGGTAAAGAATGTGAAAAATGGAGAGCAGTAGAAAATAGAGCAAACGAAGACTGTAATATCAATGGCGTAATATTCTGCTCCAAATTTTGCTATTGTCCGAAAAATCTTTATCTTTGCACTACATAACATGAATAAAACAGACAAAAGTTTATTAACCAAGTAAAAAGGGGGTAAAGCAAGGAGACAAAGAATAAATCAGAAAACGTATTGCGAATTTAATGACATATAAAAGCGTTTTTGCTTATCTTGGTAATGTGAAACTTCGACCTTTCGCAAAATCTACCGAAAGTAAAGCTGTAAACGCTCGCGATGAATTTCGTGGGCTTTACTTATTTGGTAGATTAGGTAGTCGAAGACCTCACATTACAGTAAGAAAAAAGTCCCACGTTTTTTTATGCCCGCAAGTCAGAGAAAAGAAAATCAGAAAAAAAGTATCGCCTCAGGGACTTGGGCAAAAGAAAAAACAAATTCAAAAGATGAAGACAATTATTACTCGGCTTATTTTAGCAACATTATTGATTTCAGGAGGCAAAGCATTTGCCCAAAAAGATGGTTTCTCACTGCACCTTAACGGCGTATTCCCCAATGGAAAGTTTGCGGAATTTGAAGACAACGATAAAGTGTGTGCATTAGTTAACGGTAGTTCTAAAACCGGTTCGGCAGGAGCCGGTTTCGGTGTAGGCTTCAAGTACCAGTTTCCTATATCTCAGGTAGCCAATCTCCGCTTCTTGGTAGGTGCGGAATTGATGTATAATCCTCTGAACGGTGATGCAAAAGATTGGTTCGATGATGAGTTCGATTCAGGAAAAGGCAGTGGAGATGGTTTAAGTTATGATTATGACTACGAAGTAAGCATGCCGAAGTATTTGAACGTGCCTTTGATGGCAGGCTTGAATTACTCCTTCAACTTAAACGATAAAATCAATATCTTTGGTGAGTTTGCAGCAGGTATAAACATGAGATTATTCACCAATGCCAAGCTACTCCGTGAAAGAGAAGGTATAGGATGGTACAATAATGGTTACACTACTGTATATTATGATTTCACAGACACTTATGAGTTAATATATAAGTATGATAATGCCATAGCTTTTGCTTATCGATTTGGTGCAGGAATTACTTTCGATAAAATAAGCATTGGTTTGCATTGGTACAATCTCGGAACAGCCAAAGTAAAAGGCAAAGTATCGGGAAAATACGACTATAAAGACAGTGAGGGAGATACTGAGCATGATAGCGACAAAGAAAATTTCAAATGGAAAGACCTGTCTATCTCAATGATGACTTTGACTGTTGGTTACCACTTTTAATCGAATAAGGTTTTCCAAAGAACCGAAACTCGGATTGATTGAAGAGGCTGTGTCTAAGTTCTGATGCAGCCTTTGTTTTTATGCTTTTGAGCTATCTGCTTTGCTTTTGCCTCTTCCTGAATTCAACAAAAATGCACGAGAGTAATCGAGTGTTGATATAAATTCTGCTTAGGTGGGAATGCTTGTCTGTTTTATTATATCAGGAAGTATTTATTCTGTTTGTCATTGAAGGGGTGGGGAACTTCCAAGAGAATAATCGATTTGGCTTGTTTCATACAAAAGGCGAGGCACGTGCAATAATGCACGTGCCTCGCCTTTTTCAAGAAATGTTCTTTGTTGTGCCGGGTGGGGATTAGATGAATTTAATCTCTTTCAAGGCTTCAACAATCAATCGGAATGTGTGTTCCATATCGTTGTCCAAACCTACGGAGTAACGAACCAATCCTTCGCTCATGCCCATCTTCTTTTGGATTTCCTCAGGAACCTCGGATGAAGTGGACTTGCCGGAGCATGAGAACAAAGTACGGAAGTAGCCCAATGAGACTGCCAAGTAACCTACGCCCTTAGCCTGCATCGCTTCCATGAATTTGTTTGCTCTTTCTGCCGTTCCGAGGTCTATTGCTATCATTCCGCCGTATCCGAAGCCTTCATTCATCAATTCGGTCATCAATTTGTGGTCGATGTGATCTTCATTGCCCGGATAGTTTGCCTTTATGCCTATTTCATTGAAACGTTTTGAAAGGTATGCAGCGTTCTTTGAGTGTTGTTGCATACGGATATGAAGTGTGTAAAGGTTCTTCAAGATTGATGTGGAACGGAAGGAGTCCAATACGGGACCGAGCAACATGGCTGTTCCGTCGTTTACGTCAATCATTGCGTTGATTACCTCTTGCGAAGCACAGATTGCTCCGGCTACGCAGTCGTTTTTACCGTTTACAAACTTCGTCATAGAGTAAATAACAACGTCTGCTCCCAATTTGTATGGGGAGAATATCATTGGTGAAAAGGTGTTGTCCACCAATAGTTTTGCACCTGTGCTTTGTGCTATCTTCTTTAATTCGGGTAGATTGGCAATTCTCAACAACGGATTGGACATGCACTCTGTGTAAACAACCTTTGTGTTAGGACGCATTGCCGCTTTAACTTCTTCAAGGTTGGTTGTATCCACGAAAGTTACCTCTACACCGTATCTTATTATGTAGTTCTTCAAGAAAGCGAATGTTCCGCCATATACTGTTTGCGAAGCAACGCAGTGGTCGCCTGCTTTCAAGAAGTGCATTAAGGCACATGTTATGGCAGCCATTCCGGAGCCTGTAACCCAAGCCGCTTCCGTTCCTTCCATTGCGGCAAGTGCTTGGCACAATGCGAAGTTTGACGGATTCCAATGACGGGAATACAAGTAGTAACCCTCTGTTTCGCCGTGGAAAGTGTCCGTCATCGTTTGTCCGTATGGGAATGTGAATGTAGCCGAATCGTTTATGTTCGGATTGACTCCTCTTTCAGGGGAGATTTGTTGCACAGCACTGATGGCTGTTGCCGGATCAAATTTTTTCATTGTATGTTATGTATTATTTTAACTTGATTACGCTCTAACAGTTCATCGCTCCGCAAACGTGCAACACCTGTCCGCTTACATAGGAACTCAAATCCGATGCAAGGAAAACGCAAGCCTTTGCCACCTCTTCGGGTTTTCCGCCTCTTCTCAAAGGGATTTTCTTTTCCCAATCCTTCCTTACCTCTTCACTTAATTGGGCAGTCATGTCGGTGATGATAAATCCCGGTGCAATGGCATTGCAACGTATGTTACGCGAACCCAATTCCTTTGCTACGCTCTTGGTAAAGCCTATGATACCTGCCTTTGATGCGGAATAGTTCGCCTGACCCGCATTTCCGCTTACGCCGACAACGCTGCTCATATTTATGATGGAGCCGCATCTTTGTTTAAGCATGACTTTCTGACAAGCATGAGTGAGATTGAAAACGCTCTTCAAGTTCACGTTCATGACCAAATCCCAATCGCTTTCGCTCATTCTCATCAACAGATTGTCTCTTGTGATACCGGCATTGTTCACCAAAATATCTATTCTGCCGAACTGCTTTGCCACATTCTCCACCAAAGCGGCACTGTCCTCGAACGAAGCGGCGTTGGAGACGAAGCCTTCCGCCTTTACGCCCGATTCTCTCAACTCCTTCTCGCATGCCTCCATGTTTTCGTCCCTCTTTATATCGCTGAACGCTATATTGCAACCGTGTTTTGCAAATTCCAAAGCTATCGCTTTGCCTATTCCTCTTGAGGCTCCCGTGATAAGAGCCACCTTTCCTTCAAGTAACTTCATTATATCCATCTTTTGGTTAACGCCTGCAAATTTACAAACAATTCTCCGAACATAGAACCTACATACGTCCGAATTTACAGTAGGTATAAGCCAATCTGAAAACCATAAGACAGTTGAACCAAATCGTAACAGGCAGACCGTAATGCTTTCTCATTATCTTAAACCTTTGGCAATTAGCCTCCCATACATGCTTGCTGCTGATGCCGCCCTGCGAAAAGCAGCTTACGAACAAGCCCGTGTTCTTTATTTTCTTCTCCTCCGCCCTCTCTATTGCCGAAAGCACCCAATCATAGTCCGCCGTGATGGAGTAGGAGGTATCATAGTGCGAACAAAGTTCACGTCTCACCAAAAAGGATTGATGACATACCGTCATGCCCCAATGAAAGCTCCGCCTTGTCAACTTCTTAGGCAAAGACAAACGCCTCCTGCCCAAAGGGACACCCTCGGGAGACAGAATCATCGTATCCCCGTAGTAAATATCCTGCAACTCATCGGCAGAAGACATCATCTTCTCCAAGGTCTCCGCCTCGTAAAACAAATCCCCCGCATTCATGAACAAGACATATTCCCCACTTGCCAAGTCCAAACCCTTGTTCATGGCGAAATACAAGCCCTCGTCCCTCTCGCTGACCCAACGGGAGACAATATCGCCGTTTCTTTCAATCAACTCCCTTGTGTCATCGCTCGAACCGCCATCTACAATCACATACTCCACAGCCCCGTACGTCTGTTCCCGTACGCTTGTCATCGTCTTCTCCAAATCCGCCGCCGCATTGTAACACACCGTTATCACAGACACAACAGCCTTTCCCTTATTACTTTCGTTCATCATCTCTTTCAATCGACTTCATCAAACGTTCATAATACCTCTCCGCCGAATACTCCTCTTCAACCCTCTGCTTCGCAGCGGTGGAAAACCTTTCAAACAAATCCTTATCCTCAAACAAAATCTTCACTCTTTCAATCACAGCCTCGATATCCCCCATCGGAACAACAAAACCGCTTTTGCCATCTTCAACAGCGTCTTTTGCCGAAGAAAGATCATAAACAATAAGAGGAATTCCTTGATTCATTGCTTCCACAGCCACCAAACTGAAACCCTCATACAATTTACTTAGAAATAAAACGACTCTTGATTCGGCATAAAACCTGTCAAGCTCCGCTCCACTCAGGAAGCCGCACAAGATAACATTCTTCGGAATATTGCCAATAGAACTTTCTGTATATCCGCCTGCCACTCTGAATTCATATTCCGGCATTTTTTCCGCTATTTTCAAAAAATCCGGAAAGCCTTTCTCCTCTTCCAATCTGCCGACAAAAGATACAAAACGTCTCTTGTTCATATCATCACAGGCTTTATTTGAAGTACTGACCGCATTAGGAAAGAGAACTGTTTTCTTATCCGCTTTCATATATCGTGAAAGCAAGTTCACCTGTCGCTCATTCAGACACAAAAATCTGTCAACCGACTTATAATACCCCGACAGACGCACCAACCAAAACTTGGCTGCAAAAGAGAATGAGGCAAGCACGCCTCCCGTACATCTTTTGCGGAAACAATTCCACTCCCTGCCACCATGCAGGCAGGCTTCACAGATTTCACCCCTGCTATAAAACGTTCCAATCGGACAAAACAACCTGTAATTATGCACCACCTGCAAAACCCTTATCCCTTTTCTCCTAAGGAAAGGAATAACGGCAGGTGAAATTATCGGAAAAACATTATGAATAAGAGCCACATCGAACTTATGCAACTCGCAAAGCCTCTTCAAATCCCGCAAACTGCGAGGATTGAAAACCGAAGTGAACATTCCGCCGAATTTACCCAACGCCCATGTCTCCATCTCCGAATACGAACGGGAGTAAAGCACCACTTCATGACCATGCTTCTCCAAAAGATTTTTCTGAAATTCCACAACCACTTCTTCACCCCCCCGAACAGAATAGTTATTATGTATAATAATGAACTTCATATTACAAAAGCGTTTAACAGTCCGCCGATTTGCAAAGAACGAAACGGATATTTATTTCAATTTTATACGGTTTGCATTTCCGAAACAAAGGTTTTGCCGAACCCGATTATTCTTTCACCAAAGTTCTTTCAAAAGACACTTCCCTGCCTCGTACGGAAAGTATATACAAAGCTCCTGCACAATGAGGGCAATCCACTTTGAGTTCATTAGTGCCTGCCTTTATCTTTTCGCTCCGCCGTTGCAATACCTTGCCTTCGGTATCATATAATATCACCTCGACTTCTTCATCTGCGGAAGACAAAAACGAAACATTCCAAATGCCCTTCGACGGATTCGGAACTATCTTTACCGCCGCATTATCGACCTCTTCGCCTATTTCGTCTCCCAAATGTATCTTCCCATGCTCTACAAATACCTTGCTTTCCTCGACTTCCCCGACTGTTTTACGAGGAATATCACCCATACACAACTTTATGCACTCGGTGCAAGTATCTCCGTTGATTATAAGAGTATGAAAAAAAGCATCGCTATTGGTTTGATTCAATGTGGTGGTAAAACTCGAAGATGTCGACAAGGTTTGAGAACCGTATATCCATTTATGCTGTCCGCCTTGTTCAAATGCTGAAAATGTAATGGTATTAGGGTGTTCCGAATTTGCCATAAACATAGAGAAACGAGGGTTGCAAACCCTGTAAGTTACCTCCAATTCGGGGTGCAAGGACGCATCGGGGTGGTCGCTGGAAGCGAAGACCATATTGCGATAGTGTTGCTCGGTTTGCAAACGAAGCATAAATCCGTAATTATTGCCCGACACCATACTCTGAACCATTGCCGCAAGTTCGGAACTGCTGTTCGTGTAGTTCCAATTATACTGCGAGGTCGATTGGGGTATGATGAATTGGTTTGCCGTGGTGGTCGAGGGTTGCGTATTCCAAGTAACGGTGTTCTCGTTCCAAGGAGAGGTAATTTGTTGCACCACCACGGTATTTTCATAATAGCTTGCAGGAGCACCCGGGTAGGAGGTATTCCTGTCGGAGGTTACTCCGTACAAACGCAATGTCGCACTCACTATCACGGCATTTGAAGGTATATTACTCAACTCGGTAAAACACAAAAGCGAACGTATCGTTCCACCGCTGCAACCGATGGCATTCCACGTCCAATCCTTCATCCACAAAGTCTCTTCCGTTCCGAAATTTCTATCGGCATTCGTTTGGGTCGAACCGTTACCGATGCAATCATCATCGAATTTCCATATAGGAGTATCTTTTCCCACCGTTGCATTCGGCTTGAACACAAGCGTCGTTGTTTGTCCGAAAGACAAAACAGAACTCAGCATCAAAGCTGAAACAAATAATACTTTTCTCATGGTATAACTGTTTATCGATTTATTTTTTCACTTGTTTATCTCTTCATTTCACGCAATCGAGTCTTACAAATAGGACTCAGCCTCAAACCTTGTAAGACACTGTTTTTTCTTACGCCGTTTTATTCATCACGAAACGCCGTAAGAAATTTTCCAAACGCCGTTCTAAGAAATCAGAACGGCGTTTGAGTTTTGCTTTGTTTTGAGACTATTTCTTTTTTCCCTTTATTTGGAGGGAGTTTTGTTTGATGTCTTTTTGTATTGCGGTTTTACTCTGATTTTTATCGTCGGAGGCATTGTATTTATCGAAGTGTATTTTTTCATCTCTCCACTTGTCCTTTGGCTTTTGTTCTTTTTCAGGTATGCCTATGGGAATGATGTTCAAAGGAATGATGTGTTCGGGTAGGGAAAGGAAATTTCGTAATTGTTCTGTTCTTTCTTTGCTCGGATAGATGCCGCACCATACGGCTCCGAAACCCATGCTGTGGGCTGCCAACAGCAGGTTCTCCGTTGCCGCACTGCAATCCTGTACCCAGAAATCGCGTCCCTCGCCTTCTATTGCTTCTTTCATGTTTCCGCAAACGATGATTGCAAATTGTGCTGTTTTGAGATATGATGCGTTCTTGAACTCTCCGCCCATCTTGTCGAGCATTTCTCGTTCTCTTATCACTATAAATTCCCATGGTTGGCGGTTCATGGCACTGGGGGCGCTCATTGCGGCATGCAATAAAGGCTTGATAAATTCATCAATCTCTATTTTCTCTTCCAAGTATTGCCTTACGCTGGTGCGTGTTTCGATGTTTTTCATCACGATTTGGCTTTCTTCCGTGATTTTTTGTGCTTCTGCCACATTGATTGACAGTAATGCGACTGCTGTCAGTACTAATGCTTTTTTCATATCACTTGTTTTTGTAATTGTATTAAAGACAGTGTTCTAACGCTTCTTCTTTTCGATTTATTGTTTTGTCATGAAAAATAAGTTCATGCTTTAATCGGCTCACACGACACAATTTCGTATCTTTGCACCCCTGAGAAAAACACCAATATTATAATGAATAATACATATAAAGCGGTATCGGCGGCAGAAGCCGTCAAGGTCATCAAAAGCGGAGACCACATCCATTTGAGCAGTGTTGCTTCTGCTCCCGAGTGTTTGATAGAGGCAATGTGCGAAAGGGGAAGAAACAAAGAGTTTAAGAACGTTTATATTCATCACTTGCATACGGAGGGTCCTGCTCCTTATGCAAACCAAGAGTTTGAGGGCATTTTCCAACATGATGCTTTCTTTGTGGGTTCAAATGTGAGGAAGGACGTTCAGGCAGGTTACGCAGATTATATTCCTATCTTTTTGAGCGAAACTCAAAAGTTGTACAGGGGTGGTTATCTGCCTTGTGATGTTGCCATGGTGCAGGTTTGTCCTCCTGATGCACACGGATATGTGTCCTTGGGTACGAGTGTGGATGCGACTTTGGCTGCCGTGGAGGTGGCAAAGACTGTTATAGCGGTGGTAAACCCTAATGTGCCGCGTTCTTTCGGCGATGCAATGATTCCGATGTCTATGATAGACATCTTTGTAGAGGATAACACACCTTTAATGCCTGCACATTTTTCGCAACCAAACGAACAGGAGGTGGCGATAGGTAAATACTGTGCGGAATTGATAGAGGACGGAGCATGTCTTCAAATGGGTATAGGTGCAATTCCCAATGCGGTTTTGGCACAGTTGGGAAATCATAAGAACCTCGGTATTCACACCGAGATGTTTGCCGACGGAGTATTGCCTTTGGTTGAAAGCGGGGTGATAAACGGTGCAAACAAGAAATTGGATAGAGGTAAAATGGTATCCACTTTCCTTATGGGAAGTCAGAAAGTGTATGATTTCATAGACAACAACCCTATGGTTGCGATGATGGACGTTGGTTATACCAACGATCCTTTCGTTATAGCTCAGCAACCGAAGATGACGGCAATCAATTCGGCTTTGCAAGTCGATATAACAGGTCAGGTATGTGCCGATTCTTTGGGAACCAAGTTTTTCTCCGGTGTAGGAGGACAGATAGACTTCATTTACGGAGCTTCTCGTTCCGAAGGCGGAAAAGCAATCATCGCAATGCCTTCCGTAACCAAGAACGGAATATCAAAGATAGCTCCTATACTTACACCGGGAGCGGGTTGCGTTACCACAAGAAACCATATTCATTGGTTCGTAACCGAATACGGTGCAGTAAATCTTTATGGTAAGAGTTTGCAAGAGAGAGCAAGATTGTTGATTTCGGTTGCTCACCCCGACCATAGAGAGGAATTGGAGAGAGCAGCCTTTGAAAGATACGGCTCTCACTTCCGTTACGTGCAGAAATAAGCGACTTTAAAAAGGTAAAGTACATATATATTTTATTGATAAGGCGACAAGCATATTTCTTTCTTGCAAGGGAAAGAGAATATGTGGGTCGCTTTTCTTTTGTTTCTTTGAATAGGGGAGTAACAAGCCTTTACGGCAAGAGAGGAAGGTGATAAGGGGTGCTTTTGCGGCATCGGATTGCCTTTTCATTATTTTTTCGTACATTTGCAGGACGTAAGAACAGAGCAAATACACTAAAAAATCGAATCAAGTGGGAAGACTGTTGGCTATAGACTACGGAACAAAAAGGGTAGGGCTTGCGGTGAGTGATTACATGCAGGTTATAGCAACCAAATTGGCTACGGTATCGACTGTGGACATCTTTCCGTATCTGAAAGAGTACATGTCAAGGGAAGAAGTCGAAGCAATAGTGGTAGGAGACCCTAAGCAGATGAACAATATGCCCTCCGAATCGGCAAAGGCTGTGCATATCTTTGTCGATAATCTTGCAAAGGCTTTTCCGGATATGGACATCTATATGATAGATGAGCGATTTACCTCCAAGATTGCAAGTCAGGCAATAGCACAATCGGGTTTGAAGAAAAAGAAACGTCAGGACAAAGGACTGATAGACTCTGTTGCCGCCGTGCTGATACTGCAAGACTTCATGCAAATGAAAAAATAAGATATTCTGATATGATATTACCGATAGTGGGATACGGAGCTTCCGTCTTGAAGCAAAGAGCTGTTGAAATAGACAGGGATTATCCCGAATTGAAAGAACTGATTGAAAACATGTTTTCCACGATGTACGCTGCCAACGGTGTCGGATTGGCTGCCCCTCAGGTCGATTTGTCGATACGTTTGATAGTCGTGGACGCCGAACCTTTCAAAGAAACTTATCCGGAGGGCGAAGGCTTCAAGAAAGTCTTCATCAATCCGCAACTTCTCGAAACAAAAGGTGAATTGTGGACGGATTTCCAAGAGGGTTGTCTCTCTTTGCCGGACATTCACGAAGAAGTGGCAAGACCGAGCGTCGTTGTCGTGAAGTATCTTGACGAAAACTTCGAGGAACATACCGAAGAGTTCACAGGCATAAGGGCAAGAGTATTTCAACATGAGTACGACCATTTGGAAGGAAAGGTGTTTACCGACAGGCTCAGCCCGTTGAGGAGAACTCTTTTGAAGAGAAAATTGAACGATATAGCCAACGGAAAAATAAATCCGGGCTATAAGATGAAGCGTTCTCACATAAAAAAGAAATAAGCGATGAAAAGAAATTTCATTCTCCTTTTATCCGCCTTTGCTTTCTTTGCATGCGGCGGCAAAAGCGAACAGCAGAAGCAAGTTGAAGGCATTGCACAAATGGAAAATGCCGTTTTGCAGGACGCCAAAAGCATAAGCCCGAAAGATGCCGACAGTTTGGTGAACATGTACAAGGCATACGTTGAGGCTTATCCGCAAGACACACTATCTGCTGCCTATCTTTACAGAGCAGCAGACATATTGGCAAACCGAAAAGAGTGTTTGCCCGCAATAGCACTCTTGGACAGACTTATAAAAGAGTATCCAAAGGATACGCATGCCGAACAAGCCGCTTTTCTCAAAGGAGTGATTTACGAGGAAAGCTGTTTGAATAAGGAGAAAGCCAAAGAGAGTTTTGAGGCATTCATATCCGCTTATCCCTCTTCCTACTTGGTTAAGGACGCAAAGGCTTTAATGGAACTGAACGCCGCAGAGGACGAACTCGAAATGGTTCACCGTTGGGAGCAAGAAGCAAAGCAATAAATTTTTTTGTTGATTTTATTTCTGAAACGCCGATTCTCCATCAACGAATCGGCGTTTGAATTTTCAAGCTCTTTGGTTGCTTTGAATAATATTAGCTTTGTTTATTGCGTTTCCTTGATTGGTTCTTCTATGTTGCAGAAAGATTTTGCGGAAACGGAAAAATCCTATATGCGGATTGTCTTTTCGTGGAGGCATTTGAGCATGGAAGATGATGAATAAAAACAGTGCAATGATGAAATTTGTTTCGGGAATAAAACTTGGGGTGATATTGTTATTGTGTGCTTTGTTTGCCGGCGGCGAAGTACGGTCTCAGATGTTTAAGGCGTATGTTGTGGGCGGTTTGAACGTGGCTCAAATCGATGGAGACGAGGTTTATGGCTTCAATAAGCTTGCTCCGCAGATAGGTCTCGGCCTTATGATGCCGTTTAATATGAAAAAGCCTTATCAAGGTTGGCAGGCGAGCATGGAAATCCTCTTTTCGCAACGCGGAGCAAGGGAAACGCAAGACCCTTTCGCCTATAAAGCCACTTTATCCTATATTGACATACCGGTGATGTTGCATTACATAGACAATATAGGCGGTTGGACATTCGGTGTAGGCTTACAGTATGGCAGATTGATTAAGATAAAAGAGGATTGGGGCTTGCCGGACAGTGTAATCAAGGGCTTTGAACGACCTTTTGCCTTTCCCCCTCCACCTGATTTCAAGAAGAACGACCTTTGCATAGTAGGCGAAATCCGTTTCAAGGTATGGGAGAAATTCAAATTCAGTTTCAGATACCAGTATTCGCTTCTTCCTATAAGAGAAGAGGTGTGGTACTACAACGGTATGGCTGCCGGTTCTCAGGCAGACGGATACAAATCATGGAGCAGGGACTTTAAGAACAACTATATGAGCCTCCGCATAATTTATATGATAAACGAAAGAAGTAGTAAGGAATTAGACCGTAACATAAGAAGAACATCATATTAGAAATGAAAGAAAGAATAGCATTGTTTCCCGGAAGTTTCGACCCGATTACCAAGGGACATGAAAGCATTGTCGCAAGAGCCTTGCCGATGTTTGACAAGATAGTGGTGGCAGTGGGTTGCAATACTGCGAAACACTCCTTTTTCCCAATGGAAAAAAGAATAGAATGGTTGAAACGAACATTCGAGAAACAACCAAAGGTGGAAGTGGTAACTTTTAACAGTCTGACCGTGGATTTTTGTCGAGAGATAGGAGCGAAATACATATTGAGAGGATTGAGAAACTCTGCCGATTTCCAATATGAGCGTAATATAGCCCGCATAAACCAAGAATTGGCAGAGGATATAGAGACCGTTTTTCTTATGACCAAACCCGATGACGCTGCAATCTCCTCTTCCTTGGTCAGAGAGATACTCTCCTTTGGCGGAGACGTCTCCAAATTCATTCCGGACAACATCCGCATAGACGCAAAGGAATTGAAATGAAACAAAATCAAAGAACAGAGCATTATGAGCAGGACTGAGTTTAAGCCGGGGACTATGATATATCCTTTGCCGGCTGTTATGGTTTCGTGTGGGGAGAGGAGGGAAGAATATAATATCGCAACGGTTGCATGGACGGGGACTTTATGTACAGAGCCGCCCATGTGCTATATTTCTCTTCGCAAAACGCGGTATTCGCATGAGATAATTTCCCGCACAAAGCAGTTTGTAATCAATCTTACGACCGAAAGCCTTTGCCGAAAGACCGATTGGTGCGGAGTGAAGTCGGGAAGGGATTTCGACAAGTTTGAAGAAAGCGGACTGACTCCCATATCCGCTCCTCATGTGCAGGCTCCATACATAGAGGAAAGTCCGTTGAGCATAGAGTGTCAAGTTGTTGAAATAAAGGAATTAGGTTCTCACGATATGTTTATCGCCAAAGTGGTGGGAGTATTGGCTGATGACAAGTACATAAACAAAGAAACAGGCTTATTCGACTTGGAAGCCGCAGCTTTGATAAGCTATTCACACGGCAAATACTACTCCTTGGGCAAGCAAATCGGCTTTTTCGGCTTTTCAGTTCAAAAGAAAGCAAAAGCAAAAAAGAAATAAATCTGCTTATCGTTCCTTTCTCAATTTGATGATACCGACATAGCTCAGCAGTACTATGTTCATAAGAAGAGCATAGATGATTGCAGGAACTGCTATGCGGGAATCGTTGAATACAAAGGGACTTGCGGCGAGTGCTATGGCTTGTGCAGCGTTTTGCATGCCTATTTCAATGATAATGGTTCGCTTTTCGGTTTTACGTAATTTGAAAAGGCGGGCAAGCAAGGCTCCCATGCTCATGCAGACAAGCAGAAGGCAGAGTACAGCCATACCCAAGCGTCCTATGTTATCCCTTATGGCTGCAAATTCCTGAATAAAGAATACGGCGGCAAGGAGTATCAGGCAGGGGAATGCCGCTTTGGATAGTATTTTCTCTATTTTAGCTGCAATGCGTGCGGCATAACGGCGTGTGAGTATGCCTGCCACTACGGGCAGAAGCATGGTGAAGAAATTCTGAACAAGTAATTTTCCTACGGGTAGCGAAATGCTTTCATCGGAAGCAAGTGTGGTGTTGTCAAGTTGTGCCTGCATGATAAGCGGCAGGGTGAAAAGTGTTATGATACTGCTTAAAGCCGTGAGCGATACCGAAAGTGCCACATCACCTTTTGCCAACATCGAAAAGACATTGCTTGAGCTTCCACCCGGACAGCAGGCTATCAGGACAAAGCCCACAGCCATGATGGGCGGAAGAGGAAAGAGCTTGGTGAGAAGCACTGCGACCAAGGGTAAAAGCACCAACTGACCAATCAAGCCGACAAGCACTGCTTTGGGTCTTTGCAAGAGGAGAAGGAAATCCTTGCCCTGTAAGCCCAAACCCAAGTCGAACATCAATAAGGTAAGTATCGGCAGAACGATGAATACCGAAGACATATATTTTCTGCTTTAAAAATAAACTGACGCAGTCTTTTATCGGGCAGCGTTCTCCAAATAACGGTTCAAATTGTCGATTATAATATCTATTCTGGCATCGAAACTCTCTCTTGTTGCGTATGCCACGTGCGGAAGCAGCAGTGTGTTCTTCGCCGACAGTAAAGGATGATCTGCTTTCAAAGGAGGCTCCGTTTCATATACGTCCGTTGCAGCTCCGGCTATCTTTCCTTCGTTCAACATTTCCGCAAGAGCGGCATTATCAATCACTCCGCCTCGTGCAGTATTCACTATGATTGCATCGGTTTTGCAAAGCGACAACATATCGCGGTTTATCATATTATGCGTTTGGTCTGTCAGCGGAGTATGAAGGGAAATAATGTCTGAGTGTCGCATTAAATCTTCAAGGCTTGTGTATTCCATTCCCATCTCTAACGCTTCCTTACGTTGCGAACGGGAGTATGCCAAAAGACGACAGCCGAATGCTTTCAATATCCCTGCCGTTTTCAAACCTATTGCCCCTGTACCGACAATGCCGACCGTTTTTCCGTACAACTCTCTGCCTAAGATATTATTACGGGTAGAAAGATTACGTGTGGCACTATCGAAAGGCGTTATCTTTCTATACAGATCCAACATCATTCCCACAGCCAATTCCGCCACTGCCTCAGTGGCATAGCCTGCTGCATTCCTTACCTCTATACCTCTTTCGCGGCAATACTGCATATCTATATGATCCAATCCGGTGAAAGCAACATTCAGAAATTTCAAATCGGGGCATTGTTCCAATACTTCCTTCCTTAACCTGATGTTGGATACTATAACGATATCGGCATTTTTCATTCTTTCGATCAATACCGCCTCTTGCTCGTTTCTGTCGGGGAATACAATGAACTCATGTCCCTTTTTTTCATATGCTTTTGCCAATTCCTCAGCTTTTTCACTGCTTATACCAATCGGCTCGACTGCAACTATTTTCATAAATACTTATTTCTAAAAATCCTCTTTGCTTTCCGTTTTTCTTCATGCAACAGCGTATGAAAGCAAGTACACTGTTGCGAAAGCAAAGGTACGAAACAATTTCGGAAGCTGCCGCAATGAAAAAGCCGGAAAGCGATTTTTCAACGACATAAGCACCCCAAGGTAAATAAAATCAAAGCTTTTCCACAGCCTTTCTTGCTTTCATCTTATTATCTCTATCGGAAAGGGATTGTCTTCCATGTCCAACATGGCGTTTATCATGTAAGCACAGAGGAATTCCTGCATTTGTGCTGCTGTTATGCGTCTTTGCTTTATCCTGCCGCTCTCCAATAGTTCTCTTCTTTTGCAACCGTTAAGCAGAAAGCTGTCGGGAGTAAAGTACTCTCTGCCGTCGAAGAATACTATGTTGGAATAAGATGTGTCGGTTATCAATCCGTTTTTCACAATCAGCACATCATCGCATTCCTCACGCTTTTCTCTCAAAGCCTCCAAGACTCTGCGGTCGGCATACTTGCGAGAATAATCTATACTGTCGCATTCCACCAATTTCAAACGCCTTATAGGGCGAGGGGAGTAGATGGAATAATTCACGCTTTCTATCTTGTCGGAATATAGTATGCTGCATTTGACCACACCTTTGGCAAATTCAGCGGGAATTTGCAGACTTTGAAAATCGAAATACTGCGAAAGCATTCCGCAATCCCGCATTCTCTCTGCATGCCTTCCGGCTTGCAACACTACGGAATTTTCAATCTTCACCGTTTCAATGAACATTTCTTTCATGCTTTTATCGGAACATAAACCTTTTGCAGTACTTCATTGTATTCCTTGTCGCATTCGCTCTTTGTGGTTATACCTCCGCCGCTTCTGAAACGATATTTTCCATCTGCCTTTTCCACAAAACGAATCATCACAGCCGAATCCAATTCCTTGCCATCGAAAAAACCGAATACTCCGCTGTAAAAACCGCGTTTTCTTCCCTCGGCACGCCGAATTAAATCTACGGTTGATTTTTTGGGAGCTCCGCTTATACTTCCGGCAGGCAGGAGGGAAAGAATCATGCTGCCGCATCTCGAGAGCCAATCCTCCGGAAGACGAGCCGAAATTATGGAACTCGTCTGCAAGACGGCACCTTTGGCACTGTCAATCCTCTCCACATAACGGAATTTCTCCACTCTGACATCTCGGCATACGCTGTTAAGGTCGTTTCTCATCAAATCTACAATGGTGAAATGCTCTCTAATCTCCTTTTCGTCCGAAAGCAGACACTCTTCCGCATTCTCCACACTTGCGTCTATCGTTCCTTTCATAGGGTAGGTGTAAAGCCTTCCTTCCTGCGAATGAACGAAGCATTCGGGAGAGAAACATACGAAGCGTTCCGGCACATATAACTTATATGCCGCCGAAGAAATATGGAATAAAGCCTCCAAATCCACCGACAAATCCACATCCGTTACAGTGGTCAGGTTGCAAAGAAAACTATCGCCCCTCATCAGCCCATGCCTTACCGTGTCGAAGCCTCTCTCATACTGCTTTTTATCGCAGAATAAAGGTTTCAATACATCGCCCTGCTCTTTATACCGCCGCAAAGGCAGCCTGCCGGCATTACCTCTTCCCTTTATATCGAACAATACCTCTTTGCTCTCTGTGGGTCGGGGAATGAACAAAGCCTCCTGCAATTCAAAATCCATGGCAAACAAAAACTCCACACCCTTGCGGGCATGGAAGTTCATCAAATCTGCAACTTCTTCCGCTCTCATGAAATATCGCTTAAAACAACTGCAAAATTAAGCCTTTTTCCCCCTCAATATGCCAATACGGAAAGCCTTTTCTTCACCCACATATATTGTTTTGTATAATTACTTCACATACAACCGTTTGCCCAAACGCCCTTTCAAAAAAATGAAAGGGCGAAAGAATTTTCCGAAAGGGCGTTTGAATAAATCCTTTCGGCGATTCGGTTTTACCGGAACTTTCAAGCACTTTAAGCAAAGAATAAAATCCTAACTTATCTTGCCTTTGCTCAATTCGTTTACAAGGAAGTCGAATACATATAGCGGACTTTGGTAATACAGACCGCTTTTTTCGTTTCTCAAAATCTCGTAAGTTTCGGAATTTATGACCATATCCAAAGCCTCTGTCATTGTTTCTGCCAAGCCTCTGTCTATAAGTAAGCCTGCAAGTTTGGCAACCATATCATTTTTCATCAATTCATTTTCGTCAATCATCTTATTCGTTTTAGTAATGTAACGGCTCGTTCTGTGCCAAAGAAGTATTGAATTGTTATTCCTTTCATAAATTGCAGTCTTTCCATAAGTGTAGAAAGGTTAATCTGCTGATTTTCGTATCGCCACAGTTGAACGCCGACACGGTCGTTGGCAATAGGACCTATGACAACGTCAAAATCGTGAATAGGGTAGGAGTTTAGGTTTTTACGATTGGCAATTATGAATTCAGCCCACTCTTCACTGTATTGCTCAAAGCGTAGTGTTTTTAGAGAAGACATAGCATTTTCATCGATTTCAAACTCCAATACAGTGGGTTTGCCGTATCGAAGTTGTTCAACCTTAATTTCAGCCATATTTAATGCCTGATTGTAATCGGCAGAAAGGTAAAAGCCTCGTCCGAAATCCTTATTCGGTTTTGATTTCATTAAATCGATTTCCTCGAAATCCGTATTTGTTCCGTGATATAACCTCATAGCAATCCTCCTCCGACTTTGTGGCAATAGTCTGTCAAGTCATCAACCATTGAAGTGAAAGATTGTGTGTGTACGTAGTCGTAGTGTTTTTCGACAAAGGCTATTCCTTTGTATCGCAAAAGGTAGTTGAATGCTTGTTTCAGCGTTAAATTGTGCCGCTTGGCAAATTCGGAAGTGAAAATCACCGTCCATTCTATTTTATCCTTGATATCGTACGCCATATTACCTTATATTTTATTCCGAGATAACGCAGTGCAAATATAGTATCTTCTTTTTAATCACAGGTATTTGTTATTGGCTTTTTTGAGGGATTTGTTTGCATTATGCTTATTGCCGGAGTGGAAAAATGTATCGACTGTGAGGAAATTTATTTGTGAGATTGCGGGTAAGGGTAGGGGATTTGCTTGTTTGTAATGCAGTGTTTACAAAAGTAAATCAAGAAGAGAAAATAGGGAATGAATTACAGATGTATTCAGACTACGGTGGTAAAGTAATAAAAGAATTTTCGAGCTGTAAATATCGGTAGTAAGGCGAATTATAGCACGTATTTATTACTTAATGTAACCTCTTGGATTTGCTGTCGTATATGAGTACAAATGTAAATTAGTGAATTTGAGAAATCATTACCTTGGTTACGATTGTAAAATGGGTAGTAGGTTAAATGATTACAAGTGTAAATTATGATACAGGAGAGGATTATTGAATTGATGGCTTATTTGAAGCTCACGGCAGGGGCTTTGGCGGAAAGCATAGGGGTGCAGCCTTCGAGCGTTTCACATATTCTTTCAGGCAGAAACAAGCCGAGTTTGGATTTTGTGAACAAACTTTTGGTTGCTTTCCCGCAGTTGAACTATGATTGGTTGGTTAATGGCAGGGGAAGCATGTTGAAAAAAGCTTCGGAGCTTGGCGAGGCTTCCGATTTATTCTCCTTTGCAGAGCAAGTGAACGATAATATTGACGCTTCGCAAGCAGAAGCAATAGAAGAAAGCCCCCGCAGGACTGTTGCAAGGAAAGCAAAATCGCAATCCAAGCCACGATCGGATAAAGAACCGGAAGAGAATTTCAAAGAGCATAAAGCACGCTCGGATAGGAAGATAAGCAAGGTTATTTTGTTCTATGAGGACGGCAGTTTCGAGGAGTTCTCACCCAAATAGGCTTTCTGTTGATAAGTCTGAGGGTATTTTCTTATTGCTACGAACTTTCGGACAGAAAATTATCCATACCTTTGCAACGTTCAATCGTATTACATTTGGAGATTGAAAGCAAAGGAATGGATAAAGAGAAGATTGAGGCTTTCGGCAGAATGATTGAAGCCGCCGAAAGTATTGTTTTGGTTGGGCATTTCAACCCTGACGGTGATGCAATAGGTTCTACCGTCGGGGTTTACCGATATTTGGAAGCTATGGGCAAGAAAGCCTGTATCGTTTACCCTAATGAATACCCGCTTGCCATGAATTGCTTCCTCAAAGGCACGGAGTATTATATTGTATCCAACGGAGAAAAAGCCGTTCGCAAGTGTTTGGACGAGGCAGACTTGCTTATATGTTTGGATTTCAATCGTTATTCCCGTACATGTGAGCAGATAGAGGGCTTGTTGGAGCTTATGGAATGCGGAAAAATTATTATCGATCATCACGAAGACCCTACTGATATCGGCTTGTTGTTTTGCGAGCCTGCGGCATCGTCAACTTGTGAATTGGTTTACAAGATTCTTTCGGCATATAAGCCTGAACATATAACAAAGGACTGTGCTACGGCTCTTTATGCAGGAATTTGCACGGATACGGGCAGTTTCTCGCACTCCTGTTCACGTAAAGATGTGTTTTTGGTGGCAGGTGAATTGGTGGAAAGAGGGGTAGATGTGCAGTGGGTGAAGCGTCAGGTGATGGATTTGTCGAGCGAGAACCGTTTGAGGCTTTTGGGATATATGCTGAAGGAGAAATTGAAAGTCTTTCCGGAGGAAGGTGCGGCTTATATGGCGGTATCTAAAAAGGAATTGCGTATGTTCGATTTCAAAAAGGGTGATTTGGAGGGCGTTGTCAACTATGCTTTGAAGATTGACGGCATAAGGTTCGCTGCTCTTATATCCGAGCGTCGTGATAAAATCAGACTATCTTTTCGTTCGCTAAGCCCCAAGGTCGATGTGAATAAATTCGCAGCCCGTTATTGGGAAGGAGGGGGGCATGTGCAGGCAGCGGGAGGCACTTCAAGTCTTGGTTTGGAGTTAACGTGCAGAATATTTGAAGATCAGATTAAAAAGAGATTGTATGAAAGGTGTGGTTAGGCTCGCTCTTTTGCTTTCGGTTTTGTGCCTTTCCTGTGGGAGAAGGTATGCAGAGGAAGACATAAGTCCGCAGGCTGTTGCCGCAAGAGACAGTCTGCAAAATACCGAGACGTATAAGCAGAAAAGACTTATGGAAACTAATAAGGTGCTTCTGAAAAAGGAATCGGAGAGGATAGTTGCCTATGCCGAACGCAGAGGTTGGCAGATGGAGCATTTACAAGGGGTTTTTATTCAAATCACAGACAAAGGCACAGGCAGGCTTTTCTCACAAGGAGACAGGGTTGCGGTGGAATATGATTGTGAACTGTTGAACGGCACCAAGGTTTCTTCGAGTAAGGAGGATGGAGTGTTGAATATGATTATAGGTAAAGGAGGAGAATTTCCTTTAGGCTTGGCTTTGGCTGTGGAAAATCTCTATGATGGTGCAAGGGCAAGGGTGATAGTTCCGTATAATATGGCATACGGTTTATCAGGCGACGGAAAGAAAGTTCCGAAGTCTGCAAGTTTGGTTTATTATTTAAGAGTCAAAAAAGTGAAATGAAGAAAGATATGAAGTTGAAAGGAATATGGTTTATATTGCTTGCGATTGTGTTTGTGGCTTGTGGAGGAGAGGAAAAGGATACCGGCTTTGTGAAGACGGATTTGGGCTTCGAGTTCAAGCATTGCACTGAAAACACTTCCACACCAAAGGCAAAGTTAGGAGATATACTGCTTGGAGAATTGGAAATAAGGCTTAACGATACGCTTGTTTTGTCAAGCAACTTCGGTTCGCCCGACAGATTGTTCAAAATCAAAGACGCAAGACCTGGAAGCATCGATGAATTTCTTTTGAATATGCATATAGGCGACTCTGCAATAATGATTGCTCCTGCCGACAGCGTAGCTCAATATGTGGGAGGCTTGGTTTGCAGACCCGGAGACAAGATTTATTTCTATTTGAAGATAGATCAGATAATTTCAAAGAAGGAATTGAGCGAGCATGATACCGAGGTGAGGGAACGTTTCCTTGCGGAAGATTCTGTTTTGGCTGCCTTTGTTGCTGCCAAATACCCTAAGGCAGAGAAGAAACAAAGCGGCTTATATGTCTTGTCTGCTTCCACGACTGAGGGACGGAAAGCCGAGTTCGGCAAAACGGTATTCGTTTTCTATACCGTGAGCGATACTTGCGGCAAGGTTTATGATACGAACGTGAAAGAGAAAGCCCGCAAAGCGGGTATTTACAATCCCAATCAGGTTTACGAACCTTTTGAGTTTATATTGGGAGATGATGGATTGATTTCGGGTTGGACGGAAGGCATAAGCTATATGCACAAAGGGGAAAGGAGCCGTATTTTAATTCCTTCCCGTTTGGCATACGGTGAAGGGGGATTCGGTTTGATTGCTCCTTACACTCCGTTGATTTTTGACTTGGAATTGGTGAATGTGGAGTAAATGGAATGAATGTATTAAAGCAAATATTTGAAATATGAAAAGGATAGTTATCGGTTTGATGTGTTTCCTTGCGAGCATGTCGGCTTTTGCCCAAATGAAAGAGGGTTTTCAAAAATCGGAAAGCGGAGTTTGGTTCAAGGTGGAGGAGAGTAATCCTTCGGGACGCATGGTTAAGGAGGGGGATATAGTGATTGGCACTTATTCTGTTTCCTATGGTGATTCGCTTTTGTTCTCTTCTTTGAATACACCGCCGCAACCTACATTCGGAGCGATGGAAGCAAACAGGGCTTTCAAGGGAGACCTTATCGATGGTTTGTTTCTGATGAGGGAAAAGGAGACTTATACCTTTGCTTTCCCCTATGACTCGATTGCAAAGGTGCAGCAAGTGCCGCCTTTCTTCAAGAAAGGGGATTTTGCTTACTATACCGTGAATGTAGCCGGCTTGATGACTGTTGCAGAGTTTGAAGCCGAGCAGAGAAAAGCGGCAGAGGCAAGGCAGATTGTGGAAGACAGTTTGTCGGCAGTGGAAATGCAGAAACTGAAAGCCTATGCAGAAGAGAATACTTTCGGAGACATCAGAGAGAACGGAGTTTATTACAAACAAATACGCCAAGGCAATGGCAGCAAGCCGCAGCAAGGCGATAAGGTAAGAGTGCATTACGTGGGTAAATTCTTGGACGGAAGGGTGTTTGATACCTCTGTGAGAGAAGAAGCCGAGAAGGCAGGAAAATATATGGAGCAACGCACATACGAGCCTTTGGAATTTACGATTGGAAAGGGTCAGATGATAAAGGGTTTCGAGGAAGGAGTGAAATTGATGAGCCAAGGAGAAAAGGGAATAGTTGTAATGCCTTCGTCTTTCGGCTACGGCAGTCGTCAAAGAGGGGAGATACCTGCTTATTCGCCCCTTGTATTTGAATTGGAGTTGGTTGAAATCATAAAAGACAAGCAATAATGGAACTTAAATTGAGTAAGCCATTGGTGGTTTTCGACTTGGAGACTACCGGTTTAGTCATCGGACAGGCTCATATAGTGGAGATGTGCATGATAAAGGTAGGGATAGATGGCAAGGAGGAAGAAAAGATTATGCGTTTCAACCCCGGTATTCATATTCCGGAGGAAACTACGGCTCTTCACGGCATAAGGGACGAAGATGTGAAGGATTGTCCCACTTTTGCGGAGGCTGCTCCCAAGATTGCACAGTTTATAGGCAATGCAGACTTGTGCGGATACAATTCCAATAAGTTTGACGTGCCTTTGTTGGTAGAGGAGTTTTTGAGAGCGGGCGTTGATTTTCCTCTGACCAACCGTCGCTTTATAGATGTGCAGAATATATTCCACAGAATGGAGCCGAGAACCTTGGCAGGTGCGGTAAAGTTTTACTTGAAGAAACCTTTGGAAGACGCTCATACTGCGGGAGCCGATACAAGGGCTACTTTGGAGGTCTTGAAAGCTCAGTTGGACAGATATAATGGTGTTGAATATAAGGATAGGGACGGAAATGTGTCTGTGCCTGTCGTGAACGATATGAAGGCTTTGGCAGATTTCACAGCCAACAGCAAATGGGCTGATTTGACAGGCTATTTTATATATGACAAACAGGGCAGAGAGTGCTTCAATTTCGGCAAACATAAAGGCAGAGTGGTGGAAGAGGTGTTCAGAGAGGAACCTGCTTATTATGATTGGATAATGAAGAGTGAGTTTCCTCTAAGTACCAAACGTCTTGTGAGCGAAATAAGAATGCGAAGACTGAAAGCCGGAATGAGAAGATGAAAATAATTTGCTGCAAGGGTGATGAAGTGGTATTGAAAAGCGATAATGCCATTTCGGACGAAGGTGAGGCGGTTTATCTTCCCGAAGAAAGGGAAGGTATGCTTGTGGCATATCCCGGAATTGCAATAAGGATAAATCGTATTTGCAAAAGCCTGCCTCTTAATCTGCTTCCAAAATATTATGAGGAGGTTTCCCTTGCCTTGGATTTAAGAAAGCCTGCCCTGAAAGGGGTATTTGCGTCGGCATTCGACTATTCTTTTCTGCTTGGAGAGTGGAAAAAGAAAGGCGGATTGTCGCAGAACGGCACGGAATTGCGTTTCTTCTCCGGCGAAAAGCTGTTGGCAGAGAAGAAAATCAAGTCCTTGGATAATTTCTTCAAGAAAGTGGAAGAGGTTTCTTCGTCCATAAGTTTGAAAACAGGGGATATTGTATTTGTATCTCTGACTGAAGAGGCTTTCCCACTCAAAGCAGGAGAGGTGTTGACTGCCGAATTGAATGCTGAGAGACTTTTGGAATGTCCGATTAAATAAAGCGTAGGCTTATACGGGAAAAGGAGGAGAGAAGAGAATGTTGAAGAGTTTGAAAATAGAGAATTATGCTTTGATACGCTCCGAAAACATAGAGTTTTCAAAGGGTTTCGGCGTTATTTGCGGACAAACGGGAGCGGGAAAGAGTATAATCTTGCAGGCTTTGGCTCTTGCCTTAGGACAGAGAGCGGATAAAGATGTACTGTTCGACAAGGAAAAAAAGTGTGTCAGCGAAGCTGTATTCTTACTTGAAGAAAGCTATCGCAAATACTTTGAGGATAGCGAATTGGATTACGAACATGAAACAGTGTTCCGCCGAGAAATCCTACCAAGTGGCAAGTCTCGTTCCTTCGTTAACGATACTCCTGTTTCTCTTGTGGTGATGAAAGATTTGTCGGAGCGGATAATCGATATAAATTCCCAACACAATACATTAAAGCTGAACGATAAGGATTACCAATTCTCCATTTTGGATTCTTTTTTGTCTGAAACGGATTCTCTTTCCTCCTACGGGGACTTGTTTTCCCTTTATAGGAAGAGGAAAAGCAGACTTTCGCAAGTGGGAGAGGAGTTGGCAGAATTGCAAAAGGAGAACGCTTATAATGTTTATGTCTATGAGGAATTGGAGAAAGCTAAGTTGAAAGCAGGAGAGCAGGAAGAATTGGAAAAGAGCTTGGAATTCATGGAAGCTGGCGAGGAAATAAAGGAGTGTATTTCGAGTTCGCTATCTTTATTTGAAACAGAGGATTACCCTGCCATTCTTCCAAATTTGCTTCAAGTGAAAAACAATCTTGCAAAGACAGCAAAGAGCAGCGAAAAGCTCGAAGAACTTGCTCAAAGAAGCGAGTCTGCATTGATAGAATTGCAAGATATTTATGCAGACTTGCAACACATGGGAGAGAGTTTGAATTTCGATGCCGAGAGTTTGGAAACGGTGAAGCAGCGTTTGGATTTGATTTATTCCTTGGAGCGTAAGCACGGAGTGCAAAGCGTAGCTGAATTGCTTGCCTTGCAGGAAAAATTTTCCGAAACCCTTTCCGGTGAAGAGGATTTGCAGAACGAGAAAGCGGAATTGGAAAAGGAGTTGCAGGGCTTGCAGGAAAAGTTACAGCTTTTGTCAGAGAGGATTTTTGAACAGAGAAAAGAGGCTGCCGAGAGGGTGGAGGAAGAGACCTGCGGGCTTTTGAGTGATATGGGAATGCAGGCTGCAGTGCTTAAAATAAGATTGGATAAAAAGCCTGACTTAGATGCAAATGCAGCATGTGAGATAGAGTTTTTGTTTAACGCCAATAAAGCCAAGGAAAACCTGCTTCGTCCGATTGAAAAAGTGGCTTCGGGAGGTGAATTATCGAGGCTGATGTTGGCATTGAAGGCTTTGGTGAGCGAAAAGAGAAGTTTGCCGACCATTGTATTCGATGAGATTGACAGCGGCATATCCGGACAGGCAGCATCTATGGCAGCGGGCATTATGTTACGCATAAGCAAGAATACTCAGGTGATTGCAATAAGCCATTTGCCGCAAACGGCTGCCAAGGCAGACTATCAATTTATGGTATATAAGCATGAGAAGGACGGGGAGACCGAGAGCGGAATAGAACTCCTCGACAGAGAAAAACGAATATTGGAAATAGCACGTCTGCTTTCGGCAGGCGAACCTACGGCTGCCGCAATGACAAATGCGGAAGAGCTGTTATCGACACAGTAAGGAAACTTAATTTTGTCATTTTTTACGAAGAAAGCTACGCAATCTCTGCGTAGCTTTCTTTTTAGTCGGTAAATCTTCTCTCGCTTATTTAGAGGAAGATTGCGAACTCGAACTTCAGTTTTGAAATCCTCATTTCTTCATAGTCGGTAGCCGGAATGCTGCCATTTCCAAGCATTGTGTAATATGCGTTTTTGATCGGCGAGAAATGATACGAAGCATTTAACCAAATTCTATGCTTTGTGCTGATTTCCAAGCCGGCTCTCAGGAGAAATTCCGGTATAACGCTGTTTTTGAAAGACAAGGCGTTACGTCCGTTTACGGTGGAGAATGTAGGTTCATCGTAAAAATTTATTTCCTTTTTGAAATTCACCAATGCACTTGCCCCAAGTCCGGCAAGTAATTTGACATTCTCCACTATCGGGAAACGGAAATTGGCAATCAAAGGTATATCGAGCTGATGTACATAGACCGAAGTGCCGCTTGAACCATATGCGAGAGTTGTTGTATTGTTAATCAAGCTAGTAAATAATAGGCATCTCTGTATGAAAGGTAGGTGTTAAGGTAGCTTGGTTCCAATGATAGCGAAAGTACGGCATTAAAGGCGTAATCATACTTCAAAGACAGACTCGTAACAAAGGCATTGGAAAGATTAAATCCATCGGTATTGTTCATAAAGTCCGAATAAGACTTCACAATCGGGAAACTGCTTCCGCCTATACCGATTCCGAACGAATGTTTTTTGAAATCCTGCGACACCGCTGTGAATACACAAGTCAAAAGTGCCAATGTTGCAAATGCTTTTTTCATATAAGAATGTTTTTCTGTCGGAGTTCTTGGAATATTTATTGATTAAGCCGACGGCATTGCAAGAACTCCATAACAAAGCCGTTGAATGTTTTTTTACACCGCAAAGATATGATAATATCTCAAACCAACAAAATAATTTCAGAGTATTTTCAACAAAAAACTCGATTTATTGTTGATTATTCATTCTCTTGTAGTGATTTCTTTTACTTAGAGCAGTAATCCTTTGCTTGAAAATGAGAGAAACATGGCGAGTATATTCGCTTATGACAGCCTGATGGAAAGTTTATTTTGAAGATTCGGAAAGCTTTGTGAGTATAATGCCTTAATGCCTCTAAATCACGGTTTTACCATAAGGGCGTTTCATTAAATCGAAAGGGCGTTTCAAGAAAATAAAAGGGCGAAAGAGAAAATCGATTCGGTGAAAGCAATTCGCATAATAAGGACTTCTTATAAATGAGGCATTTTGGACGGTATTTGAATGAGGATTTGTGTTTGAGTATTTGAAGATGGAGTTTTCGAGAAGATTTGTTTGGAAATATGTATTTCGGCAGCATAGGTAGAGACTTTACATGAGAGAAACGAAAAAGGCATTTTGCGGGAAATCTCTTGCGTCGGAATGTCATAAACAGCGGATTTCGGTCATTTAATCGGGAAATTGCGGATTTCAAGCGGCAAGGACATTTTACACGGATTTTGTTTTGGCGAATTGTGTTGAGTTTTTTGCGTTTTTTTCTGCAAGTCTGTTTTTTATTCTGAGCTTTTCGATTTTTTGCGAGAAAATTTTCCGCACATATTTTCTCTTTGGAATTTTCCGAGATGGTCGGATTTATAGGTAAATCCTTGGAAAATACGACTAAATCGACCTTAGGATTTTCGGAACCCCTTTTGGCACATAATTGCAATTATGTAAAGTAGAGAGGAAAGAAGAGAAGAAAAAAAGGAAGCATCACCTCTCGGCATGCTTCCTTTGTAAAGAAAACTTATTTCTAAATTCCGCAATTATTTTTGCTTCAACTTCGCATCGATTTCTTGATATTCTGCTTTCATATTCAAAAGCGAATAAATGTTTTTCAAGGCTTTCAAACTTTGGAAATCGTTTGGCTTTGTCTCCAATACCTTTCTGAAATTCGGTATTGCTTGTTTGAAATATCCGAATGCTTCTTCTTTCATTTTGTCGTATGCTCCGGTCATGTCGTCCAAAGGAACTTTTTCGGCTTCTTTCAAAGTTGCAATTCCTTTGTTGAAATAAGTCGAACCAAGTCCGAGATAAGCATCTGTTTGATCTGCTTTTATGCTAAGGGATTTGTTGTAGTATTCTTCGGCTTTTGCCATGTCGTCGGCATCTCTGTATATACCTCCCACATAGTTAAGAATTTCAGGATTTTCTGCTCCCATTGCAAGCAAGGATTGAACCATTTTTTCGGCTTCTTCCTTATTGCCGACTTGCAAATAGGCTCCTCCCAAGAGTGCTTTCAACTGTATGTCTTTCGGAAGAGCCTTTACTCCTCTTTTCAAGACGTTTATGGCTTTGTCTTTCTCGCCTGCCGCATTGTTTGCCACATAAAGATTTATGTATGCTTCTTTTTCGCTTGTTCCAACCTTAACCAAGTCTCTGTATATCTCGACGGCTTTGTCTTTTTGTTTCAAAGCATCGTAACTCATTGCCATAACGAGTTTCGCTTTCTCGGTTACTTCCTTACGACCGCAAAGCGTAGAGGCTTTGATAATCCTTTCAAAGAGAGGTATTGCCTCTTCGTATTTGCCGTTGTTGAAAATATCTATGGCTCTTGTGAGTTGAACTCCGCAGATGAAAGTCAACGCACCGTTGGAGGTCGTTATGAACTCGTTTGTGCCTGCTGCCTTTTCCAATTCTATGGATTTAATCAAGGCACTCTCCGCTTTGTCTGCCAATTCGTAGATAGGAATGTCCACTTTCTGCTTTTTGAGCAATTTTTGGTCTTTCGGGTCTTCGGATTGAGACAGTTCAACAAATTTGGAGTATATCAAGCCGGCGTAATTCCATGTCTTGGCGTCGTCTTTCGTCTTTTCATGTACGCAAGCCTCCTCAATGTTTGCCATTGCGTTCTTCCACCTGTCGTTTTTCATGTCGGAGTAGGCACTTTGTACCTTCATCGTTTGTGCAGAAACTCCCATCGTAGCGGCGAGCAATGCTGCAAATATGATTTTTCTTTTCATCGTATTGATTTTATTGTTTGTTTGTTGTTTCTTCTAACGGATTGTTTTCGTTGTTTATTGTTTCCTCTTCCTCCTCTTCCTTGCTTATTTCGGCAACAGAGGCTATGGCATCACCGGATTTGATGTTTATCAACTTCACTCCTTGTGTGGCTCTTCCCAAAACTCTTAAATCGGAAACATGCATGCGTATCGTCAAACCGGAACGGTTCATTATCATAAGGTCGTCCTCATCGCAAACTTCCTTGATGGCTACCAAATCGCCGGTCTTATCGGTTATGTTAAGTGTTTTAACGCCTTTGCCGCCTCGATTGGTAATCCTATACTCTTCAAGTTTGGAACGCTTTCCGTAACCGTTCTCCGAAACGACAAGAATGTCGCTCTGCTCATTGGCAACCACCATGCCGACAACTTCGTCTTTCTCATCAGCCAAAGTAATTGCCTTTACGCCGGCAGCTCCTCGTCCCATCGGTCTGACGGTACTTTCATTGAAACGAATACATTTACCGTTCTTTGCCGCTATAAGGATTTCATCTTTGCCGCTTGTGAGCCTTGCTTCAAGCAATTCGTCGCCCTCTTTAATTCCAAAGGCGATTATACCATTTGTTCTCGGACGCGAATAGGCTTCAAGGGTGGTTTTCTTTATCTGCCCCTTCTTCGTACACATCACGATGTAGTTGTTGTTCACGTAATCCTTATCTTTAAGATCCTTTGTGGTAACGTGAGCTTTTATACAGTCGCCGTCCTCTATGTTGAGTATGTTTTTAATCATTCGACCCTTGGTCGTTTTCGTTCCTTCCGGAAGTTCAAACGCCCTGAGCCAATAACATTTTCCTTTTTCGGTGAAGAAGAGAATATAATCGTGCATCGAAGCCGTATAAACATGCTCTATGAAGTCCTCATCTCTCAAAGCACCTCCCCTACTTCCCTTTCCGCCTCGGTTCTGCACCTTATACTCCGACAGAGGCGTACGTTTGATGTAACCCATGCGGGAAACGGAAACCACCACTTCTTCATTGGCAATCATGTCCTCTATCCTGAAATCGGAAGAAGAGTATTCTATTTGCGACAAACGCTCGTCTCCGTACCTTTCTTTTATATCCACAAGTTCGTCTTTGACTACCTGCATCAACACATCGTGGTTTTCCAATATCTCTTTGCAACGGGCAATGAATGCAGAAAGTTCGTTAAACTCGTCTTGCAGCTTCTGACGTTCCAATCCTGCCAACTGACCGAGCCTCATAGCAACGATTGCTGCTGCTTGAATTTCGGAAAAACCGAATTGTTCTTGCAAACGGCTCTTTGCTTCGGCTATGGTAGCGGAATTTCTTATCAATGAAATAATCTCGTCAATGAAATCCAAAGCCTTCAACAAGCCTTCGACTATATGCATTCTCTCTTCCGCCTTACCCAACTCAAACCTCGTCCGTCTTTCAACGACAACCTCTCTATGCTCGACGAAACACTCTATCATGTCTTTCAGGTTGAGCAGTTTCGGTTTGCCGTTTACCAAAGCTATGTTGTTAATCGAGAAGGATGATTGAAGCTCCGAGTATTGGTAAAGTTTGTTCAGCACAACATTGCTCATCGCATCACGTTTCAGCTTATAGACAATCCTGATACCGTCCTTATTACTCTCGTCCTTTATCCTCGAAATACCCTCAATCTTTTTCTCTTCCACCAACGAGGCTTGGTGTTTAATCATATCGGATTTGCAGACCTGATAAGGCACAGAGGTAACAACAATCTGCTCGGCGTCCGAATGCTTATCCTGTTCGAAATGGGCATTTCCCCTTATTACGACCTGTCCTCTTCCAGTATGGAAAGCACTCCTCACTCCGTCATAACCATAAATCACTCCACCTGTCGGAAAGTCCGGAGCCTTGATGTACTGCATCAATTCATCAATCGTAATATCCTTATTGTCTATATAAGCAATTATGGCATTGATTGCCTCCGTCAGATTGTGCGGAGCCATATTCGTAGCCATACCCACGGCTATACCGTTAGTACCATTGACCAAAAGATAAGGTATTCTGGCTGGCAATACCGTCGGTTCCTGCAAACTGTCATCGAAGTTATTGGTGAAATCAACCGTATCCTTATTTATATCTGCCAACATCTCCGAAGCAATCTTCGACATTCTCGCCTCGGTGTAACGCATAGCAGCAGGCGGGTCCAAGTCTATCGAACCGAAGTTACCCTGCCCGTCAATCATTGTATATCTCAACGACCACCTCTGAGCCATTCTCACCATAGCCATGTAAACAGAGATGTCTCCATGAGGGTGATACTTACCGAGTACCTCACCCACTATTCTGGCAGACTTCTTATGCTTAGTGTTGTAAGTCATTCCCATATCACCCATGGCATAAAGTATTCTCCGGTGTACGGGCTTCAAACCATCTCTCGCATCAGGCAAAGCTCTCGCAACGATGACACTCATGGCGTAGTCGATATACGCCTGCTTCATCTGGGTTTCGATGTTTACCCTGTGTATTTTTTCGTTCTCCAAATCCATTCTGCGTTCAATAATACGTTAAAATCAATGTACAAAGGTACGAAAAAAATCCGAAACGCAGCCAATGCCGAAAAATAAAATGCAGGCTTGAAAGCCCTCTTCCCGCTTTCAAGCCTGCACTTCTTACAATCCGCTTCTCGATACCGTCCGACTATACCTAAATTATATATTATAAGAATATAGTAAAACCAAACATCAGCCTCGACACATTGTCTCCCTCTTGGTAGGAAAAAGTGGAATACTCTCCCCTGTAAAACTCCAAATTGTACATCGGAGAAACCATATATGTCGCATTAAACTGCATTCTGTGACGGCTTTCAATTTCAAAACCTGCCCTCAAAACGAAATCCATATCCACCGCATTCTTGAACTTCACTCCTACATTACCCGTTAAATCCTTTGTCTCGAATTTATCCTTGAAGGCAAGAGAGGCATTGACACCTGCACCGATTACGAAGTTCGCACAATCAGCCACCCTCAAACGATAGTTCGCCATTATCGGAACATACAACTGATGTATCCCCATGGTCGAATACTCGCTTATATGCGAAGAAGTACCTGTCGCAGGTATAGGATAATATATATCGCTGCGTATCCCCAAACGCTGATTGGTGTATCCTGCCTCCGCTGACAAGGAGAACTTTTTGTTGAACATATACTCATACTTGAACGAAACATTCCATGCAAAAGCACTCATAACCCTTATATCTGTCATCCAACCATGCGTTGCAATCGCTTCACAATAATCCTTATGAAGAGGGAAACTGCCGAAATTCGCACCCAGTCCGAAGTTGTGCCTTTTGAAACTCTCTGCCTTGCCCATATTATACTGAGCCATTGCTCCGATACCGCACAGCATCAAAGCCGCAATCAAAATTGTTCTTTTTAGCATTCTAAAATTGTTTTTTCTTGTCAGAGCCGCAAATAATTCTATCTGTTTTCGGGCTTTGGTCGGCTCGTAATAAGACCAAAGTCCGTTGCAAATATAGGACATATTTTTAATGTTGCAAAACTTTCAAAGACTTTTCCGCAACTAACTAACTAACTAACTAACTAACTAAACCGATGATTGTCAAGGCTTTTATCCTTATAAAGAAAAAGTCAATCATTCCATGCTTTTACACTTTTAAGAGGCTGTTTCAGTCTTCCGCACATACAATTTCCGCAAATTACACCGTGAAATAATCGAACTTCGTTTTACGATAATTCAAAGCCTTAAAGCAATCCGCCGACGCTCCTCCCTCCTATTGCGAGGACTTCAAACAAAATAACCACTTATGTTCTCCAAAATCCGACACAAGCTCACCAAGGGCAATAAGAGTAATTTCTTCCACATAATTCCTGCTTTGTTTGTGTGTTGTAAAGATACAAAAAAATCGAATCGTCCTTTCGGAAAATTGAAAGGGCGTTTGGGAAAAACAAAACGCCGAAAGAAAAAACTCAAACGGCATTTTATTTTACCGGCTTGGTATTTCCTGAAAATCAACCCTATAAATAGAGAGGAACAAAAATCTCTTCGCTCCTTTCTTTAAGTTCTTTTCTTTACGGAAAGGGTGAATAAGTGCGGTGTTATATCCATGGCTTTCCTTGTGTTTTGGAGAAGAAAATTTTGTGCCTGCCTGCAAAATAAGTGTACAGTCAAAATATCGGATACAGAGGGCGGAGAATGTTTCAAAATATTGAATGCGGCAGCATGAGCGATTAATCCTACAAAGCGGAGCAGTGTTGCATTTGGTCGAATTGCATAAAAATAGAAACGCCGTAACGGGTTGTTACAGCGTTTCGGTGTTTTGTGTTGTTATGGTTTTATTTGTTTTTCAAGTATTCGTCAATGCTTGCTGCTGCTTTCCTGCCTGCTCCCATTGCGAGTATGACGGTGGCTGCTCCTATGACGGCATCGCCTCCTGCAAAGATACCTTCGCGTGATGTTGCGGCTTTGTCATCGGTGAGTATGCCTCCCCACTCGGTGGATTTGAGGTGTTCGGTGGTGTCGGTTATCAGTTTGTTAGGTGCTGTTCCCAACGCCATGACTACGCAATCGGCTTGGAGTTCGTGTTCGCTGCCTTTGAGTTCGACAGGTGAGCGTCTTCCGCTTGCGTCAGGGGCTCCCAATTCCATTTTGATACATTTCACTGCTTTAACCCAGCCTTTTTCATCTCCGAGGATTTCAACGGGGTTGGTCATGAAGTGAAATTCTATGCCCTCCTGCTTTGCGTGTTCCACTTCTTCGGCTCTTGCCGGCATTTCCGCCTTACTCCTTCTATAAACAAGATGTACTTCCGCTCCCAATCGTCTTGCGGTACGTGCAGCGTCCATTGCTACATTTCCGCCTCCTACGACTATGGTTACCTTTCCCGGATAGATTGGTGTGTCATAGCCGTCTTTATATGCTTTCATGAGGTTTGAACGGGTCAAAAGTTCATTGGCGGATACAACTCCGTTAAGGTTCTTGCCCGGTATGTTCATGAATTTAGGCAAGCCTGCTCCGGAGGCAATGTAAACGGCGGAGAAGCCTTCTTTGTCGAAGAGTTCGTCTATGGTTATGCTTCGTCCGATGATTACGTCGTTGATTATCTTTACTCCTAACTTCTTTACATTCTCCACTTCGGCTTTCACTACGCTGTCTTTCGGCAAACGAAATTCCGGTATTCCATATACCAATACTCCGCCGGCTTGATGGAGGGCTTCAAAGATGGTTACGTCGTAGCCTTTCTTTGCCAAGTCGCCTGCACAGGTCAATCCGCTCGGACCTGCTCCCACGACGGCTACTTTCTTTCCGTTGGCAGGTTCTACTTCGGTGAAGTTAAGTTTTACTTCTCTTGCCCAATCTGCTATGAAACGCTCCAATTTGCCTATTGCAACGGGGTCGCCTTTTTTGCCTAAGATACAACTGCCTTCGCATTGGGTTTCTTGCGGACATACTCTTCCGCATACTGCCGGCAATGAGGAGGATTGGCTTATGATTTTATAGGCGTTGGCGAAGTTTCCTTCCTTTATTTGCTTGATGAAAGCCGGTATGTTGATGGATACGGGGCATGCTCCTATGCAACCGGGGTTCTTGCATTGCAAGCAACGGTCTGCTTCTTCCATGGCTTCCTCTGCGGTGTAGCCGTAGCATACTTCGTCGAAATTGCTTACTCTTATGACAGGGTCTTGCTCCCTTACAGGTACTCTGCGACGTTTGATTGTGTGGTTGACTTCGGCGGTAAGGTTACATTTATGAGTTTTGGAGTCTGTGGCAATCTCATGGGTTTTGTACATTGCTTGTCTTCTCATGGCTTCATCGAAGTCCACAAGGTGGGCATCGAACTCCGGTCCATCGACACAGGTGAATTTGGTTTTGCCTCCTATGCTTACGCGGCATGCTCCGCACATTCCTGTTCCGTCAACCATAAGAGAGTTGAGGCTGACCGTGGTTTTCAAGCCGAGTTCTTTGGTCAGAATGGATACGAACTTCATCATAATCATAGGTCCTATGGCTACGACTTCGTCATATTGCTGTTTCTTCTCTTCAACCAAGTATTTGATTGCGTCGGTAACCAAACCGTGCATACCGTAGCTTCCGTCATCGGTGCAGATGTAGAGATTGTCGGCGTATTCTTTCATCATGTCTTCCAAAATCAAAGTTTTCTTGGTCTTGGTTCCTATGATGACGTCTGCTTTCATGCCGTGGGCTTTTGCCCACTTTAATTGAGGATAGATAGGTGCAGTTCCCACACCTCCTGCCACAAAGAGGATACGTTTATCTTTGGCTTCTTGGTCGGAAAGGTGGACAAGCATGGATTCTTTGCCCAATGGTCCGACTATATCCTTGAAGCGGTCGCCTAATCCGAGTAATGCCATTCGTTCGGTGGATTTTCCGACGATTTGGAATACGAGGGTTATGGTACCTTTGTCCGTGTCATAGTCGCAGATGGTCAAAGGTATTCTTTCACCTTTGTCGTCTATTATGACGATGACGAATTGCCCGGGCTTGGCTGCTCTGGCTACCCATGCCGCTTCAACTTCCATTAAGAAGATGTTGCTGGTCAGTTTCTCTTTTCGTTTTATTTCAAACTCCATGTCTTTTCAAATTTTAGTTGTTCAAATTCTTGTATTTCTTTCTCGTTTAATGAGAGGTCTATTTTCAATTTGGTCTCGTTTGGTTTGGAAAGCAGTATCAGCAGCACGGATATTCCGCTGAAAAGAAGGTAATTCATATTGCCGCATAGGAAGAGACCGATGAGTGCTATGTCGTTTATAAGGTTGTAGAAGACGAGACGCTTTATAATAAGTATTCTGTATTTCTCGGCTTTTTGTGGTAGGCTGCAGGCTTTCATTTGCAGAAGGCGGCGTCTTGTGCCTTTGGTTGCGGAGAAAACGCATACGACCATTATAAGCATAAGTCCGTATGATATAATAACGGCTTTGCGTCCTGTGAAGAATGCTTCCCAAGCTGCGAAATGATAGATGAGTGCAAGGAAGCATGCAAAAAGCACGGTTGCAAGAAGTAATGCAAGCCATGTTTTGTTGAGTATTCCGATGTATTGTTTCATTTGTTTGTTGTTTTGGTTCGTTTGAAATCAAAATACGCTTGCAAAGTTATGCAAATAAAACATATCGAACAGCCCTTTCAACGAAAAAACGGCAATAAAGCTGTTTATTCTATGTCAAGCCATTTGTGCGTTTGCAGGCTCAGTCTCCAATTTTGGTGTTTTTTGATATAGGAAATGATGGTTGGTGTAATTTCTCTGCGTTTTTCCCATTCTGCTTGCAGATAGAGCAATGTGCGTGGAGGGACGGCTTGTTCATACTTGTTTAGTTCGTTCAAGTCTTCGGCAGTGCTTATGACTATTTTCAGTTCATTGGCAAAGACGAGGTTTTCTCTAAGTGGCGGAAGGCTTTTTTTGGGAGATATACAAACCCAATCCCATTGCCCGCTGAAAGGAAGGCTTGCAGAGGTTTCGAGCCAGAGCTTACGGTTTATGGAATGCAGGGCTTGGCAAAGGGGTGTGAGCTTGTGCATAAGGGGTTCGCCTCCTGTTATCACTATGTTTTCGGCTTCGCTTTCTTTTACTTTGGAGGTCAATTCGGCAATGGTCAACCACTCGGCAGCGTCCATGTCCCATGTTTTTTTGCTGTCGCAAAAAGGACAGTGTACGTTGCAACCGCTTAATCGAATGAAGAAAGCGGGCTTGCCTGTATTGTATCCTTCGCCTTGAAGGGAGTAAAAAGTTTCGGCAACGGGCAATATTTCGCCTGTTTCGCAAAGAACTTTGTTTGCTTTATCCATAGGTGATAATAAAAGGCGTGAAAGTTTGGTTCACGCCTTGTTTCGCATTAAAGAATTGCTTTATTCGACTTCGTAAATCTCATGTTTGTATGCTTTCATAGTGTTGTCCAACAATGAAACTATCGTCATAGGTCCTACACCTCCCGGAACCGGGGTTATGGCTTTGCATTTAGGTGCAACTTCATCGAATTTTACGTCTCCGATGATTTTGTAGCCTTTTTCATTGTCGGCTTTCACTCTGTGGATACCTACATCTATTACGACAGCTCCCTCTTTTACCATGTCGGCTGTAACAAACTCAGGCTTGCCTATTGCAACTATGAGAATGTCTGCACTGCTACATATTTCCTTTATGTTTTTGGTTTTGGAATGGCAAAGAGTTACGGTGCAGTTTGCTTTCTTTGAATTACGGCTCATCAAAATCGCCATAGGAGTACCGACGATATTGCTTCTTCCGAGTACAACACAGTGCTTGCCTTCGGTCTCTATTTCGCTGCGTTCCAATAATTGTTTTATTCCGTATGGTGTTGCCGGTATGTAAGTAGGCATGCCGAGCATCATACGACCGCCATTTGATGGGTGAAAGCCGTCCACATCCTTGCTTGGGGCGATGGCTTCAAGCACTTTCCTTTCATTTATGTGCTTTGGCAACGGAAGTTGGACGATATAGCCATCTACTTCGGGGTCTTTGTTGAGAAAGTCGAGGGTTTCCAACAACTGTTTCTCGCTTATTGTCTCGGGAAAACGGTAAACAGATGAAGTGAAGCCCACTTCCTTGGATTGTTTCTCTTTGCTTGCAACGTAGGAGAGGCTTGCTCCGTCTTCTCCGACTATCACGGCAACCAAATGCGGAGGTCTTTTACCTTCGGTAAGTATGTTTTGAACCTCTTGTTTGATTTCTTCTTTGATTGTCTTGGCAATAATCCTGCCATCAATCAAAATAGGTTTTGAATTATTTTCCATATCCTTATTTTTACCTCCTTCTTATGTTTCTCATGCTATTAAACTTGTTGCCGCTCATCATTTTCATCATCTTACGAGTCTCTTCAAATTGCTTCATCAGACGATTGACTTCCTCTATCGTAGTGCCGCTTCCTCTGGCTATACGGCGACGACGCGATGTGTCTATCTTTGCAGGGTTCTTTCTTTCGTATGGAGTCATGGAACCTATCATGGCTTCGATATATTTGAAAGCGTCATTGTCTATTTCCACATCTTTCATCATCTTACCCAAGCCGGGAATCATACCTACCAAGTCTTTTAAGTTGCCCATCTTTTTTATCTGTGCAATCTGCGAAATGAAATCATCGAAATCGAACTCGTTGGATTTTATTTTCTTTGTAAGACGTCGTGCTTGTTCTTCATCGTATTCTGCTTGTGCCTTTTCGACCAAGGAAACGATGTCTCCCATGCCGAGGATACGGGAAGCCATACGATCCGGGTGAAAGACGTCCAAATCTGACATCTTCTCTCCGAGACCGACAAACTTTATCGGTTTGTTGACAACGTGTTTTATCGTCAACGCAGCACCGCCTCTTGTGTCGCCATCGAGTTTCGTAAGAACGACTCCGTCGTAATCTATCTTTTCATTGAACGCCTTGGCTGTGTTTACTGCGTCCTGACCGGTCATCGAATCGACAACGAACAATGTTTCGCTCGGATTGATTGCTTGCTTCACATTGTAAATTTCCGTCATCATCTGTTCGTCAACAGCCAAACGTCCGGCAGTATCGACAATCACGACATCTATGTTCTTTGTCTTTGCAATAGCAATGGCATTTTTGGCAATGCAAACGGGGTCTTTCGAATTCTCTTCTGTATAAACTTCCGTGTCAATTTGTTCGCCCAAAACTTTCAACTGCTCTATTGCAGCAGGCCTGTAAACGTCTCCTGCGACAAGAAGCACTTTCTTGTTCTTCTTTGTTTTTAGGAAATTCGCAAGTTTGGCAGAGAAAGTCGTTTTACCGCTACCTTGCAAACCTGCAATAAGGATAACAGCCGGCTTTCCGTTAAGGTTAATGCCCTGACTCTCGCCTCCCATCAGTGTCGTAAGTTCATCCTTTACGATTTTGACCATCAACTGTCCGGGTTCGAGAGCAGTAAGGACATTCCTGCCCAAAGCCTTTTCTTTTACCGTTGCACAGAACTCCTTCGCTATGGAGTAGCTTACGTCCGCATCTATTAAAGCCTTGCGAACCTCCTTCAACGATTCGGCTATGTTTATCTCGTTTATCTTTCCTTTACCCTTGATTACCTTAAAGGCTTTATCGAACTTTTCTGATAGATTTTCAAACATATATCCTACAAATTCACTCTTGCCATACGGCTGTTTCGTCCTGCAAAGATAATCAATTTCTTTTGTAAACCACGTACTTCTCTCTGATTTTCTTGTATTCGTCCAAGCCTTTGCTCCAAGTCTTTCGTATTTCTTCCTCGCCGAGGTGAGCCTTTATCTGTTCTTTCAGCTCGTTCGTTCCTGCCAATTTATCGAAAAAAGCGTTGAAGAATTTATCCTTGTTCTTGCAATGCGAATACATATCCGTCAGAAACGAAAGGTTCAGTTGCCGTTCTTTTATTTCAAGGTTCTCTTTGCCGTAACATTTCTCGTTCTTGTACGGCGGGTTCTCGCTTACACCCTTTATCGAGCGAGGAATAAAGCAGAAAGCCGTATCCTCGTAGTTCGGAAAGCCTATGATTTCAAAAGGTCTGTCCGTTCCCCGTCCTACGCTTACCGTTGTACCCTCAAAGAGACACAGAGACGGATAAAGAGCAACAGCCTTTGCCGTCGGCAGGTTTGGACTCGGAGCCACAGGCAACCTATATACCTCTTCCATATCGTGAAACCAAGCCTGTAAAGGCACCAAGGTCAAATCGCAATGACACTTCCCTTTCAACCACCCCTCACCGTTTATCATCAAAGCATATTCCCCTATTGTCAAACCATACACAACGGGAACGCAATGCATGCCTACGAACGACTTGTATTCCGATTGCAAAACCGGACCATCGACAAAATCATTTGGATTGGGGCGGTCGAGAACGATAACGGGTCTGTTGTTCTCGCAACAAGCCTCCATGACGTAATGCAACGTAGATATATATGTATAGAACCTGCACCCCACGTCCTGTAAGTCGAAAAGCACTATGTCGCACAGTTCAACCTGTTCCTTTGAAGGCTTTTTATTCTTACCGTAAAGCGAAATCACATTCACACCCGTCTTCAAATCCTTTCCGCTCTTCACACTCGCACCCGCTTCCACATTTCCCCTGAAACCATGCTCCGGAGAAAACACACAAACCACATTCACACCTCTTGCCAAAAGCGTATCCAACAAATGCACATACGCTCCCTCGGAATTTCTCACCACAGAGGTCTGGTTTGCCACGATACCGACTTTCTTACCCTCCAATAATGGCAGATATTTTTCCATTCTTTCGGCACCGAGTTTGAAATCATTTTCTTCTTTCTGTGCATAAATGCCTGTGCAACAAAATGCAGCAAGCAAACACAGTACAAAAATTTTCTCTCTTTTCATATCCGCTTCATATAATCTGCTGAATTTCACTCACAAATGCAACTTATCGGTTAGACCATTTGTAATGGTTGCAAAGTTAGCGAAAAAATATTCAAGAGGAGTTGGAAAACCGAGTTTTCCCTTGGTTCATTTGGTGTCAGTTTCTCTATCACTGCTCTTGTCGATGACTTTGCCTCCTTTCCATCAAGCAATGCTTTCTTATGCTTCTTGCCGATTACTGTATCGAATTCAAAGATGGTTATTTTTCAAACTCGAAGGAAAGGGAATTTCCCTCTCTTGCTTTGAGCTTTTATTTTGGCTTTTTCCACTTATATGAGTTGAACTTAGGCAATAACAAGAAAGCCGCAGGCAATAATGCCTGCGGCTTCGCTGCGTTTGCAGTATTCTTGCTTACTGCTTACTCCACTATCAGTTTCTTCGTCGTGTTGCCGAGCATGACGGTATAAACACCCTTCGGCAAGTCGCTTGCATCTATTCGCAAAGTCTCAACGCCGGCTTTGAGTTCGAACGTTCTTACCCTTCTGCCGTTGATGTCGAGGATTTGAAGCAAGGTATTCTCCTGCAATGTCTCGAACTCCAATGTTACGAAGCTCTTCGCAGGGTTGGGATACAATGCAAACTCCCTTGCATTCACCTCTTGCAAAGATGACGAACCGCTTGCGGTGAATATTGCCGTAAAGACGGTATCACTCGTAACCGTAACCGTTCTTGGGTTCTCCGTATTGCCATCGTTCCAAGCGGTGAACTCGTAACCCTCGTTTGCTGTTGCAGTCAGTACTGCCGTATTGCCGTCCAAGGTGTATGAGGCACTGCCCATCGTTGCATCATTCACCGTTACAGTGATTGTCGGCGTGCTTACTGCCTCCGTAAAGATTGCCACAAATGCGGTATCGCTTGTTAGACTTACCGTTCTCGGATTCTCCGTATTTCCATCGTTCCAACCGGTGAACTCGTAACCCTCATTTGCTGTTGCCGTCAATACTGCCGTATTGCCGTCCAAGGTGTATGAAGCACTGCCCATCGTTGCATCATTCACCGTTACAGTGATTGTCGGCGTGCTTACTGCCTCTGTGAATATCGCCATGAAAGCAGTATCGCTTGTAATGCTTACCGTTCTCGGGTTCTCGGTATTACCGTCATTCCAAGCGGTGAACTCGTAACCCTCGTTTGCAATGGCAGTAAGAGTTTTGACGTTGCAAGATTGCGTTTCCACTTCAACTCTGCCGTATGCCTCATCGTTTGCAGATACAGACAACTCAAAGGACAAATCTTCCGAAATGCGAGTTGCAAAGTATGTATTCCAATCACTTGTCGTATAAGCCTCCAAACTGCCGCAAGGAACGGTCAAAGTACAAGTATCAGAAATGTTGAGAAATGAATCATTCCCAATCGAAGGCGGAATACTTGCCAAACATTTGACCGAAGTCAAACCGCTGCAAGCGTAAAACGTATAGTTTCCGATAGCAGTAAGGCTGTTGGGAATAGTTACCGAAGTCAAACTGCTGCAAGCGTAAAACGCATAGCTTTCGATAGAAGTAACGCTGTTGGGAATAGTTACCGAAGTCAAACTGCTGCAAGCCTCAAACGTAGCAGATCTGATAGAAGTAACGCTGTTAGGAATAGTTACCGAAGTCAAGCCGCTGCAGTTCTTAAACGCACCCCCTTCGATAGAAGTAACGCTGTTAGGAATGCTTACCGAAGTCAAGCCGCTGCAATCAGAAAACGCATAAGATTCGATAGAAGTAACGCTGTTAGGAATGCTTACCGAAGTCAAACTGCGGCAACCAGCAAACGCAGAAGATCCGATAGAAGTAACGCTATACGTTACGTTGTTATGTTCAACAGAACTCGGAATAACGACATCGCCGCTCA
>ERZ1026882.55-NODE-55-length-106307-cov-46.327599_pt1 | contig 106307 bp, 110 predicted proteins | sample MGYA00380171_ERZ1026882 | MGnify/ENA primary metagenome ERZ1026882 (study PRJEB33269, sample SAMEA4719807) | human gut metagenome | biome: human-associated habitat; feature: organic feature; material: feces | place: Cameroon | collected 2013-10 ...
CTCTTGTGCTTTGCACAATTCACTCCCCCGAGCAAAAGACGGAAAGCGCCAAAAAGGTCAAGGACTCGATGTCCTTGACCTTTTTCAAATCCCTCTGAATGCAACAAGTTGCACTCATCTCCCTTTACACAAGGGAGGCAAAAATATTTATTTATATTATTCGGCGCGGTTTAGCCGCTTTATCGACAGTCCTTTGATTTATTTAGTCTTTGAAGGCACATAATCAAAGCTTGAAGCGTTGTAGCCGAAATATTTTTCAACCATAGGGGTAAATTCGTCCTTGTCGTTGTAATCCGGACTTTTAAGTTCATAAATTGCTTCGTTCCAATTTTCAACAACCCAATCGCCTTTTTTGAACATAAACGCATATGATATTTTATCAAGTTCGCCGTTTAATACTTGATATTTTTCTGCATTTTCAAGCGGTGAGAAGTTGAATTCGTCTGTAATTACTGCGTCAACACTGCCGTTGTCAAGGGCGGAAAGTGCATCCTCAATTGTAGGGTAAAGAGTATTTTTGTTGTTGTTTTTAATTGTGCTGTTTTTATCAAGTGCAGCTTTTGCAATGTCGGTAACTACCGCAAGCTTTTTGCCTGAAAGGTCGTTGTAGTCGGAAATGTTGTTGCCTGATTTAGTAACGGTAATAATCCTGTTTGTGATGATATCGTTAGTGAAACTGAAATCCTCATTTACTGAGCCGACATTTTTTTGAACGGCGCCAATCATAGTGTAAGCAATAAATTCGTCGCCGTCTTTGTTTGTATAAGCAACATCGTCGCCAACCTTGTAATCTTTGTCAACTTTTACGAATTCGTAATTTTTTGTATCGTTTTTAACGTTATCATAGATTTTCTTAAACAAATCAATATCAAAGCCTGCGAGCTTGCCGTTCTTATCTTTGTAAAGGAAAGGCTCAACCTCGTCGGTGTAGGCAATAAGCATTGTTTTATCCGTTATTTTGTCAGCTTCGCCGCTTTTTGAACAGCCTGCAAATGCACTTGCAATAAGTATGCCGCATAATGCAATTGCAAATATTTTTTTAAAAACTTTCATATTCTTCAACCTTTCTGCCAAAACAGATTTCATATAAACTATACTTAATTTTATATTATTGAGGGTATAAAGTCAACAAATTTATTTAATTAATCAAAAACTAATTTTATATGTGCGATTGACAAATCAATATTATAAGAGTAAAATGGCGAGTGAACATTATTTTATAGTTTATCAAGAGGAAAAAAAGATGCTTACATTAGACAGAGTATACAAGGCTAAAAGAGTTTTATCTGAGGTCGTAAGGCAGACAGATATGATTCGTGCCAAAAACATCAATTCTCAATGCGATGTTTATTTAAAAACGGAAAATTTGCAGGTTACAGGCTCGTTCAAGGTAAGAGGCTCATATTTTAAAATAAGCCAGCTTTCAGACGAGGAAAAGAAAAAAGGTGTTATCGCCTGCTCGGCAGGTAACCACGCTCAGGGTGTTGCTCTTGCGGCTACCAAAAACGGAATTAAGTCACTTATTTGCTTACCTGACGGCGCACCTATCAGCAAGGTTGAGGCTACAAAGCGCTACGGTGCCGATGTTTGCCTTGTAAAAGGCGTTTATGACGATGCCTACAATAAAGCAATTGAACTTCAAAAAGAAAAGGGATATACATTTATTCACCCGTTCAACGACCCTGATGTTATTGCAGGTCAGGGTACAATCGGTCTTGAAATTCTTGAACAGCTTCCGGATGTTGACGTTGTAGTTGTTCCAATCGGCGGCGGCGGACTTATTGCCGGTGTTGCATACACAATTAAGCAGATTAACCCTAATTGCAAGGTTTACGGCGTTCAGGCAGCAGGTGCTCCTTCTATGAAGAACAGCGTTGCCGACGGAAAAATTGAAACACTTAAAAATGTGCAAACTATTGCAGACGGTATCGCAGTTAAAACTCCGGGTACTAATACTTTTGAGCTTATTAAGAAGTATGTTGACGGTATTTATACAGTAAGCGATGATGAAATTGCTCTTGCAATTCTTACTCTTATGGAACAGCAAAAGCTTGTTTCAGAGGGTGCAGGCGCAGTTCCTGTTGCAGCAGTTATGAACGGCAAAATTCCGGATATTGAGGGCAAAAAGGTCTGCTGTCTTGTATCGGGCGGTAATATTGATGTTACAATTCTTTCAAGAGTTATTGAAAGAGGACTTAAAATGGGCGGCAGAAGTGCGTCTATCACTATTGCTCTTTCCGATAAGCCGGGTCAGCTTCTCGGCGTCAGCAAGATTGTTGCGGATAACGGTGCTAACGTTGTATCTGTTAATTATGACAGCACTGACCTTGATATGAATATTACCGATTGCTATCTTAAACTCGGTATTGAAACAAGAAATTATCAGCATATTGTTCAAATTAAAAATGCACTTAAAGACGCAGGCTTTGAAGTTTGCGACTGATTATAGGAGGGTTTTACAATGGAATATGTATCAACTAAAAATGCGCCGGGTGCAATCGGTCCTTATTCACAGGCAGTAAAGGCAAACGGCTTGCTTTTCACTTCAGGCCAAATTGCAATAAATCCTGAAACTAATACAGTTGAGGCTAAAACTATTGAGGAACAAACACATCAGGTTTGCAAAAACCTTACTGCTGTTGTTGAGGCGGCAGGAACTACTATGGATAAGGTAGTTAAAACAGTTTGTTTCCTTGCAGATATCAATGATTTTGCAAAGTTTAATGAGATTTACGGCACATACTTTACTTCAAAGCCGGCTCGTTCCTGCGTAGCAGTCAAGGATTTACCGAAGGGCGTACTTTGTGAGGTTGAGCTTATCGCTGAATTATAATAAGCAGTATAGAAAATCCCGTGTTCGATTGAACACGGGATTTTTTTGTGGATTTGTATTTTATGTAGGAAATGCCGTTTTGGCATTTTGCCAAAGGTGTTTCGCAACAATTACAACCATTATATATTTTTTATAATTTCTTTCATAAAAGCGGAAAATTCCTTTTCAACCTTTTTGCCTGTTTCCATAACCTCAATATGGGTGAGAGGTTGGTCGAGTATGCCTGCTGCCATATTCGTCATACATGAAACGCCCAAAACGTTCATTCCGGCGTGCACTGCGGCAACAACTTCGGGAACGGTTGACATTCCGACTGCGTCTGCTCCTGCTACTCTTAAAAATCTTATTTCCGCCGGTGTCTCAAACATAGGACCCTTGCAGTAGCAATATACACCCTTGCGAATATTAAGACTGCATTTTTCAGCCGCCTTTTCTGCTTTTTTAATAAGTTCTTTGCTGTAAGCTTCGCTCATTGACGGAAAACGGGTGCCGAGCCTGTCATCATTTTTGCCAAACAATACACTTTCGCAAAACAAACCTATATGGTCTTTTATAATCATTAAATCGCCCGGCTTATAGTCAAGGTTTACTGCGCCGGCAGCATTGGTTACTATATAATTTTCAATTCCCAAAAGCTGAAATACACGAACGGGAAGCGTAACTTCCTCTGCGCTGTAGCCTTCATAAAGATGAAATCTGCCCTGCATTGCGACTATGCTTTTGCCTGCGATTTTGCCGAAAATCAGCTTTCCTGCGTGACCGGGTACTGTAGATACAGGGAAATTAGGGATATCTTTATAGTCAAACTCAACCTCTTTTTCAATCTCTTTTGCAAAAGGTCCGAGTCCGCTTCCGAGAACTATTGCTGTTTTGGGAATATTATTGATTTTTGATTTAATAAAATCAGCCGTTTGCTTTGCTTTGTCATAAAGGCTCATATTTTACACCTCTTTAGGAAATTCTATAATTAAATAATATACTAATATCCGAAAAAAATCAAATATAGACAAATTTTTTATAAAATTTCTAAAAAAATCTGTAAATCCGCCGATTGACAGTTGGTTTTAGAGTGATATACTAATAAACCGTAATTTTATTTTGGTCTGGTGAAAAATATTGAAGTATGTAAAGCAATTTTTAATCATTCTTTTGATTTCGTTTATAGGCGAAGGGCTTAATTATCTGATTCCCGCTCCTGTTCCGGCAAGCATTTACGGAATGGTGATTTTATTTGTTTGCCTTTGCACAAAGGTCGTTAAGCTTGACGATGTTAAAGATACGGGAATGTTTCTTATTGAAATTATGCCGCTTATGTTTATTCCTGCAGGTGTAGGTCTTATGAAAAGTTGGGGAGTTTTAAAACCGCTTGTAGTTCCTGTAATTGCCATAACAGTTGTTTCTTTAATCGCAGTTATGGCTGTCAGCGGTCGTGTTTCTCAAAAAATTATTGCAAAAAATGATAAAAAAGGAGAAAGCGAGGGCGCTTTAAATGAGTAATTTTTTTGAAAGCTCCGCTTTTTTGGGAGTTGCCGTCAGCCTTTTGTCATACGCTCTCGGCTCGTTTTTAAAGAAAAAGTTTAAAACCGGCATTTTTAACCCATTGCTTATTTCTATTGTAATTACAATAGTTTTTCTTTTGACTTGCAATATTGATTATGAAACGTATAATGACGGCGCAAAATATTTGAGTTGGCTTTTAACCCCGGCGACAGTTTGCCTTGCAATTCCGCTTTATCAGCAAATTGAACTTTTGAAGAAAAATCATAAGGCTGTGCTTGTCGGTATTCTGTCAGGCGTTTTAACAAGCCTTACAACAATTATGATTTTGGCATTTATTTTTAAACTTTCGCACAAAGAATATGTAACGATGCTTCCTAAATCTATCACTACCGCTATAGGAATAGGAGTCAGTGAAGAACTTGGTGGATATGTTACAATTACTGTTGCGGTCATTATTTTAACCGGAGTTCTCGGCAATATTTTAGCAGAAGGAATTTGTAAGCTGTTTAAAATCAATCATCCAATCGCAAAGGGTATTGCAATAGGCACTGCTTCTCACGCAATAGGAACGGCTAAGGCTATGGAACTCGGCGAGATTGAGGGCGCTATGAGCAGTCTTTCAATCGCAGTATCAGGTATACTTACGGTAGTCGGTTCAATAGGCTTTGCAAAAATCATATAAGAAAAATCCCAAGACAAAAAATCTTGGGTTTTTGTTTTTTGGGGGGAGGGAAATCGTAGTGGCGACCACCGGTCGCCCGCTACTCAAACACATATTTTCTTTTAATGTTAATCTAAAGCATCTGATACGGCGTCGCCTGCTTTGTCAACTGCACCGCCTACACCGTCGGCAACGTCATTTGCGCCCTTGCCGATGTCGTCACCGACCTTGTCAGCCTTTTCTCCCGCCTTGCTGATTGCACTGCTTGCTTCGCTTTCTGCTTTATCTGTTGTATTTGTATCGCTTACGGTGGTTTGGCTTGAAGGGAGAGTGGTTGTTGTTATATCGTTTTTGTTATTTGCACATCCCATAAATACCGTTGCAATAACGGCAATTGCTATTGCTATGATTAATATTTTACTGTTCATAATGAAAACTTCCTTTCGCTTTTATTATTATCGCTTTTGTTTTGTTTATTCAATTATTTTGTCAGCGTTCCGCCGTCGGAATAAAGAAGAAGCATAATATTTTCCTCATATCCCTTGTCGGCATTGATATAAATTAAAACTTCTTCTTTTGTGTCGTTGCTTTTGCATCTAAACTCGTAGCAATTTACTTCGTTTCCGCTTTCCTTTGGAATGACGCATCTTTTGTTGCTTATAACTTTAAGATTTTTTGATAATTTGCTTTGCGCTTGCTCTTTTGTAAGCTTGCAGTTAAAGACTTTTCTATTTATGTGGTTTGTTAAATATCCTTGTGCTTCAAGCGATACGATTTTACCGTTATCCATTGAAACTCCGACCTTGATTAAATCGGAATAATAAGTGACGTCATCTTTTTTATAAGCAAAATTTATTACGCAAACATTGTTGTTAATTGCATAATATGTGTTTGCCATATTTTTGTAGCCGATATTTTTAAGATAGCTTTGGGCAAGATTTATTGCATTGTCCTTGTCGATTGAAGAACGGTTGATTTTGCCGCCGTAAAGCACATAGGCAACATATCCTCCGCTTTTTGTTATTCCTGCCGTTTTTTGAGAGTAGGTGAAGGTGTAGCACGGCATATTGCCTGCATCTTCGCCCGAATAGATTGCTTCGCTGATGTTACAGCCGAGTGCCCTTGCCGCAATTTCTCTTGCGTTTTCACGGCTTATGTGCTCGGCGTTTTTTAAAAGCTGAGATTTACGGTTTAAAACTGCGTCGGCAAACGGACCGTCATAAAGGAGAGTCGGATAGTCCTTGAAAACTTTTGATGTTGCCGAAAAACTGTTTGAAAGGGAAGATACGTTGACGTTTTTTGCCTTTAAATCGTCTGTGTCAATATCTGCGCCGTTATTTGCTATTGTTGCCATATTGCTGACGGATTCGTTTAACTTTTGCGCATAATTTAAAAGTTTGTTAAGATTTTGGTGTTCTTCGGTGCTTATTGTTTGGCTTGAAGCGATTTTGTTTGCAATATATGATGCATAGTCGCTTGATTGGGTTATGAATTTGTATGTTGAGCCTAAATTCATTTGCTCAATCGGAAGCCTTGAAAGCGCATCTTTCGCCTGCGAACATTCGGCATATAAATCCTTGCTTATATCCATAAGCATTTTGTCGGAATTTGAATAAATTGATTTAGTTAAATTTGTTTCTATCGAGTCGAGATTTTCCGAAAGTTCATTAAGGCTTTGCTGATAATTTAATTCAAGCTGCGCTTTGTATGAATTTGCTGTTGTCATATTGATTATTGCCCTGCTTGAAAGTAACAGCGCAAAAGCAATGGCGTATGAAAACAGTCTTATATAACCTCTTTTTGTCATTTCAATTACCTCCGTTTTATATTTTTGCCTTATTTTTCAAAAACATTCAAAAAAATGTTTTATTGTTATATTATTTGTGCTATAATGACAATTAATTGTAATTAATATGGAGTAGTAGAATTATGGCAAAGGCAGAAGGAAAAAAGAGAATAGTTGTTAAGGTGGGCACATCAACCTTAACTCATAAAACCGGCAAAACAAATATTGCAAGGCTTGCAAAACTTGCGTCGGTGCTTTCTGATTTGAAAAATGAGGGGCACGAGATAGTTCTTGTTTCAAGCGGCGCTATTGCAGTCGGCTGGTCAAAACTTGGGCTGAGCGAAAAGCCGAAAACCGTTCAGGGTTTACAGGCTTCTGCGGCAGTTGGGCAGTGTGAGCTTATGTTTCTTTATGATAAGCTTTTCTCGGAATATACGGTTACGGTAAGTCAGCTTCTTTTCTCTGCCGATACTCTTCGAAATCATGAGGAAAAGGAACATTTGGTTGATACGTTTAATCAACTTCTTGATTACGGCGCATTGCCGATTATCAATGAAAATGACTCGGTTTATATTGAGGAGCTTTTAAACGGTGATAATGATTGTTTAAGTGCAATGGTTGCTACTCTTATAAATGCAGATTTGCTAATTATGCTTACCGATACTCACGGTCTATACGATTCAAACCCTAATGAAAACGAAAATGCGAAATTGATAAATGTTGTTGACGAGATTAATGATGATATTTATTCAATCGCCGGCGGCGCAAGCGAAAAGGGTACGGGCGGTTTCCAAACTAAGATTAAAGCCGCAGAGATTGCAACGAGCGAGGGAATTCCGGTCATTATTATGAACGGTGAAAAGCCGACCGATTTATACAAGGTGCTTTCAGGCGAAAGCATAGGCACATATTTCAAGGCAAAGGGTGATGAGAATGCTTGAACAATTGGGAATTAATGCAAAAACGGCTTCGGCTGATTTAGTCGGTGCTTCAACAGAGCTTAAAAATAAAGCACTTGGTGCTATTGCAAACGCACTTATCCAAAATGCGCAAAAAATTATTGACGCTAATAAAATTGACTATGATTCGCAGATAGGTATTCTTGACGGCGGTATGCTTGACCGCCTTATGCTTAATCTTGACAGGATTAAGGGTATGGCAGACGGATGTAGGCAGGTTATGGCACTTGATGACCCTTGCGGCAGAGTGCTTGAAACTGTTGAAAGACCCAACGGTCTTGTGATTAAAAAGGTAAGCTGCCCTATGGGTGTTATCGGCATTATTTACGAGGCAAGGCCTAATGTTACCGCCGACGCTGCTGCTCTTTGCTTGAAAAGCGGAAATGCCGTTATTCTTCGTGGCGGTAAAGAGGCTATTCATTCAAATATTGCCATATCCGATATTATGCGTGAAGCAGTTAAAAGTGTAGGACTTGATGAAAATGTTATTCAACTTGTTCACGATACCTCAAGGGAATCGTCAACTGAGCTTATGAAAATGAAGGGCACACTTGATTGCCTTATTCCGAGAGGAAGCAAAAGGCTTATTCAGGCTGTTGTTGAAAATGCAAATGTTCCCGTTATTGAAACAGGCTCAGGCAATTGCCATATTTATGTTGACGAAAGTGCAGATATCAATATGGCGGCAAACATTATTTTTAATGCAAAAACACAGCGTATAGGTGTTTGCAATGCGTGCGAAAGCCTTGTTATTCACGAAAATATTATAAAAAAGGCTTTGCCGGCAATTAAGGCAAGGCTTGATGAAAAAAATGTTACCATTCGTGGCGACGAAAAGGCGAGAGAGGCTTGCCCCGGTATTGAGGCGGCAAGTGAAGAGGATTTCGGCACCGAATATCTTGATTATATTATCAGCGTTAAAACCGTATCAAGCCTTGATGAGGCGATAGCGCATATCAATAAATATTCCACAGGTCATTCTGAGGCTATAATTACGGAAAATAAGGAGAATGCAGATAAGTTTATGATGCTTATTGACTCCTCTTCCGTATATCATAATGCTTCCACAAGATTTACCGACGGCGGCGAATTTGGATTGGGAGCAGAAATCGGTATTTCTACCCAAAAGCTTCATGCAAGAGGACCTATGGGGCTTAGAGAACTTACAACTACTAAATATTTAGTTTACGGAGACGGACAAATCAGATGATAACAGAGGAAGAAAGACAAAAAATGCGCAAAAAGCGCCAGCGTGCACGTAAGCGCAAAAGAGTGAGAAAAAAGATATTACTCATTATTGCGGCAATAATAATATTGTTGGCTGTTTTTATTGTGACTGTTAAGCTTGTTAATCCTGATTTTGACATTGCTTCTTATCTTCCGAGCGGCAAGGCACAGCAGGCGGTTGAAATGATTGATTCCAAATTGTTTAACAAAACAACAACAACATCTACAACCCTGCCAACTACCCAAAAGGAAACCACAACCAAAGCACGTGACATCAAAAAAGCTGATTACGATTACGATGATTTCAGCGTTTTTGCATTTGACACCTCGCTTCAGGGTAATCAGGTTGGAAACTTGCTCAATAAATCAAACGGCGCAGTAACTTACAGTTCATCATATATTTACTACAGCATTGAGGGCAAAGGTATTTTCCGCTTTGAGCCTAATGAGGAGAAGAACGCTAAAATTATCAGCGGTAATTATAATTTTAAATATCTTAATGTTTTAGGCGACTATCTTTATGCCGTTGACGTTAATACCTCAACGCTTAAGAAGTTTTCGGTTTCAGGCGGCGACGGAGTCAATATAAGTGATAACATAGCCTTTGCTTATCTTTATAATGATAGAATTTATTTTGTCGGCACTGACAATGCAGTCGGCTTTATCAATTTAAGCGATAATAACAAAACCGTTCTCTATGCCGCACCTGCCGATAAAACCGTATCTTTTGCCGGAATTTCACTTTCAAGAGTGTTTTTTGTTACTCATGACAGTGTGGCAAATTACGATGAATATATAACTGTTAATTTGAGCGATTCAAACGATGTTCTTAATTTTCGTGATGATACAAAGAATAATGAAATAGTTAACTTATCCTTTGAATGTGGATTTATGTATTATTACAAGAAAAATGATGATTCAACGTATTCTCTTTGCAGGCAGAAATTCGGCTCGGATAATGTTGTGACATTGGTAGATAATTGCTCTGTTACAGATTATCCTGTTGTTTATTCAAACAGGCTTTATTTCGGCGAGCTTGACGGCTCGAAGTATAAGGCAAGAGAACTTAATATGAATTCAAAAGCTACTAAAACAATGCTTTCGGTATCTGATTGTGACGGTACCGGCACACTTGCTGTCGGTTACGGATATCAATATGTATTTTTAATCGGTACTAAGAGTGAGGGCGGAGAATTTACTTGCAAAACGAGTTGCATTTATACATCGTCATCAAGTGATAATACTTTAAGTTTTAACGGCAAGAAACTGACTTATTAATTTATTTGAGGAAATTTTATGGATAAATACAAAAAATTAGCATCAAACACTTTAATATTTGCGATAGGTACTTTTTCGTCAAAGATACTTTCGTTTTTGTTAATGCCGTTTGTAACAAGAATGATGGGTACGGGCGATTACGGCTCTGCAGACTTGGTTCAGCAAACAGTTAACGTGCTTATTCCTGTTGTTACACTTCAGGTCAACAGTGCGGCATTGCGTTTTGCTCTTGACAAGGCGGTTGACAAATCGGATGTTTTCAAGGTTGGAGTTAGGACAACTCTTGCAGGTTTTTCTGTTTTCCTTCTTTTTACCTATCCTTTAAGTAAGCTTACAATTAATGATTTCCACCTTGGGGATTATATAATTTTGATTGTGTCGTTCGTTCTTGTTTCAAGCTTTAGGCAGCTCTGCCAGCAGTTTGTCAGGGGCAGCGGGCACGTTAAACTTTATGCGATTGACGGTATACTTGCCACGGCAACAACGCTTGCGTTTACTATTCTTTTCCTCGGTCCTTTTAAATGGGGTGTGACGGGATATATTGTTGCAATTATTGCTTCCGACGCTTGCTCTGTTGTGTTCTATTTCGTAACTGCCAAATTATACAGATATATAAATTTCAATAAGCTTAAAGATAACAGCATCACATCGCAAATGCTCAAATATTGTGTTCCGCTTATTCCTACAATAATTTTGTGGTGGATTATTAACGTATCTGACAGATATATGGTAACTTATTTTATTTCATCATCTGCAAACGGACTTTATACCGCCGCATCTAAGATACCTAATTTTGTAATTCTTTTCTCTCAAATTTTTATTGACGCTTGGCAACTTAGTGCGGTTGACGAATATGACCAAGAGGGCGGCAGGCAGTTCTTTACCAAGGTGTTCCGTGTTTATTCAGGCGGAATTTTTGCCGTTGCGTCTGTCCTTATTTTGCTTTGTCAGTTTATTACAAAAATACTTGTTGCAAAGTCTTATTATGATTCGTGGCAGTTTGTTCCTATTCTTATTATTGCCACAACGTATTCTTGCATTGTCAATTTCCTTGCCTCAATATATATGGCGGAAAAAAAGAATGTTATGTCTCTTGTGACGGCTATGAGTGGTGCAATTACCAACTTTGTTTTAAATTTGGTATTCATTCCTCGTATCGGTGCAAACGGTGCGGCTTTGGCAACTGTTTGTGCATTCCTTGTGGTATTCGTTACAAGGGCTATAGATACAAGAAGATTTATTAAAATAGATTTTAAACTTCCTCTTCTTTTGGGCGAAACGGCAGTACTTGTTACTCAGTCGATTCTTCTTCTCAAATATGACGGTACGCTTTGGGTTTATATAATTGAGGTTTTACTTGTTGTTGTTATGCTTCTTCTTAATTTGAAGCCTATTAAGGAACTTGTAAATCTTATTTTGGCAAAATTCTTGAAAAAAAGAAAGAACTAATATATTAACAATGTGTTATTACGGTTGCAAAAACAGCATTTTTAGTATATAATATACAAAGAACATAGCAAAATAGACTGAAAATATTGAAATTTTTGGAGGATATGTATGGAAAAGATGACTGTTTCGCAGGCAAAGAAAGCAATAAGCGATAAACTTAGTCACTTCTTTGGAGTAGATACAAAAACTGCGACAGACGAACAATATTATAAAGCAGTTGCGATGATTATTCGTGACAGGCTTTCACAAATGAACAGCGATTTCAGGCACGAGGCTAAGGGTCAAGACAGCAAGGAAATTTATTATCTTTGTATGGAATTTCTTATGGGTCGCTCACTTAAGAATAATCTTTATAATCTTGATTTGACGGAAACATTCAAGAAAGCACTTGAATCTTTCGACGTAAGCCTTGATAAGCTTTATGAAAAAGAGCCTGACGCAGGTCTTGGTAACGGCGGTCTCGGTAGGCTTGCTGCGTGTTATCTCGACGGTCTTGCAACAAACGGCTTTCAGTCAATGGGTTATTCTATCAGATATGAAGCAGGTATTTTCAAACAAAAGCTTGTTGACGGCTGGCAGACAGAACTTCCTGATTTTTGGCTTCCGGGCGGTGAGGTTTGGCTCGTTCCACGTGAAGAAAGAAGTGTAGAGGTTAAGTTTGAAGGCTGGGTTGACGAAAGCTGGGACGGCGATTTCCACCACGTTAATTACAAGGATTGCAACACTGTAACCGCAGTTCCTTATGATATGTATGTTTCGGGTAAAGGCAAGGGAGTTTCAAGGCTTCGCCTTTGGGCTGCAAGCAAGCCTGAGCTTGATATGGGCCTTTTTAATTCAGGCTCATATATTAAGGCTATGGAGCAAAGCGCTATGGCTGAGGCTATTTCTAAGGTGCTTTATCCTGCCGATAACACCCCTGAGGGCAAGTCACTCAGACTTCGTCAGCAGTATTTTCTTGTTTCTGCTTCTATTCAGGATATTATTCAGCGCCATCTCACAAGATACGGCACGCTTGACAATCTTCCTGACAAGGTAGCAATTCATATCAACGATACTCACCCGACTATGGCTATTCCTGAGCTTATGAGAATTATGCTTGATGAATGCGGCTATGATTGGGATACCGCATGGAGCCTTGTTACAAGAACTGTTGCTTATACTAACCACACGGTTATGAAAGAAGCACTTGAATGTTGGAGCGAGGACCTTTATAAAAGACTTCTTCCCCGTATTTATTCAATCACTAAGGAAATTGATAATCGTTTTCGTGCTTACGTTTGGGGTGCAACAGGCGATGCGGATAAGGTTGAAAGAATGGCAATCGTTTCAGGCGGCGTAGTAAGAATGGCTAATCTTTGCGTTGCCGGCTCTCACTGCGTAAACGGTGTATCTGCGCTTCATTCAGAGATTCTTAAGGACACTGTATTTAACGATTTTTATACAATCACTCCTGAAAAGTTTACCAATGTAACAAACGGTATTGCGTTTAGAAGATGGATTTGTCAGGCAAATCCTGAGCTTACCTCGTTTATTACTGAACTTATCGGCGACGGATTTATAACTAAGAGTGATGAACTTCTTAAGCTTCGTGATTATAAAGACGACAAGCAGGTGCTTGACAGACTTACTGCAATTAAGCTTGCCAATAAGGAAAAATTTGCCTCGGTAGTTAAAAAGAGAAACGGCATTGAGCTTGACCCGACATCTATTTTTGATGTTCAGGTTAAAAGACTTCACGAGTATAAAAGGCAGCAGCTTAACGTTCTTAATATTATTGCCGAATATCAGATGCTTAAGGCTAATCCTAATATGGAATTCCAGCCGAGAACTTATATTTTTGCTTCTAAGGCAGCACCCGGCTACTTTATGGCTAAGAAGATTATCGAGCTTATCGACGCTCTTTCAAAAGTTGTTAATAACGACCCGGATATTAAGGGCAGAATTAAGGTCGTATTTATGGAGGATTATAACGTTTCTCTTGCGGAGATGCTTATGCCTGCCGCTGATATTTCAGAGCAGATTTCTCTTGCAGGCACAGAAGCTTCAGGTACGGGTAATATGAAGCTTATGTTAAACGGTGCAATCACTCTCGGTACTCTTGACGGCGCAAACGTTGAAATTCACGATGCAGTCGGCGATGATAATATTTTCATCTTTGGTTTGAAAACTCCTGAGGTTATGGAACTTCAAAAGAAGGGCTATAATCCTATGGAATATATGTATAATAACGAAACGCTCAAGTCTGCAGTTGAGTTTATTCAAGCAGGCGTAAACGGCAAGAGCTTCGGTGAAATTTCTTCATCGCTTATGAATGTTGACCAATATATGGCACTTGCAGACTTTGCCGATTATCAAAAGGCTCAAAAGCTTTCGGCACAGGCTTATCAGGATAAGGAAAGATTTGCAAAAATGTCACTTATGAACATCAGCGGCGCAGGTATTTTCAGCGCTGACCGTTCAATAATGGATTATGCAAATAATATTTGGCATACTCAGCCTGTTAAGTTTAAGGAAGAAGCGCCAAAGACGTCTAAAAAGAGTGCTCCTATGACTAAAGAGGAGAAAAAACCTGCCAAAAAGAGCACTGCAAAAAAAGCTGAAAAGAAAGCTGAGCCTAAAAAGGAAGTAAAAAAAGAAACTTCTAAAAAGGCAGAGCCGAAAAAATCAGCTAAAAAGACAACAAAAAAGTCTAAATAATAAGCTTTAAGGCGACCGATGGTCGCCCCTACGATACGTCGAAAGAAATTCCGTGTTTGAATGAATTTCTTTGAAATTCATAATAAACACTTCGTTTCTTTCTCCTTTTCCCCACCAAATTTTCAATTTGTCGGGGGACCTCGAATGGAATTTCGTTTTATAGCACGGAGCGGTTTAGCCACTTTATCGACAGTCTGAAAAGAGGCGAACATTGTTCGCCTCTTGATTTTTGTAAAGGAAAAGAAATCAGTGCAGATATATAATTCACGAGACAAGTCATACAAGTCAATAGTTTCGGCGATTGCGACTAATGAAAAGTGCAAATTCCGCATTATTGTGCCGAGAAATATGAAATGCTGCGCAGCCCAACTTGCAATTACAAAGGACGGCGAGGACACTGCATTTTACAATATGTTTTGGGCAGGAATGTGCGGCGACAACTTTGAATATTGGGAACTTCATTTTTATGCCACAACGCCCGGTCTTTATTTTTATCATTTTGTGCTTGATACTCCTTGGGGCAAAAGCTATGTTAAAAACGCAGGTGACGGCAGGGGTGAACTCAATGCTTCTTTGCCTGATTTTCAACAGACTGTTTATGACGAAAATTTCTCAACTCCGAACTTTTTGAAGGGCGGAATAATGTATCAAATTTTTCCTGACAGGTTTTTTAATTCCAAAACTCCTAAGAAAAATGTTCCCAAAAGCCGTGTGATGCGAGATTGGGGCGATACTCCTTTTTGGAAAGAGGAGCAGATGAACGGAATTTGGAACAACGATTATTTTGGCGGCGACCTTAAGGGGATTGAAAAAAAGCTTTCGTATATTGCTGATTTGGGCGTTACTTGTATTTATCTTAATCCTATTTTTGAATCCCATTCAAACCACAGATATGATACTGCCGATTATGAAAAAATCGACAGCCTATTGGGCGATGAGAATGATTTAAAAAATCTCTGTAAGGTTGCTAAGGAAAAGTATGGTATCAGCATAATTCTTGACGGAGTTTTCAGCCATACAGGCTGCGACAGCAGATATTTTAATATGTATAGTCATTATGACGATATCGGCGCATATAACAGCAAGGAAAGTCCTTATTTTTCTTGGTATAAATTTATCAATTGGCCCGATGAATACCATTCTTGGTGGGGTATTAAGCTTTTGCCGGAGGTTATTGAAGAGGACGAGGGATATAGGAATTATATTTGCGGCGAAAACGGAATTTTGAAAAAATGGCTTCGTTGCGGCATAGCAGGCTACAGGCTTGACGTTGCTGATGAACTTCCCGACATTTTTCTTGACGATTTGAGAAAAAGTGTTAAAAGTGAAAATGAGAACGCTATAATTATAGGAGAGGTATGGGAGGACGCTACCAACAAATTTGCATACGGGCAAAGAAGAAAGTATTTGCTTGGCGAAGAACTTGACAGTGTGATGAATTATCCTTTTGCCGATGCAATTCTCAATTTTGTCCGCTACGCAAACGGCAACGCTTTTTTCAACGCTGTTCTTTCTATTATTGAAAATTATCCGCCGCAGGTTTTAAATGTTTTGATGAATCATATCGGAACTCACGACACTGAACGTGCAATAACCCGTCTTGCAGGTGAAAATCCCGACGGACATGACCGTGCTTGGCAGTTTGAACATAATACTTTATCTGAATTTGATTATTTAAAGGGCATTTCTATGATGAAAATTGCTTCCCTTATTCAGTTTACTTTGCCGGGTGTGCCGTCAATTTATTACGGCGATGAGATTGGTATGCAGGGTATGAAGGACCCGTTTAACCGTGCCTGTATGGCTTGGGATAAGCCAAACGAAGAGCTTTTGAAATGGTATAAGCGCCTCGGTCAAATCAGGCATAGCTCTAAGGCATTTATTGACGGCGATTTTGAAAAGCTGTATTGCGACGGCGGTGTAATCGCTTATTCCCGTAGCAGTGAAGGCGACAACATTTTGGTCGCAATTAATAATTCAAATGAGCAAAAGCGTATATTTGTCGGAACACAGTGGGATAATTCTTATTCGCTTTTTGACGAAAAAAGCGTTGACGGTTTTGTAAACTTGCCGCCTTATAGATACACTTTGCTTTCAAAAAAAGAATACTAAAACAAAAGGTCATCGGATTGAATTTAATCCGACGACCTTTTTTCATATATACGTATTTATACATATTCGATATTTTCGCTTGGTTTGAACATCATTATAAAAGGAATTACAAGCAGTACGCTCGCAATAAAAATACTTTTTACATCCAAAAATTTGGTTGCGATTGCACCGGCTATTGCGCCTAATGCAAAAAACAAATTAATTCCGTAATAGGTTAAGCTTCTGAGCGTGATTTTTTTGTCTTTCTTTTTTATTCCCAAAAATAAAAGCTCCGTGCCGCTTCTTAAATTGCCCGTGCACATTGTTGTTGCAACCGTGTTGCCGTTGATAACCCTAAAGGTTTCCACCTGAAGAGAACACACAAACGATACCATTACGTTTACAAATGTGTTGCCCTTGCCGCTTGGAATAAAGCCGCACACTGCAAGAATTATTATTTCTGCCAAAACAACAATCTGCCTCCAATGCATGTGGCGGCTTTTTTTAAGTGTTGCTTTGATTATTTCTGACAATAAAATTCCGAGTGCAAATGCAAGAATAGGAACAACATAGTGAATCACTCTTTCAAAATCGCCCTTTGCAAGGTTTATTCCCATAAGAACAATATTACCTGTTTGCGCATTTGCAAATACTCCGCCACGGGTAATGTATGTATAAGCATCAAGAAATCCACCTGTCAGAGCCAACATTATGCCGAGGATGAAGTTTTCACTCATCTGCTTTTCTCTTATTTTTTCATTTAATTCCATAATAGAAATCCTTAAGTTAAATACATATATTAAGCGGACGAAAACAATTCGCCCGCCGTGAATTTTATATAAACAACGCTATACTCTTGCTACCATTTCGCCGTATTCTTCCTTGCTTTTCTTGATGAATGCTTCCACCTGAGCGGCGCTTGGCATAGCATCAGAACAGGAGTGAGCAGAAATAAGGATTGAAGCTGAAGCAGAGCCGAATTCAAGGCATTCAATAATTTCCTTGCCATTAAGAAGACTGTAAAGGAACGATGAGCCGTATCCGTCACCGCCGCCAAAGCCTTTGAGTTTAACAGCAGGGAACGGCTTGATTGAATAGAATTTGCCGTCGTTTGTGTAAGCGGTTGAGCCTTCCTTGCCATGCTTGATTACGCAAATTGCTGCGCCGAATGACTGCCAATATTTAGCGGATTCAGGATCGCTTTCCTTAACGCCTACGATACCCTCAGTTAAATCAAATTCTTCTCTTGAACCCATAATGATATCTGCATTTTGAGCAACAAGGCTGTAGTAAACAGCAATTTCGTCTTTTGATTTCCAAGTGTATTCTCTGTAATCAATATCAAAAACAATGCGAACATTGTTCTTTTTAGCAAGCATCATAGCTTTAAGGCAAGCCTCTCTTGACGGAGATTGAGCCAAAGCAGTACCGCTGATAACAATTGCCTTTGCAGATGCAATGTATTTTTCGTCAATATCTTCCGGTGCCATACAAAAATCAGCCACATTGTCACGATACATAAGTATTGATGATTTTTCTTTAGAAAGAATTTCGGTAAATGTAAGTCCTATACATTCGCCGTTTTTAGCTCTTGTCACGTGGCTTGTATCAATGCCCTCTTTTTCAAAACAGTTTACAACAAAGTCACCGAATTGGTCATTGCTTACACAGCCGCAAAAGCCGACCTTACAGCCGAGCCTTGCAAGACCTACAGCAATATTAGCAGGAGAACCGCCAACATATTTGTTAAAATTTGATGACTCGCTAAGCGGCATATACATATCGGTAGGATTAAAGTCGATAGCGATTCTGCCGATTGGAATAAAATCAAGCGGCTTTGACATATCAAATTCTACGTAATTCATAAATTTTACCTCTCATATATAAAAAAATAATATTAAGCCTTATTGTCAGTGCCGAAAATTAATATGTGGCGCTTTGCGTTTTGATAAGCACCCTCAACCTCGGCAGCCTGCAAATCATAATATCCGCTTATTTTATCGTTTTTATAAGCGTCTTTAACCGTATGCTCAACGCTGTCAAACGTGGCGGTTGCAATATTTATTTTTTTAATGCCTGTATGCGAGCAACGCACAAAATCATCAGGAGTAATTCCCGTTCCGCCGTGAAGCACAAGCGGTAATTCAGTGTTTTTCTCCACTTGTTCAAGAATATCAAACCTAAGTTTTGGAGTGCTTTTGTAATTGCCGTGTGCATTTCCGATAGCAATTGCAAGTGCGTCAACGCCTGTTTCGTTTTCAAACCTTACTGCGTCCTCCGGCTTGGTACAATTGATTGCAATATCTTCGCTTCCGTCCTCCGAACCGCCTACGCATCCGATTTCAGCCTCAACGTCTGCACCGTACTTTTTAGCAAGTGTAATAACTTCTTTTGTAGTTTTGATATTTTCATCAAGCGGCAAATGCGAGCCGTCAAACATAACAGACGTAAAGCCAAGTTCAAGCGCCTGAGTGATTTTTTCAATCGTTTTGCCGTGGTCAAAGTGAACTGCAACCGGAGTGCCTGCACTATTTGCGGCGGCAACCATAAGCGGACCTATAATCTCAAGCGGACTTTGCTTTAATCTTACTTCCGCTATTTGCAAAATAACAGGCGCTTTAAGTTCTTTTGCTGCTTTGAGAACACCAAGCACCATTTCCATATTTGCAACTGAAAATGAGCCTACTGCATAGTTACCCTTTTGAGCGTCAGCCAAAAGCTTACTCATATTTACAAGCATTTTTTTACCCTCTTAAAACAAAATGAGCGAGTTGACAGTAAGCCGAGTTCTGTCATGGGCAATTATCTATCTAGTTGCAAAATTGCTTTTGCAATCGAGCCATCCTTCGAAGTTATGTGTCGAGCAAACAACCCTTCAGTCGATGTTGCAGCGAATAGGGTTTACATGGCAGGGAATGTCTCCACTCCCTCGGTGAGCTCTTACCTCGCCTTTCCACCCTTACCTATACTTGGTATAGGCGGTATATCTCTGTTGCACTTTCCCTAAGGTCACCCTCGGCGGCCGTTAGCCGTTATTCTGCTCTGCGCTGCTCGGACTTTCCTCATACCGATATCGGCACGCAATTGCCAAGTCAACTCGCTTTCTCTATTTTAAGATAATTTATTATTTATGTCAATATATTTTACAAAATGACGGTTGAAATAGTTTGAAATATGTAGTATATTCTTTAATAGTATTGGAGGTGGTATTATGCCACGTTTTGAAAACGAAGATTTTGACCCTAAAAAAAGAAACAGGGAAGATATAGACAGAACTGTTCCAAAGGATGAAGATTATTATAATTATTCGCCTGAGGATATTGACCTTAATTTTAATTCGAAAAAAAGAGAGGATAATATTGTTGTTGATAATCAGCGCAAACCGGGAAACTACGGCGATTATCAGCAAGACAGCAGGGGAGATATAACTTTTAAAAGTGAAACAATTGATGATTTTGACAGAGGTTCGTCATCTTATCAAAGAAGCCAAAGAAGCACTCCTCATTCCTCAAGCGCCGGCCGTTTCGGCTCATCTGACAGAGAGAATTTTAAAAAAGGCAACAGTCATAATTCGTCAAACAAGAATAAAAAGCATAAAAGCAAAAACGGAAAAAAGGCTAAATCTATTTTAGCGGTAATTTTAGTTCTTGTTATTTTGCTTGTCGGCTCTGTATTCCCCGTTTTGGCAAGAGTTAATTATGATGAAAAAAAGGCGGATAAATATGTAACGGCAAGCGATTTGAAAGATGATTCATCTGTTAAAAATATTCTTCTTTTGGGTGTTGACGCAAGAAGCAATGAAAACGCCGAACAAACAAGAAGTGATACAATGATGCTTGTCAGCGTTGATTCAAAGCACCACGCAATCAAGCTTGTTTCGTTTCTTCGTGATACTTGGGTATATATTCCGTCACTTGAACACGAGCAAAGGCTCAATGCGGCTTGCTCCGACGGCGGTTATAAAAATGTAGTCGAAACTATTGAATATAATTTCGGTGTCAAGATTGACGGCTATGTTGTAACCGATTTTGAAATGTTTAAGGTTCTTGTTGACAGTCTCGGCGGTGTTAATGTCGACGTTACGGAAAAGGAAGCTAAAGAAGTTACAAACCATCCTAAGCGATACGGTAATGTTACGCTTGAGGCGGGTGATAATAAGCTTACGGGCGAGCAAGCGCTTGCTTATTGCAGAATAAGAAAGATTGATACCGATTTTGTAAGAACTCAAAGGCAACGTACGGTTATGAGTGCAATTCTTAAAAAAGCACTTACCAATCCTTTTAAACTTTACAAAATGGCATATAACAGCGCACCTTATATTGAAACCGATTTGTCTAAGGGCGAACTTATGGGACTTGTGTCTAAAGCAGGCACCTGTGTTGCAAATATTCATCAAACGAGCATTCCGTTTGACGGCACTTGGGATTATGCAACAATTTGGGGCAACAGCGTAATTAAGATTAATACCGAAAAAAATAAGGACAAGCTTATAGATTATATCTATAACCTGTCCTCGGCAGATATTAAGGCACAAGAAAAAGAAGATAAATAAAACAAATATTAACTACAAGGACAGCAGGGGATAACCTTGCTGTCCTTGTGATTTTTTATATTTATTTTTATTACTGTTTGCCTTGGAATATCAAATCTGATTTTATTATATGAAGTTTACTTTGAATTGAAAACTTATTTGTCAAATGACGGGTTGCAAGCATAGTAATTTTTGCTGTCGAGCTTATCCGTCACGAGTCGCAAACCTTCACCGAAGCGTTGGTAGTGCACAATTTCACGTTCACGCAAAAACTTAATCGGCTCAATTATATCCGGGTCGTCAACAAGGCGCAAAATGTTATCGTATGTTACCCTTGCTTTTTGCTCTGCCGCAAGGTCTTCGTTTAGGTCGCCGATAGTGTCGCCCGTTACGGCTATGCTTGCCGCATTCCACGGCGCACCGCTTGCCGCTGTCGGATAAACTCCTGCCGTATGGTCAACAAAGTATGCCATAAAGTTAGGATTTTTTTCAATCTCATCCTCAGTCAAATTGCGAGTAAGTTGGTGTACCATTGTTCCTATCATTTCAAGGTGCCCCAATTCCTCAACACCTATGTCTGTAAGCAATCCCTTGAGTTCGGGATACGGCATTGAATATCGCTGAGAAAGATAGCGAAGCGACGCACCGAGTTCCCCGTGCGGCCCACCGTATTGACTTATTATGATGGCGGCGGCTTTTGGGTCAGGGTGTTTTATATTGATAGGGTATTGCAGTTTTTTTATATAACTAAACAAAAAATCAACTCCTTAATTTACTTTTTTATTCTATGAAAAAGTTGAAATTTTGTTAATTTGATTATAAATTATTCTTCGTTTTGAAATTATCGATAACAACATAATAACGCTCATAGGCTTTTTTAACGGCATCGTCCCAGCTGATATAAATATCGCTTTGCGCCTTTTTGCCGACTTCTTTAAGAAGTGCTTTGTTATCCATAATATTATTGAGTGTTGCTTTGATTGAATGGACACTTTCCATACATAAAAAGCCTGTTTTGCAGTCCTCAACACCCTCTGCCGCACAGCTGCCACGTACTAAAAGGCTTGGCGTTGCACACGCTGCTGCTTCTCTTACAACGAGGCCGTTTGTATCAAAGGTTGACGGGAAAAGAAGTAAATCGGAAATGCCGTAATATCCCAAAAGTTCGTTTCTGTCTAATATTTTTCCTGTCCAAATAACATTATCGGCAATACCGCATTTGCGAATTTTTTTCTTAATTGCGTTTTCGTCTGCACCAAAGCCGAGCATGATGAGCCTGAAGTCTTTGCCTTCGTTTTTTAACATTGCACAGGCATCGAGGATAAGCTCAATGTTTTTGTACCAAATCATTCTGCCGGTATAAATAAAAAGCGGAATATTGTTTGGTATGTTGTGTTTTCTTTTAATAAGCGCAATATCATCGTCACTTACGTTTGTTATAGGCAAATCGCAACCGTTTGGCATAACAATGTATTCGCCCTCATATCCGACCTTGCGAAGCGAGTCAACAGTGCCTTCGCTTGTCACCCAAACTTCGTCTGCGGCATTGATGTTATTAAGCAAAAATCGATATGCAAAATCCCTTGCCGCCTTTGTCGGAACACGTCTGTCAAAATCGTATTCATATTTTGTGTGATAAGTAAGCACGGTTGGGATTTTTTTCTTTTCCACAACACGTCTGAAATAATAGCTTGTTGCAAGAGGCGCATGAGAGTGGAGCAGGTCAAAATTCATATTGATTATGTCCTGATGAAGTTCGTCTTTAAAAGGCCAGCCTATGCTGTAGCCCTCTTTTGACGGAAGCCACCAACTTTTATATCTGTAAATTTGATAATCGTATCTGTAGTCAAGCTGATTTGGGTTTTTAGGTGTAACAACAACCGCTTCGCCCAAATTTTTATTGATTATTTGCGCATAGCTTTGGGCAACGTTGCTTATTCCGTCGGTTGTCGGCGGAAATGCGTCGGTGCCGATTGCTATTTTTAATTTCTTTTTATCGTTCACTTGGTTTAACTCCGTATAATTTGATTGAAATTGTACTAAGTTTAGCACAAAAGAAAAGAAAAGTAAACATTTAGCAAATATTTTATATTTATATTATAATTTCTATAATAAAAAATCAAATTTCCCTTGATTAAGTTATCGAAATACTTTATAATAGTTTTTGAATGTAGATTTGGAGGAATGGATTATGTCGCAAACATATTCTGTTTCGCTTGAAAAGATGATTGATTTTCACAAGCTTGAAACGGTTTATATGCCACGCTCGGCTGACGAAATTTTGATTACAACAAGCGAGGTTAATCGTCCCGGTATTGTTTTGACGGGATATACCGATTATTTTGACTCTTTGAGAATCCAGATTCTCGGTTGGACAGAGATAGGCTTTATTCGCAGTATGGAACCTGACGAGAGGGAAGCGGCTCTTGATTGTTGGCTTTCGCTTAAACCTGCCGCTGCGGTAGTTACAAGAGGTCTTGAAATTCCCGATTATCTTTACGACGCTTGCAAAAAGCACGAAATTCCGCTTCTTAAGACGGAGGAGGAAACATCGCCGTTCTTAGCCGCACTGATTGAATTTCTTAACACAGAACTTGCACCGAGAATTACAAGGCACGGTGTTCTTGTTGAGGTTTACGGCGAAGGTGTTCTTATAACCGGCGAAAGCGGTGCGGGCAAGAGCGAAACCGCCATTGAACTTATCAAGCGTGGTCATCGTCTTATTGCGGATGACGCTGTTGAGATCAGAAAAATTAACGAAAGAACGCTTCGTGGCAATTCGCCGAGCAATATTCGCCATTTTGTTGAGCTTAGAGGTATCGGTATTATTGATGCAAGGCGCATTTTCGGTATGGGTGCCGTTAAATCAAGCGAAAAAATTGATATGGTTATTCAGCTTGAGGCTTGGGATTCAACAAAGGCTTATGACAGACTCGGTCTTGATAATGAGTATGCAAATGTTCTCGGCGTGAAGGTTCCGGCTATTACCGTTCCTATTACTCCCGGCAGAAATCTTGCAGTTATTGTTGAAACTGCCGCAATGAATAACCGTCAAAAGAAAATGGGTTACAATGCGGCAAAGGATTTAATGATAAGCCTTGGTATGGACGATGTTCAGCCGGAAGATAAGGAAATTGAAATTTGGCAAAGCTAAGTCAAATTTTGTTTATATAAATTAAAAAAGAGGTAAAGCACAATGTATACAATTGGTATTGATTTAGGCGGAACAAATATTGTTGCGTCGGTTGTAGATGATGATTACAATATTATCGGCACTTCAAAGACTCCTACGAACTCTCCGAGGAGTGCAGATGAAATTTTTGACGATATTGCAGATGTTTGCGAGGAAGCGGTCAAAGCGGCAGGTCTTACTATGGAGGATATCGACAGCGTAGGTATGGGTACTCCGGGTACGGTTAATCAGGACGGCGTTATTGAATTTGCAAACAATCTTGCGTTTAATAATGTTCCTGCAAGAACTATGCTTGCAAAAAGAATTAATAAGCCTGAGGAAAAGGTATTTATTGAAAATGACGCTAACTGCGCAGCATTAGGTGAGGCTTATGCAGGCTGCGGAAACGGCGCAAAGGACTTTGTTGCCGTAACTCTCGGTACGGGTGTAGGTTCGGGTGTAATTATCGGCGGCAAAATTGTAAACGGTGTAAACTATGCCGGTGGCGAGTGCGGTCACATGGTAATCGTTGTTGACGGCGAGCAGTGTTCATGCGGTCGTAAGGGCTGCTGGGAGGCTTATGCTTCTGCTACCGCTCTTATAAGGCAGACTAAAAAAGCTATGGAAGAATATCCTGATTCTCTTATGCACAAGCTTGCTAAGGAGGAAGGCAAGGTATCGGGAAGGACTGCTTTTGACGCTATGCGTTTAGGCGATATCGCAGGCATTAAGGTTGTTGATGATTATATCAAGTATGTTGCTTGCGGTCTTATCAATATTGTTAATGCTCTCCAGCCTGAAATTATTTGTATCGGCGGCGGAATTTGCAATGAGGGCGAAACTCTTATGAAGCCGCTTCGTCGTTTTGTTCAGTCTGAAAGATATTCAATTCACAGTAAAATTCAAACTAAAATTGTTAAGGCAGAGCTTGGTAATGATGCCGGTGTTATCGGTGCGGCTCTTCTTGGTAAAGTAAAATAATAATTTGGTGATAGCTTGGAGCAGTTAATTAAACTTTGTGAAAAATTTAATTGCAAGTATCTTCAAAACGAAAAAATGAGCCTTCATACCACCTTTAAAATAGGCGGCAATGCAAGGCTCGTTGTCTATCCGCAAAACGAGGAGCAAATAAGCGAACTTGTTAAGTGTGCAAAAGCCGAAAATGTAAGGCTTATTGCAGTTGGCAACGGTTCCAATCTTCTTGTGGATGATGACGGAATAGATGCTTGTGTTTTAATACTCGGTGAGCCTTTTTCGCAAATAAAGCTTATTGATGATGAAACTATATATGCAAAAGCGGGGGCTAAGCTTATTGCACTTTGCCGCTTTGCTTATGAACATTCTCTTTCAGGGCTTGAATTTGCTTACGGCATTCCCGGCTCGGCAGGCGGTGCGGCATTTATGAATGCCGGTGCTTACGGCGGAGAAATGAAAGATGTGCTTTATAAGTGTGAGCATATTGATAAAAACGGCGATAGGGGCTTTCTTGAAAATGACGATTTGAAGCTTTCTTACCGCCACAGCGCCTATTATGATAACGGCGCCGTTATAACAGGGCTTTACCTTAAGTTAAAAAAAGGCGAAAAATCGGAAATTAAAGAAAAAATGGACGACCTTATCGGCAGGAGAAGGGCAAAACAGCCGCTTGAATATCCGTCGGCAGGCTCGACGTTTAAACGTCCTGAGGGATATTTTGCAGGCGCTTTGATTGAGCAGTGCAATCTTAAAGGCAAGAGCGTGGGCGGTGCGCAGGTCAGCGAAAAGCACGCAGGATTTGTGATAAACAAGGGCGGCGCAACTTGTAAGGATGTGCTTGATTTGTGCAAATATTGCAGTGATAAGGTAATGGAAGAAACAGGCGTAAAGCTTGAAATGGAAATCAGGGTTACAAAATAAAAGGGGAAAACGGATATGGATAACAGTAAGGAACTTGTAATTATAACAGGTGTCAGCGGCGCCGGCAAATCGTCCGCTATGGCTTTTATGGAGGATGCAGGTTATTATTGCATTGATAATATGCCGCCTGAGCTTATGTCTACTTTTGTAGGACTTCTCGCAAATAACAGCGAATATTATCCTAAGGTTGCAATGGTTGTTGACGTAAGAAGCGGCCATGTTTTTGAAAAAATTATTTCAAGTATTGATAATGTGGAGCAATATGGATATACAGCTAAGATTGTTTATCTTGATATTAACGATACAGAGGCGCTCAAGCGTTATAAGCTTACTCGCAGAAAACACCCCTTTGCAGATAAATTCAACGGCAATATTCAAAATGCACTTGATTATGAGAGGGAAATTCTTGCGCCGTTAAGATTAAAGGCAAACCATATTATTGACACTTCTTCAATTGATACGCACCAACTTCGTGCAAGGCTTACCGAACTTCTTTTGGGCGATGCAAAGGAATATATGAATATTCACTGTATGTCATTCGGATTTAAGTACGGCGTGCCTAATTCCGCAGATTTTGTTATTGATGTAAGATGTCTTCCTAATCCTTATTGGAATGAAAGCTTACGAAATAAAACAGGTCTTGATAAGGAAGTGCAGGATTTTGTGTTCTCGTTTGACGAGTCAAAGCAACTTCTTAAAAAGCTTATTGATTTTCTTGATTTCCTTAATCCTCTTTATATCAGAGAGGGCAAGAGCCAGATTGTTTTTGCAATCGGTTGTACGGGCGGCAATCACAGAAGTGTTGCTTTTGCCGAAGCTCTTAAGGATTATTTTTCAAAAAAATGGGATAATGTAACTGTAAGTCACAGGGATATAGATAGAAAATAATGTCGTTTTCACAACAGGTTAAAAATGAACTTTTAAAAATTGAATATGACAGCACGTGCTGCGAAAAGGCATTTCTTTACGGAATGTGTATTTTCGGCAAAAGTTTTTCGAGCTACGGCGTCGGTGTTCAAACCGAAAATAAGGATATCGCAATCAGATATGCTTTTCTTATAAAAAAATATTGCAATATTAAATGCGATGTTAAGACTTCGCCGGGCGGTAAAAGCCACACAGTTATGATTAATGATAAGGCACAGTGCGAAAAGGTACTTGCTTTTTTCGGCCACGAGAGTAAGGGCAGTTTAAAAATCAATCATTCTAATTTTGATTGTGAAAACTGTCAAAAATCGTTTTTGGCAGGTGCTTTCCTTTCGTGCGGCACGGCGTCTGACCCAAATAAGGATTATCATTTGGAGTTTACTGTTGCGTTTTTGAATCTTTCAAAAAGTCTTGTTACTCTTTTGGAGGAAATTGACCTTGCGCCTAAAACCGCTAACAGAAAGGGATATAATATAGTATATTTTAAAGACAGTGAGGCTATTGAGGATTGTCTTTATATTATGGGAGCAAGCACTTCAATGTTTGATATGATGAATGTTGAAATAGTTAAGGATTTCAGGAATAAGGCTAACAGAGCGGCAAATTGCGAAACCGCAAATATTGAGAGAACGGTTAAAGCAAGTTGGGAGCAAAGCGCCGCTATCGAGAAAATTGAGGAGAAAAAAGGGCTTGATTTTCTTAAGCCCGACCTTAAGGAAATGGCTGTTTTGAGGCAAGATAATCCTGAAGCTTCCCTTGCAGAACTTTCAAAACTCAGCGGTCTTTCACGCTCCGGGGTTAACCACAGATTAAAGAAAATAGTTGAAATAGCTAAGGAATTATAATGGTATATCAGTTAATTAATATATAATAAAAGGAACGATAATATGTTTACTCATTTGCACACTCATACCGAGTTTTCTTTGCTTGACGGCGCTTGCCGTATCGAGCAGCTTGTTTCACGTGCAAAGAGTCTTGGAATGCAGTCTCTTGCTATTACCGACCACGGTAATATGTACGGGGCTGTTGATTTTTATAAGGCTTGCAAAAAAGAAGGCATCAAGCCTATTATAGGCTGCGAGGTTTATGTTGCGCCGAGAATGAGGTTTGATAAGGACAAGGTGCTTGATAAGGAATACAATCATCTTGTTTTGCTTTGCAAAAATGAAAAGGGATATAAAAATCTTATAAAAATGGTGTCGAAATCGTATACCGAAGGATTTTATTTCAAACCGAGAATTGACCATGATTTGCTTGAAAAATACAGCGAGGGTTTAGTTTGCCTTTCTGCTTGCCTTGCAGGTGAAATTCCGCAGGCGTTGCTCCAAAAGGATTATGATAAAGCTAAACGTGTCGCTTTGTGGTATGATGAACTTTTTGGCAGAGGAAACTATTACTTGGAACTTCAAAATCACGGGATTAACGAGCAGACAATAGTCAACGAGGGGCTAAAGCGCCTTTCGAGAGAAACGGGTATTCCTCTTGTTGCCACAAATGATGTTCATTATATTGAAAAGCAAGATGCTAAAATTCAGCAGGTGCTTATTTGTATTGCGACTAATAAAACTATCGGCGATGATACGGGACTCGAATTTCATGCAGATGAGTTTTATTTAAAGAGCGAGCAGCAGATGAGGGAAATTTTTGCCGATACTGCGCAGGCAATTGACAATACGCAGATTATTGCCGATATGTGCAATTTCGATTTTGAATTCGGCCATACTAAACTCCCTTATTACGAAACACCGAATAATATGGACCATTTTGAATATTTCAAAATGCTTTGTATGAACGGTATGAAAAAAAGATACGGCGAAAATCCGCCTGAAAAATATTATGACCGCCTTGAATATGAACTTGAAACAGTAGAAAAAATGGGCTATACGGATTATTACCTCATAGTTGCCGACTTTGTGTCGTTTGCAAAAAGCAGAAAAATTCCCGTAGGCCCCGGCAGAGGTTCAGGCGCAGGCTCAATTGCGGCATATTGTATGGAAATAACCGACCTCGACCCGATGAAATATAATCTTCTTTTTGAAAGATTTTTAAATCCGGAGCGTGTTTCTATGCCCGATTTTGATATAGATTTTTGCTATGTCAGACGTGGCGAGGTTATTGATTATGTAACTAAGAAATACGGCGCCGACCACGTGGCTCAGATTGTTACGTTCGGTACTCTTGCAACAAAGGCGGCTATCCGTGATGTGGGCAGGGCTATGGGTATGCCTTATGCCGCTGTTGATGCTGTTGCAAAGCTTGTACCTAACGATTTTCATATTACGATTGACGAGGCTGTTAAAAAGTCTAAAGAACTTTCAAATCTTATGCAGGAAAATGAGCAGATAAGCGAACTTATCAAAACTGCAAAAAAGGTTGAGGGTATGCCGAGAAATACGTCTACCCATGCGGCAGGTGTTGTTATTACTCACGACCCTGTAAGTTCTTATGTTCCGCTTGCAACTAATGACGGAGTGCCGGTTACTCAATACATTATGACTTCTCTTGAGGAACTTGGGCTTCTTAAAATGGATTTTCTTGGGCTTCGCACATTGACTGTTATTAATGACGCAAGCAAGGCAGCGGGAATTGATATTAACGAAATACCTATTGATGATAAAAAAGTATACAGCCTTTTTGCAAGAGGACAGACAGAGGGCGTATTTCAGTTTGAGTCAAGCGGAATGAAGCGTATGCTTATGAATTTGAAGCCGACAAGGCTTGAGGATTTAATCGCTGCTACCTCGCTTTACCGTCCCGGTCCGGCTAATCAAATCGACACCTTTGTAGAAAATTCACATAATCCCCAAAAAGTGAAATATATAACCGATAAGCTTAAACCGATACTTGAAAATACGTATGGCTGTATGGTTTATCAGGAACAGGTTATGCAAATATTCCGTGAGCTTGCGGGATATTCCTATGGCAGGGCAGATATTGTTCGCCGTGCCATGAGCAAGAAAAAAATTGATGTTATGGAAAAAGAACGTACCGCTTTTGTTTTGGGTTGTGAAAAAAACGGCATTTCAAGTTCTGTAGCTAACACTATTTTTGACCAAATGTCGGAATTTGCAAAATATGCTTTTAATAAGTCGCACGCTGCCTGTTATGCGCTTGTGGCATATAGAACTGCGTATTTGAAATGCTATTATCCGGCAGAATTTATGGCGGCTTTAATGACGTCTGTTCTTGACCAGTCAAACAAAATTGCACGATATACGGCAGAGTGCAAAAGGCTCGGTATTCGTCTTGCAAGTGCAAACATCAATACTTCTATGCAAGGCTTCACACCAAATGGCAGGGTGATTAACTATGGGCTTTTGGGTATTAAAAATGTCGGACGGGAATTTGTTGACGATATAGTTAAAGAAAGAGAAAACGGCGATTTTAAGGATTTGCCTGACTTTTGCCTTCGTATGCAGGATAGGCATTTTAATCGCCGTGCAGTTGAAAGCCTTATTAAATGCGGTGCGATGGATTGCTTTGAATTAAATCGTCGCCAAATGCTTCAGGCTTTGCCGTCAATTGCCACCAATATTGAAAATTATAGGCAGAGCACACGCTACGGTCAGGTTGGTTTTTTTGAACTCGGCGGTAATGATTCTCCGCTTGAATTTGATGTTCCGAATGTTGATGAATTTCCTAAGGCTGAGCTTTTGAAAATGGAAAAGGAAATGACGGGACTTTACCTTTCCGGTCACCCTATGGATAAATATTCCGATTTGTGCGAAAAACTCGGATTTGCTAATATAGGCGAGCTTTTGGAAAGTGCAAATGACGATATGAGTATTTACAAGGATAAAACCTTTGTGCTCACCTGTGGCATTGTTACTCGTGTAATTATTAAGCAAACTAGAAGCGGTGCTTCAATGGCTTTTGTAACCGTAGAGGACTTGTACGGCTCAATTGAGGTTATCGTTTTTGCAAAAGCGCTTGAAAAGTACGCACAATTTCTTTATGATGGCAGTATAATAACTATTGCAGGAAACCTCTCACTTGAGGAGGAAAAGGACGCTAAAATACTTGCTTATTCAATAGACAGCGCACCTACTCAAGCTGATCTTGAAAGCGGAAAATATAAAAATAAACCTATTCAAAACAGAAAACAAGCTGAAAACAAAAATCACAAAAGAAAAAAGGCGGCTCTATATCTGCGCTTTAAAAATGAAAATGATGAAAATATAGCACTTGCAAAACGAGTGACTGATATTTTTGACGGGAACATTCCTCTTTATTTTTATTATACCGATGATAAAAGGTATGCCTTGCAGCCGAGGGAGTGTTTTGTTGAGGTGAATAATACCGAAATTAAGGAATTAAAAAGGATACTTGGCGATGAGAATGTAGTTTTTGTTCATTAATTTTGCGACAATACTTGACTTTTTTCTTGAAAAAATATAAAATAAACAAGATATATAAGTTAAATAAAGATTATTTTGTTTTAGTCTATATTATTATATAGGAGGACATAATTATGAAAACAATTGCGGTATTAACAAGCGGCGGCGACGCACCGGGCATGAATGCGGCTATTCGTGCGGTAGTACGTACAGCATGCGAAAACGGAATTAAGGTTTACGGTGTAGTTCGTGGCTATAACGGTCTTATCAACGGCGATTTCATTGAAATGGACCTTAGAAGCGTATCAGACATTATCAATCGTGGCGGTACTATCCTTTACTCTGCTCGTTCGGTTGAGTTTGCTACGGAAGAAGGTCTTAGAAAAGCAGTTCGTACCTGCCAGGAGCACGGTATTGAGGGCGTTGTTGTTATAGGCGGCGACGGTTCGTTCCGTGGTGCAAGAGACCTTAGCGAAAGAGGTATTCCTTGCGTAGGACTTCCGGGCACTATTGATAACGATATTGCTTGCTGTGATAACACTATCGGTTATGACACCTGCCTTAATACTATTATGGAAATGGTTGACCGTGTTCGTGATACAACAGAGTCGCACGACAGATGTACTGTTGTTGAAGTTATGGGTAGAAAGGCAGGCTATCTTGCACTTAATGCAGGTATTGCTTGCGGTGCAACTTCTATTCTTATTCCTGAGGTTGAATACAATATTCAAGAGCATATTATTGAACGTATGGAGAAAACTCAGAGAACAGGCAAAAAGCACTTTATTATTGTTGTTGCCGAGGGTGTCGGCGTTGATGTTCATGACCTTGCTAAGGAAATAGAGGCTAAAACCGGTGTTGAGTCACGTGCTTGCGTACTCGGTCATATTCAGCGTGGCGGCTCTCCTACTGCTAAGGACAGAGTTCTTGCTACACGTATGGGCAACTATGCTGTTAAGCTTCTTATGAATAATATCGGCAATCGTGTTGTTGCCGCTCAAAAGGAAGACGTTGTTGATTACGATATCTTTGAGGCTCTTAATATGAAGAAGTCTATTGATATGAATCTCTATAACGTTGCTCACGAGGTTTCAATCTAACCGAGTAATAAAATGAATTATTGCCCCTTGATTTTTCAAGGGGCTGATTTTTTTCTTGACTTTTTGATTTGAATTTGTTATAATCACGTCAATTTGAACAACTGAATATTAGGTAAATATTGGAAACGCACATTCTCTGTAATGATAACGAACAACACAATTTATTTGAGTTGAATTTTTTATTATTAAGGAGAATTTTTTTATGCCAAAAACTAAGTTTCAAGATTTTATTTTCACAATCATAATGATTATTGTTATGGTTTATGCAATGGTTTGCTACAATATCGCTATTGATAAGGGCGTTGGTAACGATATTTTTCTTTTAGCACTTTATGAGCTTCCTATTATGGGTGTAATCGGCTTTTTGCTTGAATTTTTTGCCGTGGGCAAGCTTGCTCAAAAAATTACCTTTAAGCATTTTGACCCAAGCAAAACAAATCCGTTCGTTATCACAATTATGATTTCAAGCGTGACAGTTGCGTTTATGTGCCCGTTTATGAGCTTTATTGCAAGTCTTCTTTTCAGCTTTCAGGACGCCGCACATATCATTCCTAATTTTTGTAGAATTTGTGTTCGCAATTTTCCTATGGCACTTTGCTGGCAGCTTTTCTACGCAGGTCCGTTCGTTCGCTTCATTTTTAGATTGATTTTTAAAAAGCAATTAAAAGAAGACAAATAATTAAAAGCCTTTGGTTTTCACTTTCAAGTGTCAACTAAAGGCTTTTTTTATCAGTTCTGCAAAGTATATAGTCGGTGCTAACATTGTAGTAATCTGCAAGTTTTATCAGGTGCCTAATAGGAAGTTCGTTTGCACCTCTCTCATATCTTGCGTACATTGTTTGCGAGGTTTCAAGGTAATCTGCAATTTCTTGTTGTGTTTTGTCGTTATCTTCTCTTAAATCTCTTATTCTTTTGTAATAATTCATACTAAAACCTTCTTTTTACAATTATTATACTAAGTAAATTTATTTACTATTGACATTAGTAAATAAATTTACTATAATATAGTTAGTAAAAATATTTACTAAATACAGAGAGGTAAAAAGGTATGAAAAAATTAACAAGTGTTTTACTGTCGGCAATAATTATGCTCACAGCAACGGTTGGTTTCAACTTTACGGCATATGCAGGTGCATATGATACTGTTTCAAAGGCACGCAATTATACTATTGGCTCATCAATAAACGGCTATTTTGATTCAAGAGGAAGTAACGAGTTTATTAAATTTACTTTGAATGAGTCAGGAAAAATTCAAATGACTGCTCAGGGTTCAAAATTTTATGAAATTGAGTTTTACCAAGAAAATAAATTGAACAGTTATTTTCTTGATTTAGATGTTTACTACAATAATAATTTAGGAATGAGCAACAAGGAATGTTCGTTTAATCTTTTGGCAGGTACTTATTATTTAAAATTAATAGGTGATGGAAACAACAGTTATAATATCAGAACATCATTTACGGCATCTAATGAATCTTTTAAAGAGAGCGTTTCATCAAATAATAATGTAATAGGAAATGCAAATGATGTTGCATTAGATACAACCTATCAAGGTATGCTTGGAGAAAATGATTCGGTAGATTTTTATAGATTCACTGTTAGTTCAGGCAGTTACCAAATTAATATTAAATCCGACGGATATATTATGTTTGCAGTTTATACAACATCAGGCAAGAGTGTAAACAGCTATCAAGCTTATGCAAATGAGTCAACAAAAAATGCAGAGTCTACACAAACAATATCGTTAGATGCAGGAACTTATTGCTTAAAAATATATGAAGAATTTAACATATATACCTATGGTTCCGGATATAATCGTTTCTACTCATTCTCTATCAATTCATCGCCCCATCATAGTTATAACTATGCTTATACAGTAAAATCTACATATACATCACAGGGATATGATGTATATACCTGTTCGTGCGGTGCTTCTTACACAACAAATTATAAAGCTGTTAAAAAGCTTGGTAAAGTTAACCTTAAATCTGTTTCTTCCGTAAGAAAAAATCACACAATCAAAGCTACTTGGGCTAAAAAATCAGGCGCGAGCGGATATCAAATTTATTATTCAAGAAACAAAAATTTCAAAAAACTTGCGGCAAAAAAGACCGTAAAAGGCGGCAAAACAAAATCCTATGTCGGCAAGAATTTTACCAAGGGCAAGAAATATTATGTTAAGGTAAGAGCATACAAAAATGTAAACGGCAAAAAGGTTTACGGCAAATGGTCAAATGTAAAAAGCGTAAAATGCAAATAAATTAAAAATACTTATTAAAATTCCGTCAATAATAGTATAGGTGGTATTATGAAAAAAGCTATACGAATTATTGACGGAATTTTTGCGTTATGCCTTGTTATAATTTATTCTCTTGTTGCGTTCGGCAACTTTGTTTTGCCTGATAAAATAACTGCTTATTCAAACAAAAGAGTTGAATACAAAAGCATTTATTGGCTTGGCGACAGTTCGCTTTATCAGGTCGACTTTCAAAATAATTCTAAGGTATCGCCGAGTGAGAATGACATTAAGCTTTTGGGAATAATTCCTGTTAAAACGGCAAGCGTTACCCAAAAGAAAGCTAAAAAAGTGAACGTTAGCGGCGAAAGCTTCGGAATTAAGCTTTATACCGACGGAGTAATTATCGTCGGTATTCGTGACGTTGAAACCGACAGCGGCAAGTGCAATCCTGCTAAAGAGGCAGGGCTTGAAAAGGGCGATATAATCGTTGAAATAAACGGTAAAAAAATGTATTCTGCCACGAGCGTGACCGATATACTTAATGATAATAACGGCAAGGAATATAACATCAAGGTCAAGCGAAACGGAAATTACAAAGAGTTTTCTTTAAAGCCTGCTTATTCCTCGGCGCAGGGGTGTTATAAGGTCGGCTTATGGGTCAGGGATTCAACGGCAGGAGTGGGAACCGTTACCTTTTATGATAAATCAACTAATTGCGTTGCGGCGCTCGGCCATCCGATAACCGATGTTGATACAAATGAAATTATGCCGATTTTGGACGGCGAAGCAGTAAAAGCGAATGTAACAAAAATTTATAAAAGCCGTGCCGGAGAGGCAGGCTCGCTTGCGTGCGAATTTACAAATGATACAATCGGCACGCTTAAAAAGAATTGCCAAAGCGGAATTTTCGGCAAATACACCTGCGATTTAAACGGCACTTATGAATATGAGGTCGCCTCAAACGACGAAATTGTCAAAGGTCCCGTTCAAATTCTTTGCACAACCGATTTGGGCAAGCCGCAGTTTTATAATGCGCAAATAACACGTATTTCTTATCGTGAAAACAAAAAAGGTAAAAATATGGTTGTAAAGATTACGGATAAGCGCCTGCTTGATAAAACGGGCGGAATAGTGCAGGGTATGAGCGGCTCGCCGATTATTCAAAACGGCAAGCTTGTCGGCGCACTTACCCACGTAATCGTTGATTCACCCGAAAAGGGTTATGCAATCTTCGCCGAGGATATGCTCGAAGAATTGTAAAATAAAACACATAATAATTAAAAAAGCAAACAAACAATCAATATATTGTGGTGCAAGCAGATATTTACTTATCGCTTGCACCATATTTTTTATTGTGCAGTTTTTACGAAATTTAAACGTGAATTTTGTTAAAAATTACAAATTTTTAAAAACGCAAAAATTCTAAAAAAAATATTAAAAAAGTGTTGACAACAGGGGCTTTATAATATATAATAGACGAGCGTGTGAACGAGGTATAGTATATAAATATATATATTATATTTATGCTTCACCATAGATATGCGATGATGTATGAGGTTGCGCCATAACCCACGGCGGTAATTCATACGGAGTATGTCCGATTTTAAACCGGGCGAAACGAAGATGATTTGTAATCATCTGAACCGATAGGAAACTACAAGCTGTGACTTGCGAACGCAGATTTTCTGTGTATTCGTTCCTTATGCCCGAATGATGTCTTTTCATTCGGTTTTATTTAAAGAAAGGTTTGAAACACACGGGAGCGTGGTTGAAATATCGGTACTCGCACCATAATTTTTCAGGGAGGAAATAAAATGGCAGCAAGTAAAGTGAAGATTCGAATCAGACTTAAGGGCTATGATCACAGCTTAGTTGATCAGGCTGCTGAGAAGATTGTTGACACTGCAAAGAGAACAGGCGCTCAGGTTAGCGGTCCTATCCCTCTTCCGACAGAGATTGAAAAGGTGACAATCCTCAGAGCTGTTCATAAGTACAAGGACAGCCGTGAGCAATTCGAACAAAGAACACACAAAAGACTCATCGACATTCTCAGACCTTCAAACAAAACTGTTGAAGCTTTGACAAGTCTTGAGCTCCCAGCAGGCGTTGAGATTGAAATCAAGCTCTAATCGCAGCTGAGGTCATGTTGGGGAAACCCAACCAATAACCAAAAGGAGGAAATAAAACATGAAAAAAGGTCTTATCGGCAAGAAAATCGGCATGACTCAGATCTTTGACGAAGCAGGCAATGTAATTCCTGTAACAGTAGTTGAAGCCGGTCCTTGCACAGTAACACAGATTAAGACAGTGGAGAACGACGGTTATCAGGCTGTTCAGGTTGGTTTCGGTGATGTTAAGGTATCACGTGTAAACAAGCCAATGAAGGGTCACTTTGATAAAGCTGATGTAGCTCCAAAGAAAACACTTAAGGAATTCCGTCTCGAAAGCATCGACGGTATTGAGGTTGGTAACATTCTCAAGGCTGACACATTTGAGGTTGGCGAAATCGTTGATGTAAAGGGAACAAGCAAGGGTCATGGAACAGCAGGCGCAATCAAGCGTTGGAACTTCTCAAGACTCAGAATGACACACGGTACAGGTCCTAACCACCGTCACGCAGGTTCACTCGGTGCTTGTTCAAGCCCTTCAAGAGTATTCAAGGGTAAGAAGATGGCAGGTCGCTACGGTCACGAAACAGTAACAGTTCAGAACCTCAAGATTGCTAAGGTTGATGCAGAAAACAATCTTATCGCAATCAAGGGTGCAATCCCGGGTCCTAAGGGCGGAATTGTTGTAATCGCAGACGCAGTTAAAGCTTAACGAAAGGAGAGATAAGTAATGGCACAGGTTCAGGTTTATAACCAGGAAGGTAAGAAAACCTCAAAATTAGAACTTGCAGATTCAGTATTCGGCATTGAGCCAAACGAATATGCAATGCATCTTGCAGTTGTTAGCTATCTTGCTAATCAGCGTCAGGGCACACAGTCAACTCTCACTCGTTCAGAAGTAAGCGGTGGCGGTGCAAAGCCTTGGAGACAGAAGGGTACCGGCAGAGCTCGTCAGGGTTCAACAAGAAGTCCACAGTGGACACACGGCGGTATCGCTCTTGGTCCTAAGCCAAGAAAATATACAGTAAATCTTAACAAGAAGGTTAAGAGACTCGCTATGAAGTCTGCACTTTCATCAAAGGTTGCAGCAGGCGAGATGATGGTTGTTAATAAGGTTGAGTTCGACGGCATTAAGACAAAGAATGTTGTTGCAATGCTCAAGGGCCTTAAGGCAGCTAAGAAAACTCTCATCATCACAGCTGAGAGCAATGAACAAATTTACAAGAGCGCTCGTAACATCGAAGGTGTTAAGGTTGCTACAGTAAACACACTTTGCGTTTATGATATCCTTAACTGCGATTCATTCGTTGTTCTTAAGGACGCAGCAAAGAAGATTGAGGAGGTATATGCATAATGAGAACTGCTCAGGATATTATTCTTAAGCCAATCATCACTGAGGAATCAATGATGGGTATTATGACAAAGAAGTATACCTTCAAGGTTGCAAAGGATGCAAACAAAATCGAAATCGCTAAGGCTGTTGAGGCTGTTTTCCCTGGCACAAAGGTTGCTAAGGTAAACACAATGAACGTTAGAGGCCAGAAGCGTCGTCAGGGTATGCACGAGGGCTACACTCCATCTTGGAAGAAGGCAATCGTTACTCTTACAGAAGATTCAAAGGAAATTGAATTCTTCAACGATATGATGTAATCACAACCTATATATAATTAGTATATAACATAAAGTATTTCGGATGATGAGGTATGAAAGGTGCCATCCTTTCGCAAAGTTATCCGGAAAGGAGAAAAATAATGGCAATTAAGAATTATAAGCCGACCACTCCTTCACGCAGAAATATGTCAGTAACTGATTATTCTTCACTCTCAAAGGTTGCTCCTGAAAAATCTCTTCTTGAGCCTCTCAATAAGAAGTCAGGCCGTAACTCTTACGGAAGAATCACAGTTCGTCATCGTGGCGGCGGAAACAGAAGAAAATATCGTGTAATCGATTTCAAAAGAAACAAACTTGATATGCCTGCAACTGTTAAGACCATCGAATATGATCCAAACAGAAGCGCACATATCGCTCTTATTCAGTATGAAGACGGTGTAAAGAGCTACATCACAGCTCCTGAAGGTCTTAAGGTTGGCGACACTGTTATGGCAGGTCCTAACGCAGACATCGTAGCAGGTAATGCTCTTGCACTTAAAGATATGCCTGTAGGTACAATCGTTCATAACGTAGAGCTTTATCCGGGCAACGGTGCTCAGCTTGCTCGTTCAGCAGGTAACAGCGCTCAGCTTATGGCTCTCGAAGGTGCTTATGCACTTCTCAGACTTCCTTCAGGCGAGCTTCGTAACGTACCGAGAGATTGTATGGCAACAGTTGGTGTTGTTGGTAACACTGACCACGCTAATGTTAAAATCGGTAAAGCAGGTCGTAAGCGCAACATGGGTTGGAGACCTACCGTTCGTGGTTCTGTAATGAACCCTAACGATCACCCTCACGGTGGTGGTGAAGGTAAGTCACCTGTCGGCCGTCCTGGTCCTTGCACTCCTTGGGGCAAGCCTGCTCTCGGTTATAAGACACGTAATAAGAAGAAGGCATCTAACAAGATGATCGTTCGCCGTCGTAACGGTAAATAAGAAGAAAGGAGAAGATTAACTAATGAGTAGAAGTACAAAAAAGGGTGCTTATGTAGAAGACAGCCTTTATAAGAAAGTAGAAGCTCTTAATGCTTCAGGCGACAAGCAGATTATCAAAACTTGGTCAAGAAGTTCAACAATCTTCCCTGAATTCGTAGGACACACATTTGCTGTTCATGACGGAAGAAAGCATGTTCCTGTATATGTTACAGAGGATATGGTTGGACACAAGCTCGGTGAATTTGCACCGACAAGAACATTCAGAGGCCACGCAGGCTCAAAGACATCTAAGTAATCGAAAGGAGAATTATTATGGAAGCAACAGCAAAAGCAACTTATGTCCGTATCTCCCCTCGAAAGGTGCAGATTGTTCTTGATCTTATCAGAAATCAGCCTGCTGACAAGGCATTGGCTATTCTTCAGTACACACCGAAAGCTGCTTGCGAGCCTGTTATGAAGGTTCTTAAGTCAGCAATCGCAAATGCTGAGAACAATAACAATATGGACACATCAAGATTAGTAGTAAGCTACTGCAACGCAACTGCAGGTCCTACTCTTAAGAGAATTCAGGCAAGAGCACAGGGCAGAGCTTACAGAATCAATAAGAGAACATCACACATCACAATTACCGTTAAGGAATTGGAAGACTAAGCGAGGAGGAAAGTTAAATGGGACAGAAATGTAATCCAACCGGTTTAAGAATCGGTGTTATCAAAAACTGGGACTCTCGCTGGTATGCAAAGAAGGGCGAGTTCGGTGATACACTTGTAGAGGACTACAAGCTTCGTAATTACCTTCTTGATTCTCTTCACGGCGCAGGTGTTCCAAAGGTAGAAATCGAAAGAGATGCTAAGAGAATAAGAATCAACATCCATTGTGCAAAGCCTGGTATGGTTATCGGTAAGCAGGGTGCTGAAATCGAAAAGCTCAAGGCAGTATGCGCAAAGAAGCTCGGTAAAGATGCTAACGAAGTTTTCATCAACATCGTTGAAATCAAGCAGCCGGACCTCAACGCAACACTTGTAGCACAGTCAGTTGCTCAGCAGCTTGAAAGACGTGTATCTTTCAGAAGAGCAGTTAAGGGTGCTATCAGAAATACAATGAGACTTGGTGCTCGTGGTATTAAGATTATGGTTTCAGGTAGAATCGGCGGTGCTGAAATCGCTCGTTCAGAAACTTATAAAGAGGGTACAATTCCACTTCAGACAATTCGTGCTGACATTGATTATGGTTTTGCAGAAGCAAACACAACCTATGGTAAGATTGGTGTTAAGACATGGATTTATCAAGGTGAGGTACTCCGTGAATCTCGTAATAAGAGAAGATCAAATCGTAGAGAAGGGGGAAGAAAGTAATGCTTTTACCTAAGCGTGTAAAACACAGAAAGCAGCACAGAGGTCGTATGACCGGTGTAGCTACTCGAGGCAATAAGGTAACTTACGGTGAATATGGTTTGCAGACAACTGAGCCTGCATGGATTACCGCAGCACAGATTGAAGCTGCCCGTATCGCAATGACACGTTACACAAAGCGTGGCGGTAAAGTATGGATCAAAATATTCCCTGATAAGCCGATTACAGCAAGACCTGCCGATACTCGTATGGGTAAAGGTAAAGGTAATGTTGACTACTGGGTAGCAGTAGTAAAGCCGGGCAGAGTAATGTTCGAGCTTGGCGGTGTTGACGAAGCAATAGCTCGTGAGGCTTTGCGTCTTGCCGCAAACAAACTTCCTGTTAAATGCAAGTTTGTAAAGAAAGAAGAAGAGGGAGGCGAGCAGTAATGAAAGCATCAGAAATCAAGGCTCTTTCAGCAGAACAGAGAACAAAGAAGCTTGCAGAATTAAAAGAAGAGCTCTTCAACCTTCATTTCCAGCAGGCAATCAATCAGCTCGACAACCCTATGAGAATTAAAGCTGTCAAGAAAGATATCGCTCGCATCAAGACTGTTGAGCGTCAAATCGAACTTGAGAGCGCTAATTCTTAATAAAGGAGGTAACTGTTAAATGGAAAGAAACCTCAGAAAGACAAGAGTAGGTATCGTAACAAGCGACAAGATGGATAAGACAGTTGTTGTAACAATCAAGAACAGAGTTCGTCATCCACTTTACAACAAGATTGTAAACGATACAGTTAAGTACAAGGCACACGACGAAAACAACGAATGCGGTGTTGGCGATAAGGTTCTTATTATGGAATGTCGTCCATACAGCAAGGATAAGAGATGGCGTGTGGTTGAAATCATTGAGAAGGCTAAATAATCGTTACGATTTACAGCTTTTTTAAATAATTTAGTCAATAAAATAATAACTGCAACATAGCAAAGTGTTATTTTGCAGTACGAAGGAGGAAAATGCTGTGATACAACAGGAAAGTCGTCTTAAAGTAGCAGACAACACTGGCGCTAAAGAGCTTCTTTGCATCAGAGTATTAGGCGGTTCAGGCAGAAGATATGCAAATATCGGCGATGTAATCGTTGCTAGTGTAAAGAAAGCAGCACCGGGTGGCGTTGTTAAAAAGGGCGAAGTTGTTAAGGCAGTCATCGTTCGTACAACTAAAGGTGTACGTCGTGACGACGGTCAGTATATTCGTTTTGATGAAAATGCTGCCGTAATTATCAGAGAGGATAAAACCCCTCGTGGCACCCGTATTTTTGGACCAGTAGCTCGTGAGCTTCGTGAAAAGGATTATATGAAAATCCTTTCTCTCGCTCCGGAAGTTCTTTAATGGAGGTGCGCTAATATGAGTAAAATGTTTGTTAAGTCCGGTGATACTGTAGTAGTACTCAGCGGTAAGTCAAAGGGCGTTAAGGGCGAAGTTGTCGCTGTAAGTCCTGCTGAAGGCAAGGTTATCGTTAAGAAGGTAAACGTTGTTACAAAGCACGTTAAGCCTAAGAAGATGGGCGAGCCGGGCGGTCTTATTGAAGTTGAATCAGCTCTTTATGCATCAAAAGTACAGCTCGTATGTCCTAAGTGCGGCGAAGCTACACGTGTAGGTCATAAAAAGGGCGGCATCCGTGTTTGTAAGAAATGCGGTAACGAATTTTAAGTAAGGGAGGAACATAACAATGTCTGTTTTAAAAGAAACATATAAGAGCGAAATCGCTCCTGCATTGATGAAGAAATTCGGATACAAATCTGTTATGCAAATCCCAAAGCTTGACAAGATTGTAATCAATGTTGGTTGCGGTGAAGCCCGTGAAAATTCAAAGGTAGTAGACGCTATCATTAATGACCTTCAAATCATTACAGGTCAAAAGCCGGTTATCTGCCGTGCGAAGAAGTCAGTTGCAAACTTCAAGCTTCGTGAAGGTATGCCAATCGGTGTTAAAGTTACTCTTCGTGGTGACAGAATGTATGAATTTCTTGAGAGATTCTTCAATTTGGCACTTCCGAGAGTTCGTGACTTCAGAGGTATCAACCCTAACTCATTCGATGGCCGTGGTAACTATGCTATGGGTATCAAAGAGCAGTTGATTTTCCCTGAAATCGAGTATGACAAGATTGATGCTGTTCGTGGTATGGACATCATCATGGTAACAACTGCAAACACAGATGAAGAGGGCAGAGAGCTCCTTAAGCTCCTCGGCGCTCCATTCTCAGAGTAAGGAGGGATTATCGTGGCAAAAACATCTATGAAAGTCAAGGCTGCAAAGCCTGCAAAGTATTCAACAAGACAGTACAACAGATGCAAAATCTGCGGTAGACCTCATGCTTATCTTCGTAAGTACGGTGTATGCAGAATTTGCTTCAGAGAGCTCGCTCATAAGGGCGAAATCCCTGGTGTAAAGAAGTCATCTTGGTAAGAACTGAGAATTGCTAATTAAATAAGGAGGAATTATCAATGCATATTACAGATCCAATCGCTGATATGCTTACAAGAATTCGTAATGCAAATTCAGCAAAGCACGATACAGTAGATATTCCTGCGTCAAACATGAAGAAGGCAATTGCTCAGATTCTTGTTGATGAAGGTTATATCAAAAATTATAAATTAATTGAAGACGGCAAGCAGGGTGTTATTCGTGTAACACTTAAGTACGGCGAAGGTAAGAGCCAGGTTATCACTGGTCTTCGCAGAGTTTCAAAGCCGGGTCTTCGTATTTATTCAAACGTTGAAGAAATGCCTAAGGTTATGAAGGGTCTCGGTGTTGCAATCGTTTCAACTTCAAAGGGCATTATGACAGACAGAGAAGCTCGCAAGCAGAATGTCGGCGGCGAAGTTTTAGCATTCATTTGGTAAGGAGGTACAGTCAGGATGTCACGTATCGGTTTAAAACCTATTACAATTCCTGCCGGTGTTGATGTAAATGTCAACGGTGCAACTGTTACCGTAAAGGGACCTAACGGTACTCTTTCAATGGATGCACATCCAAATATGACAGTCAGCGTTGAGGGCAGTGAAATTATCGTTAGCAGACCTAACGATGCAAAAGAAAACAGATCACTTCACGGTTTAACCCGTACACTTATCCACAATATGGTTGTAGGTGTTACAGAGGGATTCAAGAAAAACCTTGAAGTTAACGGTGTTGGTTACCGTGTTCAGATGCAGGGCAACAAGCTTGTTATGAACCTCGGTTTCTCACATCAGGTTACAATGGAAGCTCCAGAAGGTATTAAGGTAGAATGTCCTTCAGCAAACGCTATCGTAATTAGCGGTGCTGATAAGCAGATGGTAGGTCAGTTCGCAGCTCAGGTTCGTGAAAAGAGACCACCAGAGCCATACAAGGGCAAGGGTATCAAGTATGCCGAAGAGCATATCCGTCGTAAAGAAGGAAAAGCAGGTAAGAAATAAGGGAAGGAGTGAAATACAATGGTTTCAAGACAAGACGCCAATAAGGCAAGACAAAAGCGCCACACAAGAGTTCGTGGTAAAATCAGCGGTACTGCTGAATGTCCAAGACTTAACGTATATCGCTCTCTCAGCAATATTTACGTGCAGTTAATCGACGATGTTGCAGGTGTAACAATTGCATCAGCTTCAACTGTTGAAAAGGAATTCACACAGTACGGCGGTAACGTAGAAGCAGCTAAGGCTGTTGGTAAAACATTAGCAGAAAGAGCTAAGGCAAAGGGCATTGAAGAATGTGTATTTGACCGTGGCGGTTACGTATATCACGGACGTGTTGCTGCAGTAGCAGACGGCGCTCGTGAAGGCGGACTTAAGTTCTAACGAAGGAGGTAAATTTTTATGGCAAAGATTGACGTATCTTCAATGGAACTTGAAGAAAGAGTTGTTACTATCAACCGTGTATCAAAGACTGTAAAGGGTGGTAGAATTTTCAAATTCGCAGCACTTGTAGTTGTCGGTGACGGTAACGGTCTTGTAGGCTTCGGTATCGGTAAGTCAGGCGAAGTTCCTGATGCAATCCGTAAGGGTATCGAGGATGCAAAGAAAAATGTAATTAAGGTTGCTCTTAAGGGAACAACAATTCCTCATGAGATTAAGGGTAAGTTCGGCGCAGGTGAGGTTCTCCTTATGCCTGCTCCAAAGGGTACCGGTGTTATCGCCGGCGGTCCTGTTCGTGCTGTTGTTGAAACAGTAGGTATCAAGGATATCAGAACAAAGGCTATCCGTTCAAATAACCCTTGCAATGTAGTAAGAGCTACTATTAATGGTTTAAGCCAGCTTCGTACAGCTGATGAAGTTGCAGCAGTACGTGGCAAGGCAACAAAAGAAATTTTAGGTTAAGGAGGGTGGAATAATGGCAGACATTAAAATCAAGCTTACAAAGAGCTTAATCGGCAGTAAGAAAGACCAGATTGCCACAGCCCACTCTCTCGGTCTTCGCAAAATCGGCAACGTAACAGTTCAGCCTGATAATGCACAGACACAGGGTAAGCTTACAAAGATTGCTCACCTTGTAACTATCGTAGAAGAATAAGGGGAGGTGCAGATAATATGAAATTACATGAACTTTCTCCTGCTGAGGGCTCTAAGAAGAGCGTAAAGAGAATTGGCAGAGGTACTGCTTCAGGTCAAGGCAAGACAGCCGGCAAAGGACAGAAGGGCCAGAAATCACGTTCAGGCTACAGCAGACGTCCGGGTTTTGAAGGCGGTCAGATGCCACTTCAAAGAAGAGTTCCTAAGAGAGGATTTAACAACATCTTCGCTACTGAATATGCAGTCGTAAATCTTTCAACACTTAATGATAGATTTGAGGACGGCGCTACAGTTGATGCTCAGAGCCTTAAAGACGCAGGTGTTATCAAAAAGGCACTTGACGGTGTTAAGGTTCTCGGAAAAGGCGAAATCACTAAGGCAATCACAGTAAAAGTTGCTGCAATCAGTGAGTCGGCTAAGGCAAAGATTGAAGCTGCAGGTGGCAAGGTGGAGGTGCTCTAATGATTAAAACCATGATTAATGCGTGGAAAGTGCCTGACATTCGCAAAAAGCTTTTGTTCACAGCATTTATCATCCTCGTTTTCAGAATAGGTTCAGTCATTCCCGTACCTTTCCTTAACATTGTTGATGAAATCAATGTCGGTAAGGGCAACACAATTCTCACTTATTTGAGCTTGATGACAGGTAGTGCATTCACATACGGTACTATTTTCGCTATGTCAATCACTCCGTACATCAACTCTTCAATCATCATTCAACTTCTCGCAGTGGCAATCCCGTCACTTGAGAGATTACAGAAGGAAGGCGAAGAAGGCAGAAAGAAGCTTGCTTCTATTACTCGTTTCGTAACAGTTGCACTTGGTATTCTTCAGTCTATCGCTTATTACTTCTATCTTCGTACAAACAACTACCTTATGACTGATTCAAACGGTGCTCAGTTCACAGGTTTTGACGCAGTTTTCCAGGCACTTGTTATTGTACTTGTTTTAACAGCAGGCACAGCAGTTATTATGTGGCTCGGTGAGCAGATTACTATCAGCGGTATCGGTAACGGTATTTCCATTATCCTTTTCGCAGGTATCGTATCTCGTTTCCCAACCCTCATTAAGCAGCTCTTCCAGTATCTTGATACAGGCAGACTTGTTTATAAAATCCTTGTTCCTGTAGTTATCGTATGCTTCTTGCTTATGATTGCATACATCGTATTTATGGATAATTCAGAGAGAAGACTTCCGATTTCTTACGCAAAACGTGTAGTCGGCAGAAAGATGATGGGCGGTCAGTCAACCCATATGCCTATTAAGGTTAATATGAGCGGCGTACTTCCTGTAATCTTCGCTTCATCAATTCTCTCACTTCCTGGAACAGTTCAAATGTTCCTTTCGGCTGATAAGTATGAAGGCACTTTCTGGGAAAAGTTCTTTAAGGCATTCCAGGGCGACTCTTGGTGGTACGCAGCAATGTACTTCCTTCTTATCATCTTCTTTGCTTATTTCTACAGTACAATTCAGTACAACCCAATTGAAATGGCAAACAACTTGCGTAAAAACAACGGCGCAATTCCTGGTATCAGACCCGGTAAGCCGACCTCTGATTACATTCTCAGAGTTCTTTCAAGGCTTACACTTATCGGTGCTTTGATGCTTTCTGTTATCGCACTCTTCCCAATCGTTTACTCACTTATCTGTGATGCGGCTATCAAGCCACTTGCAGAAGGCGGCAAGGATGGAGGTATGACGATTTCTCTCGGCGGTACATCACTTATCATTATGTGCGGTGTTGCACTTGAGACAGTTCGTCAGTTAGAGTCGCAGATGATGATGCGCCACTACAAAGGCTTCCTTGACTAATAACTAATAGGAGTATTAAATATGAAACTTATTCTTCTCGGTGCTCCGGGTGCCGGCAAAGGTACTCAGGCAGAAAAGATTGTTGAAAAATACGGTATTCCGGCAATTTCAACAGGTAATATTCTTCGTGCAGCCGTAAAGGATGGCACAGAAATGGGACTTAAGGCTAAATCGTTTATGGACGCAGGACAGCTTGTTCCCGACGAGGTTGTTATCGGTATTATCAAGGACAGACTTAAAGAAAAAGATTGCGAAAACGGCTTCATTCTCGATGGCTTCCCAAGAACAATTCCTCAAGCTCAGGCTCTTTTAGATTCAGGTGTTGATATTGATAAGGTGCTTGATATAGAGGTTCCTGACGAAGCAATCACTAAGAGAATGAGCGGCCGCCGTGTTTGCTCAAAATGCGCTAATTCTTATCACGTTGAGTATAAGAAGCCTAAGGTTGAAGGCGTATGCGATGCTTGCGGCGGAGAACTTATTCAGCGTAAGGACGATGCTCCTGAAACTGTTCTTGCTCGTTTGGCTGAATATCACCAAATGACAGAACCGCTTAAAGATTTCTACAATAAGCTTGGTAAGCTTACTGTTGTAGAAGGACAGGAAGAAGTTGCAGATACAACTGCACTCGTTTACGCTGCGTTGGAGGATTAACATGATAGTGCTAAAAAGCAGCCGTGAGCTTGAACTTATGAAAGAAGCTTGTCAAATTTCGGCTGAAGCATTAATGGTAGCAGGCGAGGCAGTAAAGCCGGGCGCTTCTACCAAGGAAATTGATGAGATTGCATACAAGTTTATCAAAAAACACGGTGCAACTCCTAACTTTTTAAACTACGGTGGATTTCCTGCTACCGCATGTATATCTATAAATGATGAAGTTATCCACGGCATCCCAAAGGCTGACAGAATTCTCAAAGAGGGTGACATTGTCAGCATCGATTTGGGTGCGGCTAAAAACGGATATAACGGCGACAATGCTGCTACATTTGCTTGCGGAACTGTAAGTGACGAGGCAAAGCGGCTGATGGATACTACTCGTGAAAGCCTTTATAAAGGTATTGAACAAGCAGTTCCAGGCAACAGAATCGGCGATATCGGTCACGCAGTACAGGAGTATTGTGAAGCACGTGGGTACGGCGTTGTACGTGACTTTGTCGGTCACGGCGTCGGTACTAAACTTCATGAAGAACCAAGCGTACCAAACTTCGGTCACGCAGGCCGTGGTATCAGACTGTTACCCGGAATGACATTGGCAATTGAACCAATGATTAATCTGGGAACCTACAAGGTTAAACAGCTTTCAGACGGTTGGACCGTCAAAACCGCTGACGGCAAGCTTGCTGCTCATTTTGAGCACTCAATTGCGATTACGCCAAACGGTCCTGTTATATTAACAAAAGTCTGAGGCTTTAATCAATTGCTGGCGATTACGCCGTAATGTGATTCCAGTTAAATTAAAAACATCAATCGTAAATAATTAAATTTTAGCGAGGTATAAGATGTCAAAGTCAGATATGATAGAAGTTGAGGGTACCGTGGTTGAAGTGTTACCTAATACAACTTTTAAAGTAACATTGCAAAATGACCACATCATTATAGCCCACATCAGCGGGAAGCTGAGAATGAATAATATTCGTATTCTTCCCGGTGACAAGGTAACGATTGAGATGTCCCCATACGATCTTACTAAGGGTCGTATAATATGGCGCTCAAAGTAATAATTAGGAGGATATTCAGAATGAAAGTAAGACCTTCTGTAAAGAAAATTTGCGAAAAGTGCAAAGTAATAAAGCGCAATGGAAAAGTAATGGTTATCTGTGAAAATCCAAAGCACAAACAGCGTCAGGGCTAATCCTGAATTAATAATCGGAGGTAAACTGTAAAATGGCACGTATTTCAGGTGTTGACTTACCTAATGACAAGAGAGTTGAAATCGGCCTTACCTATATTTACGGTATCGGTCGCACAACCTCTAATGAAATCATCAAAGCAACAGGCATCAATCCTGACACCCGTTGCAGAGATTTAACAGAAGATGATGTTAAAAAGCTCAGCGATTATATCACTCACAACCTCACAGTTGAAGGTGACCTTCGCAGAAACACAGCTTTTGACATTAAGAGACTTATAGAAATCGGTTGCTATCGTGGCGTAAGACATAGAAAGGGTCTTCCTGTAAGAGGTCAGACTTCTAAGAACAATGCACGTACACGTAAGGGTCCTAAGAAGACTATAGCAAACAAGAAGAAATAGTAGGAGGAACAAATAAGTATGGCTACTAAGAAGACCACAGGCTCACGTAAGCGTCGTGAGAAGAAGAACATCGAGCGTGGTGCTGCCCATATCCAATCAACCTTCAACAACACAATCGTAACTATTACCGATATGAACGGTAACGCTGTTTCTTGGGCTTCTGCCGGAGAAATGGGCTTCCGTGGTTCAAGAAAATCAACTCCGTTTGCTGCTGCTACTGCTGCTGAAACTGCTGCAAAGGCTGCTATGGAGCATGGTATGAAATATGTTGAAGTATACGTTAAGGGACCTGGCTCAGGTAGAGAATCTGCTATCAGAGCTCTTCAAACAGCCGGCTTAGAAGTAAGTCTTATCAAAGATGTTACTCCTATCCCACATAACGGCTGTCGTCCACCAAAAAGACGTCGTGTATAGTTTATTGGAGGTGTAGTAAAGATATGGCAAAGAATTCAGAACCTATTGCAAAGCGTTGCAAAGCACTCGGTATTTCACCGGCTGTTATGGGTTATACAAATAAGGATACATTCAGAAATTCTTATAGTAAGAATCGCCGTAAGAAGAGCGAATATGCTATGCAGCTCAATGAGAAGCAGAAAGTTAAGTTCATCTACGGTATTCTTGAAAAGCAGTTCCACACCTATTATGAGAAGGCTGCAAAGGCTCAGGGACAGACAGGTGCAGTTCTTCTTACAATGATTGAAACCCGCCTTGATAACGTTGCTTTCAGAACAGGCTTTTGTAAGACTCGTCGTGAAGCAAGACAGGCAGTTTCTCACGGTCATTTCACCGTAAACGGCAAGAAAGTAAACATTCCATCTTATCTCGTTAAGGCAGGAGATGTTATCGCAGTCGTTGACAAGAGCAAGGATAACGGCAGATTTAAGCTCGTTAAGGAAGAGGGCGCTTACGGCACCGCTCCTAAGTGGCTTGAAGTAAACCCGGCTGAACTCACAGCAAAGGTTGTTGCATTACCTCAGCGTGATGACATTGATTATCCTGTTGAAGAGCATTTAATCGTTGAGTTCTACTCTAAATAATAGTGTTTGGCTGTTATTTAGCGAAAACAAAATACAACATTTTATTAGGAGGCTTTTAAATGATCGAAATTGATAAGCCTAAAATCGAGATTGTAGACGTTTCTACTGTCGGAAGCCGCAGCACGGGCAGATTTGTTGTTGAACCTCTTGAAAGAGGTTTTGGCACAACTCTCGGTAACGGAATGAGAAGAGTTCTTCTTTCTTCTCTTCCGGGATATGCTATCACTTCCGTTAAGATTGATGGTGTTTTACACGAATTTTCAACAATTCCGCACGTTAAGGAAGATGTTACTGAGATCGTTCTTAACCTCAAAAATGTTATCTTAAAGATACATGATGAGATGCCAAAGACTCTTTATATTGAGGCTTCGGGTGAGGGCGAAATTACTGCTGCTGATATTAAGCATGACGCAGACGTTGAAATTCTTAATCCTGACCTTCACATTGCTTATCTTGATGAAGGTGCAAGTGTAAATATGGAACTTACTGCTAATCACGGCAGAGGATATGTTCCTTGCGACCGCAATAAGCAGCTTATGGATTTACCAATCGGCACTATTGCTATTGATTCAATCTATACTCCTGTTTTAAAGGTTAATTACACAGTAGAAAACACACGTGTTGGTCAGCAAACTGACCTTGATAAGCTCATTCTCGACGTTGAGACAGACGGTACTATTCCGGCTGACGAGGCAGCTTCACTTGCTGCTAAAATTCTCAATGACCATCTTATGCTCTTTGTTGACCTTTCTGAAGAGATTGGTAATCAAGACATTATGGTTGAAAAGGATGACGATAATAAGGAAAAAGTTCTTGAAATGACTATTGAAGAGCTTGACCTTTCAGTTCGTTCGTTCAACTGTCTTAAGAGAGCAGGCATTAATACAGTAGAAGATTTAATTGGTAAATCTGAAGAAGATATGATGAAAGTTAGAAACCTTGGCCGTAAGTCACTTGATGAGGTCGTAGCTAAGCTCGGCTCATTAGGTTTCGGACTTGCTAAGGATGAGGACTAAAGGAGGGAATTTCAATGCCAGGTAGCAGAAAGTTAGGACGTCCTACTGACCATAGAAAATCTATGCTCAGAGGTATGGTTACTTTTCTTTTAGAAAACGGCAAGATTGAAACTACCGTTACAAGAGCAAAAGAAGTTCGTGCAATGACTGAGAAAATGATTACTCTCGGCAAGAACGATACTCTTCATTCAAAAAGACAGGTTCTTTCTTATGTAACTAAGGAAGACGTAGTTAAGAAGCTTTTTGATGAAATTGCTCCTAAGTATGCAGACAGAAACGGCGGTTATTGCCGTATTATCAAAACAGGCCCTCGTCGTGGTGACGCAGCAGAGATGTGCATCATCGAGCTTGTTGACTGATAATACCTAAATAATATAATTAAGGACTTAGAGTTATGCTCTAAGTCCTTTTCTGTTTGTAAAAAATGTTAAATTCAATGTTTGTGAACTTGATAATTATATTACGTTGCGGAATAATCATAAATATAAAGTGTGTTGGTATCAACGTCAAATATAAGCGCACGGTAGAAATCGAAGTCATAATTGGCGAGCGTATCAAAATTAAGCTTTGTTTGAAGCTTATCGCATTCGGTATTATACAATGCAAAATAGCCCTCACTTACCGCCTTGTAGCTGCCAAAATCCTCTATCAATGTGTCACAAAGAATGTCAAAATTGTTTTGCGCATTCGGTATTTTTACAAATTCCCCGTTTTCAAACGATTTGAAATGTTCAATCAGCTTTTTGCGCTCCTTTTCTGTTACGCTTACCTTGTAGGCTCTGACGTAATCCGCCTTGTCGCTCGTGCTTTCTGTCATTTCAAAATCGGATTTAAGGAAATCTATTTGAAAATAGGCTAAAGTGTATTCATAATTATCCTTTTCAGTCGGTGAGCAGGCACTAAAAAGCAATGTGAATATCAGTAGGGGAGTAATTAAATATAAAAGTCTTTTCATAATTTCACCTCCAACTTGATTTTAACAGATATAAGAGAATAAGTAAAGCAAAAAATAAGGGAATAGAAATATTTAAATGGTGAATAAACTTTGAGAAAGCGAGATAAATTTCGTTTTCTTGTGAGTGGAACTGTACAAGTGTACTGCCCACTCGCAAAAAACGAAAAGCACCAAAAATGGCAAGGACTCGATGTCCTTGCCATTTTTCCAATCCCTCCGAGTGCAACAAGTTGCACCCACCTCCCTTTGCAAGGGAGGCAAAGAAGTTTATTTATATTATTCGGTGCGATTTAGCCGCTTTATCAAAGTTTATTACTTTTCAGCGTACTTGTTTTCGCCGTACCAGCTATACATTGAACGAATCTTTTCGCCAACTTGCTCAAGCTGATGATTAGCTTCCATCTCTCTCTTAGCCTTGAAGTGAGCCCAACCGTTGTTAGCCTCTGTGATGAACTTAGAAGCGAATGTACCGTCCTGAATTTCATCAAGAATCTTCTTCATTTCCTTCTTAGTTTCGTCAGTAACAAGTCTCTTACCTGTCTCATAATCACCGAACTCAGCAGTGTTAGAAATTGAATATCTCATTTCCTTAAAGCCGCCTGCATAGATAAGATCAACGATAAGCTTCATTTCGTGGATACATTCAAAGTAAGCATTTCTTGGGTCATAACCAGCTTCAACAAGTGTTTCAAAACCGGCTTTCATAAGTGCTGTTACACCGCCGCAAAGAACAGCTTGCTCACCGAAGAGGTCAGTTTCAGTTTCGCACTTAAATGTTGTTTCAAGAAGAGCTGCACGAGCGCCGCCGATACCTGCACCGTAAGCGAGAGCGATATCCCAAGCATGACCTGTAGCATCCTGATATACAGCAACAAGGCAAGGAGTACCTTTACCTTCTTTGTATTCTGAACGAACTGTGTGGCCAGGAGCCTTAGGAGCGATCATAAATACATCTACATTTGCAGGTGGAACGATTTGCTTGAAGTGAATGTTAAAGCCGTGAGCAAATGCAAGAGCCATACCTTCTGTAAGGTTCGGTTCGATATCCTTCTTGTAAATAGCTGCCTGCTTCTCATCCGGAGCAAGAACCATAACAATGTCTGCAGCCTTAACTGCGTCAGCAGTTTCCATTACCTTTAAGCCAAGGTCTTCAACCTTTTTCCAAGATTTTGAACCTTTGTAAAGGCCAACGATTACGTTTACACCGCTTTCGTGAAGATTAAGTGCATGTGCGTGGCCCTGTGAACCAAAGCCTACGATAGCAACTGTCTTACCTGAAAGAACGTCAAGATTGCAATCTGATTCGTAAAAAAGTCTAGCTTCTGCCATTTTTGTTTCCTCCAAAAATAATAATTATTTATTTAATATTTCAAATATTTGTGGTGTTCGGTTGTCCGACCACTCGCTAAATATCTTTTACAATTTTCATTATAACTTGTCTGTTGTCTAATGTCAATACCTAATTTTGATTTTTTTGCAAGCCTTCCATAGCGTGAATAATATGAAGCCTCATAGCCGTTCTTGCGCCATCGGGATTTCTCTTTTTAATAAAATCCATAATCAGTCTGTCGTCGCTCATATTATCTTTGCTGACGTCGCTGTCCTTCATCATAACAACAACACCTTTTTTGATTGCGTTAAATATAATCGGAATGAATTGCTTTACAAAAGCGTTATGAGTTGCGTTTGCGATACTCTCGTGAAATTTTTGTTCTTCAACAGTTCTGTCCTCGCCCGAAAGTATCTTCTTTTCAACCGCTTCGCCGCATTCACAGATTATTTTTATTTCCTCGTCAGTAGCCCTTAAAGCCGCATAATAAGCGCAATCCGGTTCAAACATAAGCCTCATTTCAAACAAGTCGTCAAGCCCTGAGGTTATATCGCTTAAATCGTTTGAATCTATAATAGTGTTTGAAGTTACAAATGTGCCTTTGCCACGCTTTATTTCAAGTATGCCATAGGTGGTAAGTATTTTTACCGCTTCTCTGAGGGTAGAACGGCTCACTCCGAGTTCAGCGGCAAAATCGTTTTCGTTAGGCAGCTTGTCGCCAACGGAAAAGCGTTCCTCTTCTTCTATCATTTTTAATATCTGATTTGCAGTGCTGTCTGCAAGTCTTGATGAATTGCCCATATAAACACCTCTTGAGTTGTATGATAACACAACCTGCATATAAAAGTCAATACGTTGTCGGACATCTTACAACAAAAATTCCATTTAGGTCTACTTTTATTTGTTCAAAACAACGATTTTAACTATATTACTTGTAAATTGTGAACAATTGCTATATTATTAGTATATAACATATATTACCTAAAATATCGGTCTTGGAGGTGTTGAAGATGAATAAGGTAACAAGACTTAAATATTATATTGAATCGCTTTGCATTTACGATTTTGAGGATGATGACGTTTTCTCTGCTTTATATGATTTGCTTTGCGACGATGAAGAGGATACGGTAGCACTTCAAAGCTGCTTTTTTAAGGAACTTGCAAAAAGCGAATCGCTTAAAAGGCATATTTCACGATTAATTTTGACTAATGACAATATTTTCACTAAAGCGGCATGCGCAGGAAAGGTAAATGAGCTTTCAATCGCAGTTATAAATGCGGTTAAAAGCGACCTTGCAAAGCTTGAAGAAATCGCTTCTCTTACCGCTCAGGATATTTTGGCAGATATTGATGATGAGGATATTAAGGAAATCCTTTTGACTTTACCGGGCTGGGATGTAGGCAAGCCGCTTGCTCCGTTAGATTCTCATTGGGACAGGCAACTTGATGAACTTATTAAGTATCACAGAGAAAACGGCTACGGTATTTATGCCAAAAATATTGCATTTACTTGGAGAGATGAGGAAATCACTCCGGTTAATTCCATTGATCCTATCCGTCTTACAGATTTGAAAAATTACGAACTTCAAAGAAATAAGGTTATTGATAATACCGAAAGCTTTATCGCAGGTCATCCGGCTAATAACGTTTTGCTTTACGGTGACAGGGGAACGGGCAAAAGCTCAACAGTTCACGCAATTTTGAATGAGTATTGGCAACAGGGACTTCGTATGATTGAAATTCCTAAGAGTGCTGTTGCCGACCTTTCGCTTATTCGTGAGCAAATTGCCGATTCACCAATGAAATTTATTATTTATATTGATGATTTAAGTTTCGACTCTAACGATACCTCGTTTAGCGAACTTAAGGCGGCCCTTGAAGGTTCGCTTTCGGGCAAACAGCCGAATACTATTATATATGCAACGTCTAACAGACGTCATTTGATTAAGGAAAATTTCTCTGACAGGGAAAATGATGTTAATAAGGGAGATACTATGCAAGAACAGCTTTCTCTTTCCGACCGCTTTGGTCTTACAATCACATTTCTTAATCCCGATAAAAAGGAATATCTTGATATTGTTGAAAAACTTGCTTGCGACAGGCATTTTGAAGAGCACGGCGTTGACGTTGATAAACTTCTTTTTAAAGCTGACCAGTGGGCAACAAGGAGAGGCGGACGTTCACCGAGAGGTGCAAAGCAGTTTATCGACCATGTTGAGGGTTGTATAAAGCGTGGAAAAGAATGGTAATTAATATTACCAATAATTTTCATTCAAAAAATATTTATAAATTTTATAAAATGTTAATTAAAACTACAAAAAATTATCACTAAGCGGTGATAAAATTATATTAACAAATCAAAGGAGAAACATTATGGGAACAAAAATTTTGGTTGTTGACGACGACCGCAACATTTGCGAACTTTTAAAGCTTTACTTGGAAAATGACGGCTACACGGTTTTCGTTGCTAATGACGGACAGGAAGCAGTTGAAATGTTTCAGTCTAAAGCACCTGAACTTGTACTTCTTGATATTATGCTTCCGAAAATGGACGGCTGGCAGGTTTGCCGTGAAATAAGAAAAACATCTAATAATCCTATCATTATGCTTACCGCTAAGGGTGAAACTTTTGATAAGGTTCTCGGTCTTGAACTTGGCGCAGACGACTATGTTACAAAACCTTTTGATGCTAAGGAAGTAATGGCAAGAGTTAAGGCTGTGTTGAGAAGAGCCAGCGGAAGTAATGACGCTGAGGAAAATTCAAAGAAAATCGTAAAATATGATAATCTTGAAATCAATATAGTTAATTATGAGCTTAAGGTTAAGGGCGTACCTGTTGATACTCCTCCTAAAGAGCTTGAACTTATTTATCATTTTGCATCAAATCCTAATAGGGTTTATACCCGTGACCAGCTTCTTGACGAGGTTTGGGGCTTTGATTATTACGGCGATTCAAGAACGGTTGACGTTCACGTTAAAAGGCTTCGTGAAAAGCTTGAGGGCGTGTCAGACAAATGGTCGCTTAAAACCGTTTGGGGAGTAGGCTACAAGTTCGAAACAAAGGAATAATCAAAATGCCGGAAGATTTCCCGGCAGTAAGTATATAATAAAGGTATAAATAATGACAAAAATACATTTACCTCAAAAAAAGAATTTGAAGGATAATATTTTTGCTAAATACTTTTTGTTGTTTTCGGCAATAATGCTTATTGTGCTTACTGTTTTGGGTACGACGCTTACCGCTCTTGTGGGTGCGTACACTCAAAAACAGACTACAGATTTGCTTATGGAGAATGCACAGTCTATTGCCAACAGTGTAAGTTCCAATCTCCTTGTTGCGGATATGAATGATACTTATTCAAACGAGAAAGAAATGATATGCCGTGCAATCAAGATTGTATCTAATTCGGTTGACGCTGATATTTTTGTTTGCGACACCGAGGGAAATATAATTTTGTGTAAGGAAAGGGCAGATTCGCTTCCTTTTTTCGGAAAACTCGGCAAATGCTCGTTTCATACCGACTATAATATAAGCGATTCGATACTTCAGCAGGTGTATGAGAGCAGTTATGTGGGCAGCGGGGTAATAAGCGGTCAACGTTCGTTTATTGTCGGTTGCCCGATTTACAGCTCAAATCAGATTATCGGCTCTGTTTTTGCAACAAGCGCAACAAGTGCCGTTTCACTTGTTCATGAAGTATTTAAAATGTTTATGTTAAGTGCTGTATTTTGCCTTGTTTTGGGCTTCTTATGTATTTGGAGGCTTACACGAAGCTTTGTTCAGCCGCTTCGTGATATGAGCAAGGCGGCAAAGCAATTTGCAATAGGCGATTTTTCATACAGAGTTAAAGTTGACGGCTGCGACGAACTTGCAGAACTCGGCAAAGCTTTTAATGATATGGCAGACGCACTTGATACGCTTGAGTCGTCGAGACGAAGTTTTGTGTCTAACGTATCACATGAGCTTAGGACTCCGATGACTTCAATCGGAGGTTTTATTGACGGTATTCTTGACGGAACAATTCCAAGGGAAAAGGCAGATTATTATCTTGAAATTGTAAGCGGTGAAATCAAACGTCTTACCCGACTTGTTGTAACTATGCTTAATATGAGCAAGATTGAATCGGGCAGTTTTGAGATGAAACCGCAAAAATATGATATTTCAGACCAAATTATTCATATACTTTTGACTTTTGAGCAAAAAATAGAGGAAAAGCATATTGAAATTGAAGGTCTTGAAAATTTAAACCCTACCTTTATCACGGCGGATAGGGATATGATTTATCAGGTTATCTATAATATTTTTGACAACGCTGTTAAATTCACAAATGAGGGCGGATATATTAACGTTTCTATGAATGAAGATGACAAAAACGTTGAGGTGCACATCAAAAATAGCGGTATAGGTATTCAAAAGGAAGAACTTTCAAAAGTGTTCCAAAGATTTTACAAGGTTGATAAATCACGTGGACTTGACGCTAAAGGTGCAGGCTTAGGTTTATATATAGTAAAGATGATGGTTGAAATGCACAGCGGCACAATTTATGCGCAAAGTGAGGACGAAAATACGGCTGAATTTGTGTTTAAGCTGCCAAAGGAGTATAAACCTGTCTATAAAAAAGGAGACAAACAATAATGAGCGATTTTGATAATGAAAAAACCGGCGGTCAGGAAAGACCGGATTATTATCAGCCAAATCAAAACGAAGGGCAAACATATTATACCCCTCCTCAAAATGAGCAGGCTGACAATAACACAACCTATCACTATTCCTACGCAGGCAAAGCACAGGAAAATCAAGAAAGCTATTCAAACGCATCAAATTATTCAAGCGGTAACTATTATCAACCGCCGCAAAATGATAATAAGCAAAACGCAGAAAACGGCAATTCGCCAAAGCCGCCTAAGAAGAAACCCGGTGCCGGCAAAATAGTTGCAATTATTCTTGTTATCTGCGCATTCGTTGCAGCAGTCGGCATTGTTCTTTCAACAACGGGTGTAATTGACAACAGTAAAAATTCACAAAATAACAGCTCAACCTCTCAATCTCAGGATTCAGGCAGCGATGTTAAAACAAACGACAGTAACAGTGTTCAAACAAAGGACAGCAGCGGCAATCTTACCGTTGCAGGTGTTGCTAAAAAGGTTATGGATTCATGCGTCGGCATCACCGTTTACAGTGAGAAGCAGGCTTCATATAATTATTTCTATAATTACGGCAATAATGACGGCAATAATTCAAGTAACTCAGACCCTGAAAAGTCAGGCGAAGGCTCAGGTATCATTATGTCGGAGAAAAACGGCAAAACATATATCCTTACTTGTGCTCACGTTATCAGCGAAGGCACTAAATTTACAGTAACTCTTAATAACAAGAAAGAATATGACGCTAAAATGGTCGCTTATGACAGCCAAACCGATATCGGCGTTCTTTCTATCGATGCAACAGGCTTGCAGGTTGCTGAATTTGCAAACAGCGATAATCTCGCAGTCGGTGAGCAGGTAGTTGCTATCGGATGTCCGGGCGGTCTTGAATTTATGAATTCGCTTACAAGCGGTTATATTTCAGCACTTGACAGGCCAATTTCATCAAATATAGGCTATGATAATAAATGTATACAGGTTGATGCAGCAATTAACCCCGGTAACAGCGGCGGCGCATTGTTCAATATGCAAGGTCAGGTTATCGGCGTGAATTCTTCAAAGATTGCCGCTACCGAATATGAGGGAATGGGCTTTGCAGTTCCGTCGGATACTGCTATTGCAACTGCTAACAGTCTGATTAAGACCGGCTATGTAGAGGGCAGAGCTAAGCTTGGAATTACTTATCTTCCTCTTACTAAGTACAGCAATTATTCCGCTATCCTTTCGGCGCTTGAGGAAAAAGGCTATAAGAATGCACAGGGCACAATGGTAATTAATTCTGTTGACGGCTCATCAGACCTTGCAAGCAAGGATGTTAAACAGTATGATATGATTGTTGCAATTAACGGCAAAACTATGACATCAACCGATGTTTTAACTTCGGTTTTGGCTGACTCAAAGCCGGGTGATACGGTTAAGCTTACCATTGCAAGAATTGAAAATAACAGTATTAAGACAAGTACGGTTGAGTGCAAGCTTATGGAGTCGAAAGGTGACAGCTCATCTCAAAGCAACAGTTCGGGTGAATAATAAAATTTAATACGTCGGGCATATAAATGTGCGAAAACGGCTTGAACATCAGTCCAAGCCGTTTTCGTGGTTAAAGCTATTAAATAATTATCAATCGGAGGGTGTATGAAGCTTATAAAAAAACTGAAAATCAAAAATTTTATGGTTCTCTTTTTTGCGGGAATAATAAATTCTGTCGGTGTAACGGTGTTTCTCCAACCTGTAAGGCTTTATGACAGCGGTATATCCGGCACGTCAATGTTTTTATCTCAAATCACACCGCAATGGCTTTCACTTTCTGTTTTTCTTGTTGTTCTTAATATTCCGATTTTTATTTTCGGAGCAAAAAAGCAGGGTATAGAATTTACGATATATTCAGTTTTTGTTGTGGCAATATATTCTTTGTCCGCATGGCTTATAACAGATGTTTTACCGATTGATGTTGCAAGTTTTTCGCCTCTTGCTAAGGACGATTTATTTCTTTGCGCAATTTTCGGCGGACTTATTTCGGGAATAGGAAGCGGGCTTGCAATTCGTTTCGGCGGTGCTATGGACGGTATTGAGGTTTTGGCTGTCGTGTTTGCAAAAAAGCTTTCGCTTACGGTCGGAACGTTTGTAATGATTTATAATGTAATTCTCTATGTAATATGCGGTATTGTCTTTCAAAGCTGGATTTTGCCGCTTTATTCAATAGTGGCTTACGTTGTTGCACTCAAAACCGTTGACTATATTATTGAAGGCTTTGACCGCTCAAAATCCGCAATGATTATTACAACCAAGCAAAAGGAAATTTGCAAAAGGCTTTCAAATGAATTTGAAAACGGCATTACATTTTATGATGCAAAGGGATATTATTCAAATGAGGATAAAACGGTAATATATTTTGTATTAAACAGATTTCAAATCGGAAAAATGAGAGAGATTGTTCATTCAATTGACCCTAAAGCATACATATCAATAACCGAGGTTGCCGATATTTTCGGCGCAAATAATAATAAAGAATAAGCTATGAAATATAAATACATAATTTGGGATTGGAACGGCACGCTTTTTGACGATGTTGAAATCAGTGTTTACACAATGAACAAAATGCTTGAAAAAACAGGATATAAAAACAGAATTGACCTTGATTTATATAAGAAAATATTTACGTTCCCCGTAAGTGAATATTATCAAAAGGCAGGCTTTGATTTTTCGAGGGATAAATTTGAGGACTTGGCTGAAATATATGTTGAGGTTTATACTTCTTTGCAATTTACGGCAAAGCTTAATGATGAAACGCTGCCGATTCTTAAACTCCTTAAAAATAGGGGATGTAAGCAAATCATTGTTTCCGCCTGCGAAAAAAACAGACTTTTAAATCAGGTGGAAAAATTTAAAGTCAAAGATTATTTTGATGCTGTATTGGGTATAGATGACGATTTGGCGGTGAGCAAATCAAGTCTTGCGAAAAAGTGGTTTGATGATAACAAAATAGATAAAAACGATGTCCTTTTTATCGGAGATACCGTTCACGATTATGAAGTTTCGCAAAGTATTTCCTGCGATTGCGTACTTGTTTCCTGCGGCCATCAGGATAGAAGTGTTCTTGAAAAAACAAATGCGCCTGTTTTGGATAAATTAAGCCAAATTTCTGATTTTCTCGCACTTTAATTGTTACTAATAATTTACAAAATCTTTAAACAGTTGAGTTTTATGTTATATTATGGTAAAATATAAAATGTTGTGGTAAAACAAAATGTATATTAGTGAGGTAATTTTATGTTGCAGTTAATACCGCTTGCATACTATGCTCAGGAAAAGAGCGGCGTGTTTGCGATAGACGAACAGCTTAAGGTGAATTCCGATTTTGATTTAAAACTTTTAAAGCTTGAAAAAGCTCAGGACGGCAAACTTGTTATAAAAAAGGACTCTTCGCTTGATAAAGAGGAATATAAGTTGGAGGTTACACCCGATTTAATTTCAATCAAGGCTTCAAGTGAAAAAGGCGCTTATTATGCGCTTCAAACTCTCCGTCAGATTGGTAGATTTGAGCTTGGCTCAAAAGAAATTCCTTGCTGCATTATTAATGATAAGCCAAGATTTTCTTGGAGAGGCGTTCAGCTTGATGAAAGCCGCCATTTCTTCGGCAAGGAATATGTTAAAAAAATGCTTGATATGATGTTTATGTTAAAGCTTAACGTTTTTCATTGGCATTTGACTGACGATCAGGGCTGGAGAATTGAAATTAAAAAATATCCGCTTCTTACCGAGATTGGCTCAAAAAGAGCATATACTCAAATTCACGGTTGGGGCAGTACAGATATTATAAATGAGGAATATTCGGGTTTTTATACTCAGGATGATATTAAGGAAATTGTTGATTATGCCGCAAAACGTGGAATAATGGTGGTACCTGAAATTGATTTTCCGGCTCACTGTGCCGCTGCAATTGCCGCTTATCCTTGGCTTGCGTGCCGTGAAATTAACAGGGACGTTCCCGGATACTTTGGCGGCGCTATTCCTCAAAGAAAGCTTAGGCAATTTGATTGGAACAGGCCTATTTGCCCCGGCAAGGATAAAACGGTTGATTTCGTTAAAAACGTTATTGATGAGGTTTGCTCACTTTTCCCTGCACCTTATTTTCATATCGGCGGTGACGAAGCACCGAAGTCGGAGTGGAAAAAATGCCCTTGCTGTCAAAAGAGGATTAAGGATAACATCCTTAAGGACGAGGAAGATTTGCAGGGCTGGCTTAATAATGAAATTCTTGCGTTTGTCAAGTCAAAGGGCAAGAGGCTTATCGGTTGGAACGAGGTTTTAAAGGCAAAAAACCTTGATAAATCCGTAATATGCCAATATTGGACTCCTAAAAAAGATTTAAGAGCAAGAGATTGGGCAAATAACGGCAACAGCGTAATCTTGTCTAATCATCAGTCTTTCTATTTTGATATGACTTATGCTCAATACTCTCTTAAAAATACATATAATTACAACTATAAAAATTTCGGAATTAAACCCGAAAGTGAAAAAAATATTCTCGGAATAGAGGCAGAAAACTGGACAGAGTGGACAGATTGTCCCGAAAAGTTAGAGGTATTTATGTATCCGAGAACTCAAGCGCTTGCCGAGGTGGCTTGGTCGCCTGAAAGCAAGAAAGAATTTGATTCATTTATGGCAAGAATGGAAAATTTCAAGCCGTATTTTGAATATTTTGGTATGAGCTATGCGGTAAACAGTGTAGCTATGCCTAAAAAATGGCTCTTAAAATCAAAGATTAGAAAAGAGTTCAGTATGGGCGATACTCATCTTGAAGTTAAGCTTAACAAAAAATATATTGAGCAAGGAGAAAAGTAAATGAAATTTTCTGATTTTCCTCAGGCAGTAATCAAAGAAAATGTTGATTATACCGTTAAGGAAATTACAAACGTAATTAAAAAATACGGACCTCGTGAGTCAGGCAACGAGAATTGCTATGCGGCTCAAAAGCATATTAAAAAAGAAATGGATACTTTCTGCGACGGTACAGAGTTTGAAAGTTATAAAATGGCTCCCAAGGCATTTCTCCATTTTACAAAGCTTGTATCTGTTGTCATTTTCTTGGCAGTAGTTGCTTGTGCAATTTTAATGTATACAAGTATTATTACACCTCTTTTGGCGCAATGTATTGTTTGCGGCGTTGTTTTTGTAGGTCTTTTTATCACCGTTATGGAATTTTTGCTTTATAAGCAGTTTATGGACCCTCTTTATAAAAAGATTGAGGCTCATAATCTTATGGGTGTACGAAAGCCGAGAGGCGAGGTTAAGAGAAGAATTGTTATCAGCGGTCATATTGATGCGGCTTATGAATGGCGTCACCTTTACTACGGTAAAAAAGTACCTCTTATGGCTATCTTTATGAGCTGGACAATCGGAGGTGCAATCGTTTCATTTATTTTGAGCGTTATCGCTATTGTTGCTAACTTTGTTGATATGGGCACTTTCGGCGATTTTATGGTTAATTACAGCTACATTTTCCATTTTGTAACTGCTCTCGGTATGGTTACATTGTTTATGTTTGTTGATTTCAACACTATTTCTCCGGGTGCTAACGATAACCTTACAGGTACTTATGCCGCTGTTTGTGCACTTCGTATGCTTGATATGGCAGGTGTCGATTTTGAAAATACAGAAGTTTGCGCTATGATTACAGACGGCGAGGAAGCAGGTCTCAGAGGTTGCAAGAGTTGGGCAAAAAATCATTATGACGAATATGTAAACAGCGGTGTTGAAACGGTCGTTTTGTGTGTTGATACTCTTACCGATCGTGAATATCTTCGTGTTTATAATAAGGATATGACCGGTACTGTTAAAAATAATCAGCAGTTTAGCCAATTTGTTATGGACGCATCAAAGGACGCAGGTCATGATGACCTTGAACTTTCTTCTGTCTTTTTTGGTTCTTCAGACGCTGCTGCTTTTTCGCAGGCAGGAATTACTGCAACGTGTCTTGCCGCTATGGACCCAAGGCCGGCAGATTATTATCATAACCGCCGTGACACGGCAGATCGCCTTGTTCCTGAAACTATCAAAACAGGCTTTGACGTTATTATTTCTACTATTCTTAATTTTGACGAAAAAGGTCTTAACTAAATAATTATTAAAGAGCGGGTAAGGGCATTTCCTTGTGCAATGCGCCTGATTCCTGCTCTTTTTTTATTACTCAACCGTCAGTTGAGCGAGAAATCAACAAACAGTGTAGTTGAACAACTGACGGATAATTGATTATTGGGCATTTTTGGTGTTACGATTAGCTTACCGAAGGAGGTAACTGATATGTTTAACAAAATCAAAAATGAAATTAAAACGGAGGCAGAAGCAATGAATATCGGTAATAATATATCCGCATTAAGAAAGAAAAAGGGAATAACGCAGGAGGAGCTTGCAAATGAATTGGGAGTATCTGCTCAGGCTGTTTCAAAATGGGAAAATAACAGTTCTTGCCCCGATGTTTCTCTACTTACCGAAATCGCCGATTATTTCGGTGTCAGTGTTGATTCTCTTCTTCGTGAGAATGAGGAAGATATTGTCAATTCATCAGAAAATAAAGACGCAAATGCAAAATCGAGTGATGACAAAAAGAATATTATGATTAAGGTTACACAGCAAAACGGAAAAGAAAATATTATTAAAGTTCCTTTTAAGTTTGTAAAGCTCGGCCTTAATATCGGCAATATGTTTGGTCTTAGCAAGGATATTTCTGACAAAATTGCGACATTGGCAGAAAATGATATGACTGATATTGTTAATATTGATACGGAAAACGGCGAGCATATAGCAATTACTCTTGATTAATTTTTTTCAGTTCGTAAAAATTATGACGCAATGATTATTTATCATTATTTTCAATATTACTTGCAAATGCTCTTTTTATAATATATAATAAACTGTAAGTAATTTTTACGGAGGAAAATATGGAAAAAATACTTGTTCTTGATTTCGGCGGGCAGTATAATCAGCTTATCGCAAGACGTGTGCGTGACCACCACGTTTATGCGGAAATTTTGCCTTATACAACCGACCTTGAAACTATTAAGAAAAATGATTATAAAGGTATTATTTTTACGGGCGGGCCTAACTCGGTTTACGATATGGCATCTCCGCACTATACTAAAGATATACTTGATATCGGTGTGCCTATTTTAGGTATTTGCTACGGCTGTCAGCTTATCGCTTGGATGGGTGACGGCGAGGTTAAAACAGCTCCTCAAAGTGAATACGGCAAGATTGAATTTACTAAAAAAGAGTCAAAGCTTTTTAAAGACGTTGATGAAAAATCAGTAGTTTGGATGAGCCATACGGACTATATTTCAACTGTTCCTGATGGCTTTGAGATTATCGGCACAACAGATGCCTGCCCTTGCGCAGCTATGCAAAATGTTGAGAAAAATATTTATGCCGTTCAATTCCATCCTGAGGTTACTCATTCTGTTTTTGGCTCGCAGATGCTTTATAATTTCCTTTATGAAGTTTGCGGCTGTAAGGGCGATTGGGTAATGGATAATTTTATTGAAAATACCGTTGCTAAGCTTAGAGAACAGATTGGCGATAAAAAGGTAATCCTCGGTCTTTCAGGCGGCGTTGATTCTTCCGTTGCAGCAGGTCTTTTGTCACGTGCTGTCGGCAAACAGCTTACATGCGTTTTTGTCGATCAGGGCTTAATGCGTAAAAACGAAGGTGATTTTGTTGAAAAAACATTCACAAGCCTTTTTGATATGAATTTTGTAAGAGTAAACTGCGGCGATGTTTTCCTTGAAAAGCTTAAAGGTGTAGTTGACCCTGAGCAGAAGAGAAAAATTATCGGCACTGAATTTTTTAATGTTTTTTGGAACGAAATCAGGAAACAGGACGAACTCGGTTATTTTGCACAGGGCACTATTTATCCCGATTGTATCGAATCAGGTAAAGGCGATGCTGATGTTATCAAAACTCATCATAATAGGGTAAATACACCTGATGACGTTGAATTTCTCGGTATTATCGAGCCTCTTGCAGATTTATTTAAGGATGAGGTTCGTGCAGTAGGCGAAAAGCTCGGCATTCCTAAGGAACTTGTATGGAGACAGCCGTTCCCCGGTCCGGGCCTCGGTGTAAGAATTATCGGAGAAATTACTGCCGATAAGATTAAAGTGCTTCAAGATGCCGATTGGGTTCTTAGAGATGAAATGGCAAAGAACGGATATGAGAAAAATCTTGCTCAGTTCTTCTGCGTTCTTCCTTGCGTTAAAACCGTCGGCGTTATGGGCGACCACAGAACTTATGATCACCTCGTTGCAATCCGTGCTGTAACGACCGATGATTTTATGACCGCCGATTGGGCAAAAATCCCTTACGATATCCTTGCTAAGGTTTCAAATCGTATTACAAACGAGGTTGAACATATAAATCGTGTGGTTTATGATATCACCTCCAAACCTCCCGGCACAGTCGAGTGGGAATAATAAACAGAAGTCATGAAAGTGGCTTAAACACTGGGATTTGAGTGTTTGATAACTTCAAATGATACTGTTTTGATACTGTTTCACTAATTTAATACAAAGGGAAAACCCCTAATGTATGACTCAATTCATACATTAGGGGTTATTTTTATTCACCGTTTTTCTTTTTGTCCCATAATTCCATAAGTTTTTTATGGTTTTCTCTTGCGGCACTCATAGGGTAATTATAACGCCACTCATCATATTCCTCTTGCGTTATTTCTCCGTTTTTGAGCTGCTCATGTTTTTTGCTCCATTCCATAAACCCGTCGGATTCGTGAGATGTGGGGTTTTTCGGCATTAAATAAGGCAAACCTATTTCATCGGTGCAAATATGTAAATCGTACTCATCTTCAAGTGCGAAAAGAAGCTGAAATAACGCTTCGTAATTATTTATATCGGGAACTTCTAAAGCTGACGGCTGTACACCGACAATAGCGGCTAACCGTTCAACATATTTACCCTTTGGTCGTCTTGTTCCGCTTTCATATTGAGCAATGCGAACATCTGCTCCGAGTTTGTCAAAGCCTGCGGCTAAGCCTAATTGTTTTTGCGTGAGATTTTTTCTTTTTCTAAACCTCTTTAATCTATCGCCAACTGTCATATCTTACTCCTAAACATTTTTGTATAATTTGATTATAACCGATAAATTTAGAATTTGCAATATCTTAAACAAAAAAGTTTAATGAAATTGTGTCATAAGTATTGACATAAACAAAAATGTTTAGTATTATACAAATGAACACTAAACAATATTGTTTAGTAACCGAAGGGAGGTGAAATAATGAACAAACTTTTTATGAAAGCCGAGGAAATTCAAGAAGAATTAGGAATTTCAAAAACATATGCTTATAAAATTATAAAAGAATTGAACGAAGAACTTGAAAAAATGGGTTATAAAACTCTTGCAGGTCGTGTCAGCCGTAAATTCTTTAATGAAAAGTTTTATGGCATAAATGAAAATGCAGAAGAGAAAGGAGCGTAAATTATGCCTGTTTACAAAAATCAAGATAATGGCACGTGGTATGTTTCTGTTTACTATAAAGATTGGGAAAACAATCAATCTCGAAAGGTTAAGCGTGGCTTTAAAACTAAGCGTGACGCACAAGAGTGGGAAAGAGAATTCCTCTCAAAGCAAGCAGGCAACCTTAGTATGAATTTTGAAACCTTTGTTGGCATATACAAGGCAGATATGAAGGATAGAATTAAGGAACATACCTGGATAGGAAAGAATGCTATTATTGACAAAAAGATTTTACCTTATTTTAAGAATAAGAAGATTAACGAAATAAAACCCTCCGATATACGAGCGTGGCAAAATGAAATGATGGCTTATCGTTCTCCGAGTGACAAAGCCTATTCACCGACTTATCTTAAATCAATTCATAATCAACTCAGTGCAATTTTTAATCATGCAGTAAGATATTATGATTTAAGAAACAATCCGGCGGCAAAGGCAGGAAATATAGGCAAAAAAGAAAGTGACAGAGAAATGCTCTTTTGGACAAAAGAAGAATATCTTAAATTTGCAGATGTGATGATGGATAAACCTGTGTCGTTTTATGCATTTGAAATGCTGTATTGGTGTGGCTTACGCCTCGGCGAGATGCTTGCATTAACTCCTGCTGATTTTGACTTTCAAAAGGAAACCGTACGCATAAATAAATCTTATCAAAGATTTGATTGTAGGGATGTTATTACAGACCCAAAGACACCGAAAAGTAAGCGAACAGTAAAAATGCCCACATTTCTTGCCGAAGAAATGCAGGACTATATTCATAGTATTTATGGTATTGAAGACGACGACAGAATATTTCAAATTACAAAAAGCTATATGCACCATGAAATGGAAAGAGGTTGTAAATTAGCAAATGTAAAAAGAATTCGTATCCACGATTTAAGGCATTCTCACGTTTCACTTTTGATAGATATGGGCTTTAATGCAGTCGATATTGCAAATCGTGTAGGTCACGAAAGTATAGATATTACTTTTAGATATGCCCATATGTTTCCTAATAAGCAAAGCGAAATTGCAAATAAACTGAATATTGAAAGGGGTGTTGATAATGTCGACGAAAAATCTTGACTCAAAAGGGAGATTGCGCAACAAAATCGTATCGTTTCGTATGTCGCCCCAAGAGGCAAAGCTTCTTGACGATTATGTTTCTGTTTCGGGACTTAATAAGCAAGATTATATTATCGGCAGGGTGCTGAAAACGGAGATAACAGTTAATCCCAGTCCGAGAGTTTATAAAGGTTTGAGGGACAAGTTAAATAATGTTTACAGCGAACTTTGCAGAATAGAAAAAGACTCCGAAATCGGCGAAGAAACACTTTGTCTTATTTGTTATATGTCTGCCATTTTAAGAGAAATGGGAGGGTAATTATAATGAACGAGCAAATAAAAAAGACTGCTTTTGAAACATCTGCCGGTACAGATGAAAAGCAGTCACTAATAAATAGCAACAATATTATAACCGATGAAGATGATTTTTGCAATAGTGATGATTTGTTTGCAGAATTCAGAGAGGAGAGCAATCCGAATTTTATAAGAACTTTTACTTTAGGTGAGCTTTTTGATAAATCATATGATATTAAGCAGCCGATAATTAAAGATTTGCTTTATCCTGGAATGTACTTATTTGTCGGTGCACCTAAAATCGGTAAATCGTTTGCAATGTTGCAAATAGCACATCATGTCAGCAACGGTTTGGATTTGTGGGATAAAAAGGTCAATCAGGGAAAGGTAGTTTATCTTGCTCTTGAAGACAGAGAGGCTCGAATAGTATCTCGTTATTATAATATGTTTGGCGTTCCACCAAATCCGGATAATATAATAATTTCAACATTCTCAAACAAGGCGGGTCACGGTCTTGAAGGTCAACTTGAATATATTTTGGCAAGAAATAAAGGCGTATCGTTAATTATAATTGACACTTTACAGATGATTAGGGAAAGCTCAAACGACAAAATGAATTATTCAAGTGATTATGGAATTATTGAAATTCTTAAAAGATTTGCTGATCGATTCAAGGTGTGTTTGCTTGTTGTTCATCACACAAGAAAGCAAGATTCCGATGATGTGTTTGATACAATTTCAGGTACAAACGGATTACTTGGTGCTGCTGACGGAGCATTTGTTATGCAAAAGGAAAAACGAGGCAAAAATAAAGCTACTATTTCCGTTACTGGCAGGGATTTGCCCGAACAATGTATTCAAATTGAACGCTCGGCAAATTGCACTTGGGATTTTGTAAAATCCGATGTTGATTTATTTGATAAGCCGAAAGATAAAATACTCGATAAAATTGTGCCTTTTGTTTCTGCCTGTAAGGTTTGGCAAGGTACGGCAACTCAATTGATAGAAGAAACAAAATTGGATATTACTCCAAATGTATTGAGTCGTAGTTTGAATGCACTTCATTCTGTGTTATTAAACGACTATAACATTGAATACAAGTTTGAACGAAAGCATTCAGGTAAAATAATATCATTGTCGATAATAGAATAGGTGCGTCGATGTGTCGATATTTTAACCGCTGTGTAATTATCGACGCAATCGACACGCTTTTCTTAAAACACCGTAGGTCGCAAGGGCACTTATGATGCGTAAGTGTCAAAAGTGCTTTTGCGTTACTCTTGGCAAGAGTAACAGAAAAATAAGGTTTGTAAATTATAAGAAAGGGCGTGACGATTATATATTTAGCAAGCATAAGTATTGAACTTGGTAAAGGTGCACTAAAGCATAACAGCAGGATATTTAATACCCCGAATACAAATCCCGAAAGGTCGCACCTGAACAAAGAGTATATAAATAACGATATAAAAAATGTTTATCATGAATTGTTTGACGAAGCTGTTGAGCGTTATAACTCTAAACAAACTCGTAGTGACAGAAAAGTAAAAAACTATTATGAAAAAATTTGCAACGGTAAACAGGAAAAACCATTTCATGAAATAGTAGTTCAAATCGGCAATAAAAACGATTTTGGAATCGATAAGAAAACAGCCGAATTTGCAGAAAAGGCACTTGATAATTATGTTAGCACTTTTCAAAAACGCAATCCGTATTTGCGTGTGTTCTCCGCCCATATGCACTTGGACGAGGCAACGCCGCATTTGCACATTGATTTTGTTCCATTTACAACCGGAAGCAAGCGTGGACTTGATACAAGAGTGTCGTTAAAACAGGCTCTCGCAAATCAAGGCTTTGTCGGCAACGGCAGAGAAGAAACAGAATGGGCATTATGGGTGAATTCCGAAAAAGAATCATTGGCTGAATCTATGTTTAAATTTAATATTGAATGGGAAAATCAGCATACAAGCAGAGAGCATTTATCGGTTCTTGATTATAAAAAGAAAGAACGGCAAACAGAAGTTATACAGCTTGAAGAAAAGGTCGATATGCTTAAAAATGAAATTGAATGTTATCAAAATTGCAGTAATGAATTGCAGGAAATTGATGAAAGTGGTTTTGATGACAAATTCGTTTTACCCGAACCCAAACCGCTTATGTCGGCAAATGCGTATAAGAAATTGATTGAACCGATGTTCAATAAGCTAAAGCAAATGGTAAAAGCGTTGATTGTAAGATGCTTCAAAGCAGAGGCACGAGCTTATAATGCAAACAGAATTGTCGGCAGGCTTCAAAATGATGTCGAAATTTATAAAAAAGATGCAAAATCATTCAGCAAGATGGCTCACAGAGCAGATAAAAAGGTTGCTCAATACAGCAAGCTTCGCAGAATAATTGGGCTGAAAAATGTTGATGAAATTCTAAAAAAATCTCAACCGAGAAATAAAGAAATGTATAGGTGATTTTATGAAAAAATATATAACAGACAAAATTACAGGCATTAGCTATACACTTGTAGGTAATGTGTATATTCCAAATCTTGTATCAACCGATACAAATTATGAAATCGGCTGTTGGGGCAGAAAACATAAGGAATATATTAAACAATATAAACCGGCGTTTTATACAACCCTGCTTACTCAATGTATACTAAATTCATACTTGCATGATGTTGATGTCAGAGCAACAGAAATGTATGATACCCTAGTTAAGCAATTAGCAAAACAAGAAGGTATAACCGAACATCTCAAAGCAAACGATATGATGTCGTGGGTACAGAAAATGAATAATATCCGTAATAGAGCAACAGAAATTGTGAATGTAGAGGTGATTTATACCGTATAAACACAGCGACGGCAGGGAGAAATCCCTGCCACCACTGCAATATTGCCCTTGTAATTGTTCGCATTTCGGTATATAATATAACTAATTAAGTCTTGGAGGAATATTATGAATTTTTTAAGTGTAGCGCAAACAGCTGAAAAATGGGAAATGACCCCAAGACGAGTTCAAGTTTTATGCAACGAAGGTAGGATAGATGGTGCACAAAAAGTTGGTAATATATGGACGATACCTGAAAATGCTCAAAAACCTGAAGATGCTAGAAAAAAGATAACAACAAAGACTAAACGAGTAAACGAAAATATTTCTATTGAACGAGTTTGGGCGATGCCTAATAAAAATACATTTGATATTAAGCCTATTAACCAGTTGATAAAAGAAGAATTGACGGATGGCTTATGGATTGATCCTTTTGCTAATAAAAATAAATATGCGACAATTACTAATGATTTGAGTTTAGAATTTGATACAGATTATCACTTGGACGCTTTTGAATTTATGAAAATGTTTGATACTGGTTCAGTTGACGGAGTTTTATATGATCCACCGTACTCTCCTAGGCAAGTTAGTGAGTGCTATAACAATGTTGGTTATAATGTTACTTGGGATACTACAAAAGCGTCTTTTTGGGGAAATCACAAAAGAGAGATTTCAAGAATTGTAAAAATCGGAGGTAAAGTTATAACTTTTGGTTGGAATAGCGGTGGTATTGGCTATAAATATGGATTCGAAATAGAAAGGATTTTGTTAGTTCCTCACGGTGGTTGGCATAATGATACCATATGTACTGTTGAAATTAAAACTCATGATGGAGAAATAACGGGACAAGGAGCCCAAAACAATAGAAAAACAAGTGATAAGGATACGAATTTAATGCTAACACAAATAGATAAAAAACTAATTACCTCCCTTCAAGCGTTGCCCGTTGATTACTGGGATTTCAAAGATAGTGATGTGAGAGAATATACTCACGGGATACATAACTATCCAGCTATGATGGTTTGTCCTATTAGTAGAAATATCATAAAATTAGTAAAAAAGCAGAGAAATGTTGATACCATTTTTGATCCATTTACTGGTTCTGGTACAGTACTTGTTGAGGCAATGTTAGCTGGAATAAATACAGTTTATGGCAATGACATAAATCCTTTGGCATTGTTTCTCAGCAAGGTTAAAACAACAAAACTGGATATTACACTGCTTCAGCAAGAAGTTCAAAGTCTTTTATTGAGAATTAATGATGTTTATAGCCAACATTGCCTACAAATAGACAATGCTGATGTTGTAATGAAGAATAAATATTCTCTTGATTTAACAAGTAAAGATGAATGGGGGTCTAACGCACCTTATTACCTTGAGCAATATAAAAAAGATAATTATTTGAATTTAGATATTCCGAATTTTAAAAATATCGGATATTGGTTTAAACCAAGAGTAATTCTCCTTATGGCATTGATCAAGTCAGAAATAAACAAAATTGAAAATAAAGATATTCGTAATTTTGTTTTTGTAGCATTTAGTGAGACTATAAGATTCGTTTCAAATAGACGAAACGGTGAATTCAAAATGTTCAGAATGCCTGCAAAGAAAGTAGAAACTTTTGAGCCAGATGTTATTTCTGAGTTTTCAACTATTCTTAATAGAAATGTTGTTAAAATGAATGATTTTGTAGAGACTTGCAGTGAAAGAAATTGCAAATCGAAAGTTTTAATATATAAAAACAATGCTACTTCTCTTGAAAATGTACCGGATAATTCAATTGACTTAGTTGTTACATCACCGCCATATGGTGACAGCAGAACAACTGTTGCATACGGAGAATATAGCAGACTCTCCCTCCAATGGTTAGATTTATTTGAACTTACAGACAAAGAAATTATGAGCATTGATAAATCCCTGATGGGAGGTAGTAAATTTAGGAATGGATTTGAATATACAATTCCTAGCAAAACTCTCAAAAAATCTCTTGAAAAAATCAAGGATATTGATTTAGAACGAGCTGGAGATGTCTATAGCTTTTATTTTGATTTAACTAATTCAATTGCTAAGATTGCTGCAAAAACAAAAAAAGATGGATATCAATTTTGGGTTGTAGGTAACCGAACGGTAAAAGGTGAAATATTATTGACTGATGTGATTATAACAGAAATCGCAGAGTATTATGGACTTCAACACATTTATACAATTGATAGGAATATTATAAATAAGGTTATGCCTGCACAAAATTCCCCTACAAATGAAAGTGGTAAAAAATCTTCTACAATGACCAATGAACATATTGTAATCTTAAGAAAATAATAAATTTAATGCTCCAGACTTTTGACGACTGGAGCAATTAAATAAAATGGCCTTATTCCGCTAATTATATGAAACTTCTATACAATTTTGTTAATGTTTTTAAATAATAAATACTGATCTGTTTCACGAATACGGAAACCTGTACCGTGATCGTGTGTTCGACCATCAGGATATTGACCAATTCGTAAATCAATAAAGATTTTTCCTTGTTCTAACAAATTGATAAAAGCATCATAATTAAACCCGCTTACCTCATAAGCATCAACAAAATAGAACTCCTCGTTTTCTCCTGAACCACGACTTTCAGCTTTTGCGTAAACAAATTTATTTTTATATTTCTTTTCGAAAGCCTTTCTTAATGCAGCTTTGTCCCAAAATACATTTTCTACTTCGGTTTCAGAAGCAATAGAAATTTTGTTCTCATCACAAATAATTTTTAAGCTATGACCTGTGTTGGCAATAGGAACAAATTTTGCTGCGGTTAATGTTGAGTGCAATACTTTTTCATCATTGTCATATGCTGAACTTGAATAGCCATATTTATTGCGCAGATATGTATTTGAGCGGGCAGGTTGAGGTGTTCTTGTAAACATCGTAAGCATACTCTGTGAGTTTATTCTACAAGATTTTAGTTCATAGTCACCAAAATCAGGTTCGTCACGGTTGTTTTCTGGAATTCCCAGCAAATCCTCCAAAGTTTTTCCTATACCAGTTGGACCGGATCGATGAGTTTTAATCCATCCTTGCTCCTTGATTTTTGTGAATTCAGTTATAAATTCATTAAGATTATTAATCATTATAATTTCTCGCTTTCTATAAATAGTTTATATGTTTCAATTTCAAGAGCATCTGCAATTCGTTGTATATTTTCAAGCGAAATGCTGCGGCGGTAACACTCGATGGCACTTATATAGGTGCGATGCATACCGCATTTATCGGCGAATGCTTCTTGAGATATTCCCATAGCTGTACGATATTTTTTTAGGTTGTCACCAAATACTTTTATAATATCCATAGTTGCAATCCTCCATAATTTATAGTATAATCAAGTTGAACACAAAAAGTCTACATACAATAAGTATCTAAAAAGAGGTCTGATTTATGATAAAATCTATTATAATGAAAAATTGTGCAACATATCCTGCTGATGAAGCTGTTATAAAAAATTGTCAAAAGGTAAATTTCTTTTATGGACCTAATGGTAGTGGCAAATCAACAATCAGTAATTTTTTACATAATCAAACTGCTCCTCAGTATGCATCTTGCAAGATAAATTGGGAAAATGATACGCCTACAGATATTGTTGTTTATAATCGAGATTTTCGAGCTCGTCATTTCAAAGAAAATATCGCCGGTGTGTTTACTTTAGGTGAGGCAACAATCGAGGAAATCGAAGCTCTTGATAAAATGAAAAAAGAGCGAGATATAAAGAAAGAGGACTATGTTAGAAGAACAAATAGCTTAAACAAGAAAAAAGATGAAGAGCAATCTCATAAAGATAAATTTAAGGATACTGTTTGGAATGTCATTCTTAAACAAAATGAGATTTATTTTCAAGAAGTATTTAGTGGATTAAGAGGCAACAAAGAAAAGTTTCGAGACGAAGTTATCAAGAGATATAAAAAATCCCATTTTTCAAATGAAACAAGAGAGTCCTTAAAAAAGCGTTATGATATCCTATTTTTAAACAAACCAGAAAAATGTAATACTATTGATATATCTGTTTCGCATTTAATATCTGAACTTGAGACTATAGAGAAAGATTTAATCTGGGAAAAAGTAATTGTTGGAAATAAGGATGTCCCTATTTCTAGGCTTATTGACTTTCTTGACAATGCAGATTGGGTTAATAAAGGGCGCACGTATATTAGCGAAGACGGTGTATGTCCTTTTTGTCAACAAAAAACCATTACAGCAGATTTTGAAGTACAATTAAATGATTTTTTTAGTGGAGAATACGAAAAAAATATAGAACATATAAAAAATATAATTGAAAAGTATAAATCTATTTCTGACTTATTGATTTTTCAATTATCAAGTGTTGTATCAAACGATATTGCAACAAGTATAGGAAATTTAGATACTCAGAAATATAAAACATTATTAGATGCATTAAAATCGCTGTTTTTAAGTACAATAACGGTGATGTCAGCTAAAGAAAAAGAAGTTGGTAAAAAAATAGACATACCCGATAGCAGATCAAAAGTTAATGATTTAATCGATATGATATCAGCCGCTAATAGTAATATTATCAAACACAACACAATGGTTGATAACTATAATAATGAGAAAACAACTTTGATTGATGATGTTTGGGAATATTTAATGGATGAACAAGAAGCGTTGATAAGTGGATATATTAATGATTTGTCAAGCTTTGAAAAAGCAAAATCCGGAATACAAAAAGGCATCACCCAGTGTAAGGAACTGTTAGATGATATAGAAAATAAAATATTCGTAGCCGGAAAAAGCATTACAAGTGTTCAACCTACGGTAGACGAAATTAACCGTTCTTTGAAAGCCTATGGGTTTACCAATTTTCAAATTGTTCCATCGCCAACAAAAGAGAACTCATATCAAATTCAACGAATGGATGGAACGCTCGCTACAAATACTTTGAGCGAAGGCGAAGAAACTTTTATCTCGTTTCTATATTTTTTACAGTTTGCCAAAGGATCAATGGACGCTTCTAAAGTATCCTCAAAAAAGGTGTTAGTTTTGGATGACCCAATTTGTAGCCTTGATAGTACTGTACTATACATAGTAAGCTCAATGGTGAAATCACTGATTAAAGATATCCGTGATGGAAATTCAGATGTTGAGCAAATTTTTATACTTACTCATAATGTATTTTTTCATAAGGAAGCTTCGTTTGTGGATGGGAGAACAAAAGCATTAAATGATGTGTATTATTGGATTATTAGCAAGGATAATAACATTTCAACAATAAGGGCATTTGAAAAAAACAACCCCATAAAAACATCGTATGAACTTCTGTGGCAAGAATTGAAAACAAATACAAATGCTTCGTTAGTTACAACTCAAAATATTATGAGAAGAATCATTGAAAACTATTTCAATATATTAGGTAAAAATGTTGATGAAACGATAGTAAACTCCTTTGATACTACAGAAGACCAGATGATATGCCGTTCGTTGATTAGCTGGATTAACGATGGTTCTCATTCCATTCCAGACGATTTGTATATTGATAGTTATACGGATTCTGTAGAACGCTATAAACAGGTGTTTAAGGAGATATTTATTAAAATGGACCATAAAGCACATTATGATATGATGATGGCTTAAAACTTGATAGCATCCAAGTGACAGCTATTAATAGTAAAAGCAGTAACACCTTATAGAATTGAGATAATCTGTACCAAATTAAAACATATTAAATCAAAATTATAAATATGGGACAGTTAAAGTCTAAAAACAACTCTGTTATTTCAATCAATATCATATTTATAAGTTCTTTAGCTTTTTGTGAAATTAAACAGCAATGCAATAAGCATAAAAGATTAAGAGCTATCAGACATCAAGTCTGATAGCTCTTTTTATATTTAATATATAATTAAATTAGAAATCGCCAATTGAAAAAATAATCTTTCTAGCTTTAAATTGCTATTTCAATAATAAATTCCAACTAAAAAACTTATTAAGTAACAAATAATATTTATATCAAATTTATCTAAAACATTTATATAAAACTTAATAATCAATTATTTGTTTGTTTTTTTGGAAGTGTTACAAGCATTACTGTTCCATTTTTGTCGCTTTTTTCAGCTTTTACCGTACCGTTGTGCAAAAGTACAATTTCCCATACAAGTGATAGTCCAAGACCTACACCGCCGTATGCTCTGCTACGAGATTTATCAACACGGAAAAATGGTTGAAAGATACTTTCTCTGTACTGCTCGGGTATGCCATAACCGTTATCTTTAACTCGTATATAAAGCTGATTATTCTTTTCGTCAACAGTTATAATTACAGAAGCATTTTCTCTGTTGTAGCGTATTGCGTTTTCGGTTAAATTAAATAATAAACGATAAATTAAGGTGTCACTGCCTATCATCATACCATTGCCGTTGTATTCAAGGCGAATATTCTTTTTTTCTGCAAGGGGAGCAAGGTCGGTAAATATTTCTTCAATCATAGGGGCAATTTCTATTGTATCTTTGCACTCAACTGTACGAAGCTCACTCATTTCAAGCAGAGTTTTTGTCATTTGTGACATTCTTTCGTTTTGCTCTTGTAGCAGTGCAAGAAATTCTGCTGTATCGTTGCTCATATTTGGGTGCTCAACAGAAAAAAGTTCAATTTGTGCTTGAGTTAAGGCAAGTGGTGTTCTTAACTCGTGCGCTGCATTTCCTGTGAATTGCCGTTGAGCAGTAAAACCGTTGTCGAGTCGGTCAAGCATATTGTTAAATGATTGACAAAACTGTTTAAATTCCGGCAAAACATCATCGCTTAATTTCATATCTGCCAAATTGTTGGGCTGTACGTTCTCTACTTGAGAGGCAAAACTTTTTAGCGACTTTAAAGCACGACCACTGACAAAATATGCAAGTATACCACCGAGTACGCTTACGGCAATTGTTATGTACCAATTAGTAGTATTGAATGAAGCTTGTGCACCACTGACAATAATGGTAAGCTCACGGTCAAGATTTTTATTTTCCGGATTAAATGAACTCGGTTTTCCTTTATCAATTTTACTATATGCTGATATTCCGTTGCCTATTGAATCCATATATCGTTTGCCTGAAAAACCGATTAAACAATTCATTAGCACACAAGTTATGCAAATTAAAACTGTGGTCATTAAGGTTATTCGCCATTGCAAAGAAAGTTTTTTCATTTTTTCTCCTCCATTACATAACCCTCGCCTATACGGTTGTGAATAGGGTCATAGCCTAATGCATTACGAAGCTTTTTTCTTAATGATGAAATGTGCACTCTTATTGAATTGCTGAAATTGTCAACACTGCTGTCCCATACGTGTTCAATCAACTCCTCTTGACTAACAGGTCTGCCTTGATTTAACATTAGATATTCAAGTATTCCTGTTTCCTTGCGGGTTAAAGATAATTCTTCATCATTTACATCTGCTTTGCGTGTTTTTGTGTTAAATGAAAGATCTGAACATTTTAAAACAATATCGTTTTGAGTGAACTTTCTAAGGGTAAGGTTTCGTATTCTTGCCGAAAGCTCATCTAAGTGAAATGGTTTTGTTAAATAATCATTTGCACCTTCATCTAATCCTAAAACCTTGTCTGCAACCTCACAACGGGCCGATAAAATTAAAACCTTTGTGTCAATGTCTGTTTGCCTCAGAGTTTTCAATACTGTCATTCCGTCAACATTAGGTAGGTTTAAATCAAGCACAACAAGGTCGAAACTTTCAACACTAAGCATATCTAATGCATTTTGACCGTCATAGCAATAATCAACACTGTAAGCAAGACGCTTAAGACTTCTTACGATTGTGTCACAAAGAGCAACCTCGTCTTCAACAACTAAAATATGCATAAATATCTCCTATCACTTGTATTGGTAAAATATCTTTATTATAGATTATAACACAAAAAAATAAAATCTTCGTTAAATTTTTTTCTTAACAAGGATTTTATATCGTTCGTGATATAATAAGGCGAAAAATGAAGGGAGTGGTTAAATTGTTCAAAGTAAAAAAAGCAATATCTCAAATCGGTTTCCTTGTTGCCGGAGTGGTTATGCTGTGCTATGGAGCAATGCGTGGTGAGGCAGACACTGTGCTTAGCAAAGCAATAAGATTATGCTTGGAGTGTATTGGAATTGGATAAGAGAAAAAAGAATGTTTCAAAGCTTGTAAGCCGTTTTCGTACTTGTATTCAGGCAGGTGCAACGCTTTTGACAAATATTCATTTACCTAATTTTTTTAAAGGCGGAATATATCAGGGCAATGGCAAGGCTGTGTGCGTACCGGGGCTAAATTGCTACTCTTGTCCTGCTGCATCGGGTGCGTGTCCAATCGGCTCGTTTCAAGCTGTTGTAGGCTCATCAAAATTTAAGTTTTCCTATTATGTAACAGGATTTTTAATTTTGCTTGGCGTGTTGCTTGGTCGATTTATTTGTGGCTTTTTGTGTCCGTTTGGTTGGCTTCAAGATTTGCTTAATAAAATACCGTGTAAAAAGCTTTCAACAAAAAAACTAAAGCCTTTAACATATTTAAAATATATCATCTTGCTGTTGACGGTTGTATTGCTACCTATACTTGTGGTTAATGATGTTGGAATGGGCGACCCGTTCTTTTGTAAATATATATGCCCACAGGGTGTGCTTGAGGGTGCAATTCCATTGTCTGCTATTGATGAGGGTATACGCTCGGCTTTAGGAAATAAATTTATTCAAAAGCTTATTATTTTGATTATTGTAGTTGTACTGAGTGTGGTTTTCTATCGTCCGTTTTGCAAGTGGATTTGTCCACTCGGTGCTTTTTATGCATTGATGAACAAGGTGTCGTTGCTTGGAATAAAGGTTGATGAGCATAAATGCGTGTCTTGCGGCAAATGTGCAAGAGCGTGTAAAATGGATGTTGATGTAATAAAAACACCAAACAGCACTGAGTGTATTCGTTGTGGTAAGTGTATAACTGCTTGTCCTACTGATGCACTAAGCTTTCACTACGGATTTGGTATGCCTGAAAAAAATCTTTGCAACACTGTAAAAGAAAATAATAAAACAGATATTAAAATAAATAACAAAAAAGATATAACACCGGAGGAATAAAAATTATGAAAAAATCAAAAATATTAACTATACTTATGGTTTTAGTGCTTATGTTTAGCCTTGTTGCTTGTTCAACAGCTAAAAATAACGACAAATCTCAGTCAAATAATACTGCTGATATTTCAGATTTAATGGAAAGTGAACCAAGCAATTTAGATGACGCAACTGCACTTTATAAAAAGCTTATGCAAAAAGAAAATGAAATTCTTTCAAGTAATTCACAGCTTTGGGAAAAAGTGTTTATGTCAGCAAATAAGGACACTTCTATGATTAAAGACGGAACAAATTATGGCGACTTTTTGCTCAATACTATTGAAAACGGCAAAGATAAGTTTACTGCAGATGAGTTGAAAATTCTTAAAGACGGTGCAAATCAAATTAAAAAAATTGAGGATAAACTCACAACTTTAGAACAAAAATATCCGGGCTGTGGCAGTAAGCCGAGCGAGGGTGAAAGTGTTGACGCTGAAAGTGCAGGTATGGTAAGTGACAATAACAAAACTACTAAATTTCCAAGCTTTAAGGGTAAGGACCTTGACGGAAATGATGTTAACAGTGATGACATCTTCTCATCTAACAATGTAACTGTTATTAATTTTTGGTTTACTACTTGCAATCCTTGTGTAGGTGAACTTGGCGATTTAGAAAAGCTTAATAAAGAACTTGCAGAAAAAGGTGGTACCGTTATAGGTATTAACTCATTTACTCTTGACGGTGACAAGACTGCTATATCTGACGCTAAGAATGTTTTGTCTAAAAAAGGTATTACCTACAAAAATATTTGGTTTGATTCAAAGAGTGAGGCCGGTAAATTTACTTCAGGTCTTTATTCATATCCAACAACATATGTAGTTGATAAAAACGGAAATATTGTAGGTCAACCAATTGTTGGTGCAATAACTTCATCATCACAAGAAAAGCAACTTAATAAACTTATTGATGAAGCAATTAAAAACAGTAAAAAATAAAGATTTTAAATATCTCTGTACTTTACCGGGCTCATATATCCCAGAGATTGTTTAATACGTTTGGTGTTATACCGGATGATATAATTATTAATTTCATCTATAAAATTATTGTAAAAGTAAAGAGCTATCAGACATCAAGTCCGATAGCTCTTTTGCTATTGTATGATTATAAAATATATGAGTGATGATTATATTGTTTACTTGTCAAGATTTTTGGGAAACGAATTGCAAATTTCCTCCAACTTTGGGCAGTCAATTGCAATTCCTGTAAAAGTATCGTCGTCAATTTTATATTCTAAGTAAAATCTGCCGTCGTATTCGGCTATTAAAATGCCGTCGTTATTGCAAATCGGCGAATTGTCAAAGGAGTAGTATAAATAGTACCAATTCCCTGTATTTTTCTTAAAAGTGTCGGTTGCAAAATTGTCAAGATGTTTATTTTTGACTTCTTTTAATTGAATGCAAAAATCTATTATCTCATTATCATCAACAAATTTTTTCTTGTAATTCCAACCTTCTTGGCATACCATAATTGACGTAACATTTTTATGGCTCATATCATTTATACTGTTGATTGGTAAGCTTGTATAAATTTTTCTGTCTCTAAAGGCTGAGCTGTATAAAAAATCGTTATTCTTATCATTTTTGAGCGTATAGTAGGTATGAGGTAATATAGTGTTATTTTTTTGGCTGATTTTTTCGTCCAAAATCAATTTATAATATTCGCCTGCAAGGGCTTCCATTTGATGATAAGTTTTGCCATTGTATTCTATAGCAGTGATTTCTCCGCTTTTTGTATGCTCTTTTACTTTATACCCGAGTGAGTAATTGTAGATTAAAACAGAAGAAATTACAATTACTGCAATGACAGTAAACGCTATGGGGATTAAAATAATGGGATTTATTTTCTTTTTCATAAATTTTCTCCGTTAATGTTTTTTATATTTTTACGAACAAGCTGTGCCGCATTGCTTGCTGTTTTTTCGTCAATATCAAGGCTTATATAATCTAAGGCAATTTTGCTGTTTGGTGCTGCTTCTTTTAAAGAATTATAAACAGTAGTTGACCATAAATGATTGCTGTATGCCAATGTTCCGTCAAAATCCCAAAATATAATTGCCATTGTTTTATCCTGTCTAAAATAGTTTTTGTTGTTTAATCCTATTAGCAAATTTATTGTAACAAGATTTTTAATAAAATACAATATATTTTCAAAAATGGCAGGGTATGCTTCGTTTCACAATTAACATAAAAAATGTCGAAAATGGGTGAAAACGGGAAGAAAACATTGAAAAGAATAATAATCAGTCGTAAAAACGTGAAAAAAAATCACAAAAAGTGGAGAAAAACTATTGAAATTGGATTTGTTTTGTGATAAAATGTGGAAGAAATAAAAAAAGGGAGTTTTTATTATGGAAAAGAAATTAAAAGTGCTCATTGCAGATAATTCAAATCAATTTGCCACACAGTGTCAAAAAGAGTTGGAAACGCAGGGCTACGAAGTTTCAACGATGGACAATGACGGTGCTAAGGTGTTTGATGCTATAGCAAAGCAGAAGTTCGACGTTATTTTGATGGATGTTTTTATGACTAATGAAGATGCGGTCGATGTGCTTGAGTACTATCAAACCCATACTGTTGAAAAGCCGATAATTGCTGTTTTGTCAACAATCAGTAGTGAAGAACTTGAAAAACAGACAATGTCTTTGGGAGCAGATTATTTCTTTATAAAACCGATTTCGCCTGCTCAGGTTGCGAAAAGAATTACTCGCTTAACTGCATGGAAAAATGAGCATAAGGCTGAAATTCAAAAGGGCAGAGCAATGTTTGAACAGGATATGGATGTTGTGATTTCAGATATTATGAGGCAAATCGGCGTGCCGGCACATATCAAAGGCTATCATTATTTGAGAACGGCTATAAAATATTGCCTTGACGACAGCGAAATGCTTTCATCCGTTACTAAAATTCTTTATCCAAGTGTTGCAAAGAAATATAAAACGACTTCCTCACGTGTTGAAAGAGCAATTCGCCATGCAATTGAGGTTGCTTGGGACAGAGGCGATGTTGATGTTTTGTCATCATACTTCGGTTATACAATTCAGTCGGAACGTGGCAAGCCGACAAATTCGGAATTTATAGCAATGATTACAGATAAAATCAATCTTTCAATGCGTAATTCAATGTAAAAAAATCGACTTGTGTATATTATGTGTCTGCTATTCGTTTACAAAATGTTCAAAAATATACAAACGATGACTTTTATAAAAGTTGCTATTTGTTCAAGTTGACAAAATTAGCGTAAAGCATTTGACAAATTAAAATTTTGGTATTACCATTGGTTTATAAATTAAACAGTCAAATGCAATGAACAGGAAATGACTTTGCGTACACCGTTTACAGAAAACTGTCGGTTGTGCAAGACAGCAACAAGGAACGTTTTGCCCTCACCTGCAAGCAGTTTCAGCGAAAGGAAACGAGTAACTGAAATCGGGTCTCACCGTTATATGAGTCGTTGTTAATATCTTTGATATTTGACGACGGTTGAGCGGTCGACTTTTTGTCGGCAAGCAAAGTGGTAACACGAAAGCGCAAGAAAATAAGAAGTTTATGCCTTCGCCTTTGCAAAAAATCGGAAACGGTTTTTGCTTGGCGGAGGTTTATTTTTTTGTTGGGCATCTTGACTGCTAATATAATAAAGAAAGAAGATGTATTTATGAACACGCTTGTAATTGTTTTAATTGCTGTTGTTGTTCTCGGTTTAGGCTATGTCTTGTACGGCAGACGTATTGCTAAAAAATGGGGTATTGACCCTAAAGCCGAAACTCCTGCCGTAAAGTATAATGACGGAAAGGACTATGTTCCGACTAACGGTTGGACGGTATTTTCACATCAGTTTTCGTCTATTGCCGGTGCCGGCCCTGTAACAGGTGCTATTCAGGCGGCTGTGTTCGGTTGGCTTCCTGTTTTGCTTTGGATTCTTATCGGCGGTGTATTCTTCGGTGCTGTGACAGATTTCGGTGCACTTTACGCATCAGTTAAAAATCAGGGTAAATCAATGGGTATGCTTATCGAAAAGTATATCGGTAAGCTTGGCAGAAAACTATTCCTGCTTTTCTGTTGGCTTTTCTCACTTTTGATTATCGCAGTATTTGCCGATATGGTTTCGGGCACATTCACTTCATTTGACGCTGTTACGGGTGCAAAGCTTCCGGCCGCTTCAACAAACGGCTCGGCAGGTATGGTATCGATTATGTTTATGCTTTTTGCAGTTGTTTTCGGTCTTATTCAAAAGAAGTTTAATTTCTCAGGCTGGAAAGAATTTGTATTAGGCGTTGTATTTATTGTAGTTTCGTTTGCAATAGGAATGAAAGTGCCTATCATTCTTGGCAAAGACGGCTGGAGCTATATTGTATTTGCATATATTTTTATTGCTGCAATTATGCCGATTTGGCTTATGAAACAGCCTCGTGACTATATGACAACTATTATGTTTGTTTGTATGATTGCAGGTGCTGCGTTAGGTCTTATCATCGGTCATCCGACAATGAATTTACCTGTATTTACAGGCTTTAAAAATGAGCAACTCGGCACAATGTTTCCTATTTTGTTTGTAACAGTTGCCTGCGGTGCCGTATCAGGATTTCATTCACTTGTTTCATCCGGTACTTCATCTAAAACGATTGCTAATGAAAAGGATATGCTTAAGGTCGGCTACGGCGCAATGATTCTTGAAAGTGTGCTTGCTGTTCTTGCACTTTGCGTTGCAGGCGCTGCCGCTAAAAATGGTATTCCTGCCGAGGGTACTCCTTTCCAAATCTTTTCAAGAGGTGTTGCAGGTTTCTTTGAAAAGATGGGACTTTCGGTTCATTTCTCAACAGTATTTATGACAATGTGTGTTTCTGCTCTTGCACTTACAACTCTTGATGCGGTTGCACGTATAGGCAGAATGAGTTTCCAGGAATTGTTCAGCGTTGACGATATGAAAAACGCAAAGCCTTGGAGAAAACTTTTGTGCAACACATATTTTTCAACAATCTTTACTCTTGCTTGCGGCTTTGTTCTTACAAAGATTGGTTATCAAACAATTTGGCCGCTTTTCGGTTCGGCTAACCAGCTTTTGAGTGCACTTGTTCTTATCACTCTTTGCGTATTCCTTAAGGTAACAGGCAGAAGCAATAAAATGCTTTTCCCGCCTATGATTATTATGCTTTGCGTAACATTTACCGCTCTTATTCAGCGTGTAGTAGGCCTTGTTAAATCACTTGTTGCAGGTCAGGAAATTTTTGCAAGCGTAATTCAGCTTGTGGTTGCAGTATTGCTTATAACACTTGCTCTTATTATTGCCGTTAATTCGTTTAAGAGTTATGTAAGAAGCAAAAAGGGCAGTGAGGTTGAAGAAACTGAAAAAACTATCGTTAATGAATAAATTTTAATATTTTAATAAAAATTAAGGATTAGATATTCGTATTGTTTTACGAATGTCTAATCCTTTTTTTGATGCTTAAGAGCTAAAGCTGTTTTTTACGTCTTATTATATTTCGTACCACTTGATTTCGTTTGAATTTAAATGAAGGTCAAATGATGAGCCATCGCCGATATAAACTGTTGTATCCTGCGGCTCGTAAGTGTTGTTTACTACGCAATATTTACCGTTTTTAACATAAGCGTGAACCTCAACATTGTAGTTTGTTGAATACCACTTGTGAAGCTCGTTTTCAGAATTTGCGCTCCAAAGAACCGCCCTGTAAAGTACACGGCTGTTTTCAAAGCTGTAAGGAAGGCCGCTAATGTAAACGCCTCTGCCTTTGCCGAATTGCTTAACTGCCATTTGAACCTCTTCTGCGTGACGAACTGCAAACGGAAGCTCTGTGGCATTTTGAACAAGAACTGTTGTTCCTTCAAGTGCAACAATATTTTTCTTGCCCTCGCCGAAATCGACGTTGCCGCCGTTTGTATCCTCAAGAATAAAGTGGTTGCGGTGTTCCTCAGTGTTGTAGCGACGGGTGTTGAGAGTAAGTCCGTTTTCTCTTTCAACGCCCAAAATATCGTCAAGCTGGAAGAACTTGCCCTGCCATTGATGAGCAGCCGGCTCGCCGACACCGATAAAGCCGCCGCCGTTATAAACAAATTTCTTGACTGCGGTGATGATTTCCTCGTCCGCCCAATATTCTCCTCCGCCTTGCGCTGTATCTGCATCGCCGACATTGATGATAACGTCGAAATTATCAAGCAAATTTTTGTCTTTTTTAATATCGTCAAAGCTGATGAATGAAACGTCAAACGGAGCACCGCTCAATGCCTCAATGACACCAAAGTATGAATAGTTTTGCCTGTAATAAAGACCGTGGTGCACCATATGGTTAGACCAAGCACGCATTTTGCCCCAGCAGTTGAGGACTGCAACTTTCTTTACACAATAAGGAGTAACGCCCTGAATGTTGTCATAAAGAGTTCTGAATTCATCACAAACAGATTTGATGTATTCAACAAAATCGGGGAACTGAAGCGCAAGTTTAAGATATCCGCCGTATCCGATACGCTGAATAGGGCTTCTTAAAATAGCACGTCTTGCAGTTACCCAATTGACCTTTGCCTCCTTGATAGGGTCGCCGCCTTCGCAGAAAACGTCAGGGAAGAAGTAAGGTAAAAATCTGCCTTCCGTGTATTTAACATTTTTAATATCGCTGAAAAGACGAAGCGTTGCGCCGTTGCCGACACTGCCTACAACAGCGTCAAGTCCGATTGAGGCAAACTCGTCCATAAACGGCTCCATTCCAATCCAATGGTCGCCCATAAACATCATAGCTTCCTTGCCGTATTCGTGAACAATGTCAACCATTTCCTTGGCAAGTGCGGCAACTTCTCTTCTTTGGAAAGCCTGAAAATCTTTAAATTCCTTTGACGGAATTCTGTATGTATTGTTCATATATCCTTGGTCAATGATAAACTCGGGGCGGAATTTGTAGCCGACCTCTTTCTCAAACTGCTCAAGAATATATGGGCTTACCGATGCACTGTAGCCAAACCAATCAACAAACTTCTCCCTTGCAAGTTCATCAAAAATCAATGTGAACTGATGGAAAAATGTTGTAAATCTTACAACGTCAACATACTCATGGGTGTCAAGAAATTTGCGCAGCCTTTCAAGCGAATGTGCTCTTGTTTTCGGCTGACGAACGTCAAATGTTATCTGCGGCTCGACGTTCCATTTATTTACTACCGCATTATACATGTGTACCGGGTCCCACATAATGTAAGCAAGAAAACTAACCGTATATTCATGGAAAGGAGTACAGTTATTAATAGTAACGTTGCCGCTTTTCTCGTCATAATCCCAAGAAGTCGGTGCAACTACCTCACCCGTAGTCCTGTCAATAACCTCCCACCATCTTGTGATATCGTCACGGTTGTTTACTTTAAGCATATCGGGATAAAGATTATCCATAAGATGAATTGAAAGGGTGTCGCTTGTAGCGGTGTGAAATTTAGTCATAATATACATCTGCTGAATTTCATCGGGATTTGCCTTTGCCCAAGCGTTGTCCTTTCTTGTTGTGTAATAGGTTGCATAAACCTTTGCTCCTGTGTCACGAAGTTCTTGCGGAAATTCGGTTCCGTCGCAGTCACGTATTGCGTCTGCACCCCATTCGTTCATTATTTCAAGAGTTTCTTTGACAACGTCCATATCTGTCGGAATTGTTACTCTGCCTTTGCTTTTTGCCATATTTTACCTCCGAATTGTTATTTTTTGATTTTGATTATTTTATTGTTTTTAAGTGTCATTTTGCCGTGCATTCTCTTTCTTACAAAAGGAACGCCCTCTCTTACATAAAATGTATTGTTTGCAACATAAGCGTCGGGATTGCTTGCCGGTGTCATTGTTCCGCTTAAGTCATCGAAGCTTAAATTGTTTTCAAATGTGTTGTGTACTGCCTCCTGCAAGCAAAACATCATACAGCCGCCCTCGTTAAGCCGTGAGTAGTTGTATTCATATTTTGTGCCGTCACCTGAGTCTGCATCATAAGCCATACCGTCTTGATTAAGCTTTGTATCAACAACGTCATTATATCTTAAAAGTGCATTCTTGCATTTCCACGGCCAAATCGCTGCGGCAACCTTGCCTGCACGCTTTTTTGGATATTTATAATATCTGTCGTTCATTTCAGTTGCACAGGAGTCCGCAACATTATGCTCAACTAAAGGATTTAAAGCGTACATAGGAGTTATAGCGTCACCGCCGGCAAATTTAACATAGTTGTTTTTAAGTGTAATGTTTTCATTGCCGTATTTCTTGAATGTTTCCTCACTAAGCTCTTTGGTTGCAAAATCCTTGTGACGATATGAATAGCCGACTGCAATGCCCCAACGGCTGACATTTTTAACAAAGCAGTTTTCGACTGTTACTCCGTCATATCTTGCAACACCTGTTTTTTCTTCATCATCAGGCTTAAAGCAGGTCATATAAATACCGCCGTTGTTCATGTGCTTGTTGTAAACATTGCCGTTTATATCGTGGATAAAAAGGTTATCGAGTGTGATTGAATGAAGCGTGCCTCTGTTTTTTGCAACTGCGGCAACGCCTGTTCTGTCCATCTTGTCTGCGGCACAGTAGCTTTCCATATCCTTGAATTTTTCTTTATTTGTTATTTCAATATCTTTAATAAGTATATTTTCGACGTCATAAAGAAGAATTGCGGAAGAAACGTTGCCTTTATATACGTGACCGCCAAAGTCGAGTTCATTGCCGTAGTCCTGATACCAAACACCTTTGCCGTTAGTGTTGATTATCGGTAAATCGCCGTTGTCGCCGTATGACGTAATTTCAATCATATCAGCGTTTATATCGCCGCAGTTTTTCAAATGTAAAAATTCATTTTCAAAAACAGAACCTTTTAAAAGGAACACCTTGTCACCGGGTGCAAGCTCAATCTCGTTAATTTTATTAAGGCTTTTAAACGCAGTGCTTTCGCTTAAACCGTCATTTTCGTCATTGCCGTTAAGCGAGCTTACAAAGTATGTTGTTGATTTCTTCATCGTACTGCGCCTCCCTTATCTTTTTATAAATAACCGTTTTAACTTCAAAAAAGAAAAATCGGTCGTTGTTGTACCTTGTGAAAAGGTCCTTGTTTTCCTTATAATAGGCTTTCATTTGCTTTCTTGTGATTTCAGTAAAATTATATGCTTTTTTTACCTTTTCGCTTTCGCCTACAAAGTCAAGCTTTAATCTTGTAAGCTCAAAATTAAGAAAAGCCGGATATGAAAAATGAGTAAGACCATATACGGTTTCACCGTTTTCAAGCTGTGCTTTTCTTTTTTCGTTTTCAGCGTCGCATCTCTTTTTTACTCCCTCAAGGCTGTCGTCATCAATCAGATTGAGTGATTTAGAGAATGCAAGGCAGGCAAGAGCATACTTTTTTTCTTCTTCATTTTCAAAAAGAAATGTATTCATAGCCATTCTCCTTTAAAAAAGTGAATTTTGTGTCATTTGTTATATAATACTTATTTTTATATATTATTGCAAGCGTATTTACATTTTTTATTGTTTTGTACTATAAAAAGTGAATATCGTCGGTTTAAAAATTATGTTCGACTTTTATATTGATTTGATATATAATTAAATTATCAATTTAAACGGGGTGATGATATGAAATTTATTCATCTTTCGGATTTGCATATCGGCAAGCGAGTAAACGAGTTTTCAATGCTTGAGGAGCAAAGATATATTTTACTTAAAATTCTTGAAATAATCGAGCAGGAAAAGCCTGACGCAGTGCTTATCGCAGGCGATGTTTACGATAAATCTCAACCGTCCGGTGAGGCGGTCAAAATGCTTGATGAGTTTATTTTCAGGCTTTCCGATATGCCCCTTTCCGCCTTTATTATCAGTGGCAATCACGACAGCGCCGAGCGACTTTCATTCGGCTCAAGAATTATGGAAAGGGCAAATATTTTTATCTCTCCCGTTTATGACGGCACTATTCAAAAGCATACGCTTAAAGACGAGTGGGGAGAAGTGAATATATTTATGCTTCCGTTTATTAAACCTGTTAATGTCAGGCAGGCATTTCCTGATGAGGAAATAAACGGCTATACCGATGCAATTGCTGCGGCAATTTCAAAAATGGACGTTGACGAAAGCAAGAGAAATATTATTATCTCCCATCAATTTGTTACGGGTGCAATCAAGTGCGACAGTGAAGAAATCAGTTTAGGCGGTACGGATAATGTAGATGTCGCAGTTTATGATAAATTCGATTATGTCGCACTCGGACATATTCATTCGCCGCAAAAGCTTATAAGAGATACTGTCAGATATTCGGGTACTCCGCTTAAATATTCATTTTCGGAATGCAGGCATAAGAAAAGCGTTACAGTTGTTGAAATGGGCGAAAAGGGAAATGTTCAAATAAAGCTTATTCCGCTTATTCCCAAGCGTGATTTAGTTGAAATTGAAGGCAGCTATGACGAACTTATGAGTAAAGATTATTATGAAAAATTAAATCACAAAGAGGACTATTATCATATCACTTTGACTGACGAAAACGATGTTGTTGACGCACTTTCAAAGCTTAGGTGCGTTTATACAAATATTATGAAGCTTGATTATAACAACACCAGAACGAGAAATGCGCTTACAGTTGAAAGTGTGGAAAATGTTAAGGAAAAATCACCGACGGAAATTTTCGGCGAACTTTATTTTAAGCAAAACGGCAGTGAAATGAGCAAGGAACAAAGCGAGTTTTTGCAAGGCGTTATAGAAAATGTTTGGGAGGCAGAGCAATGAGACCCTTAAAAATTACAATGTCGGCATTTGGTCCGTATGCAGGTGAAGTCACCCTTGATATGCAAAAACTCGGAAAGAGCGGAATATATCTTATCACGGGCGATACGGGCGCAGGCAAAACGACTGTTTTTGATGCGATTTCTTATGCGCTTTACGGCGAGGCAAGCGGGAATTACAGGGAAAATACTACTCTTCGCTCAAAATATGCAAGTGCAGATACACCAACCTTTGTAGAGCTTGAATTTGAATATAATAACGAAATTTATAAAATTAACCGCAATCCGGAATATCCCAGACCGAATAAAAGGGGAGAGGGCTTTACCAAGCAAAGCGCCAATGCCGAGCTTGTTATGCCGGACGGCTCAGTTATAACAAAAATCAAAGAGGTTAGTGCTAAGGTTGAGGAGATAATTGGCATTAATAAAAATCAATTTTCGCAAATTGCAATGATTGCGCAAGGCGATTTCAGAAAGCTTCTCAATTGTGAAACAAACGAGCGAAGCAAAATTTTCAGAAAGATTTTTAAAACCGAGCCTTATCATAATATTGAAATTAAGCTTTCGAGCCTTTTTAATGAACTTAAACGTAACCGTGAAAAAGAAAAAAGCGGCATTGAGCAGTATATCAATCAGCTTAAGTGTAATGAAAACGACACGCTTTCTCTTGAACTTGAAAGGGCAAAGAGCGGTGATGTGCTTATTGAGGACGTTATAAAACTTGCAGGCGAGATTATCAATAAGGATACGCTTGAATATACCAAAACTCAAAAAAACATTGAAAGTATTAATGAAGAAATTGAAAAAATAAATTCAAATATTAAACTTTACGAAAATCAAGAGGCAACAAAGAAAGCATACGCAAAAGCGTCTGCCAAGCTTGAAGAACTTAAAACAAAGTGCAATGACTGCGAAAAAGCTTATAAATCAGCCGAAGCACAAAGAGAAAGGCTTGACGATTTAACGAGAAAAATCAATCTGATTAATTCTAAAATGCCTAAGTATGACGAACTTAAAAGCCTTGAAAACAGCCTAAAGGAAAAGAAACAAAGCTTTGAAAAAAGTAATAATTTACTTAAGCTAAAACAGCAGGAAATAACGCTTCTTGAAAAAGAAATTGATGAAAAATCAAAGGCTTTGGAAGAAGTCAAGGGTGCAGATTTGCTTGTGCAAAAGCTGAATGTACAAAAAGAAGAAATCAACAAAAAAGCAGAAGCGCTAAAAGAACTTAAAACCGAAATTGACAGGTGCAAAACCGAACAAAAAAATCTTAAAAACGCACAGTCTTTTGCAAAATCCGCTTTAGATGAATACGGCGCATTGGAAAATGAATATAATCAAATATATATCGCCTTTTTCAACGAGCAGGCGGGTATAATCGCAGATGAGTTAAAAGGCGGCGAGCCTTGCCCTGTTTGCGGTTCAACTTCGCACCCGAATTTGGCAAGAAAAAGTGAAAATGCACCGAGCCAAGCAGACGTTGAATCGGCGCAAAAGCTTGTTAAAAAAGCGCAGGAAAAAGCCGATAAAGCAAGGGATACTGCATCTGCGCTCAAGTCAAGATTTGATGAAATTGCCGCCAATGTAAAGTCTGCGGCTAAAAAGCTTTTCGGCACAGACGACAATGTTTTTGACAATTATAACAGCAACATTAATGCTTTAAAGAAAGAATATGATGACACTTTAGCTTTGCTTAAAACAGCAAACGAAAAACTTAATCTTTATAAAAAATTAGATAATGAAATTCCAAAAATTCAGGAAAAACAAAAATCTATTTCAGATGAAATATCAACGCTCAACACTCAAAAGGCAAGTGACGAAGCTTTCATTTCGGAAAATACAAAGCGTGTAATTTCTATTAAAAGCGAGCTTGATTTTGAAAGTGCCGACCTTGCTAAAGATAAGCTGAAGGAATATACCAACCTTTCAAATGATATCAAAAATGCCATTAAAAAAAGCAAAAATGATTTTGATGATATTAAATCGGAATATGACACGCAAAAGGGTACAAAAGCAAGCCTTGAAAATGCGCTTAAAGAATTTAAAGAAATTGATTTAGCCTCTCTTAATGAAAAATCTTTAAAACTTAATGAACATAAAAAAGACGTTGATAAAACGGCAAAATTGCTTTATTCCCGCATTGAAAGCAATAAATTACTTGTAGATAATATTTCTGAAAAAAGGGATATCCTAAAAGGATATGATGATAAATATGTTTGGCTTAAAGCGCTTAGCGAAACGGCTAACGGCGATATATCGGGCAAGGAGAAAATTACACTTGAAACCTTTGTTCAAATGACGTATTTTGACTCAATTATAAGAAAAGCAAATATCAGGCTTTTGACTATGAGTGACGGTCAATATGAATTGGTGCGAAGGAGCGATGCCGAAACACTTAAGAAAAATGAAGGCTTGGCACTTGATGTTATTGACCATTTTAATGCCTCGTCAAGAAGTGTCAGCACATTGTCGGGCGGCGAATCGTTTATGGCCTCTCTCTGTCTTGCACTCGGTCTTTCTGATGAAATTCAATCATCCAACGGCGGCATCAAACTTGATACAATGTTTGTTGATGAGGGCTTCGGCTCTCTTGACGGTGAAGCACTTGACCGTGCTCTTTCTGCGCTTACCTCTCTTTCTCAGGGCAATCGCCTTGTCGGCATAATTTCACACGTTGATGCGCTATGTGACAGGATAGATAATAAAATAGTTATCACTAAGGACAGAACAATCGGAAGCAATGCTCAAATTATTTGCGATTAAAAAAGACGGGCAAATCAGCCCGTCTTTCTGTTTATATATTTGCTTTTACGTTTCTGAGTGTTGTGTGAGTTGTATAAATACCGTTTTCGCTGCTCGCTTTGTAATTGCCGCCGTGCTTTTCGGCAATTTCTTTAATGATTTTTGTTCCGTTGCCGTGGCCTTCTTGAATTACTTTTTTTCTGTTTATAAACGGATTTTTTGTGTCGATTTTAATAATCTTATCAGTTGCAGTTATTGAAAAATAAATTTCTTTTTTATCACATTCCTTTGTAGCATTAATCGCATTGTCGCAAAGGTTTAAAAGTATTCTTGCAAGGTCGATATTTTTAATTTTAACATTATTTTGAATGTCAACTTCAACATTAAGTTCAATATTTTCAGCCTTGGCTTCCTTTGATTTTATGTAAAAAACAGTGTTTATAATATCATTGCCGCAAAGCTTTAAGCCGTCAATTTCAGTAAGTTCATCATTTGATTGATTTAAAATGTCAAGCGCTTGCTCGTTATTACCGGACAAAATAAGCTCTTTAACAGTTAGGTGAATGTTTTTAATGTCGTGCTTGATGTGCCTGAGTCCTTCTCTTTCGGCTTTGATTAATTCAAGGCTTTGATATTCAATTTCATTTTTAGTCGATAATATTAAAAGTTCCTCATTTTTATCGTCAGTTTTTCTTATTGAGTCAACAACAAATATAGTCGCAAAATCGATTATGGCAACAACTATAAAGGTGATGCAAATTATAATGTTTTGATAAAGTAAATCGCCGTTGCTTTCTTCCCAAAACGCCTTTGTTGACGCACAAATGATTAGCGGTAAAATATTGGTTACAGGAAAAATATAAAAATAAAGATATTTTGCTTTAAAATCACTTGCTTTGATTTTGGAAAGCCTTAGGAAAAACGATACAATATATCCGCCGAAAAGATATGTCAGCGCATTTGAAAGGGTGAGCGCTATTGTGGATTTGTAGGTCGGAAGATTATCAATTAAATCCTGATATCCGACTTTGCTCCAAATAAAACTCAAAATTGCACTGCTGCCAATCCAAATAAAAATATACAAACCGAATATCAAAAGCGAGCCTGTGATTTTGTTTTTTGTTTTTGTATCAATGCTTATTGCAAAGACGGCAAATATAAATAAAATCAGCGATACGTAGCTTAATATTACAAAAGCACTGTTATCCGCATTCTCGGCTAAAAGTTTGGAATATTGGTTAACTAAGTTCCAAGCGCAAACGGATATAAGCGTTGTTATAAGCGTTATAAAGGAATTGAATTTATCTTTATAAAGTGTGTGAATAATCGTGAAAAGAGCAAAGCCTTTGCAAATTGAAAGAATTAAAAGCCAAATTGAAAAGTGACTTAAATCTATTATCTGTCCCATTTATTATCGCAGCCTTTCAAACTAAATGATATTTATGCTATATTTCCAAATATTTTTTGTAATTTTCTGTCAGCGTCTTGTAATTACTTCTCGAAATTGTTATCTGCTCACCGTTTAGTAATATATATTTGTGCCATTTGAAGCCTAAAACGTAATCAAAATTAACCGCAAAACTTCTGCTGCATTGTTGAAAATTAATACTGCATTTTGAAAGCAAATCTGAAAACTTGATATTTGCCGTTATGCTTTTTCCGTCATTAAAATACAAAACACTTGCTTTATTTTGCGCCTCGATATAAGTAACGTCGTTTAGGTCTACTGTTTCGCTTATTTTTTCGTGTTCAATTATTATTTTCTGCTTTCGTCTGTTTTCAAGATTTTGAATACATTTATTCAGCGCATTTGAGAGATTTTTTTCATCTGACCTTAATTTGTCAAGATAATATGTCGGTGAAATTTTTGAAATATTATAGATTTCACCCGGAAATGACGTTAGTATAACAAGCTCAAAGGTAACGGAAACGTCATCTTTGATAATTTGATTAATTGTATTAATATCACCGAGTAAAACGTCAAGAAATAATATATCAATTTTACTTGAATTTTCCTTTAATTCTTCAAATGTGGATATGAGCGAAAGTGTGTAGTCAATTCCGATTTTTTCGCATTTTGCCTTTAAATTGTCATATAGTTTTTGCCTGAATATTTTATCGTCATCACAAATATAAATACTGACCATATATTGCTTCTCCTCGAAAAATAAGTAACAAATACAAAAATAAGTATATCACAAATATGACTATATGTCATTAATATTCTGCATTTCACACCCAAAAACAGTCATTTCACACCACATATATTTACTTTTCGTCAAAATAATGATAAATTAATGATGATTTAAAGAAGTATTATTAATGAATTGGATGCCCAAAGAAATTCTGACAAAGAAAAAGGAACAGTGAGAATAAAATCTCGCCGTTCCTTTTTTGTTATATTTATAATCTTAAATCGTCCTCTTTGCGTTTTTTGCTTTGGTTGATTGAAATCGGAATTATTGCGCCTACACCGCCGCCGATTGCCAAGCCGATAAGTAAAAATAGCCACCAAAGAGAAAATTTTGACTTCTTTTTATCCATGTCGCTGTCGCTTTTTACCGCTTTCTTTTTAATAATCGTGCTTGAAAGGGAAATGCTTTTGCTGTAGCTTTTTCCGAAATCGTCCTCATAACTCAGCGTTGCCGTGCCTTTTACGTCGCCGAGCTTAGATGAACTCACCTGAAAATTAGCGCTTCCCGTCTTGCTTTCGCCTGCCTTTATCACGCCGATAAAGAGGACTCCGCCCGTTTCAAGTCCGTCAATGTCAAAGTTGATTTTTGCATTTCTTATTGCCGATTTGCCCGTGTTCATCAAATTTACTTCCATAGTAGCCGTATCGTCCTGCGTAAGCTTTTTTGGAAGAATAATGCCGTCATAATCAAGCGCTGTCTTTTGCTTGACATTAATTAAAATATTATCCGAGCTTTCAAACGAGGTGAAATATTTGTCCTCATAAGTGCTTGCCAAAACGAGCTTGTGCTCTCCTATTTCAGCCGTTTTTGCGGCGGTTAATTCAATATTTAACGTGTAAGTACCCTTTGGCTTTATTTCATCAACAAAAAAGGTTTCCCTTTTGAATTTAATGTTGTTTTTTTCCTCGCTTATAGTAAGTTTCAAATTCTTAATGGATTTGTCCTTGCTCTCGTTTTTTAGAATTACGGATAAATTTGCACTTTTTGACGGCGATACGTATTTGCCGTCAAGAGAGTAGGAGGTGACGATTAATTGCGGGCGGGAGGCATTTTGCGTTGCTTTCTTTTTAGCCGCCTTTTTTGTTGTTGAAGCCTTCTTTTTCTTTGTAACATTTATTGATATTTGCGACGTTGACGTATATTGAGTATAATCATCGTCCTCATATTCTAAGCTGACAGCCAGCTTGTGCACACCCTCGCTTGCTGTTTTCGTCGCTCTTATTGTGGCGGTGTATGTGTAGGTAGCATTTGGAATAATTTTATCAATATAGCCTGAATTTACACCTATTGTGCTTATTTCGTTTGCCTCGTCACTTAGAGTTATTGCAATGTTGTTTATATTTTTCTTTAGGCTGTGGTTTTTTAGTTTTATTTCAAGCGTTGCGCTTTCGTTTGGCTTTAAATCAGGCTTTGAAAGGGTATAGCTTTCCACCATTAACCGTGGTTGCGATGCACTTTGAGTATCGCTCGGTGCGGTGTCATCCTCCCCTGCAAAAGCCGTCATACCAAAGCTAAAGCATAATATTATTGAAATAAATATACAAAGTAGCTTTTTCATAATTTTCCTCTATAATTCTCTTATATTTTCAACTATGCTGTTTTTCATTTCTTTTCTTACCTTAACCCATGAGTTAATTGAGCATAAAAGGAATAAAACAAGCGAAATGATTATTGCCGGCATAGGATTAAATGTTGACGCTAAGCTTATGTCATAAAGATATTTACCGATTATTTTTATTATGACAAAACTTAATATATAAAGTCCGAAGCCTATGCCTATTCCGAGCGTAAACATTGACGTCATTTGATTTATAAATGATTTAGTCAGCGCTCTTTCGTCTGCGCCTACTGCCCTGAGCGTTCCGATTTCTCTCTTGCTTTCTCTTATTCTTGCGCTCATTGCGTTGTTAATAATGCTGAGGCTTACCGCAAAACAGATTATTAATATACTTACAATCGTTACGATTTCAAGCATTTTTTGTTTTTCCAAGAACTGATGGCTTTCATAAATAGAGTTTAAATATCCGCCGTATTTTTCGGTATAAGTGCTAAGCTCCTCTGTAATTTCTTCGTCAATTTTATCGTTGACCTCTTCGCTTGCATTAATAAAAAGCAAGTTGTATTTTAAATTTTTGTCAAATGCACGCATTCCGTCAATCGTGGTAGCTATTTGAAAGTCAGATGAAAAATTAACGCTTGTGTTTTCATAAGAATAGGGGTGAATTATTGCGCCTATTTTAACCGTTTTTTCTTCACCGTTTTTTAATCGAAACGTTATTTTATCTCCCGCCTTGTACGGTGAATCGGCTTTTGCAAGCGTTTTTGAGCCGACTGTTTTTTTGCCAATATCATTATCAAAATTTCGAGTCGATTCAAAAGTCTTGGTTACTCCGATTTTGCCTGTGGCTTCAACCTTTTTCGGCGCTATGAGGACTATTTCATCTCCCGATTTTAAAGCGGAGTAGTTAATTTTTCCGTCGGCAACATATTTTTCCGCCATTTTAAATTGCGCCTCGTCATAAGCATTAATGTTTATAGAGCAGTATTCCTTGCTTATTTTTAAATCCTTTTTTTCTTTCTCGTAGTACTTGTTCGGCTTACCGTTTTTAATCTGTTTTACAAGGTCGTCGGTGTTGTTAATCTCTTCGTGATTCATAAATACGTCGTAATTTATAGCCCTGAAAAAGTCCGTTATCTTGTCAAAATAAAGATAAGCGTTTGCGGTTTTTCTGCCCTCGGTTTCGCCGATATAAGGCAAAGCCTCAATATCCTGCCTTTCAGCCTCATTGATTCCCTGTTCTCCGCTTTCATATGTAGTAAGAAGTTCATAGTCATAGCTTACGCTGTTTAAATGCGAATCATTTGAGTTTATTATAGACGCCCAGCCGTAATTGGAAAGCAAAATTGTTGCTGTAAGAATAATGCAAACCGTAATCTTGCTTCCTTTGTAAAAGCCTAAGTTTCTTTTTGCAATCAGCTTTTCGGGATTATATTCTTTCTTTGTTTTAATTCTCTTTTTATTAAATTTCCTTGCCGTTTCAACATTTCTTATTGCCTGCATAGGCGAGGTTTTGGAGGCTGAAATAAGCGGAATTAGTGCCGCAAGCATAACTACGGCTTCGTTGATTACTGCCGCAACCGGCAGCACAATAAGGCTTTTTGACATAACGGCATCTTTTATCGCAAGCTTTAATAAAAGGCTTACCGTGAAATATGAAATTGCCAAGCTAATCGGAACACAGATGAGCGAAATTATAAATGCCTCACGTCCGAAAATATTTATAATCTGCCTTTTCGTTGTGCCTATAGCCCGGAGCATACCTATTTGTTTTCGTCTGTCCTTAAGATTGTTGTTAAACGAATTTACAATGGCAACGCATGAGGCTAAAATAAGCACAATGAGAAGCAAAACGGCGAGGTCGCCTCCCGACGTTAAATCGTCAAAGCTTGCCGAGTTGTTTGATGATACATAATTATCGTTTATTTCGAAAGTGGCTTTTTGCGAAACCGATTTACGGATTTCATCAAAATTTTTATTCTTACATTTTATATAAAATGCAAGCATTTCTTTACCGCCTGCATCGATTTTTTCCTTGTTTGATACAAGAATTGCAGGAATAAGTGTGTCATATTGGTCAGGCTCGGAATATACATAGCCTATAATCGATTTTTTATCCTGCAAAATTCCGACGAGCTTGTATTTCTTTTCCACTGTTTTGTAATAATTTGAGCAGTCATTTTGAATATCAAGCTGAAATGTGATTGTATCGCCGATTTTTGCTTTTTTATATCCTAATTTTGAAAGCGCTGTTTTTTCAATCGCAACCTCGCCCTTATTTTGCGGATATTTGCCGTCAAGAAGGATGGGATTTGCAAGTGCTTTGCCGCTTTCGTCAAAGTATGCAATGTTTGAGCCGAGCGTTTTACTGTCGTTTTTGTTATATGCATAGCCTAAGGTGTGCGCCGTGCCGAAGCTTTCAACGGTTTTGTCGTCTTGCAAAGCTTTAAAATCACTTTCGTCAATCCCTGCGGCGGATATAATCATAGTTTCATATCCGTGACTTTTGTAGTAATTTGCATTGCTTGTTTCCTGCGCCGCCGAATATAAAAATACAATACTGCTTGAAAATACCATTGCAAGGATAATACCGATAATCATTATTGTATATTGTTTTTTTCTATTTTTTATATTTCCGAGCGCAAGGGTATTAACTGTCAATTTCTTTTTCAATTTTCAGCCACCGCCTTTGTGTCGGCAACTATTTTGCCGTCCTCAATGGTGAGTATTCTGTCTGCCTGCTCGGCAACGTGCAAATCGTGGGTTACAAGTATGAGTGTAATTCCAAATTCCTTTGCACAATATTTTAAAAGTGAGAGCACTTCTTGACCGCTCTTTTTGTCAAGATTACCCGTAGGTTCGTCTGCAAAAAGGATTGACGGCTTGTTTGCAAGTGCTCTTGCAATCGCAATTCTCTGCTGCTGGCCGCCCGAAAGCGCAGACGGCAAATGTGAAAGCCTGTCCTCAATTCCGAGCATAGAAATGATTTTATCAATATATTTTTCGTCAACTTTTTTCTTGTCAAGCATAATGGGTAAAATTATGTTTTCGTATCCTGTCAGCTCATTAACAAGATTATAAGCTTGGAATACAAAACCGAACCTTCTCCTTCTCAAAATCGAAAGCTGATTGTCGCTGTAGTCGCTGAGCTTTTTTTCACCGTAAATTACATATCCGCTTGTTGCATTTTCAAGGGAAGAGAGAATGTGCAAAAGCGTAGACTTTCCCGAACCGGACGGACCTGTCACGGCGCAAAATTCTCCCTGCTCAAACGATATGCTTACGTTGTCAACCGCCTTAACGGTGCTGTCTGAGCTAATGTATTCCTTTGTGAGGTCTTTACATTCGATTATTTTCATTTTGCTTTTCCTTTCGATGTTAATCTTTTTCTTTATCTTAATAATACAGCGCCAATCTTTAATTAAACTTACTTTAATCTTAAGATTTCGTAATGTTTTGAAATAATGACAAAAAATCCGCCCGATTTATTCAAAAGGGCGGTATTTTGATTTCTTATTTACAGCGCCTCGTAGCCGTCGATTTTAGGAAGGCATATTGTAATGCATAAGCCGTCGTTTTTGTTTTGCGCCGTGATAAGAGCGTGGTGGCGCTCAATAATCGCCTTGCTTATTGCAAGCCCGATGCCCGTATTGCTTTTTGCAGAGTTTTCAGCCTTGTAGAAACGGGTGAAAAGATTCGGTATTTCCTCCTCCTTCATTCCGCCGCCGTCATCTTCAATCTCTATTGTTGCCGAGCGTTCGCTGTCTGTTATTGTGATTTTAATATTTCCTTTATCGTCTGTGTGTTCGCAGGCGTTTTTTATTATGTTTGAAAGTGCCTCGTAAAGCCATTCTCTGTCGCACCTGATTTTGCTGGTGCCGTTTAACTCAAAATTTTTCTCCTTAAAAAGCGGCTTGAAATCTAAAATGAGCTTTTGGCATATTTCGTTAAGGTCATTTTGCTCAAAATTCATATAATATATGTCAAGCTTGACCTTTTCAAGCTTCAAAAGCTTATATATCAGCTGCTCTGTTTTGTCGATTAATTCAAGTTCCTTTTGTGCGTGTGCGTTTTCACCGTTTGCAAGGTCCATTTCGCAGTAAAGCCTGAGCGCCGCAATCGGAGTTTTAAGTTGGTGCGATATGTCGGATATAAATTGAACGTTTTTCTTGTTTTCGTTATACAGCTTGCCTTTTTCGAGATTAACTAATTCCTCAAGGTCGCCCACGGCATTTTGAAGCCGTGCAAAATCGTTATCCCAAAGGCTTATTTGCGTTGTTTTTCCCTGATTTGTAAATTCATCAATACTCTCGGTCAACGCCCTTGTGTCCTTTTTTAGCTTGTAATTTTGGATTAAGAGGATAAAGGATATCAAAAGCAATATACCGCATAAAATTGAAAGGATAATGATTTTCATATATTTTCCTCCCAACGATATCCTATTCCTCGCACGGTTGCAATTTTATCTGCTCCGATTTTCTCTCTGAGTCTGCTTACGTGAACAGATAATGTGTTGTCGTCAATAAAATTTCCGCTGTCGTCCCAAATGCTTTGCAAAAGGCTTGACCTTGTGACTATTGCGCCGTTGTTTCTTATAAGCATTGAAAGAATTTGAAATTCCGTTTTCGTGACAAATATATTTTGATTGTTCTTTTTAACCGTCATATTATTTGTGTCAATTACCAAATCACTGCTTACAAAATTTTGAAAAGCATTTCTTCTGATAAGCGCACGTATTCTTGAAAGAAGCTCTAAAAGTTTAAACGGCTTTGTAACATAATCGTCGCCGCCGGCATCAAGCCCTCTCACTATTTGGTATTCCTCATCGCAGGCAGTTAAAAACAAAATAGGCGTGGTCACTCCCTGCGCTCTAAGCCTTTCGCATAAATCAAATGAAGAGCCGTCTGAAAGCATAACGTCAAAAATAAGCAGGGAAAAGCGTTTTTCTTTAATGATTATCTCTGCCTTTTTGATACTTTCGGCACTTTCAACTTCGTAATCTCTGCCTTGCAGCATTTCTAAAAGCCCGTCACGAAGATAAGCATCATCTTCAAGTAAAAATATCTTCTCTGCCATAACCTTTTTCCGCCTCTTTTTTGTTTATATATAATTTAGTTTATAATATCATAATTTTTTATATTAAACAACAAACCTTACGATAACTTAAGAAAAAAGATGAGTTGAAAATTAATCGACTCATCTTTTCTTTTACATATTATATTATTCCGCCGTTTACACCGAGAATTTGAGCGGTGATATATTTGTTTTGCGTGAGATAAAAGATTGCGTCTGCAACTTCCTCACTTGTTCCCAGCCTGCCTAAAGGCACTTCCTCTTCAAGCTCATTTTTGTCAAACATATTGTTCATTCTTGTGTCAATTATTCCGGGGCATACGCAGTTTACCGTTATGCCGCTTGGTGCAAGTTCCTCTGCAAGCGAACGTGTTAAACCGATAACTGCCGCCTTGCTCATTGAATATGCAATCTCGCACGAAGCACCCGTTTGCCCCCACATTGATGAAACGTTGACTATTGCGCCATCGTGATTTTTGAGCATAAGCTTGATTGCTTCTCTTGAGCAAAGAAAATACGACCTTGCATTAACGCTCATTATTTTGTCGTATTCCTCTGCCGTGGTGTCGTTAATTTGCTTAATAAGGCTTATTCCCGCATTGTTTACAAGAATGTCGATATTTCCAACCGTTTTAAACAGATTTAATATATCTTCTTCATTTTCTAAGTTACATTTGATTTTTGTAATGCCGTCAAAATCCGGCTCGGTTTGGTTATATGTCACAAAAACATCATATCCCTTTTGTGCAAAAAGCATAGCCGTCGATTTGCCGATACCCGTTGCACCGCCCGTAATTAAAACTTTTTTCAAGCTAACACTCCTAAGCTTTTTCTTTGATTATATCATTATAAAACGTCTTTTTCAAATAAAGTTGTAATTTTACTTAAATTATTGTATAATATCTTCACTAATTTTCACAGAGGTGTAAATATGAGCGATACAAAAAGAGATTTTTCTACAATCAGCATATATATTGATGAAAACGAAAATATGATTGGTATTCCTTGCGGTGAAAGCGATAAATACGGGATTGCGGATATTGATAAGGTCGTTCTTCTTAAAGCACCTTATTCCGACAGCCAAATTGAAAGCTTTGTTGAAGAGGTTATTTCTTATTGCTACACTAAAAAGCACAATGACTCTTCTCCGCTTTCAACTATTGAAAAGTACACTAAAAAAACAGGCTTTGTAAACGCAACTGCCGATTATACACTTATTTCGATTGTTAAGACTAATGATACATATTCTCTTATGCCTACTTTTAACGATTTTGAAAGGGGTCCGCTTGTTATTGATGATGATGAAAGAATACTTCTTGCAAATTACCAAAAGGGTGAGCTTGCAGAGGTTATGAAGGATTTTATCCAAATTTATGTTAAGGCTAATATGTTTTATAAGGAAAAGCAGGAGCTTGAAGAGGAAAAGAAAAACAGAAAGAATAACTGATTTTAATGAAAAGCTTTGTTATATCCAAGCGTGACGCAGGAACAAGAGTTGACAGGTTTATTGAAAAGACCTTTGAGTCTGTTCCCAAGTCGCTTATGTATAAGGAAATAAGAAAAAAGAATATTAAAGTTAATAAAAAGCGTTGCACAAATGACCAAAAGCTTAATGAGGGCGATTTACTTGAACTTTATCTTAAGGACGACGTGCTGAAGTTAAAGGTCAAGCATCTCGATTTTATGAAAGCGTCAGACGAACTTGATATTGTTTATGAAGATGAAAATGTTATCATAATCAACAAAAAGGTTGGCATTTTGTGTCATCCCGACGGTAAGGAATATATTGATAACCTTGTTGCAAGGCTGAAAAAATATCTTTACAAAAAAGGGGAGTGGTCGCCTGAAACGTCAAGCTTTACTCCGTCACTTGCTAACAGGATTGACAGAAACACAGGCGGTCTTGTGCTTGGTGCTAAAAATCTTGAAGCGCTTAAAATTCTCAATGCAAAGATTAAATCAAGAGAGATTGAAAAATATTATTTAACCGTGGTTTACGGTAAAATGCCCAAAAGTGAGGAAACATTGACTGCATTTCTTACTAAAGACGAGAGGAAAAATCTTGTCAAGGTAACAGATAATCAGATTGAAGGCTCTAAAAAAATTGTTACCAAATATAAGGTGCTTGATTATTATGACGACGCATCGCTTCTTGAAATTGAACTTTTAACAGGAAGAACTCACCAAATCAGGGCGCATCTTGCGCATATCGGTCATCCTCTTTACGGCGACGGTAAATACGGTAGGGAAGAGGGCAGATACCGTCAGGCGCTTTACAGCTATAAGCTTAAATTTGCATTTAATGACGATAATTTGCTGTCCTATTTGAGCGGCAGGGTGTTTCAGGCAAGGGATATCAAACTGCTCGATGATTATAAGGAGAAAAAATTCAAATGAAAAATAAATTATATCGCATAATTTCACCCGTTACGCTTTTGGTGGTTTTGGCACTTGACGCAGCCACCGTAGCTTATGCCGTTTTCGCTGTTAAAAAGCTTATCCAAAATGTGAGCGTTTACTCTGTTCTTTTTGCGATTATTGACCTTTTTGCAATAGTCGTTGCCGTGCTTGTGAGCAAATATGTTGTAAGTCAAGGAATTGTTTTTGGAGATGAAACGTTTGAATTTACCGCTCATGATGAAAACAATGTGTTTAATTATGATGATGTTGAAAATATTAAAATCCATAAAGACACAAAGGCAAGCCTTAAAAAGAATTTTAATGACAGGCAGTCGCAGGTTATAATTACTCTTAAAAACGGCGGGGTTGTTACAGTTGATATTGGACTTACTTCAATGAAAAAGCTTAAAAAAATAGAAAATGAAATTAATTCCCACTTAAATTAAAAATAAGCAATGTAAGACTTCGAGAAAGTGAGATAAATTTCGTATTTTGCGAGTGGGTGCTGTAC
>ERZ1026882.58-NODE-58-length-105465-cov-35.318632_pt1 | contig 105465 bp, 90 predicted proteins | sample MGYA00380171_ERZ1026882 | MGnify/ENA primary metagenome ERZ1026882 (study PRJEB33269, sample SAMEA4719807) | human gut metagenome | biome: human-associated habitat; feature: organic feature; material: feces | place: Cameroon | collected 2013-10 ...
GTTTTACTTCCTTCACAGATTAGTAAATTAACCTTTACCAAACAAGAAACATTAGCTGTCATTTCACTATTTTTCTGCTACTTTCCGTAGCAACGCCCTAAAATAAAGGTTTTTACAACGAAAACTAAATTTATCCAATCGCCAAATTCCGATTTCTCAGTTTCAAAAAACTAGAATTTGTTTGTACAATGTTCAAGATATAACTGTTATTATGTTTTGATTAGAGTACAAACTCATATAAGAGGAACTTCCTCGGTACTCCAATATCAACATATGTGATTTCAACCTTATCCACATACTTAAATCCAAACGACATATACATTTTCTGTGGAATATCATTTCCCTCTATGCAATCAAGACGAATTGATTTAAGGTTTCTTTCCCTTGCTGTGTCTATTGCGTGTTGAACTAACTGCTTCGAGTATCCACGACCTCCATATTCTGGAAGGACACGCAAGGCATGAAGAACTACTGTCTCGTTATCATTTGCTTCAATAAGCCATTTAACTGCGTGATACGCCTCATCACGATCATGATTCATAATATACGCCGCAACAATTCGACCATCTTCAATACCGATAAACTGATTTCTCTCTTTGATTGCATCTTTGATCATTTCATCTGGAGGGAAACCACCTTTATCTCCCTCCGGCAGAAAATCTTTTTCGCTCAAAACTTTACACATACCGTCATAAAACTGTCGCAATTCTATAAAATTTTTCTCTTCTGCATATCTGATAATCATAGAAATCTATCCCTCCAACTTACGATTTTCTCAATTCTCCAAACTTGAATTTGACTGATAAATAGCTATTAGTCCAAATCATAACCAAAGACCGCTTTGTCAAAATTACGATTCTTTAAATCTTCATCTGAAATGAGCCAAAATATATTCCATAGGCAGCCTACATTGTAATCGTATTGAAACAGTAGCTGTGCTTTTTCGTCTACATCCGGAATATTACCACCCGTGGGATAACCGAATAATTTATTTCCGTTATATGAAAGGTATTCGATATCATAACCTGAAGAAACTTCTGCAAGACGATCGAATTGGTCACTGTCAAGCACATATTCAAGGGACTGATAATCTGTGGTGAGCTCAAACTCGACAGCCTTTTCCTCAAAAGCTTCTGTAAAATACTTTGAATAATATGGCACAGGCGGCTTAGTTCTCTTTAAATTCGACAGGTCACCGTTGTACCAGATTACCTTGTGATAAGCCAAATTTTCGAGGTCGTCAGCAACGCTTTCAAACCATTTGTTAGTTTGGTGAATTGAGTCTATTTCTCCGCTCCAGAAAAAATATAAAATACCCGTATGCGGAAGTCTGTTTTCAATATCTAAATCGGCAATGTCCGCAAGATTGATTTGAGCAACAAGCTGCATTGCTGATTTTTCGTACCGCTCAGTGTCATCTCCACGCTTGCAAGAATAACCCGACATTGTGGGATATGGAATTTCAGGCGGAAGGTCGGGAAAACCACCGATTTTACTTGTGCCTTTTGCAATTATATTTTCCACATTTTTCACACACATTTTAATAGTACTTTTTCGGTAGTCTTTAATACTTTCTGCAATATCAGTGTATCCTTCTTTAATAAGGAATTCCATCAAATCCATTTCGTGCATTTTCATCTTATACCTCCAAATTCCGATTTTAATGTCTCTATTATACCATAATGATACTATTATAAAAAAGGAAAAAGAGCTCCTTCGAGCTCTTTTGATTCAGTTCTGTAAACTGGAATTTACTTTAATAAATATTTTTCAAACGCTTTATGATTATCAAAGTGGACTTCTCTAAAAAACAGAACTAACCAAATAATATAGGTTGGTATAGCTATATATGGGGTTAAAAAGCAGGATAATAATGCTCCTGCCAACATTATAATAGCCCACATAAAGCACTGATTTCTTATATCACGAGAGATATGAGCTTTATCATACAATGCCTGTTCTTCTTTAGAAAATGAATTAAATCCTGAAACAAATTTTGCTGCTTTTTCCTTAAAAATCGCAAATAACACACCTATAATCAGAAATGGTATTACCAAAATTATACACGACCAAAATCCTATATTCATAATACATACCTCCGCTTCAAATTCCGATTGAGATTTCACCTATTCTAAGGGATTTAATAACTGTTATATTTTGTTATCAAATTTCTCACAAACCATTGAAAATACTAAGTTTGTGACAGGTGAGCTTTCCCTTATATATTCCCTTGTGTTATATCGTTCCATCAGTGTTTACGGACTCTGGTAAGGGAAAAAGCAAGGGAAACAAAATCATATAACACAAAATGAAACTGACATGGTGAACTGATTGAAATGCTTCTGAATTTCTTATTTTGATTAATTGATTTGAAGGAGACACGATATTAATATTATTTACGCAGAATACAATATGTACCGGAATAGCATAGATATTTACACCTGTGCCGGATATATGCTCCGTATTGACTGCCACAAGGCAGAAGATGGTATTAAAACTACACCATGCTCTCAGTGTGCATTAAATGCTCTTGCTATTGATGAACCTCTTGAATATGCAAAACTATATCTGGATGGAACTATGCAGATATGGGTAGACGCAGAATACTCTATTGAACTTTAAGTACACTAAGGGACTGCTACTCTAACAATTAAAAAAGTGCAAGAGCAACAGCCCCTTTGTATTTTTACAAGTTTCGACCTAAAAAACAATTATTTCACATTCGCATTATACAAGTCCATAAAATAAGAATCTGTATGTAGTAGTTCTTCAAAAGTACCTTGTCCAACAATCCTCCCTTCTTTAAAGAGAATAATTCTGTCAAAACCAGCAATGGAATTTAATCTATGTGCAATCGCAATGACTGTTTTATCTTTCATTTTCTGCATAACTGATTTCATTACATTTTCTTCTGTTAAATTATCCATTGCAGATGTTGCTTCATCCAAAATGACAAGTTCGGAATCTTCAAACCACAATCGGGCTAATGCAAGTCTTTGTTTTTCTCCACCTGATAAACAAGTACCTTTCTCACCAATTTCAGTATTCAAACCTTCCGCAAGATTCTCAACTAGATGAGATAGTTGCACTTCACTCAATGCCCCCAGCATTTGTTCTTCTGACACTTTTTTCTCAAATACCAAATTTTCTTTTATTGTTCCGTCAAAAACAGGAGCATCCTGCGATAGATAACTAACTCTATCATACAAATTATTAAGACAAATTCCACTTAACTCCATGTCTCCTAAGCGAACTTTTCCTTGATTGTATTTTAGTAACCCCAATAATATCTTAATCAAGGTCGATTTTCCTGAACCACTTTCTCCTACAAAAGCTATTTTTTCTCCTTTTTTTATGGACAAACTCAAATCATCAATAATTTTTCGTTCCCCATATTGGAATGATAAGTTTTTTATTGCTATTTCGCCAACATCAGCATTTATTGCGTTACCGTTTCTTAATTGATCATCATCTTTTAAGCCTAGAAATTCTTCAAATCTCTTATAAGACGCCTTGTCCAATTTATATTGGACATAAAGTACATTAAAAATAGCAATTGGTGTATAAGCATTTTCAATCAGTGCAATTAGTGCAACTACGGAACCTACTGTAAGGTTTTGCGTTTTCCATGCATAAAAAAGAATACCAATATCTAATATTGCCACAAGTAGCGCAAATATTGTAAAGAATGCTTCATGAATCATATTCATTTTTACCTTTGCTGAAACAATACTCTCTTTGGCATTATTAGTTTTCTTTATTTCATTCGGAAACTGTTTGCTCATACGAAATATCAACATTTCCATAAAGCCTCTAACCAAATAATGATTTAGTAGCTCTTCACTGTTCAAAATTTTTTCTTTTATTTTATATAAAAACTTTAGTAGAATGTTGGTTATTATAAAAATAAGCATATAGCCTACAAACAATACATAAGTAACTTTTTTATCTATTTTCCAAATAAAGTATACACTAAAAACAATGGTAGGAAGTAGGTCTCGAATCAAACGCAACCAGAAATTGAATAATACATTTCTTCCTGCTGTTGAACCATTCTCAATCTTTTGAACAAGTTTGCCTGTACCTATTTTCTGGTATTCTGTATAATCAATTGTACTTATTTTTCTAAGGGACAAAAGCTTAAAATCCAGATAAATACCATGTTCCAATTTCTTTTCAGGATAATTATCCAAATAATTCATACAATAATTTACCAGCAAAATAAAACCATATGTTGCAACTCCTGCAAATGCAAGTGTTCTATCAGCCAATCCATCAATGACCTTTTGGAAATAGTCAGCCTTGTAATTAGCCATAAATGCATTAAATATACCTAGCCCAATGTAGACTAATACCCATATTCTGTTTTTCTTTAATATTTCTTTTATATAACGCATAACTGTACTCCTTTATAGATTTTGTATTTCAAGCATCAGGGCAGTACAGTCAACGACTACTGGCAAGTTTCTTTTAACCTCAGCACAATCTGCCAACAGTTTACATCAACTGTACTGAGTAGTTATCTCGGATAAATTTCATATCATTTTCACCTCTTCCAAATAAGATATTTCTATTATTTTATCACATCAAGTCCCAATATTCTATCGTCATTTCGCCAAAAGAATCAATTCACCATATCTCTAAACTATTAATCGCATCCACCCATGCCTGCGTTTCTCCATCTAGAGCAAGCCGAGCATATTCAAGTGGCTCATCTATTGCCAATGCGTTAAGCGAATTCTGTGAGCAAGGAGTGGTTTTCAAACCATCCTCTGCCTTGTTGCAATCAATCCGCAATATGTAATTCTCAAATGTGTTTACATCAATACTATTCGTAATAGAGCTATACTCTGCATATATCAATCTCATCTTATCCATCCTTTCTTGAAAATGTATTATAAGCATTTCATCCAGTCCCAACCGCCATTTTTATAATTTGTTATAAATTGTTACCAGATTTTCTTTCCCTTATTTTTTCCCTTGTGAGGGTTCGTAAACAAGGGTAGAAGATATAACACGATACAAGATGTAATGGAAAGGACACCTGTGAAAAGTTTAGTATTTTCAAGGGTTTGACGAGATTTCTATAACAAAATATAACAGTTATTAAATCCCATAAAAATCGTCATCTGAGAACTAGAATTTCTCACTTTTTCATCTTAGGAGCAATAAGCAGCACCACTGTCACAAGAAAATATATACCATACAGTAACCAAGTAATTGTATTGTTCCAAGGGAAACTCTTTTCTGGATGGTTCAATGCAAACACTATAAATACAATAGCTACAATCGACATTATCACACCGATAATCCTTGATATGCTCTTTTTCATGTAAAGCACCTCCTCGTCAAACCGGAATTGACTGAGCTCTTTAGAGCGAGGGATGCATATGCCCCTTACGAAGATGTTACTGTTAAACGCTTCTGGATTTATCTGTAATAAATGATATAACTTCCTGCCTGAGCAAATCAGCGGGCGTCTATCCTTTTCCAATAAGGGAACAGATAGATGCCCGCCGTATGCATATCGCCATACATAATCTCAATCCGAATATTTCACGATTACCGTTGTAAGGTAACCTTCTGCACGCATCGCTTCTTCCAGCCCTCTGTATATCTTCTCTGACGGCATGCCGCAGTCAGACACGGCACACACCTCAAAAGCTCTTCCGCCTGCCTTCTGCTCTGCAAGTGCATCCGTAAGCTCCTTAAGTCTTCTGCCCGACTTCATGTATACGCAGGTTCCGCTGTACTGCAATGACTCTTTTACATCATATGATGCAGGGATAATATGAATCTCCTGATTCTTCTCTCCGAGCGCCATTCCCAGTCTTGCCGCAACAGCACAGAATGATGGAACTCCGCTTATAATATGTGCATTGTAGTCGTCCTCAGCTGCACGTCTATGCATGTACATATATGTCGAATATATTCCCGGGTCTCCAATTGTAAGCATACCTACATTTTTTCCATGTGCAAGATAATCCTTTATCGTCTCATAAATGCTCATGTGTGCATGCTCAAGCTTTTTTTCGTCCTTTATCATCGGAAACGGCATACATACAAGCGGCTTATTTTTAATATTATCATATACCTGCTCGACTATACGGTATGCATGGCATTCATCTGCCGAGACCGCAGGAAGTATTATGATATCGCACATTTTCATTATATTAAGTGCTTCAAGCGTCATAAGCTGTGGATTACCCGGTCCAACGCCTATGCCATACAGAGTTCCGTTTCTCTTCGCTTCGCCGTTTCCGGCAGCAAACAGCTTGTCTGTTACCCTGCGCAGATGCTCCATATATACCTCGCGTACTGCCGGATATTCCCCTATTCCTCTTATAATGCACTCTACATCATATCCTGTATCAGTAAGCTTACTTGCAAATGAATCCTCCTCTCCTGCCATATCGTTATTGGCATGGTCACCCGCTACCAGCATAAACGGCGTCACAACCACATGTTTATCCGCCTTATCCGCATTCATGCGCGCAATTACATCTTCAATAGTAACGCTTCCTTCCACAGTAGCTATATATATATTATGGTGCGAATATTCGCGGAGCACATTTTCTATGCGTGCATAATCCGAATCCGCTGCATGTTCAGTTCCATGTCCCATAAGCACAAGAGTCCTGCTGCCCACTTCATCCTTGAGGGATTCCCACAATGCTTTTGCAATATTCACATAATCATCATCGCGTGCAAGAAGTGCATCTGCTGCCTTAACCGACTCAAACTCAGATTCGTATTTTGCGATATTCTCCTTCATGCGGTTGTTCTCTATGCCGTCAAGTACATGTGTCGGAAGCACAGCAACATGTGTAACCCCCTGAGATTTCATATACTCAAGTGCGTCCTTCGTGCCAAGTGCGTCAATACACTCCCTCTGCTTCATAGCTTTTCTTACCATTGTACTTGAAACTGCCTCTGCAATAACCGCATCAGGATATACAGCTCTTACCTGACGCGTTATGGCCTCAATATTCTTATGCCTGGTTCCCGAATATGTAGTTCCAAAGCTTACTATAACAATTCCCTGCCGCATGTCTTTATGTTTTCCTCTCTTATACTCTTTTCAATACACACAGGAATACCGGATTGGTTCCCTGCATCATATGATAGCTTCCTGCCTGCCTTACCTGATTAACCTGCATCTGTACTACTTCGCATCGTACATTGTGCCCGTCATCAGTACTCTTTTCGGCAAGCCCCGTAATACGTGCAAGTGTCTCAAGAGTTACCGCGCTTATCACTATCACAGCTTCAGGATTCAGCTTCCATACCTTCTCTACAATAGCCTCAAGCTGCCCTTTGCTTCCTCCGATAAATACATTTGTAGGCGGTTCAAGACCTTCTGTATCAAGCACTTCAGGTGCCATACCGTCAACAGGATATACATTGGCAGTTCCAAACCTCTCTATATTCTCCCGCAGAAGCTTCTGTGCCTTTTCATTGCATTCAAATGCGTATACCTTTATATCAGGAGAGAGCATCGCACACTCAACCGCAATTGAACCGGTTCCGCTTCCGATATCATATACAACCGCGCCGCTTCTTATCTCAAGGCTGCTTATTGCCGCCACTCTGATTTCTTTTTTTGTCATCGGCACTTTCATATCACGCCTGAATTCCTCATCACATATTCCCGGCACAAGCCTTTTCCTCTCAGGCCTGTCATTAAGTATCAGCAATGTATACAGTCCGTTCTGCCCTGCGATATCCCCGCTTGTTGCAGGCTCCGTTATCTTCTCGTCATCATATCCCAGATTATATCCGGCAATTATGCGGATGGAACCCATCACGGAATCTCCCGAACATCCGGCTTTAATATCACTCACCCACGCACTGACTCTCTGCACATCATCCCTTCCCGACACAAGCACAAATGTCCTTTCATTGCAGCGCACCGCATCCTTTACAAGTGCCTCTGCCCTCCGTTTATCACTCATTCCGTGTATGCTTAAGAGCTTTGCGTTCTGCCATGCATTACCCGTTGCTGCTGCCAGATATGAAACCGATGAGATGCCCGGATATATCGTCACCCGTGTATAGCCTTCCGCTTCCAATGCTTCCTTAAGCTTGGCAGCCCCACTGTAAAAGCCTGTATCTCCGGAAAACAGTACCGCCGCATTAAGGCTTCCGGACATATCGCCTCCTGCCGTAAGCATACCAGCCGTATCATTTTCATATCTTTTTATCACCGGAATGATATCCTTTGCCATATAATACGGATAACATGCCGCACCTCTTCCGATATATGCAGATGCACTGTCAAGCATGCGGCCGGCACCGAATACCAGTCCTGCATTGTTAAGTGCTTCTTGTGCCTCCCCGGTGAGCGTTCTCCCACTCACGCCAATTCCAATCAGTGATATCATTACTGTCTCGTCTGACTTTATCTTAGCATTGCATATTCTCAAGATACGCTTAAGCACCTCATCATAAGATAACCCCTTATCCTCTGCCTGCATTCCTATAACAAATGCTTCAATTCCGCAATTGCGAGCCGCCTCAAGCTTCTCTGCAAAACCACTGTGTTCGCCGCTTGCCTTTGTAACGAGGTACTTTATTGAAAACTGGTTAATCAGAGCAGTATTCATCTCCGTAGAAAACGGTCCCTGCATTGCAATTATCTGCTTTCCCCTTATTCCCGCCGCCTCGCAGAGCGCAATATTGTCCTGTCCCGGAAGTACACGCACATAGAGCCTCTCACAAAGCTTTCCGTCATTACAGAATATCCCAAGCTCCTTGCTTCCAGTTGTCAGAAGGATATTGCCATCTGTGGACTCAAGCGCAGCGGCACAGCTTTCATAATCCGCAAAATATCTGACATGGCCGTTACCGCTGTTACGATTGCCTGTATTACCGCCTTCATTCTCCTGCGCCGTATCCGTAACGATATCCATTTTTCTTGCAAGCCTTATATACGGTACATCCAGCGTCTCAAGGCTTTTGCGTATATTGGCAGATACTTCTGTTGCAAACGGATGTGTGGCATCAACAACTGCTGCATAACCATTGCGTGCCGCCTCATACATCTCATTGGCATCAAGTCTTCCAACATGCACATTAACCCTATCAAGCTGCGGCATTACTATCTGTCCGTACTCAGTTGCCACATGTACATCACATTCTATGCCTGCCTGCGCCAACTGCTGTGCAAGCATGCGTCCTTCCGTTGTTCCTGAATATATCAAAACCTTAGCCATTATCAATCCCCTTACTGCTGCTTATCACTACTGATATTATTATGTATGCCTTCTATGTCGTAGCCTCTTTTTGTTACCAGCCTGCCGTCAATTATCTCTGACTGCGAGTTGCCGATAAATACAGTTGTGAACATATTTACAGATGTATTCATAAGCTCTCCGAGTGTAAGTGTCACGGCTTTTGTGTTCTCCCGTCCTATATTCTCCACATAGCCGCATGCCCTGTCAGCCGTCACTCCATGTTCCATCAGGATTGTGCAGGCGCGTTTGAGATAATCCGCACGCTTGTGGCTTGAAGGATTGTACAGTACAATTGCAAAGTCTCCTCTTGCCGCAGCCGCAAGACGCCTCTCTATGAGCTCCCACGGCGTAAGCAGATCACTTAAGCTTATCACACAGAAATCGTGGTTAATCGGTGCGCCAAGTACGGCTGCCCCGCTGCTTGCTGCCGTAATTCCGGGTATTACCGTTATATCACAGTCAGGATAATTCTTTCCAAGCTCAATCATAAGTGATGCCATGCCATACACTCCTGCATCACCGCTGCATATCATTGCAACTTTTTTCCCTTCGTGAGCCTTTTCAAAGCACATGATGCAGCGCTCACGTTCCTTTTTCATAGGTGTTGAGAGCAGCTCTTTATCCGCGAAGCGCCCTCCCAGCAGATTAAGATATACAGTATATCCTATAATAACATCGCTTGCCTCAAGCGCATCTATCGCCTGTTGTGTCATCATTGATTCTTCTCCGGGTCCCATCCCGACAACATATATATTATTCATAATATACTCCATTCTGCAGGCACAAAGTGCCGGAGGAATCGCGAGCCAAATGTCAGATTTGGCTCTGCGATAAATGCTATTTGTGGCGCCTGCGGCGCAAATAGCTGTGTGAAAAATCAGATATCAATCTGTATTTTTCACACTATACTCCATTCTGCAGGCACAAATCTCAGAACACCAGCTTAATGCTTCTTCTTTTTGCCACTGCCAGTGTAATGCCATTCCCGGCCTGTTTCCTTACTGCCAGCCTGCCTCCGCCTGATGCGGCAACTGCAGCACGCTCACACACATTATCAACCCCCGTGGTATTCTCAACGAATTGCGACGGAGTGTAATCTCCCGGCACTTTTCTGAGTTCTTCCGCCGTAAATACAACAAAAGGCACCCTCATTACCTGCGCAGCCTCCAGCAGCCCGGCTTCATCAGCTTTTATATCTATAGAAGCCAGTGCACAGATGTTATCCTCTCTGACAAGCCCCGCAGCACAGGCTTCTTCAATTCTGCGCCGTATGTCGTCATATTCTTTGTTCTTCTTACATCCGATTCCAAGCACATCTGTCTTAGGTGCAAGTATCAGGCCGGCTTTCTGCTTATACAGGCTGACCTTTTCCTCATCTGCATCATTGGTAATCAGGACATCCACATGACCGGCAGAGCTTCCTTTCTCCCAGTCTGTAATCCTGACCATGTCCGGAATAACTGCGCCGCCGTTTTCTGCACTATCCTCAATAGTACACTCTTCCATGCATCCACCACTTTGTCTGTCAATTGCTATTATTATAGTACTGCCTCTGACAGCCCTTCCGGATACCTTTCGTATTCCGTCCGCATTGCATACTCTCAGGCCGTTACGTCTTGCAAATACATCTATTGCAAATGCATTATTAACATCTGTTGATGTTGTAATTACAGGCCGTGCTTTGCAGTCTGTATCTGTGAGCCGGGCTGCAATATTGGAAGCCAGCTCATTGGCACCTCCAAGATGTCCGGCAAGCACCGGAATCACGTATCTTCCCGCATCATCTATTACTATGACAGGGCTGTCCGCAATCTTGTTTGTCACAAACGGTGCTATTGTGCGCACCGCAATCCCTGCGGCACCTATGATTATTACAGGAAGCCCCTTTGCAAATGCCTCCGAAAGCCATTCGTGCATTGCGCGCCCTTCTCGCGCCCTTATTGCAAGTCTGCCTGGCACAATACGCCCGCCATAGCTTTCACAACACTGTCCATATGTTATGTGTAATGGCATTCCTGATATTTTATCAGCAATCTGCCTTCCCTGCTCTGTAAACCATGTCACATAAGCTATCATTATTCTGTCTCCCGATGCATTTTTGCTTTTCTGAACTCCGTCTCAAAATCAGATGCATAGAGCCTTGACTTCATGTAATTACGGTGTGTAACAGCTTCACCGACAATAACAAGTGCTGTCTTCGTTATATTGTATTTTCCTGCCGTATCAGCGAGACTTCCAAGCGTGCATACATATGCCTGCTCATCTTTCCACGTTGCCTTATACACAAGAGCCGCCGGCGTATCAGACGTATATCCTCCTGTTATAAGTCTCTCTGTCAGTTCATCCAGCATTCCCGTGCTAAGATATATTGCCATTGATGCCTTATGCGCCGCAAAACTCTCAATACTCTCCGTCTCCGGTACACCTCCGGTTCTCCCCGCCATTCTCGTTATGATAAGAGACTGTGACACTCCGGGCAGCGTATACTCCATATTGAGCGATGATGCTGCACCAAAGCACGCACTTACTCCGGGACAGCTTTCGTAGCTTATGCCTTTTTCATCCAGAATATCCATCTGCTCACGCACCGCGCCATATATGCTCGGTTCCCCCGTATGCAGACGTACTGTCATAAGCCCCTCACATTCTGCACCCTCAATAACTTCTATCACTTCATCCAGCGTCATCTTCGCACTGTCATATATTCTGCAATTACCGTCAGCATACTCAAGAAGTTCCGGATTCACAAGCGAGCCCGCATATATTATTACATCCGCTTTCTGCAGAAGCCTCATTCCGCGTACAGTAATCAGGTCCACAGCTCCGCTTCCCGCCCCAACAAAATAAACCATATCAGTCTCCATTCCTGCCCGTTTTTCAGGGCATCCCAGATTTGTGCGCAGGCACAAATCCTGCATATAAAAAATGAGCAGATGCTAATTACCATCTGCTCACTACATTATCACAAATAATTAATTATTTCGACAATTTTTTCCGTATGTGCTCTTGCCGGCAATCAGCCCTGCATTCCTGCTGACTGACGAATCATATCCTCAACAACAATGTCATATATCTCGCCTACAGTATTGCAGTATTCAAGAATCTTCCAAGGTTCGTTGGTATGGAAATGAATCTTAACGAGATCCTCGTCTCCTGCTGCTATAAGGCTGTTGCCTTCAAAATGCTCTGTTATATAGTCAGCTATTGCATCCTCATCAAGATCCTCATCGCGGCGGTCAATCAAAAGCTGTGTGTCGTAACGGTATGCAAACTGATCATCTTCTGCATCTATGCTGTGAATCTCTGACATTATTATGTCCTCCTGTTTTTTGTGATTGTTTTTTGTAATTATGCCATACATTTACAATATCATCAATATTAAATCGTTTACATAAGAATAATATTCATGTATATTAATGTTGGGGCAAAAGCCACCCGGCTTTGATGCCTACAGATTGTTCCGGAGCTGTCATGCAATGCTCCGGCAGGATATCGGGGGATTTTACAATGAACAAGCGTGATTCTTTTAATAACAGGTGGGGATTTATCCTCGCATGTATCGGTTCAGCAGTCGGAATGGGCAATATATGGATGTTTCCGACAAGAGTATCCTTATACGGCGGCGGCTCATATCTGATTCCGTATTTTATATTTGTTGCACTTATAGGCTTCACCGGCGTAATCGGCGAGATGAGCTTCGGACGTGCCACGAGGTCGGGTCCTGTTGACGCATTTGGATATGCATGCGGCACAAAAGGCAGAAAGAAGCTTGGTGAACTGCTCGGTTACATACCTGTAGCGGGTGCTCTTGCCATGGCAATCGGCTATACTGTCGTCATGGGCTGGATTCTCAAATATATGGTCGGTGCATTCACAGGTACCGCTCTCGCGCCTTCAGATGCCGGAGAATTCAGTGCACGTTTCGGTTCAATGGCAAGCGCCTTTGGCAACAATACATGGCAGATTGCCGCTCTTGTAATCGGAATTGTAATCCTTATGTTCGGAATAGGGCGCGGCATTGAGAAAGCCAACAAAGTGATGATGCCGGTATTCTTTATACTTTTTGCAATTCTCGGCATATATGTTGCATTCCAGCCGGGTGCCATAGACGGCTACAGATACATATTCCGTGTTGACCCTAAGGCTCTGGCTGACCCAGCAACCTGGATATTTGCTCTTGGTCAGGCGTTCTTCTCACTGTCGGTCGCAGGTAACGGCACGCTGATATACGGCTCATACCTTCCCGACAATGATGATATACCTGCCGCTGCCGGAAGAGTTGCATTGTTTGATACAATTGCAGCGCTCCTTGCGGCACTTGTAATAATCCCTGCAATGGCTACAACCGGGGCACAGCTTAATCAGGGCGGTCCCGGACTTATGTTCATATATCTTCCCGCATTATTCAAGTCAATGCCGGGCGGATATATCATAGCAGTAATTTTCTTTGTTGCCGTCTTCTCAGCCGGTCTGTCTTCGTTAATCAATTTATACGAAGCACCGATTGCGACAATTCAGGAAAAGCTTCACCTCGGACGCAAGGCCTCCTGTGGTATCATAGCTGTAATAGCTCTTATCGTATCAATATGTATTCAGGGCATAGTATCTGACTGGATGGATGTTCTCTCAATCTACATCTGCCCTCTGGGTGCAGGTCTTGCCGGAATCATGTTCTTCTGGGTATGCAGTAAGCAATATGTTGAATCACAGATAAATACAGGCCGCAGCCGGACATTCACAAAGGCATTCCTTCCGGTATGCAGATATATCTACTGCCCGGTATGCATACTCGTTCTTATACTCGGAATACTGCTTGGCGGAATCGGGTGATGGTATAGTACGATACGGCTTACAGGCTTACAGACATGCAGCTTTAGTCAACCTTCTGCATTCTGTAACCTATACCCACATGTGTCTGTATATATTGAGGAGAGTTCTGACCCGAATTCAGTTTTTTACGGAGCATTGCCATAAATACCCGCAGAGAGCCCATGTCGCTCTCAAGGTTGCTCCCCCAGACGTTCTGAAGTATATATTTATGGGTCAGGACTTTTCCCGTATTATGTGCGAGAAGACACAATAATTTATACTCTATTGGTGTAAGATGCAGCTCTGTATCGTTAAGATATGCGCACTGCTGTGCATAATTAATCACAAGCCCGCCATTCTCATATACAGCTCCTGTAAGCGAACTGCTCTGCATAAGTGCCAGCCTTCTTTCGATAACCCGCAGTCTGGCAAGCAGTTCCTCAACAGAAAACGGCTTTGTCAGATAATCATCTGCGCCCGCATCAAGCGCGTCTATCTTGTCACTATCCTCACTTCTTGCACTTACAACTATAATCGGCACGTTAGACCAGGTTCTTATACGCTCTATAACTTCAACACCATCTATATCGGGAAGCCCCAGATCAAGAAGAATAATATCAGGATTGACAGATGCGGCAGTATTTATTGCACCTTCCCCGGTAGTGGCTGTTACATAGCCGTAATCATGCGCTTTAAGCGTCACGGTTATAAGATTTCTTACAGGTCCGTCATCCTCTGCAACCATTATATTGGCTCTGCTCATAATTGTTTCCTCCGAATTCCTCTAAAATGTAATAACAGCCTTTTAAAACGCGTTGTCAGCAAGTGGCAATGTAAATACAAACACCGCACCGGCAGGATTATTATCCCTTACCGTTATTGTTCCTCCATGTGCCTCAATAATCGCTTTGCACAAATACAATCCCAATCCTATACTTCTGCGATTGTCTGCAATCCTGTTGGTTCCACTGTAAAACTTGTCAAAAACATGCTCTTTATCTTCATCAGATATACCATTGCCATTGTCCTCAATGTACACCACAGCCATATTATTCTCCCTGCAGGAACGTATCGTTATATGAGAACCCGGCGGTGTATACCTTACCGCATTATCAACTATATTAATTATTACCTGAACAATAAGTCTTGCATCGGCTGTCACAAGTATGTACTCATCATCGCTCTCAACAAAAATACTGTGCTCACCGGAATGCTGCTTCACATGTCTTACTGCATCATCAATAACATCTGCGAGAAGCTCCGTTGATGTATTAAGTACCATTCTTCCTTCTTCTATCCTTGTTGCATAAAGCAGATTCTCAACGAGATTATTAAGCCACACGGAATCATTATAAATATCCTGATATATCTGATATCTTGTCTGTTCATCAAAGCTTTTTCCGTTACTTAAAAGGCTGCTGGCATTGCCGGCTATAGTTGTCAGCGGCGTCCTCAGGTCATGTGATATCGATCTGAGCAGGTTTGCCCTGAGCTGCTCGCTCTCTGCAAGGATTGCCGCTTCTTCCTTATCTCTCTGGTTTTTCTCATTTTCAAGTGCAAGTGCGCATTCACCAAGGATTGATAACAATATGCTCTGTGAAGAACTGTCGAGTATTTTGTCCTTTGCCTCTATGCCTATAACTCCATATACTCTGTCATTAACCCTCACCGCATAATATACATACACAGAATCTGCAAATCTGTCTGTCGAAGCTCCGGCATAATGGTTATTAGCAAGAACCCACTCAGCCACATTTTTCTCATCCATCACTCCGGCATTACCGGCACAGCTGCTGTCCGATACATTAAGCATGTATGGTTCTGAAAGCTTTCCGTCAACATTAAGATATATTACTATGTTCCTTTCAAGCAGCCTGCTTATCTGCCCGGCAGCCGCTTTTATTATTGCATCCCTGCCCTTTGCAGCCGTAAGCAGCTTATCAGTATCAAACAGTATACGTGTAGTATCTGCAAGCTTCTCAGATTGTCTGGCCTGCTCTTTGTACCTTAATGAGAATGTTCCGGAGACATATGCCGTAATAAACATTACAACAAATGTTACCGGATAACCTGTCTCATATGCCGACAGCGAGAACCGCGGTGCTGTAAAAAGATAGTTAAATACAAATACACTGGCTATTGAAGATATAAGGCTGTAAACTCTGTGTGATGTTGCTATAGAAGTGATAAGCACACCCAGTATATATACCATGATTATATTGGCACTTGAAAATCCGATTCTGTAAAATACCATTCCCAGAGCTGTTGCCCCGGCAAGTATTGCTATGCTTTTTATTATATTTTTAAACATTTCTGAACATCTTTCTGCTGTCCCAGTATAAGCACTGAATTTCCTTCCATAAAACGCGTATCCGGATTAATATTCATATTAAGTTTTCCGTTTCCACGTATTGCAAGAACATTTATATTGTATTTCCTGCGGATATTAATTTCAACTATAGTCTTATTTATCCAGCTCTCAGGTGTTTCTATTTCAAATATAGAATATCCGTCATCAAGCTCCGTATAATCAAGTATCATATCAGATGTACATCGTATTGCAGTCCATGATGCAAGCTGCTTCTCGGGATATACAACCTCATCTGCCCCATTACGAAGCAGAAACTTTTCCTGCACATCCGTTGCTGCCCTTGCAATTACCTTTTTTGCCCCAAGTTCTTTAAGAAGTGATGCTGTCTCCAGCGAACTCTGGAAATCATCTCCGATTGCTACTATGCATGTATCAAAATTACGTATTCCGAGTGATGATAAAAACTGCTCATTTGTGCTGTCGCCAATCTGTGCATTAGTAACATATGAGATTACGTCATTCACCCTCTCCTCGTCACTGTCTACTGCCATCACCTGATGATCCATCTCATTAAGCTTTTTTGCAATGTGTCTTCCAAATCTTCCCAATCCTATCAATAATACCGATTTCATATTCTGCCTCCTTAACCTACTGTCATTTTTTCCTGTGGAAGTCTCGCCGTATTTCCTTTTCTCGGTGAAACCGCTGCAAAGATAAGCGTAAGCCCTCCGACGCGTCCGATATACATAAGCAGCACAAGTATCGTTCTTGAAAGCATCCCAAGCCCCGGCGTGATGCCAAGCGTAAGTCCTACCGTTCCAACCGCTGACGCAGTCTCAAACAGGCACGTCAGAAGCGGTATTGCTTCAACTCTGCTTATTATAAGTCCCCCAAGCAGAAATAATATTATGTACATCATAAATACCGCCACCGCATTTCTTATTATATCAGAATCAATCCTTCTGGCAAAGAAATGTGTGTGTTCTCTTCTTGCAAATACGGAAATCATAGTGCCTGCAAGAACAGCAAGCGTTGTTATCTTCATGCCTCCGGCCGTAGATCCCGGTGCTCCCCCTGTCAGCATGAGTATAATCATCACTGCCACTCCATCATCACTAAGTGATGTAAGATCTACTGTATTAAATCCTGCAGTTCTTGTCGTCACAGACTGAAAAACAGAACTTATTACACGATGCCATACTGAGCCGTCCGTGAATTCGCAAAAGAAGAAATATACTGACGGAATAAAAATCAATAACGCCGTTGCCACAAGTATGACCTTGCTCTGCATCCTGTATGATGCAAAATGCAGTCTGTTATTCTTTATATCTTCCCACGTAATAAAGCCTATACCTCCGACGATTATCAGCAGTATCACTGTTATATTAACTATCGGATTATCCACATAATACGTTATCGACGAGAACTGTTCCCGCACTCCCATAAGGTCAAACCCCGCATTGCAGAAAGCTGATACCGAATGGAATATACCATACCATAAGCCTTTTGCCATTCCAAATTCCCTGACAAAACATGGTGTCATAATCAATGCAGCTATAATCTCTATTGCGGCCGAAGCCTTTACAATAAATCCGGTAAGCCGCACAATACCTCCGACCTGCGGTGCCGATATTGCGTCCTGCATTGTACTCCTCTGCTTAAGACTTATCCTTTTTCCTGATATAAGAGTAACTGCGACGGCTACCGTTATAACTCCCATTCCTCCTATCTGTATAAGCGCAAGTATTACCGCCTGTCCGAACTCTGACCAGTAAGTTGCCGTATCCCTGACTATAAGTCCCGTAACACATACTGCCGAAGTTGCCGTAAACAGTGCATCCGCAAAACCGGCTCCCTGCCCGTCCCTTGTTGCAAACGGCAGCATAAGCAGCAGACTTCCAAGAAGAATAACTCCTGCAAACCCTATGATTATAATCTGCGCTGATGAAAAATGCTTTGTCAAATGACGCATATAACAGTGCCTCTCTTTCATAAACTTCATCTATTATTACATATACAGCATAAAATGTGCATTAATGTCTTGTGTCCGGTATTAAATTTGTATTAAGAAGACTGCCATGCAGTTTGTAATCAAATACATGATAATTATGGAAAGTCTTGTCTTTATGGTGTATTATGTAAGAAAAGCTGTGACGTATGTGACGGGACATTTTAAGCATGCGTAATCCTCCAGCCTTGAAAGGAGCCATGGATGAATCGTATTATTACTATCGGACGTGAATTTGGAAGCGGAGGACGTGAACTTGGCCGCCGCCTTTCAGAAAAATTAGGAATTGCTTACTATGATAAGGAGATTATAACTGAGATTTCCAAGCGAACACAGTTATCTGAAGAGTATGTGCATCAGGTATCTGAGAAGCGCCCTCTTATATCATTTCCAATCCATGTAGGCCAGAGTCTTCTTGTTACTCCTGACCCTGTATTCCAGCAGAATATGTCAGTTCTTTCTGAGCAGTACAAGCTTCTTACCGAACTTGCCGAGAAGTCAGACTGCATCATCGTCGGACGCTGTGCAGACTATGTGCTGCGTGAGATGAATCCTTTCCGTATATTTGTATATGCCGATACTGAAAGCAAGCTCAAGAGATGTATGGAAAGAAGTGAACCCGGCGAACACCTCACTGAAAAAGAACTCCGTAAGAAGATGAAGGATGTTGACCGCTCACGTGCGCAGTATTGTGAATTCTGCAGCCAGCAGAAGTGGGGCGATAAAAGCTATTATGACCTGTTAATCAACACCAGCGGTAAGAATATAAAACAGCTTTCCAATTCGCTTTATGAATATTTAAAATAATGCCGGAGTCAAAAAGGTCTTTCACCCACATGAGTTTACTCATAACTGGATGAAAGACCTTTCTATCTGCCCCGATGCAGGCAGCATGGCTGTGCGTTTTATCTTATATTACTGTAATCAAGGAAAAAACACATACAGCTTACCGGCTTATCTCCGTCATTGCGGTATACATGCGCCTGATCTGTCTCAAACTTATATACCTGTCCCTTGCTTACCTGCTCGGTATGTCCGTTGCACTCTATCGTAATAACCCCGTCCGTAACGGCTATGTATTCCCTTGTCTTCTCACCGTGGCTTCCGCTTGTATATGTTCCGCCCGGCTCAACATCTATTCTGTACACCTCAACAGACTGGGAGTCCTCATACGGGAAGCATGTCCACACCTTATACTGTCCCAGCATCTCCTTGGTCGGGATTATCTCCTCAGGAGACACAAGGCAGTTGTCTATTCTCGGCGGGTCTATCAGCTCCTGGAATTCTATTCTGAGTCCGCTCGTTATCTTGCCGAGGACACCAAGCGACGGATTAGCTGTCCCCTTCTCAATCTGTGCAAGCATACTCTTGCTTACACCTGTCTGCTCAGCCACCTGATCAAGGCTCATACCCTTGGACTGACGTATTCTTTTCAAATTGACTGATACATTATGTGACAGATAATCCATCGCAAATCCTCCTTGTCTGTTACTTAATATGCAATCACAATGCTTTCATATATAAAGCCTCAATATCACTCTGGCGTGATGCTCTCGGATTGACTGCAATATTGCCGCTTTTCATGGCATCCGCTGCCATCGCCGGAATCTTCTCCTCAATCTGCTCACGGCTTATTTCGCCATTCTTACATGCATTATTGACAGCTTCCGTAAGGTTCTTAGGAATTCCTATCGAAGCACAGAGTTCTCTTATCGCATCTGCTAACATCTCCGGCTCAAATTCATCCGCATACGCCGGAATCTTACTTATATAATTATATATTTTAATATATTTTCCGTGATCTGCAAGTGCATTATACTCTGCAATCACAGGAAGCAGTACCGCATTGGCTACTCCGTGCGGGACATCAAAGAAAGCACTTACCGGATGGCTCATGGCATGTACGTTGCCAAGTCTCGCATATGAAAATGCAATTCCCGCAAACAGTGATCCGGTAAGCATAGCCTCTGCTGCCTCTATATCAGTCCTGTTCGCAACAAAACGTCTTATATTGCCGCCGATAAGCTCCATCGCCTTCTCTGCCATTGCATCTGAGAATGGCGATGCTGCAGTTGATATGTATGCCTCCTCCGCATGTATGAAAGCATCTATTCCGCATGCAGCCGCTACACCTGCCGGTGCCGTTGTAAGAAGCTGTGCATCAAGTATGGCATATGCCGGAAGGAGTTCATAGCTGAACACCGTAAGCTTATAATCCCTGCTGTGGTCGGTTATTACCGAGAATGCCGTAACCTCTGAGCCTGTACCCGCGGTTGTCGGAATCGCTATGAGCGGAACAATCTTTCCCGGAACCTTGTGGGCACCTTCATAATCAGTGATGCTTCCGCCATACTTTGCAACAACTCCGACTGCCTTGGCTACATCCATAGGTGAGCCTCCCCCGAATGCCACGATAAAGTCTGCGCCTGAAGCCCTGAAAGCTTCTGTTGCCTTTTCTACTGTTGTCACTGACGGATTAGCCTCTATATCCGTGTACGCATCCGCCTTAATACCGGCATCCGCAAGATACCCTTCTGCTCTGGCTACAAGTCCCATCTTCTCAAGATGCGGGCCTGATATTATAAATGCATGCGTGCCGCCAAGCTTCTTCGCCGCCTCTCCAAGCTTACCGAGAGTTCCTCTTCCTACTGTTATATTCTGTGGTATTGAAAATCCAAATTCGTTCATAATATTCTCCATTCCCTGCGCTGCCTTTTGCGCATCTCAAGTTTGTGCGCATGCACAAATCTTGCATGTGAAAAATCTCTGATTTTTCACATTAGTCTCCATTCCGCAGGCACAAAGTGCCGGAGGAATCGCGAGCCAAATGTCAGATTTGGCTCTGCGATAAATGCTATTTGTGGCGCCTGCGTCACAAATAGCTATGTGAAAAATCTCTGATTTTTCACATTAGTCTCCATTTCTCAGGCACATTTTCTTGCAAGCACCCTGTCTATAGCCTCATCAATTACCTTATCAAGCTCAGGCTCGTCAAATTCAGGCATGAGCGTTGCAGCATCCTCATCAGATATAAGCTCGACAAGAGTACCGAATGAATCCTTATATTTATTCTTACATATTACAAAAAATACAACTCCGAGAACGCTCCATCCACCGACCATTGCCCACTCAGGAAGTATAAGGCTTCCGCCTGTTCCCGGTATGCAATACATAAGCACCATAAGTCCCGACATCAGCACTGCCATTCCTCCGACAAACTTGTATGCAGGAACCTTATATGGTCTTGGCATATCCGGCTCCTTCTTACGAAGAATGAGAAATGATATCGAAACCATACAGTATGCCAGGCAGCATCCGAAATTGCCGGCATCACATATCCACACCATCATCTCACGTCCTGCAAACGGTGCAGCCATTGTAATCACACCGATAAGAATAAGTGAGTTAACAGGTGTCTTGTGCTTTGGATGAAGCTTTGCAAATACCTTTGGAATCATATAAGACTCAGCCATAGAGTACATTGCCCTTGAACCTCCGAGCATGAATGAATTCCATGAAGTTACGATTCCGCACATGCCACCGACAATTATTACCTTTGCCATCACCGGTGTCTTGAATGCAACTGCCATTGCGTCTGCCGTAACCAGTCCCGAGCCTGCCTGTGATGCCTTAATTGCGTCGGCATTAAGTACAAGACCGACTGCAACAATTACAAATGCATAGAAAACTACTGCAAGCACTACTGAGAGAATCATCATTTTACCAATCTTCTTAGGCGGTACGTTAATCTCCTCAGCAGCCTGTGGGATAACATCAAAACCGATTAAGTAGAACGGTGAGAGTACTGCTACACCGATTACCGCCTTTATGCTTGTGGAAGCATTGCTTCCGATGAACATCTGACCGCTTAAGTTATCCACCGAACCGTTGATTACGGAAGCAACTATCAACAGAATTCCCGAACCGCCGATAATACATGTTAATATCGTCTGCAATATTGCCGCCGTCTTGGCTCCCATGATATTAATGAGCATTATTATAAATGCAACAACAATTCCGACTATAAGCCATGATGCATACACATCAAAGCCTGCTATCGTGTACAGATATCCTTTAAGAAATCCCGGCCACAGATATGTAAGTATCGTAGGAAGTGCGCAGGCTTCAAAGCACGCAACTCCGACATATCCAAGGACTATACCCCATGTACATATAAATGAACCTGTCGAACCCATTGCCCTGTAGCTGAATACATGCTCGCCGCCGCACTGTGGCATTGCAGCCGTAAGCTCCGCATATGTAAGTCCTACAAAAAATATCATAATGCCGCCGATTACAAAACCAAGCGCGGCACCAACAACTCCGCCTTTCTGAATCCATCCTCCGGATGATACTACCCAGCCCCATCCAATCATGGCACCGAATGCAATAACAAGGATGTCCCATGCGCTGAATACTTTATCGAATTCTGATTTTTTCTGATTCATAAATGCCTCCTGTCCTGCGCATATTCTGCGCATCTCTGCATCTCTGCATGTCTGTCATGTGTGCAGCCCTACTTCGCCGGCACATCCTTTTCAAATACCTTCCTTGCCACTTCTTCTATCAGCTGTGCCGTTTTGTCAACGCCAAGAAGGTCACTGTTTATCAGAATATCCCTGTTATGTCTGTCACCACGGTTGCTTCCCGTAAGTGCCATATGCCTCTTATGGTATCTCTTATCCTTTTCAAGAATAAGAAGCTTCGCATCGTCCTCTGAGAGATTATGACTCTCCATGACATTTTTCACGCGCACATCATTCGGCGCATATATAAATATTCTTAATATTGGCTTCTGCTCCTTTAAAATATAGTCAGCAGAACGTCCTATGATAACGCACGATTCCCGTGCCGATAATTTTCTGATTATTGTTTTCTGGACATGAATTGCGCGCTCTGTCAAATCCGCATATTTTGAAAATGAACCTCTCACATCGCCTTCCGCACCTTTTCCGGCGATTGTAACACCCTCTTCAACCTTTTCCATTATCTCCTTAGGTATTCCGACTTCCTTTATAATCTCATCCACCATTTCCCTGTCGTAGAATCTGATTCCAAGGTCATCCGCAACCTTCCTGCCAATCTGATTACCCTTCGCACCATATTCGCATCCTATAGTGATAACAAGATGTGCCATAACCTTCTCCATTCCTGTAAATAAAAGGGCGCACCAAACATAATCTATTCAGTGACGCCCTTGTCTGTTACATAAGATACATTATTATTTTGATAATGCTTCTACTGTTTCCTTAATTATTGCAACTGCCTGATCACACTGCTCCTCGTTAACAATAAGTGGTGGAATCATACGGATTATATGCGCTCCGATTGCTGTGATAAGAAGCTTTCTGTCAAGGCATCCGTGCTTAACTTCAACTCCTGAGATTGTATCGTCGAACTCAACACCTACGAGAAGTCCCTGATGTCTTACTTCCTTAACATGTGGGAGTTCCTCAAGCTTCCCTGCAAAGTAATCACCAACCTTCTTGGCATTACCTGCAAGGTCTCTGTCGATAAGCTCATTAACCTCTGCAAGAGCTGCCGCACAGCTTACAGGATGACCACCGAATGTTGTTCCGTGTGAACCCGGTGTAAATGCCTTGGCAACCTCTGCAGTTGCGCAGATAGCACCGATTGGCATTCCGCCGCCAAGTCCCTTTGCCATAGATACGATATCAGGCTTGATGCCATAGTTCATGTATGACATTACGGCACCTGTCCTGCACCAGCCTGTCTGAACTTCATCAATAAGAAGGAGCATCTCATGCTCATCGCAGTACTTTCTGAGACCTGTCATGAATTCCATTGTTGCAGGATGTACGCCGCCCTCACCCTGAACAGGCTCGACCATGATTGCTATTGTATCCTCTGTACATGCATCAATAAATGACTGGAGGTTGTTGTATTCAGCATATGTAAAGCCGTCTGTCATAGGTCCAAAGCCAATCTGGCATCCGTTGTCAGGCTGGCCTGTTGCTGACATCGCACCGAATGTTCTTCCGTGGAAGCCCATCTTTGCAGTTACGATATTGAATCTCTTAGGGCCATACTTTTCAACGCCATACTTTCTTGCCATCTTAATCATTGCCTCGTTGGCTTCTGTACCTGAGTTCTGGTAGAATATCTTATCCATTCCGATTGTTGTACATACCTTCTCAGCCAGAAGTGCCTGCGGAATTGTGTAAGGATAGTTAAATGTATGCATTATGTCTCCGACCTGATCCTTAACTGCTGCCACAACCTTAGGATTACAGCTTCCTGCATTGTTTACGGCAATACCTGCATAAAAGTCAAGGTATGGGGTTCCGTTTTCATCATACATATACATGCCGCTTGCTGTCTCTGCAAGAAAATCAAATCTCTCATATGTTTCAATCATGTACTTATTTACTTTGTCCTTAATATCCTGTGCTGTTAATCCTGTATCCTTAAGTCTCATAATGTCCTCCATTCCTGTGCATGCGTTCTTCGCTGCCACAACCTCATTTTAGATTTTTTGATTCCTTTGATTCTTAAAAAATGTACAAACCGGTTTTGAATTTTATCCAAAATAATGGAAAACAAAAAGAGCAAAGAACCACCAATCGGTGAGCTTCTTTGCTCTTATCAATGTCTATTATTTTGAACAACCTTACAATAACACTAACGCCTAATTATGTCAATAATAAATTTCAAAAAATTAATATTTTTAAATATTACGGTTTGAAAGCTTTTTCCTGACATACATTGCAATCAGCACTGCAACAGCCGCTGCCGCCAGTATCCATGCCCATCCCGGCACATTTTTGATGTTGTAGCAGCGCACATTTATCCACATCCTGTTTATATGGGAATTCTGTTCACTGTCAAAGTACTGCATCACCGCACTTCTGTCCATGACCTCCTGCGACGGATACTGTGCTGAAAGCTCCCCCGTTATCTGAGATGCCGGAACTGTGAGAATATAGTCAGTATCGGCATTGCTGCCTGAGAAAAAATATCCCAGCGGATATTCTATTGTGTCCTCTTCTCCATCCTCTGCCTCATAATTCCACTTAAGATAATCGTACACTATATTGCTGTCACCGCCCGATATAACGGATGTATATCCAATATAATACATATTGCGTACTGCACTTTCAGGCATCGACATGTAATTAATAAAGCTCTGTGCCGCATGCTTTCTGTCTGCATTGCCTTTAATTCCGGACTTAAGCATTACCCAGCCGTCAAAATACATATTCGTGCACTCCTCAGGTGCGGCAAAATCAAGCTCCACACCATCCTCTGCTGCCTGCTGCATGGTATAGACGGCATCGCCTGACCACTGATATCCGGCAACAACCTTGCCTGTTATCATGTCTGACTTACCGCTGTCAGTCTCAAATGAATATACATTATCCTTAACCTGCTGGAGATAGTCCTGCACCTGCTGAAGTGTCTCCTCCGAAGTGTCATTCATCTCCTCTGCAAGCTTTTCACTGTAATCGGATGCATTCACAAACTGCGGTGATGTAAGGATGTCTGACTTAAGCGCACCAAGCGCCGCAAACATCGTATCCCTTACGTTATCCTTAATGGTAATCTGTCTTCTGAACTTTTCATTATCGATAATGTGCCATGTTGAAGCTTCATCACGTGTAACCAGCTCCGGATTATATACAATGCCGGTAATCCCCCACATGTAGCCGGCTGCATATCTGCTCCATGATTCTCCGTCTATCTTATTCTCATTGAATACCTCTTCGATAAACGGCGACACTCCGCGTGCATAATAATTCTCCTTAATATTCTTATCGTAAAAATCATCTGAGAACGGCTCAAGCCAGCCCTCTGCCATAAGCTTCATAATCATATATTCCGACGGGCAGATAAGGTCATACTCGTCGCCAAGTGTAAGCATGTTGTACAGCTCCTCATTCGTTCCCGCACAGCTGTATTCGACCTTTACCTTCTTACCATAGGTTCTGTAATACCAATCCTCAAAATCTTTTACAATCGGATTCTCGCCCTTAATACCACCGCTTTCAAGGTCAATCGTCTCATCCCAGCTGCCTTGATCAATATATTCTTCCCAGTTGCACACACGCAGCGTTATAGTATCATCCGCCGCCTGCGCCTGTGTAAGGCACATCTGTGCCGTGCCTGCCAGTGCAGTCACTGCAAATGCCGTCGAAAGGATTACCGATGCACATTTCCTTAATATTCTATTCATCGATTGCCGTCTCCTCTCCTGCCCCGCCTCTTCTGCCGTTTCCTGAAGGTGCGAAGTTCACGGCAGCCTCAAGAATGACAACAAGTATAAAAATAATCGTAGACAACGCCCAGAGTGCTGTCTTTATCTGTGTCTGTGAGCCCTTGGTCGCATTGACTACATACGTGCTTATCGTATCAAATGTTGCCGGTTTGGTATAAGTGGCAACAAAATAATCATCCAGCGAAAGCGTTATTGCCATTACAAAGCCTGACACAATACCCGATGCAGCCTGCGGAATTATTACATGCCACAATGCATATGCCGGAGAAGCACCGAGGTCAAGCGCCGCCTCATACAGGCTCTGATCCATCTGCTTAAGCTTCGGTATAACAGCAAGATATACAAACGGAGCACTTAAGACCACATGCCCTGCAACGAGCGGCACATATGTATCCTTGCTCACGCCGAGAACTACAACGAGCAGTATGCACAGTGAAAATCCCGTAACAACGTCAGCATTTACAACAGGTACCTGGTTAAGTACCGACATCGCTGTTCTTGTTCTCTTCTTTGAATAGAATGACCCTATTGCTCCGAGTGTTCCAAGTATCGTTGCCAGTGCCGCACTTCCTACTGCAAGCAGAAGCGAACCAAGTATCATATCTTTCAGCTCTTCAGTCGTAAAGAGCGTAATATAATTCTGAAGTGAGAATGAGCTTATCGTCCCGATATTGGCTGCATCCGTAAAGCTGTACACTGCTATTATAAGAATCGGAAAATACATAAAAAGAAGTACAAGCGCAATAAACGCTGAGCTGATTCCCTTTTTCATCATAAGATTGCACCTCCCCTGTCCTTTCCTTCCGTATCCCTGTCACCCGAAATAATCGTGACAACACAGATAATTATAAGAAGTATTAGTGCTATCATTGATCCGTTATGCCAGTCATATGCCGCGAAGTAGCTTCCGATAAGGCTGCCCATGATGTAAGTGCTGTTGTAGAGCATATCAAGCACAACATAATTCGTCATTGCCGGAAGAAATACCATCGAAACACCGCTGACTATTCCCGGCACCGACAACGGAAGTATTACTCTTGTAAACGTCTGAAAGTTGTCCGCACCAAGGTCTGATGCCGCCTCTATGACATTCCTGTCAAGCCTGGACAGTGTTGTATACAGCGGCAGTATCATAAACGGCAGAAAATCATATGTCATTCCTATTACCGTATTAAGGAACGGATAGAATGCGAGATTGCCTTCAACCAGCGAAAGTATCTCTTTGAGTGCGGTTATTCTCAATGTAAAGTTAATCCACATCGGAAGCACAAATAACATAATTATTACACCGGTTCTCCTGAAGTGGCTCTGTGTAAGTATGTAGGCAGCCGGATAAGCTATAAGCAGGCACACAAGTGTCGTTACTATCGCAAGCACAAAGCTGTAGCACAGCGTTCCAAGTGTATTGGGGTCAGTAAAAAAGTTAAGCAGATTAGCCATTGTAAACTGCCCCGTGCCGTCCGTAAATGCATAATACACAAGCACCAGAAGCGGTGCCGCAACAAATATCAGCAGGAATATGCCGTAAGGAATTCCAAGACTCCTTCTGGATAATACATTTTTCATCTCTTCATCTCCATTCAACAGACATTTATCTACTTCTTAAGCTGGAACTTCATCTTATCCTCAGGCATTATAAGTCCTACCTGGTCGCCCATATTCCAGAGATATTCGTCATCAACAATAAGGTCATGTCCGTACTCAGTCCTTACAACATAGCTGTAGTGGTCGCCCTTGTAAATAAGGTCGATAATCCTGCCGGATACAAGTCCCGCATCGGCATCATCACTCATCTCAATATCATACGGCTGTATTGACACTATTACCCTTAGCTTCGACACATCCACGGTCTCGCCGTTCTCGTCAGTAAGGACGCCCTCCTTCATCGAGGTCTTAGGAATTATCTTTGTTATATCACAGCTTATGAGCTTATCATTAAAGTTCAGCGTATAATCGCTGTTTATAATAGTCTCAAAGCTTGTTGTGTGATCCTCGGCTATCATTACATGTATTCCGTCAGGCTCAAGGCACATGCCTATCTTTTCACCTGCCGAGTAGCACTTCGTAGTTCTTATAACTATCTCATATTTTCCTGACTCAACGGTAACCTCATAGTGCATACCCTTGAATATCACAGAAGTAATCTCTCCGGCAACAGTTCCGTCCTCAGGCTTCGTGATTATAACATCCTCAGGCCTTACAACAACATCAACAAGCGTTCCCTCAGGCACATCATCCATGCCCTTGAACTCTCCGCCACAGAATCTTACCTTCATATCACTTGTCATGATTCCCTTGAAAATGTTACTCTCGCCGATAAAGTCCGCAACAAATGCATTCTGCGGCTCATTATATATATCCTCCGGTGTACCTACCTGCTGTATTCTTCCCTCAGACATTACAACAATCTTATCAGACATCGTAAGTGCCTCTTCCTGGTCATGTGTTACATATATAAATGTAATTCCGAGCTGGTCATGCATATTCTTAAGCTCAAGCTGCATCTCCTGACGCATCTTAAGGTCAAGCGCTCCAAGAGGCTCATCAAGCATAAGAATCTCCGGCTCATTGACAAGCGCCCTTGCAATCGCAATCCGCTGCTGCTGTCCGCCGGAAAGTGTTGATATCTTTCGGTTCTCAAAGCCTTCAAGGTCAACCATATCAAGGACATGTCTTACCTTCTTTCGTATCTCGTCCTTAGGCAGCTTCTTAAGCTTAAGTCCGAATGCGATATTGTCATATATATTCATATGAGGAAACAACGCATATCTCTGGAAAACCGTATTAATAGGTCTTTTGTTGGCAGGAAGCTTCGATATATCCTCGCCATTCAGAAGAATCTCACCTTCTGATGGAAGTTCAAAGCCTGCTATCATTCTGAGCGTTGTCGTCTTACCGCATCCTGACGGCCCGAGAAATGTCACGAACTCTCCTCTCTTCACCTCAAGATTAAAATCATCCACCGCCTTAAATCCATTATCATCATATATCTTGCTTATATGCTTAAGCTCTATAATATTCTGCGATTTATCTGCCATTGCCGCCTCCCGCTAAACACATTTTTTTATCAAAACCGTACTTATTAATTAATATCAAAAACGTGTACACAAATCAATAGAAATATCAACAAATTACGCATACTTTTTATATTGCTTTTCCTTCTGCTTCTGCAATGTATTGCCCCTGCCGCTTTCTGTTTCTGTAACCCCCATATAAAATATAAATTCGTCCAAAAAATCAGGCATCAATAAGCAGAATCTGTTTATTGATGCCTGATTTTTCTCTGATTACTATATTATGACATCTTATTGACTGTCTTATATTTGTAAAGCATCTCTGCGTGATTCTGCTCCTCAATCTGTATGTCTGCAAGAAGCTTACGAACGCCGCTTTGTCCGAATGCAAACACATCCGTATTATATTCGCCTGACACAAGCTTTTCCGTTGCTATGCAGTCAGTTGCAAGAAATGCGTCATTTTTCTTATCCTCAGAATTATCATCTTCTGTATATGCTGCCTTTGGAAGATAATCCCTTCCGGCTGTATCATTGCAGTCACACTCAGGCACGTTGCCGTTAAGCACCTGTGTAAGTGAATCATAATGCTCCTGTTCCTTGCCCTGAAGCTCCAGAAACAGTGCCTTCAGCTCCGGGTCCTTTGCCTGCTGCGCATACTTGCCGTACTTCTCAATGCAGCACTGCTCCTGTGTCTGAAGATCCTGAATAACCGTACGTTCCTTTTCCTGTAATACCATGTCCGATTCCTTTCTGCCATACATGCATGTGTTTATTTTATTTACTATGGTATTATTACCTGAAAATCCGTTTACATACATTTATTTAATTGTTTATTTTGTTGTTAAAAAAATATATATTGCTTGAAAACGTCGACAAAATATTCTAATATTAGACTATATAGGGCAAGTGTACTATTTTTTGCATATTTCATATTTACACTTATAAAAAGAGGTCCATATGAGCCAGTTTATAACAAAAATATTTTACAAACAGCGTGATGATTTTGCCAGATCATGCATCGAGCGTGACCGTAATCTCACTCTGCCTGACGGAATTACAGTCAAATCCGATATTCCGTATATTAATGATGGCATCAGTGCTCACAGGCTTGACATATACCGCCCGGCCGGAAGAGATAACGATGTGCTTCCCGTCATGATTAATATTCATGGCGGCGGACTGCTGCTTGGCAGCAAGGAATTCAACAGATGTTTCTGTGCTAATATTGCCGCATTGGGATACATTGTGTACAGCATTGAATACCGTCTTATTCCTGACTGCAATTTTTTTAATCAGCTTGATGACGTTGAACGTGCATTTGACTATATCAGCGCAAGAATCGAATCCGATAACGGAGACAGTAAGCATATATATGCTTCCGCAGACAGCGGCGGTGCCTGTCTTCTTACATATGCAACAGCCGTCAACGGTTCACGTGACATTGCAAGAGCCGCACATGTACGTCCTTCCGGAATTAAGTTCAATGCAATCGGATTTATAAGCGGCATGTTCTATACTGACAGATTTGATAAGATTGGTCTGTTTCTTCCTAACTATCTGTATGGCCGCGGTTATAAGAAGAACAGATTTGCACCTTATGTTAACCCTGGGAATAATGACATCATTAAGACCCTGCCACCGTGCTATATGGTTACAAGTCATAATGACTATCTCCAGAAGTACACTCTTGATTATGAAAAAGCCCTTACAAAAGGCGGCATCAGACACAAACTTGATAATTATCCAAAAAACAAAAAGCTTACTCATGCATTCAGCGTATTTGAACCTTTTATGGATGAGAGTTTTGAAGTTATACATTCAATGACAGAATTTTTCAGTCATTACTAAGACAAGAGGAGTGATTCATATGAACTACGATGAGAATGTTTTCAAAGCAAAAGCCAATATAAAAGCCCGGAGGATATGGCTTGTATTTGCACTTCTGCTCACAGCCAATTACGGTTCCGATGCAGCCGGCGGACTGTATCCCGCCAATTATTACCTGATATTTGTTCTTCTATGCTGGATTCCTTTTTTTGCGGGAGAAGTCCTTCTTAAGGTAAAAGGTAAGGCAACCGACATTTACAGACGTGATATAGTAATCGGATACGGAATATTTTATACATTCGTTCTGTGTACTACTGAGTCACCGATTGCATTTACATATATTCTCCCTGTTACAAGTCTTCTTGTATTATATAAAGACCGTAAGTTCATGGTACATTGCGGAATTGCCAATACATTATGCATAATCGGAGGTGCCGTATACAGGGGGCTTATACTTGGATTCAATTCTGCCACGGATATGAAGAATTATCAGTTACAGGTATCATGTATTGTGCTCTGCTACATCTGTTATGTAATGTCAATAAAGCACCTTAATGAATCAGACGGTGCCCTCACAGACAGCATCAAGGCAGACCTGAACCGAGTTATCACAACAGTTGAGAAGGTTAAGACTGCAAGTAACACAATCATGGACGGAATCACTGTAGTACGTGAGCTTGCGACCGAGAATAAGCACGGCTCCGATATCGTTCTCCTCGGAATGAACGAGCTTACCGATAATAATGCAAAGCTGCAGGACCGTACGTCATCTTCAATGGATATGACAACTGATATTAATTCCCAGGTTGAGAATGTTGTAACTATGATTAATGAGATGGTATCGCTTACCAATGAATCTATAGAACATGCCGGGACAAGTTCGTCAGACCTTGAGAGCCTTGTCAGCACTGCCAATACAATGTCCAGGCTTTCCAGTGAAGTTGAGACTGTACTTACTGAATTTACATCTGAATTTGAAAAGGTTAAGCAGGAGACGGGAACTATCGACAGCATCTCAAGCCAGACTAATCTTCTTGCCCTTAATGCATCAATTGAGGCTGCACGTGCCGGTGAAGCAGGCCGTGGATTCGCCGTTGTAGCTGAGCAGATACGAACACTCAGTACAGAGACTAAGGATTCGTCCGGTCAGATTCAGGAAGCCCTTACAAGGCTTGATGAGATATCAGCCAAGATGACCGGATCTATTGAAGAGACGCTTAAGCTTATCCAGATTACACTTGAGAAAGTCACCCAGACAGGCGACAATGTCCGCAAGATTACTGCTGACTCCTCAAAGCTTGGTGAACATATCCAGGTTATTGATACGGCGATCAAGGGTGTGGAGGCCTCCAACGGCCAGCTTGTTGAGAATATGCAGCATGTATCTGAGATTGTCGATACAATGACTAACTGCATTAACGATTCTGATGATATCAGCAAGCGTATGGTAAGTAAGTATGACGAGAGTGCCGGTAACATTAATAATATTGAGAATGTTATCCAGGGTCTTATGTGTGAGCTCGGAATAGGCGGCTTCATGGGAATCGGCGATGTACAGCCGGGAATGAAGATTCTCGTTAATATAAAACGTTCCGGCTCAGATGCTTCATCTGAATATCACGGAAGTCTTGTAAGCCGTGATGATGACACACTTAAGATAACTCTTGATGAGCAGCTTACACTTAACGCTAAGGCTGAATGTTCAGCGCAGGTTACCGTAGGCAATGTCCTCTATTGCTGGGATACAGCTGAGATTGCTTCAGACCGTACCGGCGGAACATATACTATACATATCAGTTCTGCTCCACATATTATTAACCGTCGTAAGTATCCGAGAATTGATGCTTCCAACATCTGCACAATCAAGATTAAGGACACAGGCGAGACCTTCACCGGAAGGCTTGATAATCTCAGTGCCAACGGCTTTGCCCTTCTCGCCAAAGATGCATTCTTCGCCGGCTGCAAAGGCAGGGATATTGCAGTTACAATTCATAACTTCGACATGCCTGACCATGCAGAGCTTGACGGCCGCATAATCCGTTGTTCCAACAATGATGGTGTATATATTATCGGATGCCAGATGCCTGATGATAATGAGTACATCCGTTCATATGTTGAGAAGAAGCTTGCCACACAGGAGAATGCCAACTAAGAATAATGACAAACACAATAACAGCCTGCTGTCCGGGCGGACATCACGTTCCCCCAAACGCAGGCTGTTTTTCAGTCTAAGCTCCTTCTAATCTCCTGTTGCAGCTAATCCGCTATCTTCCTCCACACACCTGTATATCTCATCAAATGCCTCCTGCACATCGTCCACATCAACATCCGAGTAGCTTATAATGTAATAGTACTCCTTACTCTTATCCGGCACCAGAAAGTATTCCGACAGGGACTGCAGGTGTATGCCTGCCTTCTTCAGCCGGCGTGCAATCTCCCGCTCCGGCATGGCTGTGTTAAGCCTTATAAGGAAATGCAGCCCGGATTCATTTTCATTTACACTGCATATCCTGCTAAGGCGGCTCTTCTGGAGGCTGTCAAGCAGGCGCTTGCGCTGTCTGCTGTAGTAAAGCCTCATTCTGTTAATATGCTTTTCAAAATATCCTCTGCTTATAAATGCCGCAAGTGTATACTGCTCAAAGGTTGAGACCGTACATGCATAGAAAGACAGCTCACTGTAGAAACGGTTGGCAAGATGAGGCGGAAGTATCATATAACTGATTCGGATTGTCGGAGTAAGTGACTTGGAAAATGTATTCATGTAGATTACCTTTTCACAGGCATCAATGCTGAACAGCGTTGGCAGAGGTCTTCCATTCGTCCTGAATTCGCTGTCATAATCATCTTCTATTATATAACGTCCGTTTTTATCATTAGCCCATGCAAGTATCTCATATCTCCTGCTGGCAGGCATTGTAATCCCCGTAGGGAAATGATGATTTGGACATATATGTGCTATGTCCGCGCCTGTCTTGGTAAGCTCCTCAACCGTAATTCCCTTATCATCCATGCTCGCATATCTGCATTCGATATTGTACTGCTTATATATCTTTGCAAGCTTCTTGTAGCCGGGATTCTCTATACAATACCCCTTATCAGCTCCGAGAAGCTGCACAAGAAGTCCGTACAGATACTCTGTTCCGGCACCTACGATAATCTGATCCGGGTCTACAACCATCCCGCGGAATGACCGCAGATGTGCCGCAATAGCAGCACGAAGCTCATATATTCCGCATGTTGGCGGCACCTTCATAAGCTCCCTGCTCCTTGCCGATATCGTCTCTCTTGAAAGCTTTGCCCACACAGTAAACGGAAAGCTGTCAGCCCCCATTCTGTTGCTCGACAGATCTATGCGGTAACCGGTATCACGCTTTGGCATCCTGATATCCGGTGTTTTAGCTTCCGAATTCTGAAATGCACTCCGGGACGTGCTTCGTGATGTATTATTTATCAGTTCACCTGTACCGGCTGCCATTCCTCTTGCCAGCGCACCGATATCCGCAACGTAATAGCCCTTCTTGGGGATTGTGTATACATACCCTTCGCTTATAAGCTGGTCATAAGCATTCTGAATCGTGATGGTGCTTATGCCGTTATTATCCGCAAATGTTCTCTTGGACGGGAGCTTCTCTCCGGAGCGCAGATTTCCGCTGATAATATCATTTTTAATACATCTGTATGCCTGCTCATAAAGTGGGACTCCAGATTCATCAAATACATATGTAAGCATTATTCATTCTCCAAACTGACATCTATAAATTATTTGTTTTAAACAATTCATCAGGCCGGCATCTTCCTGAATTCCAGACACACCATTACTATTGAGATAACCCCTGCAAGCCCGTCGGCAACAGGTCCCGAATACATAATTCCGTCTATTCCCATGAACAGCGGAATTATAATAAGCAGCGGAAGAAGGAATATTATCTGCCTTGTAAGCGACAGGAATGTTCCTTTTACCGGTTTGCCTATTGATGTAAAGAAATTAGAGCTTATAGGCTGCATGAAGTTGATAAATGTAAAGAACAGGAATATATGGAAATAATTCTCTGCAAATCTGTAATACTCTTCCGAACCCGTTCCGAACAGTGATATTATCTGATGCGGTATCGTCTGGAACAGAATAAATGCTATCACTGCAAGAACTGCTCCGCATGCAACTGCTGAACGGTAGGCTGACCTCACCCTGCCATATCTGCCTGCTCCGTAATTAAAGCTTGTGATAGGCTGGAGTCCCTGCGATATACCTATTATAAATGACATAAATACCTGATTTACCTTGGTTATAATCCCCGCACATGCGATTGGTATGGATTCGCCGTATACTGAAAGCGAACCGTAGTATTTGAGTGATTTGTTCATTACAATCTGCACAACCATCATCGCAAGCTGATTAGCACACGGCGCAGTCCCAAGTGACATCACTCTTGAAATATATTTCCAGCGCACACGCAGATTTTCTTTCTTAATCTTAATCGTCCCGCAATGTGCAAGATACCACGCTGCCATCAGTCCCGACACTATCTGTCCGATAATCGTGGCATACGCAGCCCCTGCCATTCCCATATTCAGGACAAATACAAACAGCGCATCAAGCACCGTATTAATAAGCGCTCCGGCGAGATTACATACCATGCTTATCTTCGGTCTGCCGTCAGCCCTTATAAGATGACCTCCGCCTGATGTGAATATAAGAAATGGAAATCCCAATGCAACTATCCTTGTGTACACCTTGGCATATTCCAGAACATTATCCGGCGAGCCAAAGAACTTAAGCAGCGGCTCCAGAAATATCAGAGTAACAGCCGTAAGTGCCACACCGCCAAGGAACAGCATAGCTGCCGAATTAGCAAGATAATTGACCGCATTTTCTTTCTCACCCATTCCCATTGCAATGTTAAATGCAGACGCACCTCCTATACCAAACAAAAGTGCAATCGCCACACATGATATTGAAAGCGGAAATGATATATTCGTTGCCGCATTGCCGAGTGCGCCCACACTTCTTCCAATAAAAAACTGGTCTACTATGTTATAAAGCGAACTCACAAGCATTGCAATTATACTCGGAACCGCAAACTGATACAAAAGTGAATTAACCGGCTTTTCTCCAAGCGGGTTCTTAGTTGATATTTCATTATTCATAGCAATCCTCCATTCCGCAGGCACAAAGAGCTGATTTTTCACACTACTCTCCGTCTTCATGCCCATATACATTATCAAGTGCTGCCTCAAGAAGCCTTGCAAGGCTGTCACTTTCTTCTTTTGTCATACCTTCTGTTATTACCGAATTCCAATATGCCTTGGCTTTCGATATCGGTTCGTGCGTACTGCGCCCCTTTTCTGTAAGGAATACATAATTGCATCTTCTGTCAGAAGAATCCTTGCGCCTCGTCACCATTCCTTTGGCTTCCAGTGACTTTATGACTCGCGCCACCGCTGCCTTGTCCATCCCCTGATCCCACGCGATCTCATCCTGCGTAACGCCGTCATGCGTACTCAGCATAAAAAGCACCGGATATTCAGCAAGTGAAATATCATACTCCTTAAGATATCTTGTATAAAATGCCTGCGCTCTCCTGTGAAGCACAGACACAAGCTTGCCTATGCCGGAGCAGTTTGGGACATCCTTTTCATTCTGTCGGTATTGATTCATGTGTCTGAATTACCTCTGTGAAATTTATTGCTTATTCGCTGCAATGTCTGCCATGTCATGGCCTATATATCATTAGAACATGAATATAATAGCCTTAATTAGTTGACTTGTCAACCAATTAATTCAATGTATCTAAGATAAATTTCTCATGCAAAAAAGCTGCATTGGAACAGACTCTCATCTGCTCCAGTGCAGCCTTAACTGTCAGGTCTTCCTTATCCAAGTTCCTTCATGAATCCCTTAGGATAAGAATATTCGCCCCTATAGTTAGAAGCATTATAATCCGGATATTTGACCGGTTCGTATACATTCAACTCAGGTGAATCATCCTGCGTATAGATGTACATTGAATTGTAATCCCATGTAACAATCTCATCCCTTGCATCACCGTACATATTGATTGCCTCTGCACACAGCGTCGGATGTCCGTCATCAGGAAACTTAACCACCTGTACTCCGTTGCCGTCTATAAGACCGCCCTTTTCTACATCTGCATTAAGGAGAATGAAGTCCCGGCCATTGCCGATCCAGTTGACCGGTGTAAGCAGGTTGCCGTTAAGCTCGTTTTCCATCTCCCATACCGGATTACCCTCGCTGTCATAAAAATATATTATTCCCTGATGTCCCCAGAAGTTAACAACAACCATCTCGTACCCCGGTTTGTCAGGGCAGTAGTTACCGGTGCTGACTCTCTGGGCATGTCCTATTCCGTCTTTTTTGAGGAGATTGCCTTCCCAGTCGCTTATCAGGAAGCCCTCCTTGCCGGCAACGCACGCAAAATACTTTTTCCCTTTGTGAGGTCCTGACACGAACATTCCCGGAACAATCTCGTCGATATGGTCTTCCTTTACAGGCATCGTCCATATCCTGTTACCATTGCAGTCAAGCATATTATAACCTACAAGCAGCTCGTCATGTCCGTCTCCGTTAATATCTATTGCAAATGGAAAATGTCCCGTATTCTTATCGCTCTGATAATGCCACATAACCTCAAGGTCATCATTAAGCGCATACACTCTGCAGTAACGGTCCTTTATAAGGATATCCCGCGGTTTATCAAGTCCCCTGAAATTGCATATTCTTATTCCGTCAGGATTAATTCTGTCAAATGCATATATCTTATCAGGAACACCTATTATCGTGCCGTCTTCTTCTGCCGTTGAATATGGTGCTCTGGCATGTTTCTTTACCTTTCCGTTTCTTCCGTCAAGTATAAAGATCTCAAAGTTCTTGGCTGTTATGACCTCGTCATATCCGTCTCCGTCTATATCGTAAATCTGCATAGGCATATCTGCAGATATTGTTCCTATCTCCGTGTTGGAAGTCGGCTCACCATAACGCCACAGGACATTGCCGTCAAGATCAATTGCCGTGAGGCAGCTTATCGTGCCGTACGCATCCCTGTTAACTCTCTTCTGGCACTGGGCAAGGACTATCTGATATTCACCGTTGCCGAGAAGATGTCCAAAACGTACCTGCCTGCCGGTTCCAAAATTTCTTAAGTCTATCTTCTTCAGCAGCTTCATCTTAGGGTACTTCTGCTGTTCTTCTGCACACAAGTCGCTGTATGCTTTCCTTGCGGCGTCAATCTGTGCTGCCGTCTCATCAGTCACAGTAACATTGACATATTCAAACTGCGTCGGTATCGTTGCCGTGATTGCCGCTTTGCCACCCTGTAATGCATATTCCGTATGTACGTCAAAATATGCCTTGCCGTTGACACTGCATATCACATGGTCGCCGCTTATGGATGCTTTCATCACATAATAGTCATCGCAGTTGTATGCAAATGCAGCACGCTCAATAATCTCTACCTGTTCCTTATGTCTGTACTCAAGTCTTAATTCGCCCTCTTCAAATACAAGCACAAGCAGATTGGCGGAATTCTGACAGCAGAAGCCTATTCCTGCATTCCCCCACTTAGTTGTGAACATTCTGAGCTTCACCTCAAGCTCGTAGTCCTTCCAGAATCTGTCGCCACTTGTAAGCATCGGAAATGTTCTGTGTGGCTTATCATTGCGTATTCTCTGCTGCTCCATGTAATGTCTGCCATCATACTCAGTAATTGTCCACGATGCTCCCTGTCCATTATACGTGTGGTTACATACCGGATCATGCCACCTGCCCCTGTAGCCCGGGTAATTAATATAATGATATTCTCCCATTGCCGAATGATTCTTATCGTATGGGAAATCTCCAATAGGGAACTCCATGAAGTCTTCTTTTAAAAGGTACATAAACGCCTCCTCCTGTTCATCACAAAAATTAAAATTATGCCTCATTTACCTGACATTATTTATACAGTTGCTTCATACTATAATACTACCATAATCAAAAGAATAGGACATACTGATTATTAACTCAATATATCCCATTCTACTGTACAATTATTCAATTCCGGCGCATTATCATTATACGCCTGCTGCCTGCCTTACGGCACGGCATAATCAGCATTCACACTGAAATACCGATACATTTCTGATATGCTTACCGTTAAGGTAACCGCATCTTCTTAAGCCCTCTGCAAGGACTTCGTTCCACTGCTTGGCTGACAGCCCACAGCTTGTGTCATCATCAAACTCCAGCATACAGACATTCTCACGGTCACAGCTTCCACCCTTTTCACATGCAATCTTATACATGTTCTTACGGCTGATTGCTCCAATCTCTTCAAGAAGATTAATCATTCTGTATACTGTAGCAAGACCAATCCTGTTGTCTACAGATGCAGCCTTAATATATATCTCCTTACAGCAGGCGCATTCTTCCTCAAGGATTATGTCAAGAAGCTGAAGCCTTTGCTTGGTAATCCTGCATCCTCTCTCTCTGAGTCTGTCTATTACCATCTGCCTCTGCATCTGCGTGCGGTGATAATTCTGACATTCCGTCTGTGTCTGGTTATTCCTCATGTGACTCCTCATTTCTGCATAACAGCTACAGATTAACCGTGCGTCTTTTGTACAGCGCCTCTGTGTGTATGCCCCAAAATACTCCCGGCATTATCAGTGGCTGCAGTGTCCTCCGCAGCTGCTGCAGTTACCTGTACATGATGACTTACCCTTCTTCCTGTCTGAAATCATGCCGGCTACTATTACGCCAACAACAGCTATAAGTCCCGCTAAAACACCTATTGTTCCTATAGTCATAACAGCCTCCAATCTAAAGCCTACGCTTTAATTATGCCTGTGCACCCTTTCTGGCAGGTCTGAATAACAGATATATAAATCCTGCTACAAGCAAGAATGCAACTATTGTCCAAAAACTGAATCCGCCGCCTGTTACAAGCATGCCGATATTATAAATACAAAGTGATACGACATATGCAAATCCACACTGGTAACCGATTGCTGTCCATGTCCACTTAGCACTGTTCATCTCTCTCTTGATAGCACCGATAGCAGCGAAGCAAGGTGCACACAGAAGGTTGAATGTAAGGAATGAGAAACCTGCCAGCTTAGAGAATGCAAGTGCGAGCGCTGCATATGGTGAAAGGTCTCCACCGCCGTACAGTATACCCATTGTACCAACGATATTTTCCTTAGCCACAAGACCTGTAATTGATGCAACGGCTGCCTGCCAGTTACCCCATCCAAGCGGTGTGAATATCCATGCAACTGCTCCACCAATCTTAGCAAGGATGCTCATGTCAATCTCATCCTCAGCTAACATACGGAAGCCTTCATCTGTAAATCCGAAGTATGTTGTGAACCATACAATAATTGTAGAAAGAAGAATGATTGTTCCGGCCTTCTTGATGAATGACCAGCCACGCTCCCACATGCTTCTGAGTACGTTACCAACAGTTGGAATATGATATGCAGGAAGCTCCATTACGAATGGTGCCGGATCTCCCATGAATAACTTTGTCTTCTTTAAAATGATACCTGATACAATAATTGCAGCCATACCAATGAAGTAAGCTGATGTAGCAACCCATGCCGAGCCACCGAAGATAGCACCTGCAATCATTGCGATAAATGGTGTCTTGGCACCACATGGGATAAATGTTGTTGTCATAATCGTCATACGACGGTCTCTCTCGTTCTCGATTGTACGTGATGCCATGATACCCGGAACACCACATCCTGTACCGATAAGGATTGGGATGAATGACTTACCCGAAAGACCGAATCTTCTGAAGATTCTATCCATAATGAAGGCGATACGCGCCATGTAACCGCAAGCCTCAAGGATTGCAAGTAATAAGAACAGTACTAACATCTGAGGTACGAAACCAAGTACTGCACCAACACCGGCTACGATACCATCAAGAATAAGACCTTCAAGCCATTCTGCACATCCGATTGCATCAAGTCCATCCCCGATAAGAACAGGAAGACCCGGAACCCATACACCGTAATCAGCAGGATCCGGAGCTGCACCGCCATTCTCGATAGCAAGTTCTATAGCTTCCTTAATGGCAGCTGCATCTGCTGTCTCATCTGTTGTCTCAAGTGTCTCCTCGTCTTCTACTGTGTAATCAACAGCTGCTGATGGCTTAACAGTAGCTTCGAGAGTTGTAAGTGCCTTTACAGCAGCTTCTGAATCATAATCATCAGCTTCTGTGTCAATAGCATCAGCAATTGCTTCACCGCTGTCTCCAAGGCTCTCTACATATGCTGCAATAATCTCATCTGAATCGCCATACTCATCAGCAGCTTCTTCATAAGCAGCAGTACCGATTCCAAACAGATGGAAGCCATCACCGAAGAGTCCGTCATTAGCCCAGTCAGTAGCGGCTGAACCTACAGTTACCATCGCAATGTAATATACAAGGAACATTACAACTGCGAATATAGGAAGTGCAAGAATTCTGTTTGTAACAATCTTATCAATCTTATCTGATGTTGTTAACTTATCCTTGCTCTTTGCCTTCTTAACACACTCATCAATAATTGATGAAATGTATGTATATCTTTCATTAGTAATGATACTCTCTGCATCATCATCAAAGTCACTCTCAAGCTGGTTAATCTCAGCCTTAACGTCAGGCACGTTAGTAAGGAGCTGATTAATCTTGTTATCGCTCTCAAGAAGCTTTATAGCGAAAAATCTCTTCTGCTCTGATGCAACATCTGAACCAAACTTAGCTTCAACAGCCTCAATAGCTGCCTCAACCTTGCTGTCAAATTTATGTACAATCTTATTAGCTTTCTTAGATTCTGCAAGCTTTACAGCCTTTTCTGCAGCTTCCCTGATACCTGTTCCCTTAAGTGCTGATATCTCAACAACCTCACAGCCGAGATTCTCTGAGAGCTTTGCAGTATTAAGCTCAATTCCATTCTTAGCAAGAAGGTCTGTCATATTAACAGCCATGATAACAGGAATACCAAGTTCCATAATCTGTGTTGAAAGATAGAGGTTTCTCTCAATATTAGTACCATCAACAATATTAATGATTGCATCCGGCTTTTCATTTATAAGATAATTTCTTGCTACCACTTCCTCCAGAGTATATGGTGAAAGTGAGTAAATACCGGGTAAGTCAGTGATTGTTACATCCTTATGTCCCTTGAGCTTACCTTCCTTCTTTTCTACTGTAACACCAGGCCAGTTACCTACGAACTGATTAGAACCTGTCAGTGCATTGAATAATGTCGTTTTACCGCAGTTAGGATTACCTGCAAGTGCAATTTTGATTGACATCTTGATTCCTTTCCGCTGCCCTTGAGTTGGGCTTGCCTTAATTTAATTAGTCCAATCTAACCTGTAGTTTAAAAAAAATGCTGTTACTCTACTTCAATCATCGTAGCGTCAGCTTTTCTTAATGACAGCTCATATCCGCGAACTGTAATCTCAATAGGATCACCAAGAGGTGCAACTTTTCTTACATAAATCTCGATACCTTTTGTGATTCCCATGTCCATGATTCTTCTCTTGACCGGACCTTCACCAGTAATCTTCTTAACAACTACTGTCTGTCCGACCGGAATCTCATTCAGCTTCTTCATAATCTTTCCTTCCTGTCTAGACCATGATCTTGTTAGCCATATCCTTACCGATGGCAACACGTGAATCTTTGACATTCACTATCATGTTTCCGTCATTCGTGGATACAACTGTAACAGTACCGCCAACAACAAATCCGAGCTTCTCAAGGAATAATCTTACCTCTTCCTTGCCGCCGATTCTCTTGATTACATTAGCTTCACCTTCGTTAGCCATTGTAAGGGGCATCATCATGTTCCTCCCTTCACATCTAATTGTAAATGATTATCATTAATCTCTACTGCATTGTTAGTTTATTCTAATTACTATTAGTTGTCAACAACTTTATTGATTATTTTTTATCATTAAGGTTGTGTTTGTATTGCAATATTAAAAAAAGCCCGGCGTTATATCATAACGCCAGACTTATGTTTGCTGTGTTCAATCTTCTCATTAAGCTTCTTGCAAGGTATTGCAACCACCAGTCCAATAAATACTGCTATCACTGCAAATATGAGAAGTATTCCGAGATATTTCCAATAATCCATTCCATATTGTCCGCCAACTGTCTCCTTCATGGCGTTCATCGCATATGTAAACGGCAGATATTCGTATATCTTCCGGTATACCTCCGGCAGGACTTCTATAGGGAATGTACATCCAGCGCCTGCGACCTGTATTACCATGATTACAACCGCCAGTGCCTCGCCGACATTGCCGAATGCAACCGTAAGCGAATACATGAATATTGAGAATACAAAGCTTGTTATTGCCGCTGCAAGCCAGAACTTAAACGGACTGACGCACTGTATTCCTATGTAATACAAATCTCCGAGCGTAACCAGCAGTGCCTGTGCCTGACCGATAAGGAAGAAGGTTATATATCTTCCAAAAAATGCTTCCGTATGGCTGAACTGCGGATGCTCCTTCTGTGGCCTGACTCCGACATGTATAATCGCAACAAGTATAAGTGCTCCTACCCATATTGAAAGTACCGTGTAGAAAGATGCCATTGCAGAGCCGTAATTTTCAACCGGATATATCTTCTCTGTCTCTATCTCAACCGGTGATGAGATAAATGAGCCGAGCTTGTCAGCATCAAGCCCTATAAGCCTTAAAAGCATCTCGTAATTGCCGCTGTCTCTTATATCATTAAGCTGTGTAAGCGTCTCATCCATCTCTTCCTGAAGTTCATTAAGAATACTCTTCGTATCCTGAAGATTAATTCTTGCTGAAGATATCAGCGATGAGAATCTGCCTATGTTACCGTCAGCCTGAGCATAGATGCCTATGATGCTGTCCATTGTTCCTGATATTCTTCCAAGACCGTCTGCCAGGTCACCCGATACACCTGAGTTAATTATATTGCCTGCTGACGTAATCTTAAGAATATCCTGCATTGCATCCAATGCCCTCTGATTGCCTAATACCGTCTGTGACATATCAGGCGATACCTGACCTGCCATATTTATCGCCGATGAAGCAGAATCCGTAACGCTTATAAGCGCCGTAAGAATAGTATCATATGCTTCAAGCTGTCTGCTTACAAGCTCCATCTTAGTTGTAACAACATCAAGAACTGTCTGGTTACCTGACGTAATTCCGTGCTCCTTAGCCGCATCATCAACACCATCTGCCGCCTTGACAAGGCTCTCGGCAACAGTACTTATAAATGTCGAATTAACCTGCTGCTGTACGGCCGTCTTAGCCTTATCCGTAATCTTAGGGGCTATGGCATTCTTTTTCTGATTGGTATAATACTCAATCTGCGGGTGGCTCATGTCCTCAGTGAGAAAGCTCGTCATCTTCTCAGAGAAATCCTCCGGCATAATAAGTGCCGCATAATAATCCCCGGCATATACGCCGTTAACAGCTGCTTCTGTGTCATCATCGAATACCCAGCCTATCGTGTTGTTCGTCTGTAATGCATCTATTATATTCTGCCCCATATTTATACTGATTCCGTCAACCATTGCTCCCTTATCGGCAGATGCAACAGCAACCTTAATTCTGGACGTTGCCTCCTGTCCGTATGGATCCCAGTTTGACAGAATATTGAACCATGCATAGAGTGCCGGGAGAATAGCAAGACCTATAACCACAACGACTGCAACTACATTTTTACTGATTCTCTTCCAGTCAGCCAGAAAAATATTGCAAATGTTTTTCATAGTCCCATCCTCTCCTTCATTGACTGAATATCCTTCTCAAGCACATCAGGCCCAATAAGCGAGCCGTCAACACCATGCTCATCAACGCCAAGTGCCTCAAGCTTCTCCTGAAGTGAATAATCGCTGTACTCTACAGCTATCAGATATCCGCACAGTATAAACAATGATGCAATCCACAGCACCAGATACACAATCTTGGAACTCTGCATCGTAAATAACAGAATAAGAAATACAACCGGAATTACAAACATGCATATCATTCCCGTCTTTATCCTCTTCCGGTTCTTCTCATGTATAGCCGCATAATATGCCACGAGACGGCTCTTCACGTCATCTTCATGTACCGTATCCGCCGGCGCCGTATTCACCGGTGAAACCGCAGTCACAGCTTTTGTGCCGATATCATTACTATAATTGCTGTCGTCATCACTGTCATCTGAAGATTCGGCCATAGCCGCAATTCTTGCCGCTATCTCAGCCTCTGAAAGCTGCGATATGTCTGCATGGTCTGCATGCGCTGTATCCGAATTGCCTGCTCCCGAACTGCCCTGCGAACTGCCCTGCTGTGCAAGAGTCCTCTGAACCTCGCTTTGCACGGCACTCTGTATCATCTCATAGAGCTTATCATATATCTCTTCATCCGCTTTATTCCCGTTACTCAAAATGCTGCCTCCTTACATCATATCTGTATCATGCATACGATGATGCATATAATGATTAAGCTTCATAAACGGCTTTCTTATAAACAGCCCCAATGCAAGCGATGCCGCAACAAACAACAGCAGCACGCCCATAAACTGCCAGTAATCACTGCCATATCTTCCGCTGATTGTTTCCCTCATTGCATTAATCGCATATGGGAATGGAAAATAGATATATACTTTCTGGAAGAATACGGGCAGAAGCTCAATAGGGTATGTACCGCTTGAACCTGCAATCTGTATAACAACCATTACAACCGCAAGTGCCTTACCAATATCGCCAAATGACACTGTAAGTGCATATATAAGCAATGTAAATACAAAGCTTGTAAAGCAGGCTGCCAGCATGAAAAGTCCCTTATCAAGGCACTGTATCTTAAGCAGATACACATCACCAAGTACCGTTATAACTGCCTGGACCTGACCGAGTACGAAGAATAACAGATATCTTCCAAAGAAAAGCTCATGCGGCTTTGCTCCGTTAATAAGTTCAGGGCTGTCAGGATGCACCTTTATAAGTGCCGTAAGGAGAAGTCCTCCTACCCACAATGCAAGTGTTGTATAGAAAGGTGACACGGCAGAACCGTAATTCTCTGTTGCATATACCTGATGTGTCTCAACCTGCACAGGTGATGACAGAAACTCGCCGTATGTCTCCGGATCCTGTGCCAGTGCCTGCGCAAGCAGCCTGTACTTGTCATCCCCTGTAAGATCGCTCAGCTTACCGGCAAGCTGTACAATCTTATCTGACATTCCATCCATGACTGAACCCATCTGGTCAAGCCCGACATTCATTCCGTCAACTGTCTGCTCAATGCTTCCAAGCATTGCCGACAGGCTGCCGAGCTGCTCTGAAACCTGTGTAAGCGATTCACCTATCGAATCTATAGATGTACTTATTACCCCCTTCATCGCATCCACTGCTTTCTGTACCGATCCATCAAGGATGCCGTCCATCTCATCTATCTTCTGGCTGCACTGCACAAGTGCCGTCCTGACAAGTTCCAACTTAACCTGCGACTTAAGCGCTCCCGCCTTTACAAGAATCTTAGACTGCTCAAGCAGCCCCTTGGCAGCAATTCTTATCTGAACGAGGGAATCTACCGCAAGCTTAATGCTATCATCGTCGATAACACCGCCAAGCTGGTCTGATATATTCTGTAACTGCTCAGTAAGCGTATCGCTCTGGTCATTCATCGAATCCAGAAGATCCTGTGCATTATCTATCCCTGCAAGTATCTCATCCGTAGGCAGGTTATTCTCAATTGCCGTAAGAACCCACTGCAGCTGAGCCGACAACGCCTGTGACGTTGCACGTGTTGCTGCCGTAATACGGTCAAGCTTTGCTATGTACTCATCTGCTGCTTTTGAAGTCTGGTTCTGCAAAGCTTCCATAGTTGCACTGTTGTCAGGAAGCGAATCCGGAATCTGCACCCTGAGATCATGAAGTGATCCGCTAAGTGCGGCATTACTGCTTACAAACGAAGCAATCGTTCCCTTATATCCGTCAAGGTTATCTCCAAGTCTGTTAAGATTATCAAGTACTCCGCCGATGATATCCCTGTCAGCGAGCATTCCATCCGTACTGCTCATTGCCGTCTGAATTACGGTGTTGACAAACTCCGTATTAATATTGCTCTGGAGTGTTGATTTTCCGGTATCAGTTATCTTACTTGCTACTGCATTCTTTTTCTCATTCTCATAATATGTCACTGAAGGGTGTACAAGTCCCTTGTCAATAAAATCAAACATGCTCTCACTGAAATCATCCCCGATAACAATGGCAGCATAATATTCACCGCTCTTAACACCTTCTATAGCATCATCCTTTTTGTCGAGAATCTGCCAGCCAAGTCCCGTATTGGTTCTGAGTGACTCCAATACGCTGTCTCCCATATTGGAATATTCGCCATCCTCACCCGTATACCCTGCATCTTCCGACACAACTGCTACTTTAACGGCAGATGTATTGGCATAAGGATCCCAGTTAGAGTAAATGTTGAACCACGCGTAAAGCGAAGGAATAATACACAGGCCTCCTGCAATTATCAAAGCAAATATATTCCGCGATAAACCCACTATATCATGCACAAATATTTTAAATATTCTATTCATTTTATCTGATTCCTTTATATTCTATATCTGTTAACTGAGGGTAATTATACTATTACAAAAATATAAAAGCAAATCTATAATGATTAAATTATGCTAAACAATCGAAAATTTTCCTATATTAATGAGATAAAGTCGCCGTTTACTTAGGTATGAAACTATGATACAATAATGTAAATGCCAATTCAGGCCTTTTAGCAAGGGGGATTTGTATAACATGAATAATAATTCAACAACCGAATCATCCGAGAACTATCTTGAGACTATACTTATGCTCAGTAAGCGTCTTCCGGTTGTCCGCTCTGTTGATATTGCCAACGAACTGGATTTCAAGAAGTCAAGCGTCAGCATAGCAATGAAGAATCTGCGCGAGAAGGATTACATAACCGTCACTGATGCCGGTTTTATCTATCTTACTGATGCAGGCCGCAGGATTGCCGAGATGATTTATGAGAGACATGAATTTCTTTCAGCATGGCTTGTAAGTCTTGGAGTTGATGAAGAGACTGCAACCGAAGATGCATGTAAGATTGAACATGTAATAAGCAAAGACAGTTTTGAAGCGATTAAGAATTTTGTCCGTAACAGTTGACAAATATATTCATTAACTATAATCTTATATTTATGACCAATAGAAATGAGGAAACTCTATGAAAAAATTAGTGCCATACATCAGATGCATGGCTTTTTTATGTGTGTTGGCCGGTTGTATAGCTCTGTGTAACTTTCTGTTTGCACCGTCGGGATATATACGCTACATTCTTCATGAGCTTAATTCTCCTGCCGAGAATTACGATTGTATAATCCTTGGAGCTTCTCATGCACGAAGTGCGATTGACCCTGCCAAGATTGATGAAAAGCTGGGTACCAATACCCTTAATGTTGCAATTCCGGGAGAGACAATCAAAGATTCCTACTATGTTCTTAAGGAGAGCTGCCGTACCAATGATGTTAAGACAGTAATACTCGATGTTGACTATCAGTACTGGTATTCTGTACAGATTGAGGATGAATTTTCATCTTCATTTATATTTAACAAGATGAGCTGGCTGTCCAAGACCAAGTATGAGTATTTGATTGATAATATGAATACTCTTGATTTCCGTAATACATTCACGGACAGATTGAGCTATGATATCTCAAGAACTGCAATTGCCCAGAATGTATCACTTAAGCTCACAGATGATTACCGCAATTATTCAATTAATGGTGCTCTTGTAAAGGATGCTGATGGTCCATATGTAGGCAAAGGCTTCTTTTACAGAAAAACGAGCGGACTGGAGCCGGGTGGCTTTGATTATATTAAGCTTTGGTACGGACGTGAGAATGGTGAGCTTGAAGGCTGGGTTGTCAATTATTTTCTTCAGATTGCCAACTACTGTAAGAATAATGATATTGAATTAATCTGCATAACCTCACCTGTTACTCCTACCGCTGTCCGCAAGCTCGGTCTCAGCAAGGTTGACAAGACATTTTCTGAATTCTTTGCAAAGCACGATGTACCATACTACAACTTCAACCGTCTCAGCATGAACATACTGCCAAGAGATGATGTTGATTACGGAGATATGGAAGGACATATGGGTGGAGAACTTGCCGAGAAGTATTCAGCCGTACTCGGAACATTTCTTAATGACCGTAAGGATGGAGAGCTTGATACAGGCAAATACCTCTATGATTCATTTGATGAATTATATAAGAACTCATATCGCAACAGACATAAAAAGACAAGAGAATAGTTACAATATCTCATAACACAGCAGCCGGTTCGGATTAATCCAAACCGGCTGTTTTATATCTGTAATCTGTAATTATTAAATACTATGATACCAGGGTCAAAATTCTCCCGGCTTTGATACCGGGAATCAGACTGTGAATCCACGGCTCTGTGCGCCTGACACATCATATGCAATCTCATTAAGCTTACCGTTAGAGTATGTAAGACCCGCATACACTTTCTGTGTATTCTCCATAAGCGGTCCGCCCTTATCCTGATCTGCAATGTCTGAGAATGCCTGTGCAAGGCGGCCATAAATCCTCTTAACCACATCAAGATTGGCATTGTCATATCTGTTCATTGCCGTCTGAAGTGTCGATGACGCATATGAATATATGTTAAAGAGCTGGGCTGATATAGGATACTTCATCTCAAGCGACACCTTAAGTTCATCCGTAACTCTCTTTGCAAGCTTAACATATCTTCTGAACTCTTCACGGCTGCCCTGTGAATACATATCCTGTGCGTCATCAATGTACTGCTGCGCCATCTCATACAGAATCACTACAAGCTCTGTACCTGTTGCCTGTGATATTCTGTAGGAAAATGCGCTTATATCTTCCTCTTTCATGCGTGTCACCACCAATTAACCAATAATTATCTCTGAAGAAGCTGCAATACTGTCTCAGGTCTTGCATTAGCCTGTGAAAGGATTGAAGTTGCAGCCTGTACAAGAACATTCTGCGATGTATATTCTGTCATCTCTTCAGCCATATCTGTATCAATCATTCTTGAAAGTGCTGCGGTCATATTCTCAGTAGATGTATCTATGTTGTTCTGTGTGTGCTCAATTCTGTTCTCATATGAACCGAGCGTTGATCTTATAGATGAAACCTTAGATACTGCTTCATCAATCTTATCAATTGAACGTCCCGCATTATAATGCGACATAACATTAATCTGGTCTAATCCCAGCTTATATGTTGAGATCTGCTCAATCTCTACTGCAATATACTGGTCTTCATTAGCGCCTACATGGACCTTCATTCCGCCAAAATCAGTAACCTGCTGTACAATATCTGCTGACGTCGACGCGCCCGCCTGCGCAGAAGTATCTGTCGCAACACCTGCCTCGCCAACTGCTGTTCCGTCAACATCAGTGAACTTAGTCTTCGCTATGTCACCCGGAACATCTACCTTGAATGTCTTATTATCAACATCCTTAACTGTAATCATCTTACCATTGGCAGATATAGTTGCAGTATCTGCAAATCCTATTCTGTTACCGTTGGCATCTTTTGTAAATTCAGCCTTGGCATCTACACCCTGTGCCACAATTCCATCATCATCAGCTGCACCGTCAAGGCCGAGTGCTGATGCAAGAAGTGTATTATCACATGTGATATTAAGCTTAACATCTGAACCATACTCATTAGTCATAATTACAAGCGAAGAACCCGCTGTTCCGCTTACTACAGGCACATATCCCGCATTATCTGCCTCACCTGCTCCGGATGCAGAATCAGTTGTTGCAAATACCTTACCGCCAAGCAGACCCATTGCACTTGAGAGCTTAGTCATAATCTTATCCATGTCATCGCCCTCATTAATATCTATATCATATCCATTAATCTTGACAGTTCCTTCCATAGCCGCAGTTACTTTACCATTAAGTGTAACAGCTCCTGACTTAACAACAGCCTGCCTTGCATCCTGAGCTACCGTTATTCCGTAATCACCTGCCGCAATATTAGATGAACACTCAAACTGCTCCACACCATGTACGTTGTTGCGTGTATATACTCTCCGCTCAAGGTTGCCATTAATAAGGCTCTGTGAGTTGAACTCTGTATCATTGGCAATTCTGTCTATCTCCTTGTTAAGAGACTGAAGCTCCTTCTGTATCGCCTCACGCTCTCCGTCTGCATTAGTATCATTGGCTGCCTGGACCGAAAGCTCCTTCATTCTTGTGAGCATTGACTGAATCTCCGCTATTGCACCCTCAGCCGTCTGAAGGACTGATACTCCGTCTGCCGCATTATTATCAGACTGGTCAAGGCCTCTGATCTGAAGCTTCATTTTAAGTGAAATAGCCATGCCTGCCGCATCATCCGATGCATGATTTATCTTATATCCTGAAGACAGTCTTTCAAGAGATCTCTCAAGATTGGTCTGTGCCTTCTGTAACTGATTATTAGTAACAACTGCTGAAATATTAGTATTAATCCTCATGCGTGTTCTCCTTATATTAATAACTGCCTGACATCCATGTAGGAATTACGCGCATCCATGCGTTTATTGTTATATCGGCACATTTGCCGTGCGGCTTAACCCTTGCCTCAGCCAATATCAATAGTTTTTATGCTGTAAGAGCCACTACTATCTTCTTGGCAAATGTGTACAGCTCTTCTGTAGGTATATTGTCTGAACTTACCGGAAGCTTCACATCAGCATGTGTATCTGAACTTACACAGGTATATGTAACACCCATGTTGTGTTCACCGGAATTATCACCATTGAAGCTGTCTTTGAGCCTTTCCATGGCATCCGTAAGCTTATTGGCATCTCCATCAGTAATTGCAAATATGCTTATACTGTCTTTGCCCATTCTGGCCTGCACAGACACATGCCCATATGCAGCAGTATCTGTCTCAACAGATATTCTTCCCGCATCCGATTCATCCTGAACAAGCTGAAGTCTTATAGTACCTGTCTGACCGTCATTGTCAAATGGAATAACATACTCATGTTTTCTTGCCATCCCGGCAATTATTCCAATCTGTCTGCATCTCATTCTTATATCTTCAATGTCCTGATATTCCGTGACATTATCAACAGCTTCTGCAAGTGCCTCACGGGCATCAGCCTGCATTCTGTCGATAATCTCCTCTGCTGCCTTCTTATCGCCGGCTGCATCCAGAAGCCTGCCGGCATCCTTTAACACATCTGAGGATTTCTCACCATTCATCCTGCTGCTTCCTGACAATGCCGGTGAATTCCAGCCGTACTGCATTATCTGCTGCATTGCATTAATCATTCCAACCGAAGCGTTCATGTCAAATCTGCCAAGCTCCGCAATAATACTCTCATCAGCTTCTGCTGCCTGCGCTGCCGCATTAAGATAATCCTGATAATACTCCGCCTCACGGTTAACATCATAATTATCATCAACTGCATCGATAAATTCTTCAACCATTCTCGAATCGATTGGCTTCTCGTCATTGACGCTCTTAAGAGTTGCAGGCGTAATCCGGTATCCATGCTGTGTAAACAATGTGTTGTAATAATTGACATTTCCTTCAATCTCAGCAAAACCTGAGTTATCATCAATAGTGCTGTCGATTCCTGCTGCCCTGCGGCTGTTGTACATAGCCATAAGATTAGACATTGTCATATCAGAGCCCTGCTGCACAAGTGCTCCCGCAGCCTTGCCGGCATCCTTTGTAAATATATTCATCATCTTATATATTCCGATGAACTGTCTCCGCTCTTCCTCTGTTATACCATGTGTTCTGTCGAGCTTATACAAAAACGTGCTGTACTTCTCATCTTCCGCATTCTGTCCCACAATATTGTTAAGATACCGCGAAAGTTCATTAATATCAGTATCCATAGGGTTAATTCCGTCCCTTATCATCTTAAGGACAGCTTCAGGCTTGGCATTATTAACAAGATTCTTAACTGATTCAGATGCTTCCTTTACCTTATCAATATTCTCAGCAGTAATCTCCATGCCATTAGCTGCAAGTATGTTCACTGCCTCACGATTATTGCGGCTATGTTCATAACCCAGATTATCAAGCATGTCATCTGCGCTTGCAGCCACCGCCTTACTGAGCGAATCTCCAAGATCACTTCTTATCTGTGTACCTACAGCCTCATACGTCTGTCCTGCCCGCCTGTAGCGTTCCTTTCCCGATGAGCCCTGCTGCGCAAGCTCTCCAAGTGTAATAACTGCACCGGAACCTCCCAGGGCTGCAAGCTCCGCAACAGCCATGCCAATAGTATCTGCCGGAGCCTGTGCCACATTATATACAGCCTCACATGTCCTGTATACATTATAAGCCTCGGTCTCATCATCTATGCCCGCAAGCGCAAGCTCTGCTTTCTTAAGCTCTTCGACAAGTTCTGCAATAGGCGCGGTATTAAGGTTAAATCCCTGCTTTGCAAGAGACAGTCCTGCATCAGCCGTCATAAGTATCCTTACCTCCTCGAGCTGGCGGTAAGCCTTAATCTCATCAGCATTCATAGCATTAATACACTGTGCAATCTGCTGTGCGCTGTGTCTTCCCTGTCCTGCATGCCCACCATTCTGTGAATCTGCCGCTGTCCCCTGTGTATTGCCATCCTGATTATCAATTCTGCTTTTTTCTATTATAAGTGCAAGATTCCCAAGTGTGTAATCATTGCCGCTTCTTAAAAGTTCTCTGACATCTATCTCATCGGCATTGCGTGCGGCAGCCATTGCCTGTGCAGTCTGTTCCCATGCCGTCTGCGTATCAGCCATTGATGCGTCACATGCCTTACCGCCTTCCGACAGGCTTCTGGCGATAGCGTCAACCGCCTTTTCAACCGCATCGGCAGCTGCCTGCTCATCACCGCCTGCAAGCGCCTCATACACAGAAGCCAGCTCGTCAAGCTGCGACATATATACAAGATTGTCATCTGTAACCGGAATGTCCTGGGCAAGGAATCCTTTTGCCACGCTCATATTGCGTTCATTAAGATCAAGCCCTGCTCTTATTATAATATCTTCGACCTGCGGAACTAACTGCTGCCACGTTGAATCCTTAAGCTGTGCGGCTGCCCCTTCGGAACTTCCCGCCTTATTAACGGCATTGTAAATGTTATCGATTGTCGGATTCATCTCATTCTTAACGAGATAGTACTTTGCATCCTCATTAAGGCTACCTGTGTTCGTGAATTCATTTATCGCATTCTTAGTATCTTCAAGGTTCTCGTCCGTAAGCGGCACATCATACTGTGAAAACTTGTCCGCAATCGCTCCTGCCGCAGCCGTATTACCAACAACCGCCTTAACATCATCCATATCAATGTCCTGACCTGCAGGCTCGTAACTGTCACAATATGTTGCAAGCATAATCTTGATGCGCTCTACCACAGTAACTATCTTGTCCGGCTCTGTATCATTAAGTCCGTATCCGTCCTCATCAAGCTTAACACAGTCCATTCCCGAAAGCTTCCTGACAAGTGCCTTAAGACTCCCCTGTGCATCTGACGCACTCTGCTTAAGCTGTTCTATTACATCATCAGCTTCCTGCATAAGCGCCCTGGCACTCTGTACCATACTGTCAGTGCTTGTAGTTCTGCCGATTCCTTCCACTGCACCATTTGCAAACAATGCCTTCGCAGTATCTGCCGTATCGGCTGCCTGATTACTCTTTATATTAATAGAAGCAGTCCTCATATTATCGGACCGGTTAACATAATTAACTGAATTAATGTTCATGAATCTTCCTCCTGATTTTATATATTTCGTCAGTTATCCGCCAAAAATTAACCCTTAACAAAAAAGCTGCGTGCCGCCACGTAATCATGCGATATTCCGTGTTCGGCACACAGCCCGGTAATACTAATTCCATTAATTCTGTTATGTTCAGTTATCAGCCGCCAAGCTTTGTGGCATTAACATTCCTTACATCACCATCGAATTCGTATACAGCAACTCCGTATCGTGGCATATCAATAAGAATCGAATTCTCATATCCGTCACAGTCACCTTCCTGTGCAATAAGCTCTTTTGCCTGATTATTCTCGTCGCTTCCCAGGACAAGCTTATACTTACAGGATACAGGAACTCCAACTCTGAAATTATCCCTTGCAACAGGCGTGAAGTTGAGCACAAACAGAAGATTCTTCCTGCCGTCAGGACTTAATCTCATAAATGAATATGTGCTGTTGTCCTTGTCGTTGGCATTAATCCATCTGAAGCCGTCTCCGTCGTAATCCGTTGCATACATCGCAGGATACTCCTCATACAGATGCAGACACTTCTTCGTAAACTGCTGCATATCCTTATGATATCCTTCTCCCAGCAGATACCAGTCAAGCGCTTTCTTCTCGCTCCATTCATTCCACTGTCCAAAATCCTGTCCCATGAACATAAGCTTCTTGCCCGGATGTCCCATCATGTAAGCATATGCAAGCTTAAGGTTGGCAAACTTGTCTGTAAGGTCTCCCGGCATCTTGCCAAGCATAGAACACTTAAGATGAACAACCTCATCATGAGAAAGAACAAGCACGAACTTCTCACTGTATGCATACATAAGACTGAATGTAAGCTTACTGTGGTTGAACTTACGGAAATACGGATCAAGCTTCATATATTCAAGGAAATCATGCATCCATCCCATATTCCACTTATATGTAAATCCAAGGCTCTCTCCATCATCGGGATTACCTGTGATATGCGGCCATGCTGTTGACTCCTCGGCTATCGTTACGGCTCTCGGGAATCTCTTGCGCAATATACTGTTGCAATGCTTAAGGAATGACATTGCCTCGAGGTTACCGTTCTTGCCATACTTATTAGGAACCCAGTTGCCCTCCGTGCGTCCATAATCAAGATAAAGCATAGATGCAACAGCATCAAATCTGAGTCCGTCAACATGAAATCTGTCTACCCAGAAAAGCGCATTAGCTATAAGGAAGTTGCAGACCTCATTCTTCTCGTAATCAAATACCTTCGTACCCCAGTCAGGATGTTCTCCCTTGCGCGGATCTGCATACTCATATACGCAGCTTCCGTCAAAATTAGCCAGTCCGTGTGCGTCCTTAGGGAAATGTGCAGGTACCCAGTCAAGTATTACACCTATTCCTTCGTTATGAAGATAATCCACAAAGTACATAAAGTCCTTAGGACTTCCGTATCTTGATGTCGGTGCATAATATCCCGTAACCTGATATCCCCATGAACCATCAAAAGGATATTCAGCAATTCCCATAAGTTCTACATGTGTATAGCCCATCTCCCTGACGTATGATGCCAGTTCGGGAGCAACTTCCCTGTAATTGTAGAAACCATCCTCAGTACCGTCATCCTTTTTCTTCCATGAGCCAAGATGCACTTCATATATCGACATGGCAGACCTGTAATGGTCTTCTACAGTCTTCTCCTCTATCCATCTGTCGTCGCTCCACTCAAAGCCGTTAAGGTCTGTAATTCTTGATGCCGTATCAGGTCTTACCTGAGCCTCGTTAGCATAAGGATCCGCCTTATAGAGCACATCACCTTTCTGTGTAACAATCAAATACTTGTAAAGCTGCCCTACACGTGCTTCAGGAATAAAAAGCTCATATATTCCGCCTGATGATACCGGCTTCATATCATAACCAAATGCATGCCAGCCGTTAAAATCTCCTACAACATATATCTCCTTGGCTGCCGGTGCCCATACTACAAAATTGACACCGCTTACACCATCCTTAACCGCCGGATGTGCGCCCATCTTATTATAAATCTCATAATGAGTTCCCTGTCCGAACAGATATGTATCAAGTTCAGTCATAAAAACTTCATCCGGCCTGAGTTCTTTTACGCGGAATGGCTCAGCATGCTGCGTATTCTGTGTATTCTGTGTATTCTGGCCCTTGTGTGAAACACTCTGTGCAACAGCCTTATTGCCTGACTTTCCTCTCTTGCCCCCTCTTTTAGCTCCTGTCTTACCTGCCATATCGATTACCTCTCCAAACTTAAATGTAAAACAGCGTATACATGCGCTGTCTCCCCTTTTTATGCATGTTAAAATTATATCATAAATTATTATTTTTTTCCATACGTCTTACTGTTTTTAATAAAAGAAATGTGTTATACTATCATAGGTTTTTAAACCTACCATATAATGTGTATGTAAAGGAGCATGAAGTCATGATTTATTACATAGTTGATACAGCTTATATGCGGGAGGTGACATTTGCAAGCATACTTTTTGCATTTTTCATTACCTGCCTTAGTATATACTGGGGGCAGAACGCTCTTCCAAGAGACCAGGGACGTAAGTTTGCCGTTAATGGTGCGAAGTCGGCCGGTAAGCCTCGTGGAGCCGGAATAATATTTATACTGACATTCATACTGTCATGTGTCCTCTTTATTCCGCTTAATAATGAACTGCTCATATACCTGATTCTCGTACTTGCTGCAATGATAAGCGGCTACCTCGATGACAGTTCTGCATCGCCATGGGGAGAGCTCAAGAAAGGGCTTATTGACTTTGCGATTGCCATAATGGCTGCCGTTACTTATCTTAATTACAATTCTAACAGCATATGGATTGCATTTGCGAATGCAGAAGTAACTATCCCTAAGGTTGTATTCGGAATCCTGATTGTAATTCTTGTATGGGCAAGCATTAATGTAACCAACTGTTCAGACGGTGTTGACGGTCTTTGCGGAATGCTTTCATGCATAACTTTATTTGCGGCATATGTGCTGTTTACCCACTATGTATGTGACACTTATTTCAGGGATACCATTCTTATAATGATAGTTGCGATACTTGCGTACCTGTGGTTCAACGCTTCACCGAGCAAGCTTCTGATGGGCGATGCCGGTTCAAGGGCAATCGGCGTATTTATTGCACTTACATTCCTTAAGCTTGAGCGTCCTCTGCTGTTCCTGCCTCTTGCAATCGTACTGATTCTTGACGGAGGACTCGGACTTCTTAAGGTATCACTCATGCGTTTCCTTAAGATTAAGATTCTCAAGAATGTCCGCACGCCGCTCCATGACCATGTGCGCAAGAACCTCGGCTGGTCTGATGCTCAGACGGTATTCAGATTCTCGATAATCCAGATGGTTATTGCGATTGCGGTGGCGTATTTTCTTATAATAAGCTAAGATATTAATACTAAGACAGATGCACATGCAAAGGAGGCAGATATGCACGTACTTATCGTTGTTGACATGCAGAATGATTTTATTGACGGAGCACTCGGAACCGCTGAGGCCGTTGCGATTGTTCCTAATGTAGTTAAGAAGATTCGTGATTTTGACGGAATAGTCCTTGCTACTAAGGACACTCACGGAGAAGATTATCTTTCCACACAGGAAGGTAAGAATCTTCCGGTTGTTCACTGTGTTAAGGGAACAGAAGGCTGGGAGCTTAACCCTTCTGTTGCAGAGCTGATTGATGAGCCTGCGATTGAGAAACCTACCTTCGGCAGCGTAAGACTTGGCGAGGTGCTTGCAGCGCTCAGCCGCAAGGCACCTGTTGAAGATATAACACTTATCGGTCTCTGCACTGACATATGTGTAATCTCTAATGCCATGATTGCCAAGGCTTATCTGCCTGAGGTTCCTGTCATTGTTGATGCATCATGCTGTGCAGGCGTAACACCTGCAAGCCATAATAATGCACTTGAAGCCATGAAGACCTGCCAGATTCAGGTTGTGAATCAGGAGTAATCCTACTCCTGATTCGCCTCCTTAAGCGCCTTATCCATAGGAATCTTTCTGATTCTGTTGAAGTCAAGCACCATGACTATCAGATATCCCATCAGTATAAACACAAACATCTTGGCATAGCCGCTCGGATAGAAGTGGAATGCATACCATCCGCTGTATGAGAACAGCATGACGCGCCATACAGTATTCATTACGATAACACCGAGAATTACGCTGATTATATCTGCAATGACAAGCACTATTGTTGTCGAAAGCATGTACAGCTCAGCAATCTCTTTGTTTTCATAGCCGAGAATCTTGGTCATTGAGATAGCATTTTCGTTTTTCTCGATAATAAGCTTTGTCAGAAGATATATCATTACCGCTGACAGAAGTATGCACAGGTACTGGAAATACGTCATGTACGAGCCCATTGAATGGTCGAGCTGGTCGCACATCTTAGTGATATCGCGTTCTGTAATGACTGTTGCAATATCGTCCTCTGCTATGTCAGTAATCTCCGAATCCGACATGTATCCCGTGAATTCTTCATTATCAAGGCCAAACACGCTGCGGTACTGCCCTATCGGCATAAACACAGCAATGCTCTGACTCTTGTCATATATTCCCACGACCTTGAAGGTGTACTGCTTATTCTCGTATTTTTCGTCAAGCAGAATGTCATCACCGGCTTTAATACTGTATTTATCTGCAAATGAATCCGAAATATATACTTCATTCACATTAAATCTGCCAAGTCCGTCTATCTTAACATAGCGGCTGTTATCTGCGACACCGTATACGGATACTTCCTCATCAAACTGGTCACCCTTGCGAAGCAGCGATGTCATACTGAACTTCTCCGCATCAGCATTCTCCGTTGATATTACATTGTTATCATCATCTTCATACGATTTGAGGACATACTGATATTTTGTAAACATCATGTCTGCCGCATTTTTCTTGTAGTAGGCAAGGGTATCAGGCATTCCTACCGCCATCGCCAGCATAACTGCGATAAAGAATATTCCGACAAAAAGAACTATGTAGTTCGCCCTGTTCTGAATCATTATTCTGATTCTGAAACGGTTTAAGAAGCTCCAGTCCGGAAGGCGCACTGCCTTGCCTTTTTTTGATTTCTTCATATCATGGCGAAGGAACTGAAGCGGCGTATGTCTCATCATTCTCATTATTATAATAAGATTAACGACAAGCATAATTATGACCGGAATAACCGTTGTCTTAACAAATGCCTGTGAATTCCATATCGTTGCATACGTCGGAAGGCTGTAGCTGTTATAATACATCGAAACCACTACATTTTTGAATACCGTATATCCCAGAATATTACCTGTAATTGCTGCAAAAAGCGTAACAATGACAGGCATTGAAAGATAGTGCCTTACAAGCTCGCCCCTTGTATAACCTGATGCGCGGAGCGTTCCTATCGTTGAAGCCTCTTTGGTAATCGTGTTGCTTATTGTGATTGCAAATATAAATGCAATAATCACTGTAAGTATATCAAGAAGCACTCCGCCCATTGCCTCATCCGATCCCATGTCATCCGGTGCAAAGTTGATTGCAGGATTGGCATATGCAGGAGTGTAATCCTCAATTTCATTATCTGACGTAACCGCCTGTGTAAGCAGTGCGCGCATGAAGTTATCCGACTGCTGCTTTTCTTCTATATCATCTGCCGGCTTATTGGCATAACGCCATGCATATGCATAATGAATTGTCTTATGAAGTCTTGCAAATCCGCCATCTGTTACCATTGCGACATCAAACTTGATTGCATCAAACATAATATCAGTTGTCTTTTCATGCAGTGTCGAATAATTAACATATGCAATAAGTCCGGTTATCCTGTAGGTCTCACCGCTTACCGTCACCGTATCACCGACCTTAACCCCCACATTATCCGCATGCATACGGTCAATTGCTATCTCATCGGAAGCCTGAGGAAATGCACCCTCAAGCAGGCATGCTTCATTTACATTATCATTGCGCACATATATACGGATTGTTCCGTCCGTGGTGCCGTCATTATTGTAATCTTCTTCCTCATTACGGAAGAAATTCTCATATACATTCACCCGGACTTCCTTAAAATCAGGGTCATCAAGCTTATATTTTTCTTCGGCATCGGCATATTTGTCATCAATCTCGTCCTTTATCTTATTAAGTGCTTCATCATATGCCTCAGGATAAGCCTTTTCATAGGCTTCGCTGTATGCGGTGTCATAGGCTTCATCATGAGCCGTGCTGTATGCTTCATCATATGCAGTCTTATAAGCCTCAGCATACTGTGACTGCTTTGCTGTCTGATATGCCTCCTCATAAGCTGTAGCATATGCCTGCTCATAAGCCTCAGCATATGCCTGTTCATAAGCCTGATTGTACATTGACTGGTACAAAGGTGACTGGCTGTCCGGCTGCATCCCCGTCATAGCCGTAAACTGCTTATCAAATTCCACACCAAACTGTGCTCTGAACTGTTCAGCAAATATATCCGGGAACCGGGCATCAAACTGAGCCTTTACCATGCTGTCAAACTGTTCATCGAACTTTGCTTTGAACTCAGAATCGAATTGGTCCCTGAATTCCTTTTCAAATTCATCATTGAACTTATCGCTGAATTCCTTATTAAATTCGGAATCGAATTTGTCATCAAGTTCCTTTTGTGCCTTATCAGTATAGTACGCCTTTACATCTGCCTTTTTTCCGGACTCTATCGCATTTATCAGGGACGCATCCGCTTTTTTGTTAAGCTCAAAATGTCCGTCCTCGCGCTTATATTGGTCAACGCCGGTCTTCGCTGCCGTCATCATGCTCTCGTTGGCAACGTACATTCCTGAGACAAAACCGATTGTGAGCACAAGGAATAAAAATACAACCAGATATTTCTTCCAGTCTCCGCGCAGCTCTCTCGGTATTCGTCTGATAAGCGGGTTTCTTACTTTTTTCTTCATAGCCCTCACCCCTTACCACTCAAGATCTGCTGCTGATATCTTATCTGTATTAATCTCATTGTTACGCACTGCCCCGTCACGAAGCCTGACAACATGGTCAGCCATGTTCCGGATTGCTTCATTATGAGTAACCATAATTACCGTATTGCCGTATTTTTTATTGACATCCTCAATCAATTTGAGAATCTCCTTGGATGTATTGTAATCAAGTGCTCCTGTCGGCTCATCACACAACAGTATGTCGGGATTTTTAACGATTGCACGTCCTATTGAAACTCTCTGCTGCTGCCCGCCCGACAACTGGTTCGGCAGCTTGTGTCTGTGCTCATAAAGCCCAAGTGTGTTAAGCAGGTCATCAATATCAAGCGGATTATCTGACAGATATGCTCCAACCTCGATATTCTCCTTTACATTAAGATTACCAATCAGGTTATACATCTGGAATACATATCCGAGATGCTTTCTTCTGTACATCGTCAGCTTTTTCTCGTTCATCTCCTCCAGCTTATCACCGTTAATGGAAATGTATCCGGAATCGGCATTGTCAATTCCTCCGATAATATTAAGCAGTGTTGACTTGCCTGAACCTGACGGTCCGAGCAGTACGCAGAACTCTCCCTTAGATACCGAGAAATTCATCCCGCGCAGTACCTCCTGTCTTGTATCGCCGCTTCCAAAGCCTTTTTTCAAATCAACTATTTCAAGAAACTTTCTATCTCCCTCTGACATAGCGCCCCTTTCCAGGCATCCTTATAATGCCGCATATATAATTTTAGCGGGTTAGTTGTTGCTAACCCGCTAAAATTATAACACAGGCGATTGTAATTACAATTACATAAGCGCTTGTTGAGAATTTTTCACTATTTTCCTATTCTTCTATCACAATCTCCATTATTTTATCTTTGATAACATAAGTATCAGTTCCGGTCAGTATCCGCTTCCACTCAGCGGAATATTTTTTTATATTGCCCGTGTCACTTGTAATAACAGTCTTCCGTGGACTGATTTTCTTCAAAAAATCTTCCGTATAATAAATGTGTCCTTTATCATTTCTCCCATGATGTGACAGCTTCAGGACTTCCACGCCTTTTTCCAGACAATTATCTTCCACATATTGAAAATACAAACCAGAATAATTCTCCTCAAAACAATCGCCGCAAAACAGGGCAAGCTGTCTTTTACCTTTTGTCAGTAACATAACTGAGCTGTCACCATTAATAAGGCTGCTGTCCTTTGTCAATGTCAGTGCGCTGTCCCTGTTCGGATATATTACAGTCAGCATGTAATCCTCAATTACAAATGACTGATACTTCTGAATGCTGTTGTTGTAATAAATCTTTGTGTGCTGATTTTCAAGATTCATTGCTATCCTGAGAAGGTCAAAATAATCCTCTCTCATCTCAGAATTGTCAATCATCATCCCACGCATAAGCTTCGCACGGAATGGTAATAGCGCCGTCTCTGTATGCAGTCTCCCGGTCATCTCCGGGATATAGCCTATGTGATCCTGATGCATATGTGTTACGGCTAACAGGCTTATGCTGCTGATATTGTTATCTTCCAGAAAAAGCCTTAATTCATTGCGCCCATGCTTTCTTGTCCCACCATCTATCAGCACATACCTTCTGCCGTTGCCGGTATCAAGCGCCACAACAAAGCAGTCAGCCTGCCCAAACGGAATTGCATATATACAGCTCATATCAGTGCGTACTCCCTGCTCTTTAATACTGCCACCAGACGTTCCTCCGTGTCTATACTCTCTCCTGCCATAATTCCGGTTCTTCCTATGTCTTCCGGTCTGTGGCTGTCACTTCCTGCAGTAGGAATCATCCACGGATGCATAATAAGTATCTTCTGCGTCTTTTCATTACCGCTGTCATGGCGCGGTGATGTGTTAACCGCCTCCATTCCGTGAAGATAATCTATATCGGCAGGATATGAGCTGTCCGCGCGGTTCGGATGAGCCTGGATTATAAGCAGCCTGTCCTTATACTTTTCATAGAACGACTGCAGATCCATGTATAACCATCTGTCAGCTTCATTGTACAAAAGCTTCTCTGATAATCCATATATCAGATAATCATTCGGATCCGTCAGGAATCTGAGTTCCATTCCAAGTCCGATATGAAAATCATTTCCTGCGTCCTTAAGATTTTTTACTGCATCACGGATTGGCTTCAGATAAAAATCTATCTTTTTATTCCAGTCCATTCCCTCTGTTAATTCAAGAAATTCCCTATGAAAATGGTTAGTAATCCAGATACCGTCATAACCGCTTTCCATATAAGCATTAACAACTTCTTCAACGCTCATCCTGCCACAGGGACTTACCTCCCTGGTGTGAACGTGCATATCATATTTCCACATTTTTTCTTTTTTTAATTCTGACTCCATACATTTCACCCTGTCTGACTTCTTCATCTGCGCAGGCAAATACCTGCAGATGATTATTATCCTGCATTTCCAATATTATTTTATTCTGAAATCCCTGAAATTCAACCTCTTTTACAATCCCTCTGAAATGTGACTCGTCCTGTCCTACTATATCAAGTCCGTCGGCCTTGACCGGATACAGATTTTCGGCTTTGAAGGAATCATTCACCTCATAATCTGTAATCTTTTCACCCTCTCCGTATGTGAATTCATCGCCGTCCCAGCTGCCTCTTATCAGATTGCTCTGTCCGACAAACTGCGCAACGAACGGATTAACCGGATTGTAAAATATTTCCTTAGGTGTTCCTATCTGCTGAATCTCTCCCTGGCTCATAACAACTATCTTATCAGCCATTCCAAGCGCCTCAGACTGGTCATGCGTAACATACAACACGGTTCCGCCCACGCTCTTATGTAGATTGCTTATCTCACGGCGCATCTCTATCTTAAGCTGTGCATCCAGATTGGAAAGAGGCTCATCCATAAGCAGAAGGTCAGGTTCATTGGCAAGTGCACGTGCAATCGCTACTCTCTGTTTCTGTCCGCCGGATAATTCAGATGGATACCTGTCTCCCATAGTCTGCATATTTACAAGCTTTAACACGGCATCCGTTCTTTCTTCGCGGTTCTTCTGCGTCTTATATTTTGAGAAAATACTGTGCTGCATCGGGAATGTAACCTGCTGCTTTACCGTCATATGAGGCCATAAGGCATACGACTGGAACACCATTCCGATATTTCTCTTATTGGGACTTGTAATCTTTTTACTGTCAGCCACTACACTGTTATCTATCTTAATAACGCCGTCTGTCGGCTTCAGAAACCCTGCCAGCAGTCTTAACAGCGTTGTTTTGCCACAGCCTGACGGTCCGAGGATTGCGACAAACTCTCCATCGCTGATTGCAAGATTAATATTTTTCAATGCCTGATAGCCATCAAAATTCATATTCAGATTTTTAATTACCGTTGCCATATCTTTATCACCTTCTCCTTATAATTCTGACGGATTTATCAATAACTTTCAAAAGCAAAGCTGCCGCACATACACCAATCATGATAATTGATGAATAAGCAGATGCCATGTTGCTTAGTCCTGCCGATGTAAAGTTAAAGATTACAACACCGATTGTCTCTGTGCCGCCCGACCACAACAGGCTCGATGTTGTCAGCTCCATCATACTGTATATCATAACGAGTCCCATTCCGGCAGATATAGTTCCCATGCTGAGAGGAATGATTACCTTTTTCCATTTTACATAATTATTAGCTCCGGATATCTGTGCAGCTTCATCCATTGACGAATCAAGCTGTGCGAAAGCTGAATTAGCGTATCTCAGCGATACCGCAGTAAAACGTGTTACATATGACAGCAGCAGAATCCATATTGTCCCGTATATCGTAAATCCGTGGAATGAGCCTGCATACGTCAGTATAATTGCAAGTCCCAATATAATTCCCGGAATTGAATATGGAAATGTAACTACAGCCTGGATACCTGATGCTATTCTGTCTTTTTTATACTCCGACAGATATGATATTGTAATACCGATTACCGTACACAGAAGAACCGCCGCTAATGCCAGGAAAATACTGTTCTTTATTCCGTTCATGGACTTTACATTTCTTAATACCTTAAAAAAATTATCAAAGCACATTGTTTTTAAAGACAGCTTAACGCCCTGTCCTTTGGTTAATGCCGAAGACACTAATTTAATTAATGGAACAATGTTAAACAGACCGATAAAACAGCTCATTATGCCTGCAAGGACAAACTTCCATTTTCCAAGCATTATTCTTGGTTCCATATCCTCTTTTTCACAGTTCTCAGCCTTATTATTGCCGGACAGCCACTGCGTTGCCAGCATCATGATAACTGCAAGCACCGAAAGCACTATGCCCTTGACAGCGGCAATGTTATAGCTGTCTTTTGTTGATGATACGATTGTCTTATAAATATCCGTACTGAGCACATTTATATTAGCCGGTATTCCAATGAATGCAACTATTCCAAAGTTGTCCAGACACGACAGGAATACAAGCAGCATTGCATTCACAATAGTTATTTTTGTAATTGGAAGCACTACCTTAAAGAATGCCTTTACGCGTCCGCATCCCGATACTACCGCTGCCTGTTCCAGTTCTCTGGGAATCCTTCTGAAATGGCTCAGACACATCAGGTAGACTATCGGATACTGGCACACTGTAAACATGAGAATGATTCCTTTATATGAATACAGTTCAAAATGCGTCAGCTGATACAATAACCCATTTTTCATGCACATCTGCATCCACGCCAATGTCACGATATAAGACGGAATAAACAGCGGTATCAGCAACAGCTTATGCAATATATTCTTAAATGCAATATCCGTATAAGCCATCACATATGCAAGTAATACACCCACTATGCCTGCCGACACCATAGAACATATATTAATCAGCAATGTATTGCTAATAACTTTGGCAAACCCCGCATCCGACAGCACATTTGCAAAATATGCAAATGTGAAGCCCTCATCTTTTGCAATGAAGGCTTCGCTGAACATATTAAGAAGCGGCCAGAGAAACAATAAAAATACCAACACTATCCCGACGGCATATTTTATATACCTGCGTATTTTATTTTTCATACTAATCTCCATTCCGCAGACACTCAATTACTTGTTGAACATCTCATCGAACTTCTTCTTATCATCTTCCTTAGTTGAGTAAAGCTTCTTTGGATCTGCTGATATAATCTTTCTGTCAGAGATGCTCTTCATTCCGCTTACAGGCTCAACATCTTTTCTCGGAGCTGTCTTATAGTAATTCTTTGCTGCAAATTCACGGACATCCTTTGACAGCATAAAGTTCACAAATATCCTGGCAGCTTCTTCATTCTTAGTTCCCTTCATAATCGCTATCGGGTCACAGATAGATGCACAGCCTTCATCCGCATATGCAAATGCAATAGGAGAACCGTTATCTATAGCTTTATAAGAATCTGTATCAAGTACCATTCCGTATGCCTTCTCTCCGTTAGATACAGCAGTGATAACACCTCCGTTACCATTAACGACCTGAATATCATTGTCCTTCATTGCCTGATAGAATTTCCATCCGAGATTATTCATAGATGTATATACGCCAAGATTATATGCTGCCGTACCTGAATATAACGGACTAGGCATTACACACTTACCCTTAGTCTGTGGATCTGTAAATATACTCAGTGATGAAGGTGCCTGCTTAACCATATTAGTATTGTAGATTATACCTGTTGATGCTACGGCAGTTCCGTAATACATATGCTCCGGATCTACAAAGTCAGAATACATCTTATCAACTTCAGGATAATCATATTTCAAAAGCATATCATCTGCCTTAAACATCTCGAATGTAGGTGTATCGGCAAGCATCACGACATCACACTGTACGCCGCCTGACTTCTTCTCTGTCTGAATCTTGCTTACAACCTCCTCTGTACCGCTTCTGTAATAATTCAGCTTGATGTTAGGATATTCTTTTGCAAACAGATCTATAATATCTGTCACATAGTCATCTCCCGAAGATGTATATAACATAACACTTCCTTTAACATTTTTATTGACTGCCTGTGTCTGGGCAGCCCCTGACTGTCCGCCTGACTGTACATTGTTCTGTACATCTGCCTTTGCGCCACAGCCTGCAAGCATTACAGTTGCCATAAGTGCACTTACCATGCCTAAAAATCTCTTCTTCATTACTGATTCCTCTCTTTTCTGATACTATATTTTTCTTCTCATATTCAGATCCATGACATCCGTGTTGAAGTAATCATAGGAATAAAATATCTTCTCTCCGTTTTTGTCAAAATGCAGCTGCTGCAGCAATACAGCCGGACTTTTCAGGAAATCACATGCCATCCGGTCCCATCTGTGTTCCGGATTGATTCCTCTTATTTTTGTATCTGAATACCTGATATCAATATCTGCATAACCCTTCAGGTTATCAAATATCTTTCCTCTGATACCCTCGTCAAAAATATCTCCGACGTACTTTTCCGGGAATACATTTACCGAAAATGCCACCGGCATGCGGTTTGCCACTCTTCCTCTGCTCATCACTACAATCAGTTCATCTTTGCCAAGTCCGAATTCATCGCGGATGCTCCGGTCAGGCAGACAATGTCTTATACTGTAATGTACGCTTTCAGGCTCACATCCCGCTGCTTTTATCATATCTCCAACAGAATTCAGCTGTTCCAGCGGGTTATTAAGCGTTACTGATTTGGAAACAACAAATGTTCCAACACCATTTTTCTTCTGAAGCAGGCCTCTCTCTACACACAGATCAAGGGCTTCGCGTACTGTGGAGCGGCCGCCACCAAGCAGCGCAGTAAGCTCTTTTTCTCCCGGCAGTTTCATCCCAACCGGCCAGATGTCTTCATTAATTTTCTGTGTAATACAGTCAGCCATAGTTTCATACAAATACTTTTTCATTGTCATACCCTTTCCTCATAGCTGTCTGACAGCTACCAGCTAAGAATAGATTATGACGCCGTTTCCCGCTATCAAATTCATCTGTTTCTTTTGTAAACTAAGAGTAAAAAAAATGAGCTTATGGAAAAATTTTCTCATTTTCCCATAAGCCCTGTTATCCATTAATACAGACAATGTCTACACCGATAATCTCTTATACATGCATCAGCACATTCGTTGTAAACATGCCGTCTTTGACCGTATATTCATAAAGCCCGTAATTCCTGTTAATAATGTCTTTTACATTCGCAATGCCATAACCATGCAGGTCCGCGTCCTTCTTGGTTGTCATTAATCTGCCGCCGAAATTCCCCATGTCAGGACTGCATGTGTTAGAAATAAGAATATTAATATAATTGTCTTTGCGGTTAATCTTAACCGATATATGAGCATCCGCGGCCTGCTCTGCCGCCTCAAATGCATTATCAATAAGATTGGACAGGACTATAGCCATATCCATCTCATTAACTCCGTCAAGCACACAGTCCACCCTGACATCAAGCGGCATACCTGTCTCTTCAGCCCGTTCCACGCAGCGGTTCAATACCGCATCCACCAGCCTGCTTCCTGTCGCGACAGCCTTAACAGCAGCAAGTCTTACATCAAGTTCCTCATCAAGAAATTGCTCCAGCTCCTTAAGTTCCCCTGACTTAAGCATCAGCCGTATATTCAACAGCACACTCTTCATCTCATGGCGCGCCTTCATTGTCTTATCGTAAATATTCTGTATATTCTCCACTTCCCTGCTTTCACTCTCATACGCAGAACTCTTCATCTGTTCTTTCAGAAGCGCAATTCCATTATTTATAATCTCAACAAATAACTGATATATAATAATATCAACTGCCGCCAGTGCAATCATCAGCACATACATCTCCCGGTTAATCCCTCCGCTGACGGCATTTACATATATGTATCTTGTAAGAAAATTATGTCCCGCAAGCGTTGCAGCTATGATAACATTAAGCTTCAGATATGTACTGTTTCTTACATACTGCCTGTCCTCAATCCGATTATGAAGCAGATATTCCGTAAATATCAGATATATAATCTGTGCAAGCGCAACAAGCACAACCCTGCTCACGCCAAAGCTCGCATATCCATTGTCATCGTACTTAATCCATCCGGCAAACAGTCCTGTAAGCATTATGCTCGAGACCGCCGACACAATAGATGTCATCTGCACAATAAGTAATTTTTCAAGTGCCCTTCCTCTAAGGAAAATTAATGTCATTGCAAATATAACAGCATCAATAACAAATTCCTGGGCAACGCTTATATATTCAATAAAATTAAACGCGGACACTGTTGTTGCAAGCACCGCTATCATCAGAATAATAACCGGAAGTCCGGCTTTTCTGGCTCTTACGCCAAAATAGCGCACCAGAAACTGTATTATAATAACTGCTTCAATAACATTGGCAAATATCTCAAATCCGTAATTCATGCTGCAGTCAGGCTCCTCATCCCCTATTAACTGTTAATATATTTTATAAACATACTTCTTATCTCTGTTGCTTTGTATCTGCTTAACGGAATTACTTTTCTGTCCTCTGTCTTCAGATGCAGTTCCCGCTGTCCCAGCATATCTATATAACCGCAATTAACAAGAAATCCTTTATACGGTTGTACAAAATCATACTGATGCAGTCTCTGTTCAAGTTCACTCAGAGTTCCCTTAACATTATACACTCCGTCATTGCAGTACAGCTCAAGCGTGTGACCTCTGACTTCCGCATATATCAGGTCGGTGACCATTTTGCGGAAGCATCTGCCGTCTTTGGTAACAAACTCAAATTCCTTCTTCTTATCCTCCCAGGCCTTTACAAAACGCTGCATTGCCTCCTGCATATCATTTTCGGTATGCGTCTTCCTGACAAAACCAAGCACATGATATCTGAACACATCAAAAACCGCTCTCTCACTGACCGACACAAAAAGTATGTCCGGCTCCATCCCCTGAACCTGACGTATTCTCTCAGCAAGCTGGAATCCATTAATTCCCGGCATCTCTACATCAAGGCAGTACAATTCATAATCCATTGCACTCTCAAGAACCGCCTCTGCACTGTCATATGTATCAACAGTATAATCCATGTCAGTCCCATTCATGAATTCCTCAGTCATGCTCTTATATTTTATTAAAAATCCCTTATCATCATCTATTATCGCAATCTTTATCATAATGCTCTTCCCCGGTAATCATCTTGCGTTCTTTTTACCATTGTACATTAACATAAATATAACTGCAAATATTACCAGCCAGCGGCAGTCGGTGATATGCCAGAAGCAAGTAATTTGAGTGCTGTTGATGACATATTTTACCTCTTTTACTGTTAGTATGTCTGCATATACGTTCTGCCGGCACATTCATCTCGCGTTTACATTATGAATCAAGCTCTAATATATCTATGCTCCACTTTTTTATGTAAGGTTTGAAGGTGAAATAATTTACTTCTATGCTTAAAACATGATTTGCCCTGTACCTAACACCATCAACCTCCAATACTTCATAATAATTTCCTTCTCTAAAACTAGCATTAGACAGATATGAATGCTTTTCAGGTTTTTTTGTCAAGCTTTGCACTTTTCTGTAAAGTGCAAGCCGTTTGGCATCCGTATTAGCTTCATTCAGTTCATCTTCACTGATTGAACGCTTATACACCCTTGACAGCTTATCATAGTCTACTAAACTTGGGAAATAATCGTCTTTTATTATTGACAGCGTGACTATTTGCCCAGACTTATTTTCATAATACTGCTCTGCTGCCGTAAATCCTATTTTCCAATACATTAGCCAGTACACAAACAGGATAAACAATATTAATACAATTACACTGAATATTGCTATTTTCTTCTTTCCCTTTATCTTTTCTTCCATATTCCCTCACAATCTTACAGCTACGCGGTTACAATTATGAATCAAGTTCTAATATATCTATGCTCCACTTTTTTATGTAAGGTTTAAAGGTAAGATGACTTACTTCTATGCTTAAAACATGGTCAACTCTATACCTCACTCCATCAACCTCCAATACTTCATAATATTCTCCTATTCCAAAACTAGAGTTTGACATATATGAATACTGTTTAGGGTTTTTAGTTAACCCTTGGACTTTTCTGTAAAGCACAAGCCGTTTGGCATCTGTATTGGCATCATTAAACTCCTCTTCACTGATTGAGCGCTTATATACTCTTGCTAACTTATCATAATCCACTACACTTGGAAAATAGTCATCATGTGTTACTGACAGCGTCACTATTTGACCCAGTTTCTTCTCAAAGTAGTTGTCCATCACATTAGCCTCGACAACACATACAAAATAAATATGATAGACTCCAAGCATAAATATAAGTATTAATACTGCTATTATTATGTGTTGGATGCTTCTTTTTTTACTCATGATATCCTCTCCATAATTATGAGTACTCTTTATTGAAGTGCCGGCAGGACATAAAGTTACTGTGATACTATGCACTTTCTATACGTTCTTCCGGCACATTCATCTTGCGGTTACATTATGAATCAAGCATTCTTATATATATGCTCCACTTCTTTATGTAAGGTTTGAAGGTAAGATGATTTACTTCTATGCTTAAAACATGTTTTACATCATATTTAACGCCATCCACCTCTAATGTCTCATGATAATTCCCCTGTCGAAAACTAGCATTAGACAGATATGAATGCTTTTCAGGTTTTTTAGTCAGGCTTTGCACTTTTCTGTAAAGTGCAAGCCGTTTGGCATCCGTATTAGCTTCATTCAGTTCATCTTCACTGATTGAACGCTTATACACCCTTGACAGCTTATCATAGTCTACTAAACTTGGGAAATAATCGTCTTTTATTATTGACAGCGTGACTATTTGCCCAGACTTATTTTCATAATACTGCTCTGCTGCCGTAAATCCTATTTTCCAATACATTAGCCAGTACACAAACAGGATAAACAATATTAATACAATTACACTGAATATTGCTATTTTCTTCTTTCCCTTTATCTTTTCTTCCATATTCCCTCACAATCTTACAGCTACGCGGTTACAATTATGAATCAAGTTCTAATATATCTATGCTCCACTTTTTTATGTAAGGTTTAAAGGTAAGATGACTTACTTCTATGCTTAAAACATGGTCAACTCTATACCTCACTCCATCAACCTCCAATACTTCATAATATTCTCCTATTCCAAAACTAGAGTTTGACATATATGAATACTGTTTAGGGTTTTTAGTTAACCCTTGGACTTTTCTGTAAAGCACAAGCCGTTTGGCATCTGTATTGGCATCATTAAACTCCTCTTCACTGATTGATTGCTTATATACTCTCGCTAACTTATCATAATCCACTACACTTGGAAAATAATCGTCTTGTGTTATTGACAGTGTCACTATTTGCCCCAGTTTCTTCTCAAAGTAGTTGTCCATAACATTAGCCTCGACAACACATACAAAATAAATATGATAGACTCCAAGCATAAATATAAGTATTAATACTGCTATTATTATGTGTTGAATGCTTCTTTTTTTACTCATGATATTCTCTCCATAATTATGAGTACTCTTTATTGAAGTGCCGGCAAGACATAAAGTTACTGTGATACTATGCACTTTCTATACGTTCTGCCGGCACATTCATCTCGCTATTACAATTATGCATCAAGCATTCTTATCTCTATGCTCCATTTTTTTATGTACGGTCTAAAGGTAATGTGATTTACTTCTATGCTTAAAATATGATTAACATCATACTTCACACCATCAACTTCCAATGTCTCGTAATATTCTCCTATTCCAAAACTAGCGTTAGACATATACGAATGCTGTTTAGGATTTTTGGTTAACCTTTGGACTTTTCTGTAAAGCGCAAGCCGTTTGGCATCTGTATTGGCATCATTAAACTCCTCTTCACTGATTGAGCGCTTATATACTCTCGCTAACTTATCATAATCCACTACACTTGGAAAATAGTCATCATGCGTTACTGACAGCGTCACTATTTGCCCTAATTTCTTCTCAAAGTAGTTGTCCATAACATTAGGCTCGACAACTCCTATTAAATAAAGATAATAGACTCCAAGCATAAATATAAGTATTAATACTGCTATTATTATGTGTTGGATGCTTCTTTTTTTACTCATGACAATCGGTTCCTCAATCCATTAATCGTATTTCTTTACTCTTAACATCATAGCGAATATTTAAAGCATTTTCTTCCCTTATAACATTCTGTCCATATATGTCCCATGGCTTTGTATTATCATCTGTTTTAAAAGAAAATACATATTCACTAACATTACTCTCTATACAATCCCCCTTCAAATTATATACACTCTTTTCAACCTCTGACAACCTGATTACATTGCTTGTATTGATATCAAGATTGTTGTTTGTCAGGTATTTATCTACTTCATTTATCGCTACCTGCACTCCACTGATTGTTGATAATTCATCTATATCATAATCGTTATTCACATCTATTATATTTGTTATCTTAAAATATTGTATTGTATCGTTTTTTGCTTCACTATCATCACTTAATACTTCTCCCAATGACAATTTCTCATAGTTAGGTCTTACAAGTAAGCCCACATTAAATTTTCTAAGATCTAACTTTTTTGTATTAGCCTTAACCCACGAATTATATATGCTATTGCGCTGATCGTTTCCTGATGTTGTAGACTCTAAAAAGTCAGTTATTACAACATCATCATGAATCCAATGATTATCAGCCGATGGTGCCGTTCCGTAATAGCCCAGCATACATTTCAGCTTTTTATTTGACTTCATCAACTCTATCCAGCGCTGAAGGCTTGACTCACTTATAGGCTCCTGTGGAAAATGTTCCCAATTTTCTGTCTGCTCACTTAGCTGGCTGCAGGCTGCCGCAATTATTACCTTCAGATTTTCATTAACACCATCATTAACATGGTCCTTCATATTAAGACTGAAAGCCTTATCTTCCGATACAGTCTCTCCACCATATCTGTGAAAGTCACGTCCCACATTCCTGTCTGTTGTCAGTATCCTGTCATATGACCATACACCTGCTCCTTCATCATTAGTTTCATTATATGCACTTCCATATATCGGTATAACGCCTCCGTCAAATCCATGACCGCTGACATATAATATGTCTGATTCAAGAATAGCCTTAAGGTTATCATTGGTAAAATTCAATGCATTGTCAGTTATATTCTCACCTGTGGCATATTCATTATATTTCTCTCCGTCAAACAGATTCTCAAATCTGTCACAGAACGCATTATAGTCTCCAATATTATACTCTATGGCATCACCTTCCCCAACCTTGAATGCAGAATATGCAGGCTTATACTTAGGTCTGCGTCCGAATATTATATCAATCCATTCACGGATACCGGAGGCTGTGTACCTTGTATCCACTACTATATTCTTTGCCTCGCGCATTCCGACTGTGCCATTATTAATTACCGCAGCACGCGCCATGCTGCTAAAGGTCTGTAGCTCCGGCTCCTGCTCTGTTACATCGTCACGATATGAATGGTCATTTTCAAGTGTATAATCACCTGCCGCCCAGCCTGCATTGTATACCTGTATATTGAGGTCTATATAATCTTCAAAGTTAAGTATTCCCGTGTCCTGTGCAAACTTTACCGACACATATGTGTCTGCATATCTCATGCTTTGAGGCATTGCAACAGCATTTACAATAGCTTTGTCTGTTATTCCTATATAATTATTATTGATTCTTCCACCTATGTAACTGCCGGCAACAGACTGCTCAAGTCCGTTGTCATTGGTATAATAGTATTTTATCTCTGTCTGTCCCAGATCAATAGGAAGAAGCCCATTATTAGTTATACGGATATTGAGATTCATATATCCCTTTCCTCCGACTGCTGACGGGTCGAGTTCCACAAGCAGATCCGGCTTCATCCCTGTTGTGTCCGGTTCCGGTGCATTGCCCCATATAGGCATTTTTGCATCTGATGATGAATATACCGGCATATATTTCCATGATACATAGTCAGGAGCAGCCGGCGAATCATCACCTACGGCAGAATAATCGTTGGATGCCACTATCCTTGACCATGATGCATTATTAATTCCGGCATTAACATATACTTCCTGTCCCGGCTGAAGCTTCTCATCTGAGTTAAATGCAAATTCAAAATAAGCTGTAGCATTGGTATACTGTGCATCCAATATATGTTTTGTCATAGATACGTTATTGCCCGGAAGATATTCATATGGTTTATCCATATTAACGCAATAGCTGTTAAACTGCTTTTCTGCATCAGGGGATTCATCAATATAATAATATCTCGGATGAAGCTGATTTAATGTTATCGGCGTATCACTTATATTAATAAGGCGGAATTTAAGATTAAGATTACTTCCGTCAGTGATTGTACTTCTGTCAAGCTGCAATTCTATGCTGCTTCCTTTTATTGCCGGTATCTCTATATGTCTTTCAAGCACCTTATCTTCCGTATTATCTGCCTTTACGATAACCGAATATGTCTTTTTTTCTGCCGTATAGCATGGGTCAGCACTTACCTTCCATGATATCTGTCTTTGTGCGCTTCCAGGTTCAATATCTCCAATCGACACATTTTCTTTGCCCTCAGATATATGTAATCCGTCAGGCAGAACAATCTGTATGCTGGAATTATGTGCTGTTCCGTTTCCTATATTCTGCACATAAGCTGTAACACTGAAAGGATTCGGTGAATATATTTCTGCACCACTATCATCTTTCGTAACCTCAAGCTTGGTTGTACCGGATAACGCAACTGCCAATGGTGGTCTGTTATCTCTCTGCATTGAAGCAAGTCCATAATATGTCCTGCATGATATTGTATCGCCCTTTGCTATTGCTTTTGGATTCCAATAAAGACATACTGCACTGTCATCGTTATAGCTTCCTGCATCTCTTGAGTAATCCCAGCTATATGACTTTGCCATTCCCCAATCAGTAAATCTTACCCTGTCAGGAGCTGTTATATTCTCTGCCCTCAGTGTTCCCTGTGAAATAACTGACGGATTGGTAAGTGAATCAAATGCCTGCCAATACTCCGGTATTGCATCGCCCGTAAGATCTGTCTCCCCGGTAACATCACCTATTCCAGGGACTCTGAACGGTGCGCTGTCATTACTGCCAAGCATAGTGTCAAACATTATTCTTACACCTATGCTATGTTCCTTGTCTCCTGTATTCTCTGCTGAATATGAGAATTCTACCGCATCATCTCTTCCTGTGTACTGATTAGCAACTATATTAAAGTATGCCGTTACAATAACGTCACCGATAGTATCTGTACATATAATAGAGTTATCACGCACCGTCATTGTCTCAGGCTGAAATATTGTATTAACTCCATCTACCTAAATTGTTGTATATGATGTACCACCATACGGATATCCGTAAAGCAGACAGGAATAATTATCTGACTCCAGCTCCGGATCTCCTCCCGTTGTTCCGAATGTAAAATTTGTTCCGCCTATAATTCTGATATAATCATTTTCTACGCTGTTGCCGTTACTGTTAATCGAATATGTTGATACCTCATTATTACTGCTATTCACATATTCTGCTTTCCAATCATCATATTCCTCCGCCCTTACGATAGCTGAAGGTGTTGATGTGAACATTACCAGCGCTGATATACATGCTGCGACACAGCGCTTAACCTTATTTAATCTCATTATACTCTCCTTTCCCGCCTGTTTTTCAGGCATCCCAACACACCACACCATATACTAACTTACATTTTTTTACAATACACTTTGCGCAAGTGGTCGTTTTTCTTCCCAAGTGGTAATTTTTTCCACATTTTTATTGACCTTGAGCGCACTCCAAGTGCTATTCTATATATAGTAAAATTTAAAATCAGGAGGCAAATGGATATGAGTAAGATTTTAGTTGCATATTTTTCTGCAAGCGGAGTAACCGCCAAAGCAGCCAAGGCTCTTGCAAGCGCATCCGGTGCTGATTTATTTGAGATTGTGCCTGAGACTCCTTATACAAAGGCAGACCTTAATTGGATGGATAAGCAGAGCCGAAGCTCTGTAGAGATGGCTGACCAGAGCTCACGCCCTACAATCGCAAGCCGCGTAGATAATATGGAGCAGTACAATACTGTATTTGTCGGCTACCCAATCTGGTGGTATGTTGCACCTACAATAATCAATACATTTCTTGAAAGCTATGACTTCTCAGGAAAGACAGTCATTCCTTTCTGCACATCAGGCGGAAGCGGCACAGGCAAAATGGATGAAGTGCTTCACAAACTCTGTCCTGCAACAGTTAATTGGAAGCCTGCCAAGCTTGTTAACGACTTTAACGAAGCTAAGTTCAAGCGCTGGATTGACGGACTTAACCTGTAAAACAAAAGCCTCACCCTGCACCCGAATTCATATATCGGATGCAGGATGAGGCTTTTTGTTGATTAAAATCAAGTAAATATGCGCTTAATCTCTTACTCTCTCCCTATTTCCCCTGAATACACAACCGTCTTACATGTTATATCGTTTGGATATTCTTTTCTTGTGTAACCATCTGTAAAAAATGCGCCTATGCGCTTATCATCACGCTCTATTCCCCCGCTGAGTCCGGTAAATCTTTCACTTCCGTATGCTTCGCACACCCTGATTATTCCTCTTTACCTTTTCTCTTTGCCAGCATGACAAGCTCAGCAATTCCCGCAAGTGCGGCTGCCATAAGCATAATCCAGAACTCGGTATGGCTTGCGTCACCCGTCTTTGGTGATGTATCTGCCGAAGCGGCTGCATTCTCTTCTGCCGCCTTTGTCTCACTAATTCCCGCGTCCATGCTTCCGTTAGCTGTGCCTGTTCCGTTATTGATGTTTCCAGCACCTGCTCCGTTATTGACATTGCCTGTTACATTGCCGTTTCCGGTATTGCTTCCGTTGTCAGCTCCGTCTGCATCATTATCATCATTGCTGTCATCATTATCATCCGAATCCTCATTTTTGGCAACTGTAAATGTTGTGTACGCTGAACCGTCTGTCCATACAAGCTCAAATGAGTGGCTGCCTTCCGCAAGAGTATCAAGATACTCAGCCTTCAGCGTGATTATCGTTGAGCCTTCTCTTGCTGTGTAATTTGACGCATCAATAATACTGCCATCAACCTTTACACATGTAAACTTAGAAAACTCCCCGTTACCTCTTATCATGAGATTGCCGTTGGTATCCTCACTCCACTTGCTGTCGGCACCATCCAGAATCTTATACCTTAGCTGCGTAGAGGTCGGATTCGTAGTTGATTCCTGATTTGTCGTCGGTTCCTGTTTCGTTGTCGGCTCCTGCTTTGTGGTTGGTTCCTGCTTCGTCGTCGGTTCCTGTCCACCTTTCTTCTTAAATGTTACTTCGATACTATGATTATCATCAACATACCAGAACCTATATTTCTGACTCGCATCTACCTGCTTTCCGTCAACCAACAGCTTATCAATCTCAAAACCTTCATCCGGAGTGAATACAAATGTCTTGTCGCATCCTGCATCTACATATATTGTGCCGGATGGCGATATGCTTCCTCCTGCACCTGATACAGATGCCTCTATGATATAGACTGGCGGAATGTACGGATAATCGTAATGAGCATATACAGTAATGTCCTTCGCCGGCATAAGGAATGTCACTGACAGATCAATCTCGCTGCCTGACACAATAGTAACTCCTTCAAGCCCTGTCCAAGCCCAGAAAGGCATTCCGTATAAGAACTCGTCTGCCGTTATCGTTACCTGCTCATTCTCCTCGTATTCACCGCTTCCTAAGCCGTCAACTACTGTCAATGTATACTTTTTAACAGGTGCAGGAATGTCTATCGTATATGTAAATGTCTCTACCGCACTGTTATTCATTCCGCTCTTTACTGCAAATGCCTTGATTGTTGTCTCAACGCTCTGCCCTGCCTCACCCTTTACAGCTATAGGTGCTGTATACTGCTTAGTTGTTCCTGATGGAACGCCGTCTGCCAATGCAGGCTCACTTCCGTCTGTAGTATAATAGATTACCGCATCCTCTGTTGCAGAAGTAAGTATTACTGACTGATTCTCCGTATATGTTCCCGGTGTAATGTCTGCTGTCGGAGCTTCGGCTGCGTCAGCAGCTTTTATATTAATAGTAAGCTCTAAATATTCCCAGACATTATCTACATTTATACTATAAACATCCGTTACCCTTCCCCTAAGCGTAACCGTCTGTTCCGTCAGTATTGAAGGGTCATAGCTTCCGCTTTTAATATACTCAGTATTCCACTCAACGGATGCCGTTGTTCTTGTATTGAACTTCGTAGTAATATTGACTTTTTCCGGCAGATTCATATCTTCATATGCAGTTCCTGCTTCAACCTGTATCGGCTGTGGAGGCTCTATGCTTATAAGACGGTCATCCGCAGTTTTTAATACCTTACATACAACGAGAGTTTTTTGATCATCGCTTACATCCGCCCTCATAGGTGATGCACTCACACTAGTAGAAACCTGTGAGGGATATGTATCATTAGAAAATATATATCCGTATTGTGCAGCAAGCTCTATTACTATATAGTACCAAGTTCCATAATCCGCAGTTTCATCCTCTGCTACTTCTTTTCCCAGATTTATATCATCTCTTTCATACCATTTTATTGATTTAAGCCCAACCTTATTGCTGATTTTATATTCGACATTTCCGGTTCTGTCAAATTGTTTTTCAGGTATCGGCTGGTCAATATTTCTGACACTTATATAACCGGTTATTTCTTCTTCGGTAATTTTCTGCGCAAAATCACTTGCATATCCAATACCATTGCTTAATGTGAAATCATCAGTTAATGTTGTTTCAATCCATATCTTACATTTGTCAAGATCAATATCCGATGACAGATTCAACGCTTCCTTTATCTCGGAGGCAGTAACTATCTCTTTATTATAAACATTTTTAGTGTAGTACCAGTCATTAGTGCCGTCATTGCCCTGAACCACAAGTGAGATCATAAAACTATTTCTCTCGGCACATATACTTCCCGTATTATTATATGTGACCCATCCAATGTCATCGGAGTTATTCGCTTTATATCTCGGAGTCATTACACTGCCCGGTGTGATTATTCCGCTTGTATCTTTGCCGCGCTCAACTACTGCTGCGGAAGCAAATTTCACCTCTGACAGATCAAGGTTAGCCGCAGGACGCACTCCTGCTTCTTCACTGACTGATTTTCCCTGTATATCTCCTGACGTGTTACTGTATAATGCATTCCCTGATGCCGTATTATCCGGTGAACGGAGCCAGAATGCATTGCCGCTGCCCGAATAAGTATTCATCGAGAGTACCTTATCATTACCGCTTCCAGCCAAAAGCTGTCCATTGTTTCCATCTGTTCCGTCCGGCAGATACAGCTCATTGGACGTTGTATAGTCTGCCTTGCTGTCTGCATCATAAGACGATACTGTTGTCTTGTTAAGTGCTCTTTGTTCCCCATAAATAAAATACTTAGTATCTCCTGCGATACTATTCAGCTTTGCCCTGACATCACTCGCACCATAGTGGTTTGGATATACCTCTGCCGGATTAGCTGCATACTGACCGAATGCTTCCTCATATGTCTTGTTATCAGAAGCATTGTCCTCATATTTTTCCGCACTTATTATCGGTGATGCGGCAAATATAGCGGTATTGTCTCCGCTTACGCCTGAATCCTTACCTAATACATACCATTCCAATGCATTGCCATCGCTGTCCTTACCGAATATGAGCTTAGCTACATTATCTGCCGTGCCGTCTGCATTCGGTGTGAAATCATTCATAAGATTATCCACTGTTGCAAATGCCGTTGCACTCAGTTTTGCAGAGCTCTGAACCGCTCTGCCGTTCTCTGCGCTGCCTGCCGCTGTCACAACAGCACTGCCTGTACCCGCTGTATCTGCCGTATCCGCCGCATTAGCCACAGTGACTCCTCTCGGCACGCCCGCAAAAATGCCTGCCAGTAATGCTGCCGCAGACAGAATTGCCGCTCCTGTTCTTGCTTTTTTCCTGAATATATTCATATGCGCCCTCCTCCGTGTTCTTATGTATTTTAACAGGTTCAGCTTTTATAGATTTATACTATCAAATGCAGCTTTTCACTTCAATGCTTCACATCCATTTGACTTGTTTATATTGCAAACAGCTTGTTTTATTGTAATAATTGTGTATAATGATGTCGGGGTCAAAAGCCCCCGACTGTGATAACATTTATGAGGTACAACATGAAATCCGATTTATTAATCCATGAATCAATTCATATAATAACCGAATACTACATGAATAATCTCCAGCCATTTTTTGACTGCCTTGCTGATGATGTTCTCTGGCTTGGTCCGACAGAAGGACAGATTTTAAGAGGCCGCCAGAATATTATTGATACATTTTCATCTGAAATACATGAGCTGACATTTACAATGGGCTCGATAGATGCAGTATGTGTTACTCCCTGCAAGGCTGTACGTGAAGTTTTACTGCATTATGACATTTATACGCACTATCCAAGCGGCAATACAGATCTGCATGACCAGAGACTTCAATTTACATGGCGTGAAAAGAGGATTAAGACTGAGAATGGTTATGAGCCGTATTGGGAGGTTGTCATGATTCACATAAGCAACGCATGGCGGCATGACAGCCGTGATACCATCTATCCCGTACATTATGAAAATGTCGCCCTGCCTATACGGTTAGTTGAGAAGCCTGACAACTTCATAACCGTTAAAGCGGACGACATGAGTGTTCACCGTATCGCTACGGGAAAAATTATATATATTGAGACAATAAAGCGGACAGCAAAGCTTTGTATCCATACATCAGACAGCCTGATAACGATTAATGGAACACTGCCTGATTTTGAGAGCAGGTATTCAAAGTATCTGCTCCGCATTCATGCAAGTTATCTCATCAATCCGGAACACGTCACCGGAATTGAGCGTTTTTCTGTCACACTATCAGACGGAACGATACTTCCTGTCCCCGAGAAAAAATACACTGCCGTGAAGAAGGCACTGTTATCCAATAGTAATTATCCTTCCGGCTGATGCATTGACCCTGTGTGATATTGAGATAACTGTTCTATTCTCAGATACTCTCTTAAGGGCGCTGAGCACAGTCTTCTCTGTATCCGCATCAAGGTTAGCCGTTATCTCATCAAGCAGCAGCAGCTTCGGCTGTGCCGCTGCTGCACGGGCTATTGACAGAAGCTGCCACTGTCCCTGTGAGAAGATATCTGCGGTACATTTTGTGTCATAACCGTCAGGAAGGCTCATTATTGCATCATCAAGTCCCGTAAGTTCTGCAGCTTTCTTTACTTCATCCATTGTGACCGACTCATCAAAAAGCGTTATCTGATCCTTTACAGTACCCGGGACCATATGGAATGACTGTTCAACATATCCAAACAGCCTGCGTTTTTCCTTATCCGGTATATCTGCCGAATTAACGCCGCCTATCGTGACACTGCCCCGGTCCGGTCTGTATAATCCAAGTATCAGTTTGAATATTGTACTCTTACCCGCACCGGTACGTCCCGACAATGTTACCTGCTCGCCGGTACGGACTTCAAAACTTAAGTCATTAAGAATATTTTTATCATCATAACCAAATGTGACGTTATCAAATCTTACCACAGGCCCGTCAGGCGCTTTTGTATCCTGCTTTGCAAATTCGTCCTGTGCAAGGAATTCATCTATCCTCTTTACACCGGCAAGTGCTGACTGTATTGTCTGAATCTCCATGCCGAGGCTCTCTACCGGTGAAAATATCTGTGAAATGTAATTCATTACGGCTACTGCCGTACCTGCTGACATCCCGAACAGTGTAAGCACCACAGGGCTGCCTGATGCAGAGAACAACATGACTACCGCAATTACAACAGCATTTAAAATAAGAATTACAGGAGAATATATTGCATCGTAGAAATTGGTCTTTTCCATTGCCCTGTAGCCTTCGCTTATGTACTCATCATATCTTTGCTCCATATACTTTTCCCTGCCAAGTGTATGTACTGTACGGATATTATGAAGCGTCTCAGGCACATGGCCTGATGCACGGCTTACTGCACGGCGGTTTGCAATCTGGGCACTGAGCATATTTTTCTGTACATGCCTTGTGAACCGGAATAAAAACGGAAGCAGCACAACAAGCACTATCGCAAGACCTTTGTTACGGAACCATATAACCGCAAGTATGCTTATTATTCTGCACGCATCTGCAAACATGCTGATAATTCCTGATGTAAAGAGTGCCTCTACTGTATCAACATCACCTACGAATCTTGATACAACCGCTCCCGGCTCCTGCTTATTAAGGCAGTCTGCCGTAAGCCTTGTGAACTTGTCCATAAGTCCGCTTCTCAATGCATGAGTTATCTTCTGTCCGAATACTGTAAGAAGTCCCTCTCTTGCAGCCTCCATAAGTCCCGTAAGCACAATCATCCCAAAGTATGCAAGTATCATTCCCCAATTAACTGCCTGCCCCGCTGTCATGGCATCAATAATACCACCAAGAATCAATGGTGGAAAAAGTGATGTGACTATCGCCATAACTACCGCAGATACTATTGCAAATGACAACAGCAGTCTGCTTTTTATTGTATATAATATTATTTCTGCGACGCTGCTGCTTTTGTTATTTTTGTTTATATTATTTGTCATTGCTGCCGCCTCCTGCCTGTTCAAGATACAGCTCTGCATACTCAGGACATTGCTCCATAAGCTCTTCGTGGGTCCCGGCTATTGCCCTGCCATTATCCATCCAGATTATTCTGCTCATCTGCGGGAACAGATAAAGTCTGTGTGATATGAGGATTACAATACTATTCTGCGCCATTGACCTCAGATTATCAAACACCTGAACCTCTGTATTCTTATCAAGTGCTGAAAACGGGTCGTCCAGCACCATAACAGGCTTCATGTGGCACAGAGTCCTCGCAAGCGCAAGTCTCTGTGCCTGTCCACCCGACAGCCTGACGCCGCCGCTTCCGACAAGTGTATCCGTACCGGCTTCCATTGCATTTACCTCTTCGTCAATGCATACTGTCTTAAGGTACTGTCTGCAATCGCCTTTATCTCCCATCATTACGTTATTGGCTATACTGTCATTAAACAGCTCCGGGTCATGTCCGAGATACCCCACAAGTCCGGTTCTCTCCGAAGCCGTCATATCCTTAAGCTCCCTGCCTGACAGCCTGATGCTTCCATCATACGGATATTCGCACAAAAATGTCCTGCCGAGCGTTGATTTGCCGCATGCAACCGGTCCCGTGACACCTATTATCTCTCCCGGCTTTGCGTTAAAGGAGATATCTGAATAAATATTTTTCGATTCAGGATATGCAAAGCTTATGTTGTTGACCGCCAGCGCCGGTACTGATACCAAGGCATCTGCACATCCTGCCGGCTGTCCTGATTTCGGTGCGTCATCTTTTGGTATCACCATAAGCGGTTTTATGCGCTTCCATGAAACCTGCGCCTTGTGGACTGCATTGAACAGCCTGGCAGCTTTTGATGACTTATCCGCAAGCTTGGTAAAGCATGCAAGAAATGTTGCAAATGCTGCAACGCTCCACTCACGCCAGCCGGTTCCGAGAACATTTTTCCCGCCGAAGTAAAGTATGAATATAACTCCTGCCATTGAGATAATCCTGTATATGGGCTGAAGCGACGAATTCCATATATTAGCGAGGACTGCAGATTTTTCATAATCTGAAAGGTTTTTCTCATACGATTCCCTGCGCTCACTCTCACATCCGAATACCCTGTATGTAACTGCATTGTCAGCACGGTCAAGCGTTGCCTCACTTAAAATACCAGCCTGTACCTTGTATGCCGCACCCGTCTTCTGCACAATGTCTTTCATCTTTTCCGCAATATAATACGAAACCGGAGGGAATATCATGCATAACAGTGCAAGCCGCCAGTCATACCACAGAAGCATTCCCATGTATGCTGCCATTGCAATTCCCGTATCAAAAATTTCTGTTGTGAACTTTCTCATTCCTTCGACACAGTCGTCTACATCAAGGATTGCCTTAGTCATGACATTACCGGCACCCTCCTCCAGAAGCTGTGCCCGGCTCTTATGTACAAGACTTCCATACAATATCTGCTTCATGTTTTTATTAACATTATTGGAAAATCTTCTTACATAAAATCTCTTGATATACCTTGATATCTGTACGACGGCAATTGAAATTACATACAATGCAGCTAATATAAGCATGTCTGCAAATGTCTCACTGCCTCCGAGAATATTTACAAGGCAGCCTGTCATCTTACCCTCAAACCACGGGCCTGCAAGCAGTCCTATATTATATATGATTCCTGATATCGTCACTGCCAGAAGAACTGCCCATTCCTCTTTGAAGTATTCTGTTATTCTGTCGGGATGCTCTATCTTTTTACTGATATTCTTTTTCGTCTGCTGCATTTTTCAAATTCACCACCTCTGATATATTGACAAACCCTGCTCTTCTCTCATTCTTAGAACGCCAATACAGCTTATCAAGAGTTGTGCAGAACTGTTCTTTTTCTTCTTCCGGCAGTTCTGCAAGAAGCCACTCATAAAACATCGATTCTATGTTAGCCTTTGAATTCTTAAGATTCTCCGCTTTATCCGTAGCATACAGAAGCCGGCTTCTACCATCGTCAGGATTAGGCTTTCTTATAAGATATCCCTTTGCCTCAAGGCTTGCTGCACGCCTTGCCGCCGCACCTTTGTCTATCTTTAACTGTTCTCTTACCTCTGCCTGTGTAATCCCGGGATTATGCCGTATCAGATGTATAAAGTCAAACTCCGCCGTGCCAATACCTTCCTCTTTCATCATCTGCACCGTGAACTTGCTTACTTCGCGCGCTATCTTAGTTATCTTTCTTCCCGTATCATCCATAAATTTATATCTCCGTTCATTTTTAAAAAAGATGTACTATCAACTAATTTGGATGATAGTACATCTTTTTTTATAAGTCAAGATGACTTTATGTGTGTACGGACGCGCTGTATTGTGTCACGCTTCACTTACTCAGGGTATAAATTCTGACTTTGTGCTCTTATACACTCTGAACCATGTTATAGTCAGCAATGAAATATCAAACACATACTCTTACAGCATTGAATTCACTAATTCGCGGTATCTCTGTGATTTAGTTTCTATATCTTCTGTGGTCACACCATAATACATATGTATGTCTCTGAGAATTCTGTTGTATTTCTTTATGAATTTTTTGCTGCCTGATGCACCGCCGCCAATGTAACCATATTTCTTTTCTATTATTATGTCCATGCTGCCCAAACTGCGCTTATTCCGACCCAAACTGCAATTATTTGCATCTGTCTTATCTGTCTTATACATATAATTATACACATATTTGTGATAATCAATGTCGAACTTCTCAAGCGGTACGGATGCCGCCCTTACCATGCGCTCCTTATTCAGCCTTATATATTCCAATATATCCTCCTGCGACGTGCTCTTTAGCTGTGGCACACAATCACCGCTGCCTGCACTGCTTAACAGCTCAGGTGCATACTGAATTATAAATGACGCCCGCATGTCACGATACTCTTCAGCCGCCTCGCCGCTGTTTTTGTCTACTTCGGTAAAGCTGTATCTGCCGACATATTTTTTTACGATATACTGCTGCAATTCATCCATTGTATGCGGCGCGGGTCTTTTACGCATTATTATTCTCTCTGCAATGCTGCGTCTGATTTTCCAGCACACATTTTTCACACTATTAATCCCATGTTTTATGCTCTGTCGTACCGAAAGCTTTTCCCTGCGTCCTTCACAATTGCCTGCAACAAATACCGCTGTCGGTCCATCCTCTCCATGTATTATTGTTGTTGCATACGCTTTTTTTGACCTTTTAGACATATATCCTCCTTATATATCCTCATCATTCCAGCTCAAGCTTCATCTGCCTGTCAATCCAGCTTTCCTGCTTTGCCTGATGTATAACATCACCCTGACGGCTGCTTCCAATCAGGAATGGGGACATCGGGTCATGCCTTCTCATATTATCCCTCACAAGCGCGGTATTGGCATTGGCATAACAGTATTTGCAAAGATGCCCGCAGGTATCATATGCTCCGATATCAACTCCCAGCAGACACGCACACTGACCATTTCTCTGGTTGGTCTTATTGGTATTAATCCCCGGAACGTCAAGATGCTCATGCAATGCCGTCTCAAATGTCTTAACCGTCATGCAGCCTGAACAGTCCGCTCCGAACGCTGCCAGTTCATCTCCCTCGGTGCATGGTCTTACCGTCATTCCATACTTCCCGGCTGTCTTTATGAAAGCATTTCCAAGTGTCAGCCGGTCAGCCCCGGAGACCTCACGGGCAGACGGAAAATTTCTTTCAACCTTTTTATAAATATCTATATAGCTAATTACACATGTCTTTGTATAGCCTGCAAGCGTGGCAGCCATCCGTTCAAACTCCGATATGTGCCATTCAACTGTATGATGATTGTCAATAATAACCGGGTCATACCGCCATCCTATACTGTCCACACCAACTATATCCGAAAGCCTTTTAAAATTCTCCATGACAACCGGCTTGTCCGGTACATTTGGCTCTATATCCCTTCCATATGGAGTTATCGTCACAAACCAGTATTGTCCGTAGTCCTTCAGCACATCCATACGGCTAAGCATCGGTGCCGGATTCTTCGTACAGAATGCAATAAGGTCGACAAAGTCAGGCGACAGACTATATCTCGTCACCTGACTTTCGTTATAAGGATTGCGTACAAGTACATATCCTTCCTTTATTCTGTTAACAAACCATTCCGAATAAAATGCCGGAATATCAGTCCTCATTCCTGTCTGTATAATCATATATATCTCCGTCAATGCATACCGACCTGTCAGCTATCTCTCTCGGCGCATACGCTTCACCTTTATTAATGCAGATGTATGACGCTTTGGGATTATTCTCCACCATCTGCCAGAACGGGTATTTAATTATACCCGGCGTATTATACCCCACGCCAAGCTCGACAAATGCTGTCTTTGTGTTCCTGTTTTCACGTAAGAATCTCTCATACCGCTCTGCTGCCGCATACCATCCTGCATCCTGTACAAATGTACAATCCGATCTCAGATTCATGCTCATCGGTCTGCCACACTTTGGACATACCGGCACAAGCTCTGGCGGAATCTCCATACTTACAACCGCACCCTTAGGTTTTACAAGCCTGGCATCCTTTATCTCATAGCCTTCGCTTAACACCATTTTTGTTATAATCTCTTCGTTATCGTAGGTCTCTTTATGGCACGGCTGGCTGCACTGGAACAGCCCGTAATCCCCCTGAGTATAGAAAAGTCTTTCCTTGTCAAAGCCTGCCTTCTGGAAACAGTGGTCTACATTCGTTGTCAGCACAAAATAATTCTTGTTCTTGACGCGTTCAAATATATCCTGATATACCGGCTTCGGCGCATCCATATAACGGTTAATGTAAATGTATCTGCACCAGAAGCCCCACAGCTTCTCCGGGCTGTCATAATTATAGAAGCCGCCCGAATACATGTCATGAAAGCCGTATGCCCGCTCCATGTCCGCAAAATACTTTTCAAACCTTGCACCGCTGTATGTAAAGCCCGCCGATGTTGAAAGCCCTGCTCCCGCACCTATCACGACAGCGTCTGCGCCCTCAATCCTGTCCAAAGCGGCTTTGTACATAGTATTTCTATCCATATCAGCCCTGTCCAAGCAGCTTTCTGTAAAGCTGTTCGTCCTCTTCTTTAAAAACATTGAAAATCACCTTTATCCCTGAACCTGTCTTTTCCTTATATTCTTTTACCGTCTGCACCGCGATTTCGGCAGCCCTGTCATTAGGGAACATAAACACACCTGTCGAAATACAGCAGAATGCAATACTACCGACATTATTTTCATCTGCCACACTAAGGCATGACTCATAGCAGGACGCAAGCAAGCGCTCATCCTCAGCCGTAAGCACGCCCTGTACAACCGGTCCCACCGTATGAATGACATAATCACACGGCAGATTGAACGCCGGAGTCAGCTTTGCCCGGCCTGTCGGTTCCTCATATCCCTGCTTATGCATCATATCATCACAATAATTCCTCAGCTCAATTCCCGCAAATGTATGAATACAGTTATCAATGCAGTTATGGCACGGACGGTAACAGCCTGTCATCTGGCTGTTGGCGGCATTTACAATGGCTCCTGCCTTAAGCCTCGTTATATCGCCCTTCCACATATATAAATCAGGCTGCACCTCTGTCATATCCGCAAGCGTTACCACCCCGCGCCGGCTGTTCTCCTCATGCAGGTACTCATCCTGAATCCTTACAAATTCAGCGTCCGCACTTCCCGGCAGCCTCACGTTCATAAGCGCACGCAGCAGTAATTTCTGCCCGTCAGTATCAGATGGGATATTCATTGTTGTATACTGCGGATAATATCTTGAATAATATTCCGGATAACCGCTGCGCATTTTATCCTGCAGATGCTTTATCAAATAAATTCTTCTCTCACTCTGATTCATATCTCTTCACCGCTCCGACCGGACAATGCTCATAACACGCACCGCAATGCAGACAATGCTCCTGCCGGATTGAAAAATGCGTGTTTCCCGTTTCCGCATCTTCCACACAGCTTATACAGCTTTGCGGACAATGCTGTACACACGTACCACAGCCAATACATGCGTCTGTTATGTGATATCCTTTGTGGTTTCCTGTTTTTGCTGTCTCAGTCAATTTCCCCAGCCTGTATGTCTCCCTGAATATAGGCTTTACACCGAGGTTAAAATATTCAACCTCACCCTCATCAATGCAGAAAATAATTCCTATATCTCTCGTATCTCCCGGATATACATTGGCAAGATACGGCTGCTCTTCAAATATTATATCACGCCACTTTATCTGTGCGCCAGCATCTACCGCATGAGCTTTTCCCGACAGGCGTATCATTTCCTTATATTTTGTATATGCAAGAATCTGCACCCTGCCGTCAGCCTGCAGTTCCCTACAGAAGTTCTTTCCCCTTGCCGTGAAAAAATATAATGCATCCGCCTCATAATGAATTGCACTTATGTTGCGGATCTGCGGTGCTCCCTGCCCGTCTACCGTTGCAAACGCAAGCACGCCTACAAGCTGCATTTTTTTAAGACATGTTTCCAGATTCATATATTCTCACCTCACTGTTGTCAAATTTTCTGATTGAGTGCCTTGCTTTTATAAGTTCCAATAATGTCCCATACTTCATCAGAGTACCTCCCCCGTTATATCGTTCTTTGTCTTCCAGCACTGCGGGTCTGCACCGTAAAAATTGCCCGTTGTTCCGTCTGCCACTGCCGGACAGCCCCTGCACCATGCCTTAAGCTCACATTTACTGCACTTTACAAATTTATCGTAATCTCTGTACTTCTCCATCTGGCATACCCACACATCTGCCAGCCTGTCCTCAAATACGTTGGCAACCTTACTGTCGGTGACTCTCCGGCATGCCATTATATCTCCGTTGGAGGATATTGTAATATGGCAGTTTCCGCAGTTACAGCCACCATATATCATGCCGTTCTTAGCATTGTACGGCAGCCTGAACTGTCCTGTCTCATATTCATACAGCGTCCAGAGATGGTCTTTTTTATTAAAATAGGTTTCGCATCCTGCTGCCTCGTATTGCTTGTATTTTGCATCACACACTTCAAGCAGCTTCCTGTATTCCTGCGCCGTCATTCCGGTATCGACCTCTCCGCCGGTCGGCACATAACGGGAAAATGCAAACACCTTAACCTTCGCTTTTACAACCTCATCAATAATATCCAGGATTTCATTCATATTCATCTTTGATACCGTGCTCATAATAACGCTTTTAATTCCTGCCCGGTTCAGGCATCCAACCTTCTCAAGTGTAAGGTCAAAGCTTCCCGGCTTTCTGAACCAGTCATGCGTACTGCGCATTCCGTCAAGCGACATCTGATATTTTTCACAGCCGCACGCCTTTAACATTGTACATACTTCATCATCCAGATGAAATGGATTTCCCATTATTGTAAATGGGATTCCCCTGCTCTTAAGCAGCACCATCAGCTTCCAGAAGTCAGGATGAAGGATAGGATCTCCGCCGGTTATATAAAAATATGGCAGCTTATTGTAAATCCTGCAAAAATCCTCACAGTTAGCCACAACCTCCTGCATCTGCTTCCATGTCATGCTCTTAAGCTCGCTGCAGCCCTTTCCCGAAAAAATGTAGCAGTGCTTACAGCGCTGGTCACATTCATCTGCTATATGCCATTGAAAAGAAAAATAATTCATCCTATCCTCCATTCTGCAGGCACAAAGTGCCTACTGCCTGCTTACTGCCTGTCTCCTGCTCCGCATGCTGTGCCGCACGCTGACGGCTTCTCCTCCGGCTTGTCTCCTGCTCCACACGCCGTGCCGCACGCTGACGGCTTCTCCTCCGGCTTGTCTCCTGCTCCACACGCCGTGCCGCATGCTGCCGGCTTCTCCTCCGGCTTGTCTCCTGCTCCGCATGCTGTGCCGCACGCTGTGCCTGCCTGCTTCTTTTCCTTCTCGTTCCATCCGAAAATGTTTAATAATGCCATACTCATGCACTCCTTTCTACATAGCCCGGATTAGATGTTTTTATATTTTTCCAATCCGTCATCTTTGTTACAAGTTAATAATAACAATCCTTTCTCAACCGCAAAAGTACGCACTTTTTTATTACATAGTTACAAAAAAGTTACCTTCGCAATTCCTGCCGGCTTAAATATCAAAATTATATATACTATGTGTGCATGAATTTCTTTAAATATTATGATATAATTAAATTTTGAAAACGATAAGACAGATACCACTATAATTTTTCATAATACATGAGGTAACAATTACAATGAAAACAAAAGCAGAATTACCTGAATGTCCGGTTGCTACAACCGTCACACTTATCGGAAGCAAATGGAAACTTCTTATTATAAGAAACCTTTTATCCCGTCCATGGCGTTTTAATGCATTAAAAAAAGACCTTGATGGCATAAGCCAGAAGGTCTTAACTGACAGTCTCCGCTCAATGGAGGAAGATGGTCTGATACTACGCACCGTATATCCTGAAGTGCCGCCGCGCGTCGAATATTCACTAAGCAGCCTGGGGGAATCCCTTAAGCCGATTCTTGATTCCATGGCCGATTGGGGTAATGCTTACAAAGACACCATATCATAATCCACAACAAGTACATAGAACACTCTCCCGTAGTGTTCGCTGTCCACAAGATGGCCGATGTCAATGACTTTTCTGTATGTACCATCCTTTGCTGCGAGACGGTATTTCACATAATCATATGACTGCCCTGCATCAATATCAATCTGATTCCATATATCTTCTTCCACATAGTCGTAATCATCGGGATGCACAAGTCCTGCAAATTGCTGCCCTGTAAATTCCAAAAAGTCATTGAGGTCATCACAGCCGGTCATATGAATCAGTGCCTGGTTAGCGTACAGCAGCTGCTCATTTCCCCTGTCTGCCTTATATATGAAAAATGCTCCAGGCAGATTATATGATATATCATCAAGCTTGAAACCAAGCTGTGTTCTGTCAGATTTGCACAGATTGTCCGTATAGCACATGCAGCCGTTCTTGCCTTTAAGCTTAACCTCATATAATGCCACATCTGCACAACGGAGCAGTTCAGATCTCTTCCCTGCATGCTTCGGATACTCTGCATAGCCCAAAGAAATCCTGTAATTATACTCTCTGCCATGGAATCTGAACATACGCTGCTGATGGCAGAAGCGCTCTATCTGATCACCTGCGGTTTCCGCATCTGTTTCTTTTAATACAATACAGAATTCGTCTCCGCCATTGCGGCCGATTATGGAATTATCCGGAAATTCATTGACCATTGACCTTGCAAGATTCTTCAGCGCTTCATCTCCGACTGCGTGTCCATATATGTCATTGATTGATTTGAAATCATCAACATCAAGCATAATGCCGACACACGGCTTACTGCCAATCTCACGTGCATACCTGTCAAGTTCATCATTGAAGCCCGAACGGTTAAGAAGCCCCGTAAGTTCATCTGTAATAGCACGCTGTCTAAAATATTGCCGCTGCTTATCAATAAAGAGAAATGCAATAACAAGCGCTTCAATAAGTACAGATATAATAACCCCCACCACTGCCAGTATATATATATCCTTCCTGTCAATCCAGCCTTCTACCGGCATAATGTCCAGCCGCCATCTGCACCCTCCAAGTTCAAAATAATGTGAAACCGGATCATCCAGTTCCCCATCAGAGCTGTCGTCAACCAGCTTAAACTCCGTATCCAATGGTGACTCCGTCTTATACAGTCTGTACATATATCCAAAATCTGCAAGAGGACTCACAGATTCCTGATATATCTCAGGGACACGTATAATTACAATCGTCAGTCCCCAGAAGTATTCTGTGCCATCGTCAGATGACAGATATACCGGGTTGCGTATTGCGATTCCATGTCCTCCCTGCTTCAGCTCAAAAGGCCCCTGCATTATAACTTCCCGGTTATCTATACCATAATTAACAATTGTTCCACGTTCACTGTCATGTACAAGATCAATCTTACCTCCATCATTATCTTCCTCAGGATATATCTGTGTAACAACCCCATCAGGTGCAAGCTGTATACTCTGGACATAGCTGTTCATCACCCTCTCAGATACAGTATCAAATCTGCCAATCTCCCCATTACTGCTGACAAGAATCTGCTTAAGCAGTTCAGTTATATCAATTCCATCATCAAGGCTTGCTGCCATCCTGTCAGCATAAGTAACAGCATTCATCTCAGCCTTCATTCTTATCTGCTCCCTTTCAGACGCATATGCCTTTTTCATAACTGCACATAACAAAGCCCCGCAGATGATAAGTACAAGCAGCGGCAGCATCCACTTAATATTCCGGCCTTTTTTCCGGTTATTCCCATAATTATATGTATCTGTATATTTCAATTATTTTCTCCTGAAGCTGTATATACCCAACAAATTATTTTAGTGTCTTAATATCCATATTACTACTTTTGGAAAAATTTTCAATAACAATATCAGCGTAAGCATTACCAGATCCACATCCTTATTCTCTAACTCCTGAATAATATGCAGATATGTTTTCTGTGTTGTTGTCATGCTTGCATGTCCAAGTCTTCCGGCTACACTCATAATAATAGCAAACCACTTTCTATTACCGCTGTGCCGGAACGCCGCAAGCATTTAACTATCGTTTGGGTACAGTGTAATTGTTCAGCTTATGCGAAAACCATTATCTCAGAAAAAGTAAAAAGATACGCCCCCCGGCACTGCACCGTATGGCGTATCTTTTAATATTTTAATTTTCCGGATTCTTCCGTGCTCCGATAGCCTTACTGTTACTCAATCACAAGCAGTAATGCCATCTTGAACTTACCGTCAGCAGTAACGCTGTGAAGTCCGTTCTTCTCAAAGCGGAAATTCTCTCCTGCCGAGATAGTGTAATCCTTGCCCTCGTAACCGATTACAGCCTTGCCCTCAAGTGCAAATATAATCGCATTACCCGGTGCGCGGTGTGGCTGAAGGCCTGTACCCTCGTCAAATGCCATAAGCACAAACTTCATTGTAGGGTTGCTTACAATATCAAGGTTGCTTATGCTTCCTTCCTCATACTGGATAAGATTCTTAAGCTTCATTACTTCTCCTGCTTTTACTAAATTGTTCATATTAATCTCCTTTTTAATAATAATTTCTGTATAAACTGCACCGCTGCCGCTCTCCACTCCGCAGAGCGTTCCACCGGGTACAATAAGCATATCCCCATCCAAGAAGCTTTGCCTCCCGGCATCGTCTCCCGTCAGAAATACCGCTTCTCCCAATGCCCCAATATACATGGATGTCATGTCATAACGTTCCCTGCTTATTGAAGTTCCTGCGCCAAGCGCAAAAAATGTTACTGTGTTCTCCGAGCCAAGTCCGGCATCCCTTGATATTGTCATTCCGTCTCTTGCCGGTCTTACCCCGGCAACCGTGAATACTCCGTCCATTGCACCCAGTCTTACATCTGTTCCCATAGCTTCCTGCCTCACACTCCTGCCTTGCTATGCCAGCGATACCGGCACAACGCTTCTTATGGTTCTGTTCTGATACATAATCTCGTCAACGACAACATTTACATCAAATGACTTAGATATATTACTCTCATTCAAAATATCTCCGGTAGGACCATAGAATCTGTCTCCCTTGCGGTTCATCATAAGTGCTTCGTCCGCAATGCTCATTGCGTTAGTCGGATAATGTGTATTCATTATAGCGCCTATATTTTCCTCATGGGCTAATTTTTCAACCATGTTGAGTACAAGAATCTGATTATGAAAATCAAGTCCCGTCTCCGGCTCATCAAGGATTATAAGCTTCGGTTCGTTTATCAGTGCCCTCGCAATAAGCACCATCTGAAGCTCGCCTCCGCTCATACGGTTGCAGTCCTTATCGGCAAGCCTGGTAATTCCTACCTTTTCCATCATTGCCTCAGCCATCTCTATCTCCCTGTCACCGGGCTGACTGAACAGTCCCAGATGCGAACTGCGTCCGAGCATTACCATCTCAAGTCCGGTATATGAGAATGAAAAGCCGTGTGTCTGCGGAATATATGAAATCATGTTCCATATCTCCTTAGACTTAAGCGTGCGTATATCCTTTCCTGTAAGCAGCGAACGTCCGCGGCTCCACGGCATAAGCCCTATCATGCATTTAAGTAGAGTTGTCTTGCCTATTCCGTTAGGTCCAAGCACCGACAGGATGTGTCCCTCTTCAAGCTTTATATTAATATCAGTCAATATCTCTTCCTGCTTAGGATATCCAAAGCAGCCATTTTCAACCTCAAGAATCATCGCAAATTACTCCTGTTTCTGTTAAGCAGTGAAATGAATACCGGTGCTCCGATAATCGCTGTAAGTACCGAGAGCGGCAGCTCAATCACACTGATTGTTCTTGATAACGTGTCTATTATTATCATAAAGCTTGCTCCGAGGCTTATGCTGACCGGAACAACATATCTGTTGTTGCTTCCCACAAGCATTCTTGCGCAGTGCGGTATAAGGAGCCCTATCCAGCCTACCTGACCGCACATCGACACTGCTGACGCTGTAATAAGCGTTGATGCAAGAATAAATGTCATTCTCGTCTTTTTTATATCAATACCGCTCGCCTTTGCCTCATCCTCACTGAGTGCAAGGATGTTAAGCCTCCATCTCAGAAGGTATATAACAACTATTCCGATAATTATAAGCGGAGAACCTACAAGAATCTTCTCGTATGTTGCACTTGTAAAGCTTCCCATAAGCCAGTAAGTAATCGCAGGCAGCTTATCCTGCGGGTCTGCCGTATACTTAAGAAGTGAGCCTATCGCATTAAAAAGCGATGATGCAATCACACCGGCGAGCACAAGATATACCATTGAGCCACTCTGGTTTCTGCCTGCAACCTTTATTGTAAAAAATACAGACACAAGCCCGAATACAAGCGCAATAAGCTGTGTCTCAAGTATTCCGCGGGACATAATTATCGCAAGGATCGCTCCCACACACGTTCCGCTCGTTACACCGAGAATATCCGGTGTCGCAAGCGGATTGGAAAATAGCGCCTGAAATGTGTCGCCGGCGCAGGTAAGCCCTGCACCAACGATAATAGCCATAAGAATACGTGGCAGACGAAGCCTTACTATTATTGAATAGTTCTGTATATTTCCTTTTTCGCCTGTTATAAGGCTTGCCAGAGCATTAATGACATCGCTTACCGGCACCTTCATTCTTCCCGCACACATACACAGTATTCCTATAACCAGTGGCAGTGCAATCATGAGAACTATTGCAAGTACCGTGAAATGCCCCTTTTTTATTAATAAACTGTCTTTCATTATTCCCTGTTTCCAATTTAATACTGAAGCATCTCTGCCATATCTGCATCCGTTACCGTGTAGCCGTACCACTTCTGGTAATAATCCTTGATTGTCTGCTCAAGGGGATAATCTGCAAACACTTCCGGATATGTCTTACATGCAAGCCATGCATATACAAGCGGTGCATCCGGATTAGGTGTAAACCAGTTCCACATTCCGAGTGTTGTATCATATACTCTCTTATTCTTAACCGCACTTAAGGTTGAAAAATCCGTTCCCTGAACCCTATTTTCAATGACATCAGCTGTCCTGAGCGAGAGAAGTCCCGGTCCGTCAAGGAAAAGTATGTCAGGATCCCATCTGTATACCTGCTCCATATTTACCTGTGTAAAGCCCTTTGCCTCATCAACTACCACATCCTTAACTCCAAGTCTCTTGAGCCAGAATGTACCGAATGTTCCATTGCCTGATACCTGTGGAACACCATCCGAATATTTCCAGAGAATCATAGCACTCGGTCTCTTATCCTGAGGAACAGCTGCAATTCTCTTCTCAACATCTGCAACGATTGCGTTACCGGCACTCTTAAAATCGTTCATCTTGCCGTCCTCGTTGAATACATCCTCAAGAAGCTCAAGCCACTGCTGATATCTGTCAATCGGATCTGCATCTGTGCTTGCTCCCACCGTCGCAAAGCCAATGCTCGGTATTCCGCTTTCCTTAAGGATCTGCGCATGGCTGGCATTATTGGCATTGTAAAGGATTACGTCAGGATTAAGCTTCATAATCTCTTCAATGTTGAGGTCGCTCTGTGCATATACCGTATCTGATGACTTCATAAGCTCAGGTGCGATATCCTTAAGAACCGTCTTTGTTATTGTATCCTTGAATGAACCGCAATATCCAACGATATAAGGTGCAGAGCCCTTAAAATATGACATATACGTTGAAAGAATCGGAATCTGGTCGATTACAACTCTTGTTATCTTATTAGGAACCTCTACCGTATTGCCGGCCTGGTCAGTTACCTTATGTGTACCCTTCTCGTCTACGGCTGCCTGTGAGTTCTTTGCCTGTGAACCATCTCCCTGTGATGTTGTTCCTGTACCCGTGCTGCTTCCGCAGCCTGTAACCAATACTGTAAGCATGCATGCTGTAAGTACCGCTGATAAAAATTTTTTCATATCTCCTCCTGTTACCTTGTGTCGGCGTTATCGTTTTAAGTTAGTTTATTCTAACTTGCGATAGCTTATTCTATCCGCAAAAACATATTATGTCTGTTGCTATGGCAACATTGGGAATTATTGAAAATTTTTACCCTGCAAGGAATCCCCTGTCCAGCACTCTTATCTTTGCACCGGAGAAGCTGAGTATTCCCTCATCGCGCAGCCGGCAGAGCTCGCGTGACAGCGCACTTCTGTCGACATAGAGGAACTCTGCGAGCTTATTTCTTGTGTATGGAAGATTTATTATTCCTTCATCAGATATATGCTGCGTCTGCAAATATACCTTAAGCTTATCGCGCAGCTTTTTCTGACTGAGTATTCTCACCTTTGTATTAAAAAATGTTATCTGATTGGACAGCTCCTGTAGGAGATTCGCCGTAACCTGTATTCTGTGTGGACATGTAAATGTTCTCTCAGATAAAAGTGCCTTAAAATCAAGCAGCAGCACCTTGGAATCCTCAACAGCTTCAAGATAGAACTGGCTTGCAAGTGAGTTTCCGCACGCAAGCTCCGCGCCAAATACTCCCCCGCTGATAAGATGTCTTATAACAACCTGATTTCCGTTTTCGTCATATATGTATTCTTCAAGATTTCCCTCCAACAGAATTCCTGCACGGAAGTTGCTGTCACCTGCATTCACAAGTGAGTTGCCCGCCTTATAGACAGCCATCCGTGCCTGAAGGCATGACAGGACATTTGTATATTTATCTTCAGGTATTCCCCTGAACAGACATGAATTGTGAAGATAATCTTTGTATTGAATCCAGTCAAAAGACAGATTTGATATATTTTTTGTTGCCATGGCAACCGACCTCCATTAAGTAGATGCATATAATATTTGTTAGTTATTTCTAACTAATATTATATATTTATTCTTATTTAAAGTCAATTATTAGCGGCACTCCGGTGCCTGCGGAATGGAGAGTCAAAATGTTCCAGTTAGGTATTGATGTGGGAACGTCAACTGTAAAATTAATTCTGATAAATAACGGGGAAATATGCGCTTCATGGGAGTGTGCGCACCATAACCGCCCGTCTGAGGTTTTAACAGATGGTCTTAACGATATAATAGCTCCTGCAATAAAAAGTATTAATGCGGATTGTATTAATGCAGAGCGCCTTGCTGTCGGAATTACCGGCAGTGATGCGGCATTTTTGCATGATGCCCTCTCAGGCTCAGTATTTATGGAGGATATACCGGCAATCGTTGAGGGTACGCTGTTTATTGCACCTGATGCCGGAAGCATAATAGAGATTGGCAGTCAGGGTTCAAGATATATAGCCAATATCCATGAGATTCCGCAGTTTGCGACCAACGGACACTGCGCCGGAGGAACCGGAAGCTTTTTTGAAGATCAGATGTCGAGGCTTGGTCTGGCAATTGAGGACTATTCCGCACTTGCAGACAAGGCTGAGTCAATACCTCGCCTTTCCGGAAGATGTGCGGTATTCGCCAAGACCGATATTATACACAGACAGCAGGAGGGCGTATCTACGCCTGACATTCTGCTTGGTCTGTGCTATGCGATGATCCGCAATTACAAGGCAACCATCGTCCGCACGCTTCCAATCAGCAAGCCGGTTGCCTTCTGCGGCGGAGTTACGCATAACAGCGGAGTTATAAGGGCAATACGCGATGTCTTTGACCTTGGAGCAGATGAGCTTATCGTTCCGCCGCATGCTTCATTTGCCGGAGCTGTCGGTGCCGCACTGAACGCATCGGGAGCATTTACACTTGAAGAAATAAAGGATTCCTGTAAAATGTCCCACCTTCACAGAGTTCAGACGCTTGAACCGTTAAGCCGCTACGCACTGAATCCGTCAGCAGCTGCATGCAGTTCTTCTTTATACGGGATGGATTCTTCCCGCTGCTCACTCGGCATTGATATCGGTTCGACAAGCACTGACCTTGTAATAATATCCGACAGCGGTGAGCTGCTCGATTACCAGTATCTGCGCACCGCCGGCAATCCTGAGGCGGCTGTCCGCAACGGACTTAATTCTATCAGGGAGCGTTTTGGCGAGATTAAATTTACATCCGTGGGCGTGACAGGATCCGGACGTGAGCGCGTAGGACGCATGCTTGGTGCCGATTCGATAATAGATGAGATTACCGCACAGGCTGAGGGAGCCGTACACTGTGTTCCCGATGCCGACACTGTGTTTGAGATCGGCGGACAAGACAGCAAATATATAAGCATACGCAACGGAAATGTCACCGACTTCCAGATGAATAAGATATGTGCCGCCGGAACGGGAAGCTTTATTGAGGAGCAGGCTGCAAGGATGGGCATTCCGATTGGTGATTTTGGTACGGCTGCACTCAGCTCAGAAGCACCGGTTGACCTTGGTGAGCGCTGCACGGTATTTATCGAGACAGCCATAGCGTCCGCATGCGCTGAAGGCGCTGCACAGGCTGATATTGCTGCCGGTCTGTGCTATTCTGTAATCCGCAACTATCTTCACAAGGTTGTCGGCAGCAAGCCTGTAGGCAGCAAAATCGTGCTTCAGGGAGGCGTAGCCTATAATCCCGCTGTTGTAGCCGCATTCAGGACATTCTACGGTGACAGGATAACCGTCAATCCGTACTTTGGTATAAGCGGCGCCTTCGGTGTTGCCCTGCTTGCACTTAAAAATATAGGTAACAGGGAAAGTACATTTGCAGGCTTTGATTTTTCAGGCAAAGCAATGCATATTGATACTACCAATGCCGAGGTACGCAAAAATATCGAATTCTACAGACAGGCTGACAAGCTTCTGCTTGACGGATATACCGGCGTGCGTGACCCTGCAAAAAAGACTGTAGGCGTTCCTTTTGTGCTCATGATACACAAATTCTTTCCTATGGCAAATGCATTTTTCACATTCCTCGGTTTTAATGTCGTACTGACGCACCCGACAGATGAGGAAACAATCCGTCTGTCACAGGAATATGCGCGTGGCGAGACATGCTACCCTGTAAAGCTTATTTACGGTCACATGAAACAGCTTATTGACCAGAAGGTTGATTATATATTCCTCCCGACAATTCACACAATGAAGCATGAAAAGAGCCATGTGAAGCACAATTACGGCTGCGTATACATGCAGACTGCTCCCGAATCCGTAGGACGCGCAATGGGGCTTGATGAGAAAGGAATAACTCTCTTAAGTCCGGTATTCGACCTTGATTTCGGAAAAGAAGCAATGGCAGGTGCAATGGTCGGTCTTGGCAGGATTCTCGGCATTCCTAAACCCTTCTGTGCAAAGGCTCTTCTTGCCGGTGCAATGGCTGTCAGGAAGCACACTGCTGCCGTTGAGAAGCAGGGTAAGCTTCTGCTTGACAGCCTCCGACCTGATGATAAGGTGCTTGTACTGGTAACACGTAATTACGGCGTGTCCGACCCTGTGCTTAATATGGGAATACCTGAGCTTCTGCTTGAAAGAGGCCACAAGGTCATAACGCTCTCGCATCTGCCGGGACATTCGCTGGATATATCCGATGAATATCCTAACCTGTACTGGCCATTTGGACAGCACATAATATCAGGTGCAAAGCTTATCGCCAATCATCCTAACCTGTACGCCGTATACCTTACCAATCACGGCTGCGGCCCTGACAGCGTGATAAGCCACCTCTTTGCACAGGAGATGGGCGATAAGCCATATCTTCAGATAGAGGTTGATGAGCATTTTAGCAAGGTTGGCGTAATAACAAGAATTGAAGCATTTCTTAACAGCCTTTCATCCCGCCCTGCCGTAAAGCTGCCTGAGAGCTTTGATATTGCCAATGTAAATATCCGTCATGCCGATATTGCTTCTAAGGCTGACACAGCTTCACCTCTGTATATACCCGATATGGGATATTACACGGAATATCTTGTGCGTTACTTTAAAGCTGCTGGTATTGAAGCCATTGCCGCCCCGGCTACGGACAACAGCACTATTACACTTGGACGCTCTCACACAAGAAGCAAGGAATATCTTCCGTTCGCAGCCCTGCTCGGAAGTGTCATGAGTGTCATGCAACGTGCAGCTTCACCTGGCACACCTGACGGTTGCCGGTATCTTCTTCCACAGAATCAGGGTGCTGATGCTGACGGTGAATATGCGCGTGTAATATACGGAATATTAAATGAAAATGCAGACAATAAGTCTATCCAGATTGTCTCGCCTGTAATTGAGACTATTCCTGAGACTGCATATGATTTTGACATGCTTACACGTGCCATAATGTGCGGTGATATTATATATGCCGCACCTTCCGGTGCAAGAAAGAAGATTGCAGCAATACTTAATAATGCGGACAATGACACTGAGGTTACTGACCGGGATTTAACAATCCGTGAAGCGCATGAGATTCCTGACTGGGGTACAATAGCCCATGCCGCTTCTGCTGTTTCCACGGCTGACATAACGTCATACGGTTCAAAACGTATCGCCGCTGTCGGCACACCACTCTGCCTGACAGTACTTGATGAAGGAATCCTCGATACACTTGATAATGAAGGAAATATAATTCTGCGCGCACCCCTGACTGAATATCTGTACTTTTTATGGATGGATTCTGAGTGTGACGGCTGCAAAAAGCAGCTTGATAATCTGAGCCGCCATATGAATACAATAGCTGATGAACTTGGAAGCCACAATGCATTTGCCGGTGATATTGATATGCTTAAAAATATTGCCGACAGACATCTTCCTCATTTTGCCGGCGGCAACGGAAGATACAGATACGCCAAAGCCATAGATATAGCATCCCGCAATATGACATCAGATGGTACAAAAAACGGTGCAGACGCTGTTCTTGCAATGGCTCCGCGCTACGAAAATACTGCAATCATTCTCGATATGCGTGAGCTTGGCAAAAACTGTCCTGCACCGTTATATAACATAGAGCTTGACAATGACTGGGACGAAAGCGCATGGTCAAAGCTCAGGTCATTTTTGTACTACTGTTAGTTATTGCCGGTTACTACCGTTAAGCTCCCGGCGGATGCTCTCTTCATCAAGATGCTCGCCTATCACAATAATAACGCTCTGTCCTGACGCAGCAGGCTCAACTGTTGTCTGTCCGTGGATTGCGTTAATCTGAAGCCAGCTGCCATCCGCTTCCTGAATGAAGCCCTTAATGCGGTATATATGTCCGCATTTCTTCTCTATTTCCTTATCATTCATAAGCACGGCAGCGGCTCTGGCGAGCTGCTCCCTGCTTATATCCATATTCATGAAAAACAGCGATTTAAAGCCCTCGTCATCGCCTATATCCATCTTTTGAAAATCCTCTGACACGTATCCGCATGTCATCAGCGCGTCCATGTCCTCTTTTGTAAGCTGCATTGTGCTTTTCATAAGTACCTCACCGGCATTATTTTCATCAAAATGCCTGCGGCACTGTATCTGCTTAAGCGCTCTGTTTATGTGCTTTACCGCTGCCTTTGCCTGTTCGGGTGATGCCTCGTCAGTATGGCTGAGAATTATCCTGCCCGCATCCGCAGCCTCAGAAGCAAGCAGATAATCCGCCTCCTTAGACAGCTTATCAGGTATCTGCGCATCAACTATCGCTATAACACTGCCAACCTCATACCATTGGTCGAGCGGCTCGTCATGCAGCACATCAAAGAATTCATCTATATCATATATTCCTGACGGTTCAACAATTATCCTGTCATACCCGCTCATTGCCATTGCGATAAGCTTTGTCCTGAATCTGCGTCTGTGTGTCTCCTTATCACAGCCGCCTGATATCATCTCAAGGTCACAGTAATCTCCCATAAGCTCCTGAAGAAGCATCATATCTACATTAATTGCACCAAAATCATTCTCCAGAATCCCTATATGATGCCCTTTATCCATAAGATGCTTTGCATATTTTTTTATAAATGTTGTCTTGCCGGAACCTAAGAATCCGGTTATGAGGTCAATTTTTATCATGGTTGTCCTTTCATTTGTTTTATAACGTAGTCAAATGCTATGTCTGCTTTTCTTATATTCACTTCAAGTCTCTCCTATAATCAAGCTCTGTATTCTAATATTATCTTCATATCTGAGGCAATTACAACTGTTTTCTTGTAGAATTTTATTCATATGTGATTGTTATTGCATTAATTTTAATCCACCAGCGATTTTGCGAACTCTATGAGTTCGTTGTAGGAGGGGGTGTATCACGGTTTTCCAATGTTAAGAATAATATCTGCTATAAAATGGATAAAGATGATTTTGATACAAGCCTTTATGTGCTATCTAACAAAGACAGAACATTCTGGGTATCTGTATTGCTTTACGATAACACAGACATTTTAAAGGATTGTTTAAATAA